>UEXN01000160.1_pt3 | contig 59121 bp, 43 predicted proteins | sample 1796711 | NCBI WGS metagenome assembly UEXN01 (sample SAMEA4772470, study PRJEB27181) | metagenome | reverse complement strand
ACTTGAAATTGAAATCCTCACTGGTGCCCTTGGTACAATCACGACTGTCCTCTTTAGCGGATGGCGCGCACTTTCACGTATTCGTGCACAGAGAGAGGCAGAGATGAAGAAGGTAGTTGACTACCTCGCGATGATGCACAAAGAGTCCAAGCAAGACCTGTACCGCGAGTACGAGCGTTCTGAACGTCGCATGGATAACCACCTGGCGGAGCACCACAGTTTCACTCTGTAAGAAAAAATACCCCTGTTCGACGAACGGGCGCGTAGAGCCGATGGGCAGAGGGGGTTATAGCAGTGGGATTTATGAAAATGAAATTTTTTCGGAAACGGCCTACGGCCTTAGTAATACTGCAGCTTTCTGGCGAACACCCAGAGGCAACCACACAGCGCTCGATGTGTAGTAGCACTGTCTGTGGAAAAGTAAAGTTGCATAGTCAGACTACTGTTTGTACCTTTACTCTATGCCACGAAAGTCACAGTTCGGATTCATCTGGGAGGAGGGACAAATCTTCCTCGGAGTAAACGACAAGGTAGTCACAAGCTACACTAACAAGCTGATGACGATTAGTATCGTACAGAATAACGACGGCACCTTAGAGGGGTTCTCCTATGAGACCCCGACAGAGTCAGGTGAGGTCGACTTAACCACCAATAAATAAGACATGACAAAAGAATTGGTAGAGAATAAGCTGGAGCTTTCTCAGAAAGAACTCCAAGGCCGCATTGCAGAGTACCAAGCTATGCAACAGCGCGCAGAGACATTGAGTGGGACTATCCACAACCTTAAGGTTCAGATTGCTACATATAACGACCTTCTGTCTGACGACACAGCAGAAGCAAGCGAAGCAGTCAAAGAAACCATTGAAGAGTTGGTGGCTGGGTAATTGGTGTGTTGATTTTGTGAAAGATGAAGAGGGCTTCCGCAAGGAGGCCCTTTTTGTTTTGGCGGCGGGGTGCTTTTTTCGGCCCTATGATTTGGAAGTATGGCACATACCTATTATCTTTAGAACATGGAATCAGAAAGAAAAGGGATTTTCTACCGACTGTTTAATTTCAAGTCTAGTACATACCAGACTATTAGGTTTACAGAAAAGGTAGACGGAGAATTCGTCCCTGGAACAACTAACGAGGAAGTGGTGGACATGCTAGTTGACCGCTTTCAGCATCTCAATGACCGGAGTTGGTCTGTTGAGAACGAACTTGTTCTGTCACTCCTGCAGGTTATCAAGAATACGCTACGTCGTAGACTGTCCCGCAAAATACAGAACGTAAAGAACTATCATGGGTAAGATATCAGTCCCAGTAACACTGTCAGAAGACACGTATGTACGTGACTACCTGACTCTCTTGAATGGCATTCTCAAGCTGACGGAAGTTGAGCTGGATGTCCTCGCAGCGTTTGTAGATTATGACCCCTTTGTGTGTGCATCTAAGGCAGCACGTAAGGTAGTCGTTGAGAAGCTCAACATGAAGAACGTAGCTGTATTGAACAACTACGTCAAGGCTCTCAAAGACAAAGGCATCATCCACAAAGACCGCTACAACAACTATAAGTACATCGACGTTGTATCGCCGAAGTCAAAGTTGGAGGGCATCGAGTTTAGTTTCACAGCAGAGTAATGGTTCAAGTATCATTTAGACATCCCGAAGAAACTGACCTTGTCTTCTTCTACCTGCAAAAGCAGATGGAGACTTTTGACGAGGAAGGAATCGCACGTCCTGACCACAAGATTGTAGTTGGCGAAGGCGAGATTATCGTCGAGCTAGACTATCCGCATCAGGACGAATACCACGGTCCAATCGGCCCAAGCTATGAGTAAGAACGCATTCAAAGAGAAGCTCTGCCGCGAGATAGCGGAAGAGTATGGGGCTCCAATTGACGAAGTACGTCAGATTGTCGAGTCCCAGTTCTCGTTTCTGCGTAGTACTGTAGAGCATGGGGCCTTTGACAGTGTGAGGCTACCCATGTTTGGGCGCTTCTACGTCAACCCCTACCGATTGCACAAGATTAACCTAACCAAAGTAAAGAAGAACAAATGAAGCTATTTGTTATGGAAGGGTTCTCCGTACAAGTAGACCCATCACTGCGTGTTATCAAGGAGTTCAAGGACCTCATCGCTGAGGACAAGAACCGTGAGAAGACTAACGCTACTGATTGGTTTGCTTACATCTACCACATGTGTGATTACAAGTCACCATACCAGATGTACGATGAGAAAGAGCGACACATCCGTGTGCTCAAGGATTTGAAGATGGAGCCGGGGTTCAAACACAGTACCCGTATGAAGGCTGCCATTAAGAAGTACCGTGAGCTGCAGGTTACCCCTGCGGTGCGTAGTTTGATTACAACCCGTGAGGCGTTGCAGTCAGCAGAGCGCGGTATCAAGGCCCTCAACCGTAAGATTGACGAGCTGCTTGCTATGGACGACGAAGAGTTCGACGGCACAGCAGACGCAATCAAGCTGATTGAGAAGCTTATGAAGATTGCCTCGGAGTTGCCTACCGTTGTTAAGGTAGTAGGGGACCTAGAGGAGCGAGTTAAACAAGAGCAGACTGCTGAGACTAAGCTTCGCGGTGGTGGTGCCAAAGGATTATTTGAAGACTAATACTATGTCGAAATTTAAGTGTAATAAGTGCGATAACGAGTGGGAGGTGGCAGGAATTACTACCACCCGCTTTCGTGACGGAGCCATCCGCAAGTTTGACGAGAACGATAACCCTATTGACGTGTGTGCCTGTGGCGAGCATGTAGAAGAGCTGAGAATCCGTAGCGGTTTGGGTGGAATTGTGAAAGCACACCACGGTACTGTAGGCAACTTTAAGAAGCAATGAGGGACGTTGATGAAATTATCCTCCACTGCAGTGCAACCCCTGAAGGACGCAACGTATCTACTGCTGACATTAAGTCATGGCATGTGGGTGAGCGCGGCTGGTCGGACATTGGGTACCATTTCGTTATTGAACTGGACGGTACTCTCGTGGCTGGACGCCCACTCGACATCAAGGGAGCTCATGTTAAAGGGAGAAACACTAGCAGCATTGGCGTTTGCTACGTGGGAGGCTGTGATAAAAACATGGAGCCGAAGGATACAATGAATCACGGGCAGGAGAGAACCTTCCGTAGCCTAGTAGTGGTACTACGGGCGACTTACGGCAAACTCACTCTGCACGGGCACAATGAATTCAGCTACAAGGCATGCCCTAGCTTTGACGTACAAGAGAAATTCTGCGACCTAGTCGAATATGATTACTAATACACAAGAGTTCCGTAAGGCTGCTCTGGATTTCCAGAAGCAGGGTTACTACATTGACGCACCCGCTGGGTCACAGGACTTCTACGAGTTCTGGACAGAGGAGTTGCGCCGTTGTAAAGAGGGATTCAAAGTGGGAGATACCTGGATTACGGGCAACCACTACTTCTATCTGAACTATGTGCAGATGAAAGTATTGGATAACGGCAACAAGAAAGGTGGTGCTTCCAAGACAGTCAACTTCCCTGGCTTTTGGGACGGCGATTATGAGTACTTTCATTTGATGGAGATTGCTCGTAATGGCGCTAAGAGAGAAGATGTTGACGCCCTTGGCCTATCCACTGCGATACACCCAGATTGGTTGGATGGTGGGCACCACCTGATTGTTGCTAAGGCCCGACGTAAAGGATTCTCTTACAAGAACGCTGCAATCACTTGCAACCAGTTCAATACAGAGAAGAGCAGCTACACCCTGCTTTGTGCACACGACAAGAAGTACCTCTACCCTAAGGGTATCATGACTATGGCTGCGGCTAACATGGACTTCTTGAACGAGCACACTGGGTGGTCTAAGCGTCGTTCTGTTATCGATAAGCAGAACCACAAGAAGGCTAGCTACCTTGAGTACATTAACAACCAGCCCGTAGAGAAGGGCTATAAGTCTGAGGTTGAGGCTATTACGTTTAAGGATAACCCTGACGCAGCCCGTGGTAAGGACGCATCCCTCGTAGTATTCGAGGAGGCAGGTGCCTTCCACAACCTTAAAGACACTTACATGGCTACTCGTCCTTGTGTAGAGGACGGTGGTATCACTACTGGACAGATGATTATCTTCGGTACAGGTGGTGACATGTCGGGTGGTACCGTAGACTTCGAGTCTATGTTCTACAACCCGGAGCCATATAACCTGTTGCCAGTGGAGAATGTCTGGGACGATGGCGGAGAAGGAACACACTGTGGTTGGTTCTTCCCTTCCTACCGTAACAAGGTGGGATTCATGGATGCTGACGGCAACACATTAGAAGAAGATGCTAAATTCAAAGAACAAACTAAACGGGAAAGTACTAAAAGGAACAGTAAGGATGCGAAAGTCTTCGACAAGCTCATCACTGAATATCCTTGGAAACCCCGTGAAGCGTTCCTACAAACAAGTGCGAACGTTTTCCCCTCGGCGGAGCTTATCAGTCACCGGAACCATATCATTAGGTCGGCTAAAACTGCTAAAGTTGGTACACCGGGTATCCTCACTACTGGGGAAGGGGGTGTTAAGTTTAGGCCGTCTGATACGGTCCGTGCGGTAGAGAAGTTTCCTCACCAGAAAGGTGATGACATCCGTGGTGCAACGGTAGTTTACCAAGCACCCTACAGGGATGAGGATGGCCAAGTGCCTAACAACCTGTACTTTATAGCACATGACCCGTACGCACACGATAACTCACAGGGCTCGTCCTTGGGTTCAGCGTACGTATTCAAGCGTGCTAACCCGTGGAGCAAGCCTGACGATATGATTGTCGCTAGCTACGTGGGGCGTCCTGAGACGCAAGATGACTACAACGAGAACCTCTTCAAACTGGCGAAGTACTACAACGCTAAGATTGGATTCGAGAATGACCGGGGTGAAGTGATTCCCTTTGCAAAGAGGACGAAGAACTTGCACCTCCTTATGGAAGAGGTAGAGATATTTGACAAGAGCTCAGGGTTCCGTGCGAAAGCCCTGGGTCGTAACTATGGACTCTCTATGGGTTCGAAACACCGTAAGGCTCAGGCAGTTCTATACCTCAGAGATTGGCTTAATGCCAAAAGAAGTAAGGACGAAAATGGTGATTGGAAGAAGAATTTGCACTATATTTACGATGTGGCTCTCATTGATGAGCTTATCAAGTGGACAGAGAAGGGCAACTTCGACCGTGCGTCATCTCTGTTGGTTGGTATGTTCTACATGATGGACCTCCTTTCTAAGCCCGTAGTCAAGCAAGAGTCGACTGACGACCATGACTCTTTCTTCTCCCGGGAATACTTTGTATAAAACATGAGCGATAAAAATCACATTCCAAAGCAGAAGCTTAAGCGGTCCAAGAAGACCAAGGCTTGGGGCAAGAACTGCGTGGAGGGCTATATTGGCCAGTCATCTTTTCAGATGAACAGCAAGAGCGACCTACTACGTTTCTATGAGGCGTACAACGGTGAGCTTGCAGAGAAAGATTACAACTATGTAACTAATCCTTACAACAGCCAAGCTGGTAAGAAGCGGAACTTCCCCGCTAAGTTGCGTAACTATAACATTATCAAGCCTGTTGTGGACTTGCTCCTCGGAGAGAAGACACAACGTCCTGCTAACTTCCAGGTAACTGTCGCTAACCCCGACGCTGTTACCCGTATGGAAGAGGAGAAGCAGAAGGCTGTACTTCAGAACCTGCAGCAGCAGTTCCTTAACGAGCTTAACGGCTTGGGTATGGACACTGGCGTAGAGTCTGAAGAGATTGAGACACCAGAGCAGGTGGCTAAGTACATGGAGACTAGCTACCAGGATAGCCGTGCTATCGTAGGCCAGCAGGTTCTTAACTACTTGCGTGACTACCTCGACCTTCCTGATAAGCTGCAGCAAGCATTCTTTGACTGGTTGGTTTCTGGATACGTGTACTCTTACAAAGGCGTCTGCATGGACGAGGTAGAGTACGATGTGGTGTCACCATTGAACATTGACTTCTCTAAGTCTCCAGGATTGGAGTTCGTAGAGGACGGGGACTGGGTTGTGCGCAAGGAGCTCATGAGCTCTAACGCTGTCATCGACCAGTTCTATGACTTGCTTACAGATAAAGAGGTAGACCAAGTAGAGAGCCCACACCGTAACCGTAGTGGTTCGTTCTCTGTTCCTTTCCTCCAGCGTATCGAAGAGAACTTCGGTGACGATGAGCGGTATGTCGAAGTGCTGCACGTTGCTTGGAAGTCCTTTAAGAAGGTTGGTGTGCTAGCCTATGTCGACGAGTTTGGGATTCAACAAGAGCTCATGGTTGATGACTCCTACAAGATGGACAAGGAGGCTGGTGAGAAGGTCGAGTGGTACTGGGTGTCTGAGGTGTGGGAAGGTTACCGTATTGACGGTGACATCTACGTTGGTGTGCAGCCTATCGAGGCGCAGCGCAGCCAGATGAACAACATCTCTAAGTGCAAGCTTCCTTACAACGGACGTGCGTACAGCAACCGTCACGCGGATAACATCTCTATCGTGGGTATGGGCTTGCCTTACCAGATTCTTTACAACGTGTTCCACTACCGTATGGAGCTTACCATTGCTAAGAACAAGGACAAGATTGCTTTGATTGAGATGAACACTATCCCTAAGCGTCACGGATGGGACGAGGAGAAGTTCATGTACTACGCAGATGCGATGGGATATGCCTTCATCGACTCTACTGCAGAAGGCAAAAACAATGAGCGGGTAAACTTTAACCAGTACCAAGTATTGGATATGTCTCTCGGTCAGTACATTGCAGCACAGATGCAGTTGCTCCAAGCTATCAAGCAGGAGTGGGAAGAGTTGCTCGGCATTAGCCGTCAGCGTAAAGGACAGGTGACCGCATCCGATGGTGCCGGAACCACCCAGTCTGCCATTGCACAGAGTACCGCAATGACTGAGGAGATTTTCCGTAAGTTCGAGAAGTTCGAGCAGAAGGAGATGCAGGGATTGTTGGATGTGTCTAAGCACGCATTCCGTGAGGGCAAGAAGATTCAGTACATCGCTGACGACTTCCGCAACGCATGGCTCGACATTGAGGGTGCAGAGTACGGTGAGTCTGAGTTTGGTATCTTCGCTAAGAACGCCAGCAAGGAGAACGAGAAGATGCGCACTATGCGTGACCTCGCTATGTCCTTCGCACAGAACGGTACAGGTCCAGGCACTATCGCTGAGATTCTTGACGCTGACAACTTTGCACGCATCAAGCAGCTCTCTAACGAAGTGGAAGCTAAGCAGCAGGACTTGCAGCAGCAGATGCAGAAGGCACAAGCTGAAGCAGCACAGAACGTTGAGGCTATGAAGTCGCAAGAAGCGCAGACTGAGCGTGACCACGAGTCCGAGCAGAAAGCACTAGACCGTGATAACAAAGTCGAAGTCGCCCTTATCAATGCCAATGCAAAGGATACCGACCACGACAATGACGGTAAGACCGACTAAAAGTCTTATAGTAAAATAAATTATAGAAATCATTTGGTAGTGTAACTTACCTACCCTAAATTTACAGAACAATGGCAGAAACAAAAAGTCTGGGCATCGAGAACCTTGGTTCCGTTGATTGGTTGAATGACAACTCTCCTGAGCCGCAAGCTGCGGAGGAGGCCCAACAAGAAGAAGCTACTGAGGCCAGCGAGCCAGTAGCAGAGACTGAGGAAGTGCAGGAAGAAGCACCCGAAGTAACCACAGAAGATTCATCTGAAGAAGTTGTAGAGGATATCCAAGAGGATGCCCCTGCGCTTGACCCAGTAGAAGAGCCAGCTGCAGAAGCCAGCATGTTCTCTACGCTGAGCGAAAAGCTCGGTTATGAGGTTGAAGGTGAGTTCGCTGAGGACTACGACGGGCTAGCTAACTACACTACCGCAGTGGCAGAGCAAATCGCTAACGAGCGGATGCAGAAAATCTTTGCACAATACCCAGATGTTGGTGAGTACTTTAACTACCGTTCTAACAACGGTGACCCAATTAAGTACTTCGAAGCACAACAGGCTGAGCTAGATTACAACGGACTTCAGATTGACGACAATGTCGCAGTCCAGAAGCGTGTTGTTATTGACGGCATGAAGCAAGCAGGGTTTAGTGGTGAGGATATTAGTGAAATGGTTGATGACCTAGAGGATAGCGGATTGCTCAAGAAGCAGTCAGAGCGTTACCTCACACGTTTGCAAGCTACACAGTCTACTCGTAAAGAGCAGTTGTTGGTGCAGCAGGCAGAGCAGGCACAGACGCAGAAAGCGGAAGCCGAAGCTTACTGGTCATCAGTTCAGGAAACTATTTCTACTGGAAACTTGAAGGGCCTTTCAATCCCTCAGCGCACACGCGGCAAGTTCTATGACTGGATGACTAATCCTATCAACGAGCAGGGCGCAACGCAGAGAGATTTGGACCGTCAAAATATCGACCAGGAAACGGCACTCGCAGTGGAGTATCTGTTGTACCAAGGGTTTGACTTGCGAAAGTTGGCCACTAGTGCAGCTGCTACACAGAAGGTATCGAATCTGAAGTCTAAGCTTAGTTCTGCCCCAAGTGCGGGTAGTCGACTGAAATCCCGCACAAAGTCGGGTACGACCAAAGCGAACTCAATTCCTTCTTTGAAGGACTTGCTGTAAGCTGTTATTAACTCCCAATCAACCTAAATTAACATGGCTGATAACCTAAAAAAGTTGCGCCTCTATGAGGATACCTTCAACAGTGAAGGAATGACCGACGAGAACTCGTTGGCAAATGCTCTCTTGACGCAACCAGACGTTTTGTCCCCAGTGATTACTCACTTGAGCGGACGTGAAGACAAGCGTTTCCCTCTCTCCTTCTTGACTGAAGGCTTGGGCAACGTCAAGTACATCAACGACATCGAGTACGATTACCCAGTGATGGGCCGTATCAATAAGTCTGTGGCCGCTGTTGCGAACACTGACATCTCTGTCGCTGGTGGAACCGTTACTTTCGCTGAGCGTTGGTTCAACAAGAACTACGTCATCGAATTTGGCGACTCTAACAACACACAATTGCGTATCACTGGTGACCCTTCTGCAGCTGCAGGTGGATTCGCTTACCCAGTGCAGTTGGTGACTTCTGATTCTGCTGCTATCGTGAGCTCTTCTGACCTCGCTGGTATCTTGGCTGTTCAGTTGTTTGCTGCTAACGCATTCTCTGGTTCACGTGGAACTGAGAGCAACTGGGTCGCTCCTTCAAAGATGCGCAACCAGATTTCTCTCTTGCGTAAGTCTTACCGCTACGAAGGCAACATGCCTGACCGCGTGGTGAACTTCGAGTTCAACGTGGGTGGCCGGACAACCAACTTGTGGTACGACTTTGAGGAGTACCAGCACATGTTGCGTTGGAAGGAAGAGTGCGAATTGGCTATGTGGTACTCTAAGTACAACCGTGATGCTAATGGCGTGATTCACCAGACTGATGAGAACGGTAAGCCTGTTCCATTGGGAAGCGGTGTATTGGAGCAGATTCCTAACGTGGATACCTACTCTCAATTGACTGCTGCCAAGTTGAAGTCTGTTGTCCGTGATGCTTTGTACGGAGCTTCTGACGCCGCTCAGATGAACATCGTTTTGTTCACTGGTCTCGGTGGAATGGAAGAGTTCGACAACGCTATGAAAGAAGAAGTGAGCACTGGTGCTTACATCAAGAACACTGACCCTGCATCATTCGTGAGCGGTTCAGGTCGTAACTTGAGCTTGGGTGGATTCTTCACTCAGTACCAGCACATCGACGGTCACACTGTGACTGTGCGCCACTTGCCTCTCTTTGACCACGGTGCTCGTGCCTTGGCTTCTGAGCGTCACCCTGTGACTGGTCTCCCAATGGAGAGCTACCGCATGGTGTTCCTCGACATGTCTGTCTACGACGGAGAGAACAACGTTGCAATGGTGACTCGTAAGGGTCGTGAGTTGATGCGTTGGGCTGTCGCAGGTGCTTCAGTGCCTCCAGGATTCGGTGGTAACGCATTGCGCGCTACTGACGTTGACGGGTCTGCTGTGCACTTCTTGAAGGAAGCTGGTATCAGCATCCGTCGCGCTACTAACTGCTTGCACCTCGAGTGCGTTGCTAGCTAATAGCCACAAGATTTTCTGAAGAAGGGGGGAGTCCATTTGGATTCTCCCCTTTTTTGTTTGTATCTTTAAGACTATGCCTACTAAAAAGAAGAAAGGAGCTATGAAAGGCTGCGGCATTAAGAACGGATGCAAGTCTAAAAGCGGTGGACTCACTGCCAAAGGCCGAGCACGTATTAACAAACGCACAGGTTCTAAGCTCAAAGCTCCACAGCCGGGAGGAGGTGCACGCAAGAAGTCCTACTGCGCACGCAGTGCAGGACAGATGAAGAAGTTTCCCAAGGCTGCTAAGGACCCTAACTCAAGACTACGTAAAGCACGTCGTCGCTGGAAATGTTAATGATGAAGAAGAAGATTAGTGATGTCAAGTCCGCTAAGGATATGTACGCGTATGGCGGCATGACCAAAGGTGAGATGATGCTGCACGGCGGCAAGACTAAACCTGAAGGCAAGTTCAACGGACACCGCTGTGAAAAGCGTAACATGTGCGAGAACATGACAGGTTACAAGTTTGACGAGAATGGTGTGGGTACGCGAGGGAAAGCGCCCAAGGCTAAGAACCGTCCCAAAAACTTTATTGGATAATGGGTAAGTTATGTGCACGCGGCAAGGCAGCCGCAAAGAGGAAGTATAAGGTGTATCCGTCAGCTTACGCTAACGGCTACGCAGTTCAGGTGTGTAAGGGCACAAAGCCCGACAGCGGTGGTAAGAAGAAGACTGCCTCTGGATATAAGAAGAAGAAGAAATGAGCTTAAGACGCTGGTTCAAAGAGGATTGGAAGGATGTCCGTACGGGTAAAGACTGTGGGCGTAAGTCTGCAAAGGGCGGTAGCGACCGGCCATACCCCTACTGCCGTCCTTCTAAACGTGTAAACTCTAAGACTCCCAAGACTTCAGGGGAGATGAGCAAGTCTGAGAAGGCTAGCAAGGTTAGAGAAAAGGCAAGCAAAGCTAACGCTGGTGGTAAGCCAGACCGCGTATCACGCGCTAAACGACGTAAGAAAAAGGGGTGACCATTTGGAGGTTGCCCTTTTTTGTTATACCTTCGTCATATCTAGAATCTACCCCAGTCGTTTGAACCGGGGTCTTACACAGTATAATTATTTTCATGAAGAGTGTATTCATTTACCGTCGGCCAAATACTACTAATTTGCCTGACGATGTTTACGTAGACGCCAAGCGACGCATTGGTTCAGTTTACCTAAAAGGCGGTGACATCCTTAAAGGATTGACAATCGCAGAGCAGAAGAAGTGGCTCCCCGAAGTTCTTGGTATTTCTCCTACAGACCCTACTTGGTCTCGTGAGGCTAAGCGCTTTTACGCCAACCTTACCGTCGACGTACCTGCACAGGGCGTAGAGTTGAACATTGCAACCGACGAAGAAGGTAACCCCATCAACGTGATGGACTACATTAAGTTCAAGTTTGTGTCACAACACCCACACGTGTCTGACCAAGAGAACTCTTCTAAGGGACGTTACTACATCAGTGACCCACAGAAAGAAGAAGCCGCAGCAGTGTCTGGTACACGTTTGCGCAAAGACGCCTACAAGCAACTCATCTTGTTGTCTGACGACGCAGAGCGTGCAGTGCAGGTTCTCAAGGCTTACGGTACTCAAACACAAGGCTTGTCTGCACAGCAGATTGAGTTGGAGTTGGAGGACTTGCTTGAAGCTGATGCATCTGAGTTCATCCGCGTTACTACTGACAAGAACCTCGAGACTGTCTCCTTTATCTGGGACTGCATTGAGTGCGGAGTGCTTCGTAAGAGCGGTAATACATTCCTGTTCGGAGACGAGGCTCTCGGAGACGACATGGAACAAGCTATCCGATTCTTGAAGAGCAAGAAGAACAGCTCTATGTTGTTGGACATCCAAGCAAAGTTGAAAGCTTTTAGCTGATAGTCCTATAGATATAAATGAAGGAAGGGGTTTCGATTTGGTTCGGGGCCCCTTTTTTCGTACCTTAGCTCCTACGGAAATTTCTAAATCTTACTAAAACCACAGCTATGGGCAGACGCACAACAAAGGCTAAGGTCATGTATAAGGGGAGACCCATTTACTTTGATGACCCACAAGAAGCCAACCTAGCTCGGGAGATTATTGCAGGTGCCGACGGGGACCTCTTATTCAACCAGCAGGACACGCTCGATAACATTAGCGCAGCCAAGGGCTACTTTGCTATTGTGAACGACGCGTTTACAGACAGTACCGCAACAGGTACACTTACCGAAATTACTGACGATGATGCCAACGTTTGGCTCGATGTAAACCTGACACCTAGTGCCGATGGTATCATTGACCAACGTCCGCAGGCTATGGTTGATGCTAACGCTGTAGGCGTTGGAGGTTCTGGTACACAGGCTGACCCTTACGGATTGTTGTTGGGGGGACTGACTGAGTCTGCTTACGGAGACTTCCGTGCTGCTCTTCGGTTTAATCCTGATGAGGACAATGCAGAGCTAAGTGTCCGTCTTAAAATTACGCAGGGTAACGGAGACATCACCTTCATTGAAGACGTGGCCGGTACTCTCACCCAAGGGGCAGAGATTGACTATGTACTCAACCCTTCGCTCTCTTTCTTTATCGAAGACACTTCGCCAGTAAGCGTCTGTCTTCAAGTTAACTCTACTGTTGCAGGCGACCTCTTTGTGGCCGGCTTCGCATGGTACCTTTTCACATAATCTATTATGGCACGAATTAAAATCTATTCAGACCTTGTATCAGGGCTCGTACACTTCGATGGAAGTAACGTGTCTGCCAAGGCTATTGGTAATCTCACAGTAGCAGAGCACCCTACTCTTGCTAATCGAATTGTCATTAGTAGTAACGTATTGTTTGAGAAAGGCTCAGACGTCAATTTCCGTAGGTTCTTTAAGAAGCTGAACATCAACCGTATTGATGACGAGAATGGACAGCGTCTTGTGAATGACCTTGGAATGGACCGTACTGCAGTTATTGCACACATCCAAGCCCTCATTACAAAGCCTACCCTCACCGAGTACTTCACGTACAATCCTGACACTGACAGGCTTGAGGCTAAGAAGGCTATCCAGACTACACTGAACTCTTACCACTTGGGAGACCAGCACAAGATTAGCTCAGGTGCTGCTAACATTTACTTCAAGGACTTTACTAAGAACCACAACCTCTTCCCAGTATGGGGTGCTATGAAGGACCAGTCCGACACAGCTAACCAAGCTCCCGGTGAAGGATTGATTCAGCCTACGTCACGTGTGTTTGGCGACTACGGCACAGTACCCTTGGGAGGGCAGCCTGTTGACGACACATCTATTGCATACGACGGAGACAACTTCTTCCCGTTCAACATCTCTGGTGTAGGTATCACTACCCGTGTTGCAGAACAGGTCCCTGCTACACAGCGACTCAAGTACGAGCTGTCTGTAGACGGCACCCTTGTTTACGTTCAGTACTTGTCTCACGACGGTATCAACGTTAACGAAGACTTGTCTTGGTACTTTGACCACCCTCTTGATATTGAGGCGGGGCCTACCAACCACGCATCTATTTACAAGGTAGCAACCGTGGATAACCAGGAAGTTAAGCAGGGACTTCTCCTTGTTTGTGAGGGGGACACTCTAGCTAATGGAGTAGCGCGTTACCAGACTTCTGTACGTAACCGCTTGTTTACTGACAAGTTCCTTGCCTACCAAGAGTCGCTCGACGCGTTGGTATCAGGCTCTGAGTACCAAGGTGCTTGGGATGCTGACACTAACACTCCTGACATTACGCTCACAGGTAGCGAAGTAAACGGCGCATTCTACCGGGTCTCTGTGTCTGGCACCTACGATGGTGTAGACTACGAGTACGGTGACATGATTATCTACAACGCCACTACTGTTGCGTACGACCACATCCCCGTTAAGGCTGCGACTAACGCCGCTATCGAGGCTTCTTCACTCAACACCTACGACATCTACGTCAAGGCTGGGTTTGTAAGCGACACTCGCAACGGTTCTGCATTGTACCCTTTCCACACTTTGGAGACGGCTATTGCTGCAGCATCAGACGGTGACTCTATTTTTATTGATGGTGTCTTCTCTATTACTAGCGACATTGTCATTCCATCTAGCAAGTCTTTGTCTATTACAGGTGCGTTTGGTTCTACTATCCAGTACAGCCAGTACAACTCTACTAATGGCAGCCTTGTAACTTTTGTGGGGACTGACGCTACCAAGACTCTGAAGTTCAAGAACATTACGTTTAAGAATGCCGGTGGTTATGGATTGCACCTCCGTAGTTTGGCTAGGGTTGAGATTGATGACTGTACGTTTGAGAACAACGGATGGGATGGTACTGCATTGCACACTGTGCTTGACAGCGCTACCTCTGGTGTACTCGGCTACGACTCTGACGCTGCTGACTTGCAGGCTTTCTACGCAGGAACACACGCCTCTAATGGTGGTGCCATGCGCTTGGAGAACAGCACGATTGTTCGTGTGGTAGGTAACTCAGCTACTAACAACCTCCGTGGCTTCCGTATCCAAGACTGTGGTATCGGAGGATTTGGGTTTGTTACGCGTAACGTGGCTACTCAGAACATCGAGTCTGGTATCTACATTGCAGCTGGTGCATCTGGGGGTTCTCAGAACATCACCTCATCTATGAACATCAGTTCGTACAACGCGAACAACGGTCTTCTCTGCATCGGCGGTATCAACAACAAGTTCTCACAGAACGAAGTAAACGGTAACTGGAACGCAGGCTTCTGTGCTTGGGGCTCAGCTAACGCTACTCTCCGTGACTGTGGTCTCTACGATAACAACCGTAGTGCGTTGAACGGCATCGGTAACACTGGTGATGCTAAGGCGTCCATCCAGATTAACGAGGCGTACAACTTGCTTGGTACTAGCATTAGCTTGAACCCAGCGTTCCGCTTTATTGCTGAGATTCTCGACACACAGGTGCACTACACCGGTCTCGGTTCTAACACTGAGAAGGTTGGATTCCTTGTCACTAGTGCTGTAGGCGCTTTGCCCGACAACGACAAGAACATCATCAAGGTAGACGACGTTGGCTTTATTGGACAGGACTACGCTATTGACCTGACAGAAGTAGACGTGACTAACTTGCGGATGTCCTTTGGTGACAACTCTTACCAGTCTATTACATACAAGGCTATTAAGCCGCCACTGCAAGGAAACTTCAATGAGTTGCCATTCAGCAACCACATCATGCAGGTTCCAGACTTGGACGTAGTTGTGGACACGCTTAAGCAAACTGTCACGTTGCACGAGGGTGTTGGTGGTACAGCTATCAACTCTTACTCTATCAACCAGTTGCAATCTAACATTGTTAACGGTAAGATTGAGATTATTGAAAAGTCTACTGACCGTATTCAACTGAGAGGATTGGCACACGGTAACGTCTGCATCAATGGAGCAGTTGCGGGTAACGACCTTGCCTCTGCTAACAACAGCCTTAACGCTGCGTTCAACATGAGCTTGATTGACTACAAGTCTTTCCTTGTCTCTGAGGTAGGTGTCAACGGTGATAGTTCTAGTGGTGGTAGCCTGCCCGCTATCGCAAACAACTGGTACATCTCTTACGGAAGCCAAGCAGGAACGCAAATTAACCAAGCTATAATTGGAAACACTTATAGAGCCTTCAATCCCTTCTATAATGGTGAAGCATTAGAGAAAGGGCATGAGTTTATTTGGACTCTTACGCCTGAGATAGACTTTATGATTGGACTTTGGGGTGCTGCTGAGGCAACCCAGTCTGGTACCGACGCTCTGCTAGCGTCTAACTGGAGTCAAGGATTCTTCCTCAACGGTAACCTATCAGGTGAAGCAACAAGCTGGAGTCAATCTCAATCTAGCGGAATCACCGTTACTGCAAACGGAAATATTTCCGGAGAGTATGCTATGCCTAACGGACAGGTTGCTATTAGGTTTGGTCAAGACGGGTACTTGTACTTGTTCGAGATTGTATCTGGAGGTTACTCGTTGATTGCTAAGTCTAACGATACTATTTCTGGCACCTCTGTTATGATTCAGTGGGCTGCCTTTAACCAAGGCTCTTTCCCTGTAATGACTGAGCGTACTGAGACTTGGGAGGTTGTTGCCGATGAGGATGATAACCTTGATGGTGAGTGGGCTGGCGGACTCGAGGAGTCTACTGTTATCCGCTCTCGCATGAGCATCAGCCCCGGTGAGAAGATTACCCTTAACATGGATTACTTCGGTAGAAGTGAGACTATTGGATTCGGGTACTCTGGTACAGCTACGGGACAGAGCAATGCAGAAGACATGTTGACTAGTCCGTTGAAGTACACGACCACAGAGATTCTTAAGTCTGTTACAAACGGGGGAGTTGATTGGACGTGGAACACTGCCGCAGCTAAGAGCTATGACCCGAATGGTAACGGCACTGACATTGGATACGGCACAGCAAGCGTTAACCTTGGCCTTATCTCTTTCCGCTACAAGCTGGATAACACGCTTGAGATGTGGCACGAGACAGACAACGTGTTGATGGCTACAAAGGTTATTCCTTTTGACGGAACAGCTCAGAAGATTTTTATCGGTTCAAACGAAGACAACCACGCTGCTTCACGTATTCCTGCGTTGACTAAGTATGATATGTCTGCCGCTGAAGAAGGTGCTAACATCACAGGATGGTGGTACATTGAATCTCCAGATGGTAACTACGAGTACCCACTGTTCACGACCTTGGAAGAAGCGCAGTTTATCGACGGCGTTGAAGGCGGTTCTGGTACAGCTACTGCTATCACTTACGCAGATGACACTACTAGCACACAGTTCTATCACCCTGACACGAGCTTCGTGAACAACGGTACTGCTGCTCCACAAGGAGGTGTGTTTGGTAACTCTATCAACGTTGTGTGGAATGAGAAGGGAACAGACACTGACGCTAACTACGCGCCAACGTTTACCGACATCACCTACACCATCGGCGAAGGAAGTGCAGTAAACATTCAGTACAAGCCACAAGGTGACACCAACACGTACAACGTTACAGGAGTTCCCACTGGATACGCTGATAACGGCTTTGCTATTATTGGTACTGCGGAGACTATTACAGACGCTGTTGACATCCAACATGTGTTGAACGTGACTAAGGCAAACGATTTTGGTAGCGATACTGGAACGATTACGCTTAACGTTACTAACGACCCAACTAACGATGTCAGTCAGAACGCGACCTCTTGGACTAAGGCAGTAGACTTCTCTGGTTCCTCCGAGCGGGCAGAGATGATTAGTAACTCCCTCTACTACAACCCGATGTTGATGGACTATCAGAGTGTCACCACGTCTGCTCCCGGCACGGCTGGCAACACCTCTAGTGACATTGCTGCCCGTCCTTGGGCTACGACTATCGTGTTCTCACCTGATGGGAACAACTCCAACCAGCACATCTGGAACATTGGAGAGGGCGCCGGCAGCACGGACGACAACATCTACCTCAGAATAGACTCAGGTAGGAACCTGTACTTCGGTTGGGGACGCGATGGCGCTCGTAACGAGTACCTCCTCGCCAGAGTGAGCGCTGGTTCTTGGAACGGCGTCTACGTTGGCTTCAACGGCACTCGCCTCAGCGGAACCAACGCCACTGCAACCAACTTGGCTGCTGCCTTCGACATCCGTTTGATGTTCAACACCGGCTCGGGATGGAACTTCAATCCTAACCCAACGGCTCAAGGGTGGGGAACGTGGAGCACCACTGGTGGCCGCATGGACCGCTCCGTCACTGGTTCGATGAACATTGGTGGTCGCGGCACTAACCGTAGCTTCCATGGCAAGGTTGCCTCGTTCGTCACCACGACGCTTGAACGTGGCGCGGGCATGCCTAACAGCACTGAGATTGAGATGATGATTACGGACCCGGTCGGTTGGGTGAACGACTACAAAGTCGGCAACACGTACCGTCCCTCCCACACGAGCTACAACAACTCGGGCTTCTCTCGCAACAACCTGACTTCTGCTTCGGCAACTCAGGTTTACCTCATGGGTGATGGTACGAACGACTCATTCTCTAACATGATTCGTAACCAAGTAATGCCTGCTGACCAGAACTACACCAAGCTTAACCTCTTGAGCATGCAGTCTAACGACATTGAGAACGTATCAATCTCAGGATTGTCCTAATCGAAAGAGGGGAGGCTTTGGTAGTCTCCCCTACTTTTCATACCTTTACAACATGACAATACAAGAAATGCACTACGCCTTTAACCAAGGGCTCCAACGTGTTAACGCTAACGCATACGATACCTTCTTGACAGAAGAGATTGATTTGTGGCTTAACAGGGCACAGGAGCGCTTTGTAAAGCAGCGTGCACACCAGACGGGTGATATTAAGCGTGTGGGCTTTGAAGGCTCTCAGAAACGCTTAGATGACATCCGTGCTTTGGTTGTACAGAACTTCGAAGACTTCTGGATACCAGAGACTACACCACAGTGGTTGCAAGCAGACTTGCCCGCTGACTACCTGTTCTTAGTAAACCTAAGAGCTGACGTACACTTTAGCCGTTGCAGTGATGTGACTGCAGCAGACGCCACTATGGAAGTACCTGTACGTATTGTAGATAACGCCGAAGTTCACTCTCTAAACCGCAATCCTTTTGCTAAATCTAGCATCGATTCACCTCTTGCTACCCTCTCTGAGGACGACATTATGGTCTATCAAGATGCCAAAAGTTTTATATTAAAAGGAATAAAGGTAGATTACATTAGGAAACCGAAAGATGTTGACCTATCTTTGAGTCAAGATTGTGAGCTGGCTGAGCATACCCACCAGGAGATTGTCGATATCGCGGTTAAGAATATCCTTGAAGCGATTGAGTCTCCCCGCTATCAGACAAACAGTGCTGAGCAACTCAAATCTGAATAACCTTTCTAAATAATTTCTCTTATGGCTAACACCAAAGATACCCTTATCATCGTCCAGGCTTCTGCCGCAATGGATGAGTCTAAGAACGCTGCCGGCCGTGTGTTGGGAGCTGACGCCGCTTACGGCCTCGACATGGCTACCCCAGCTGACGCTGCTACTTTTGCAGCCGCACAAGGGTACACTGTAAACGCTTTCGCTGCCGCTACTGCTGGTGTGTCTACTGTTGACACTACTGGAGTTGCTGCCGGAGAAGAGTTGTTTGTGACCTTGATTGACGTTTCTAACGGACGTCGTCAGTTCCCTCGCAAATCTTTCCGCGCTGCTACTGCTGCTGCTCTCGCTACCGTGATTAACGGTGCTGAGTTGGAAGTGGGTGACGGTAAAGCTTACACTTGCACTGAGTCTGCTGGCGTGTTGACTATCACCTTCCCCGGTGACGTTATCGCTAAGCTCGCTGCTAACGAAGCATCTGTGATTGCTGCTACTACTGCTCCTGTCCTCACTGCCGGAATCAAGGCTGCTGACGTGATTGAGTTTGTTGGCGCTAAAGTCACTAAGGCTGGACGCACTAACCGTGTTGGTTTCCCAGTTATCGAGCCTAACGTCTTTGTTGACCTCGGTCTCGCTGTCGGTGCTGACTACGATGTGTTGACTAAGCAAATCGTTTCTGATGTCAAGTTTGACAAGAACACTGGTTCTTCTTACCAGGATGTCGAGCACGTGACTATCTTGATTGCTGACGGAGCTTCTTTGACTGCTAGCTAATACTAGCCCCAAACATTGAAAGAGGGAGGTTGCATTGCGCTTCCTCCCTTTTTTATTATCAAAACTGAACATGGGATACCTACACCTTTCTATTAGCGGTACTGACGCAGCTGATGACATTACCATCACCGGCCTCAAACTTGCCCGTGTATCTTCAGACTTTGCGCAAGCAGATGACTTCTACACCATTGCGTGCCCTAGTGGTACTGTCCTTCGCATTGATGAGGCAGGTCCTTCAACAACGGAGTGGGCTACCGCAGGAGTCGTTTTCTCTACGACAGCTAATGAAGCCTTTGTCCTTACAGAAGCTTCTCTGCTAGCAGGATTTCCTGCATTGACTCAAACGCTTGATGAGGGCCTGTACTGCATAGAGTACAACAATGACAGTGCTGACACATTGCGTCCGCATTTGTACATTCCTACTATCTTGAATGACATCGACACTCTCGCTCAGTCTGTAATTGATTGCCAGTGCGATTGCGATATCACAGAGGTTGCTTCTCAGAAGTACATCAAAGCTCGTGCATACCTAGACTTGATTGAGTTCCAGGCTTCTGCTATTACAGCAACTGGCGACATCACAGCTATCAACGCTATGATTACAAAGCTCAAGAACTTCTTGGTGGGTACTGAGAAACTCTGTGGGTCATGCTAAAGTGGAACTCTAAGTCTGAAGTTACTGACGCTGACGTGCAAGCATCTGCTGACGCAGTCATTGTCTTTGACATGAAACAGTCCTCATACATGCTTAAGCTTAGCGCTAAGGCTCGTAAAGCCGGGACATACGACTACAAACAAAGCACGAGCCTCTGAGCTTGTGCACTCTAACCGAGACATTTATCCCGCTCTTCTTAGGAAGGGTGGGGTTTTTGTCTTATATTTGAGAGCTAGACCGCCCTCTTAACGAATAATTTAATAGCTATGGCCGCAGCTAAGTACGACATTCAAACAGAGACTGGAGCAGGACTGTCACTCGCGCTTGTTTACAAAGACGATACTGACACACCTATTGATATCTCCGGTGCTACTATTACCATGAAGGTTACGGATAATGTCTTTGATGAAACATCAGACAACTTTCCAGGCACCCTTACTACAGATGGTACAGACGGGGCGTTCTCAATCACAATTGCATCTACAGCGATAGACGCACTACCATTCCGCTCAGGGCGGTATGTCATTGAACTTACTGGTACTCCTGCAGTATCATTGCTTTACGGCAAGCTTCAAGTCAAGCGCCTTAAGTACTAATGGCTAACTCCGTCGTTCAAGTAACTAACAGCGTTACTCAGCATACCGTAGAAGTGACGGCCATCACTGCTGCTGAGACTAACCTAGTAGTTACACAGAACACAACTCAACATCTTGTAGAGCTTAACCACAACCTAGTTGTCCCTCCAGGCGCACAAGCCTTGGGCGACCACACGGACGTGGACCTAGCAACTGCTGCCCCTATTGTTGGCGATTACATCGCTTGGGATGGTACGTTCTGGGTGCCTACCTCTGTAGCTGCTGTACTGGACCCCGGTAACTTGTTGCCCGGTGGTGCTAGTACAGGCCAGATTCTACAGTGGGACGGGACGTCTTGGGTTCCTGTTGACCCTAGTAGTACAGGAGACGATACTACAGATGCGGATATTAACGTGACAGACACTGCAGGTAACTATGTTCCTGGCATGACTATCCCGGCAGGTACAGACTTTGAGTCTATCTTCCGTACCATGCTTGTGTCTTTCCAGCAACCAGTCGCTACTCTTAGCGATTGGACTTCAGGCATCTTTGAACATGGCACAGCTTACTCTGACGACTCGTTTACGCTTGCGTTTACAAACGACAGCAATCTCGATAACACTGCTAACGGAACGTACGTTACAACGGACACGTACATTACTGGCGGGACTGGTACTGCTTTCCCGATTGACGGCCCTTACACCATCCCAACACATGCAGGAACTCTCCTCGTTACTGACACGAGCGAGGGTAACGGCCTTGTTGAACGCACTGGAGCTGCGGCGCTTACAGTCAGTGGCTTTACAGACACAGAGTCTAGTGCAGTTAACACAGTCAGCGCGTCCTCTACCGTACGGTACCGCTACTGGATTGTGGACAATGCTACTCAGCTTACCGCCGACGCTGTGTCTACAGGCCAAGGGGCTACGCTCCTAAGTGGCTTGCTTGCAGGCGGAGGGATTGAGTCTGACTTGTTTAGCTCTGATGCACAGCTCGGCTTTACCGCCAGCGGCAATCACGAGTACATCTATTGGGTCTTCCCCGCAGCAGCAGAGATTGCTAACGTGGTAATGAACGGCTCTATCAACCTCTACGCTGGAGACAAAGCAGACAAGACCACTGCTGTCATCCACATGGGAGAACTCGACGTGGTCAACCAACATGGTAGAACTGTTCGTATGGAAATGCTTCGCTCTAAAGTGAGTAATGCATTTGCTGCTGGTTCTGTAATTACTGTTTCCTAATGGCACTTAAGTTTCCGGATAGTATAACGCAGAACAATAGCAATTACATTACTGTATCTGCTACTGACAACGATGTACAAGGTATCTACTTTGTCAGCACGTTTGCAGAGCGTGATGCTCTTGGTCTTGCTGATACAGTACTGGATAACCACCGTGTACTCAAGGCAGTTGTTTATGTAGACACTGTTCCTTACTTGTTTAATGGCCCTGACGTCTCTGACGCGCAGTGGAGCAACGCAAGTAACTGGGTGCAGGTAGGTGGAACAGACTTGTCAGAGATTGGAAGCATTGGTGACGTTGACGTTGCCGGTGCAGCGGATGGCGATTTCCTTATCTACAACGGGGACACAGAGAACTGGGTGCTATACAACCCTGAGTCTGAGGTACTTATCCCGCAGGACTTTGCTTACGACATTGATACCTTCAGCGCTACAGATTTTGTAGGCGCCGTTTACACATATACGCTCCACGACTTTGGCGTGGGTGCACGTACTGGTCAGTTCATGATTGTGACTGACGGTACAGAGATTGAGTTTACCGATAATACTACTAATGCTATCGGCACAGACGTTGATGAGCCTGAGCTCACTGCCCACCTATCTGGTGGAATGGTTGTGGTACGCGTTAGTAATGGAAATGGATACACGTTCAAGGCTACATTGACACAGCTTTGATAATCATAATCAATAAAAACTAGCGAAATGGCTAACGAGTTGAATATGCGGAAAGGGTTTATCAGCCTGCAGGACAGTACTGTCTCTGCGGACTTGACCGTTAACGCTCTGATTGCTGCGTCGCTTACTTACCCTACGTCCGATGGCTCGGCTAACCAAGCCTTGACGACTAATGGTAGTGGCACGCTAGCATTCCAAACTGTTATTCTCAACGGAGGCAACATCTCCGACTTGACGAACGACAGTAACTTTATCTCCGGCATTACTGCCGAGAGTATTGGAGACCTGTCTGATGTAACTATTGCATCTGGCACTAATGGAGACTTGCTCCAGTTTAACGGCTCTGCTTGGGTGAATGTCGATGTCGACAGCATCATGGGAGCACAGGACCTCAACGACCTCGGAGATGTGACTATCGCATCAGCAGCGTCTGGAGACTTCTTGCGTTACTCTGGCTCTGCTTGGGTTGACTCTACTATTCAGAATGGCGACATTGCTGAAGCTGCAGTTACTCAGCACGAGGGAGCTCTCACTATCACCGAGTCACAGATTTCTGACCTCGGTACTTACCAAGTGACTTCTGCGAAGGGTCAGGCTAACGGTTACGCGTCTTTGGACGGAGCTGGTTTGGTTCCTTCTGCACAGCTGCCTAGCTACGTCGACGACGTGGAAGAGTACGCGACCGAGGGTGATTTCCCAGGAACGGGTGAGACTGGTAAGTTGTACGTTGACTTGTCTGACAACAGCGTTCACCGCTGGAGTGGGTCTGCTTACGTGAACATCACGGACTACAGCACCCCAGGACACACGCACGTTGCAGCTGACATTACTGACTTTGACACTGAGGTTGACAATCAGATTGCTGCGGCCAGCATTGCTGATTTGTCTGACGTTGGTGCGCTTGGTTCTAATGGTCAGGTTTACGTCTCTAGCGGTAGCGCTCTCGTAGCGACTACGTTGGACCACGACAACATCTCTGACTTTGACACTGCTGCTGCTGCTATTGCAGACACGCAGATTGGCGCAGCTTCGATTGCTGACCTTTCTGATGTGGGTGCTGTTGGTACAAACGGTCAGGTGTATGTCTCTAACGGTTCTGCCTTGGTTGCTACTACCTTGGACCATGACAACATCAGCGACTTTGACTCTGAGGTTAACACCTTGATTGGTGCTACTAACCTTAGCGGCTTGAACGACGTTACTATTACGTCTATTGCCTCTGGAGAGTTGTTGCAGTGGAACGGTTCTGCTTTCATCAACCAAACGTTGGCTGAGCTCGGAATCTCTGAGACTAATCACACACACGTAGCTGCAGACGTTACCGACTTCGATGCAGAGGTTGATAACCAAATCGCTGCTGCTGAGTGGAGTGACTTGTCAAACGTGGCTGCTTCTGGAGCAACTACTAACCAGCAGGCTAAGTACAACGGTACTAACTGGGTGAACTTTACTTCTCAGTTCGACGAAAGTCAAGCCGATGTTACTATTGCTTCTGATGGTGCAACCACTATCTTGGTAATGGCTCAGTCTGGTACTACTGCGTTCCACGTAGACTACGCTATCTCTGACTCTACTAACATGCGTACTGGTACGTTGATGTGCATTACCGATGGTACTACTATCGAGTTGACTGACATTGCTACTAGCATGATTGGTTCTGAAGCTAGCGAGCCTGAGTTCGCTGCTGCTATTGATGGCGCTAACATTGACATCAACGTCACTGATGGTGCTGGATACCAGACAACTATCTTGGTCCGCAACATTGCATAATTGAATAATTGAATTACTATGGGTAAGTTTAATACACGTCAAGGTCTCTCGTCACTCGCTAACTCCGACATCTTCGGACAGTTTAGCGTGCAGGGAGGCGGTGCGTCTATTCCTTTCTTGGTCGACGGTGCTACTAACCGTATTCTGACCCTTTCCGATACTAATAGTGGAAGCGTCTTCTTGATAAAGGACGCCGATGGTAATGAGATTATTAACGCGTTACATAACGGTATCACAGTGGGGGGCAACTACACGTTGCCTCTCACTGATGGTACGGCTAACTACGTCTTGAAGACTGACGGTTCAGGTGTTGTATCTTGGGGTGACCCATTTACAGGACTTAACGTGAGCTCTTTGGCAGACGTGGATGTTAGTCCTTTTAGCACCAACCCTGTACACGGAGCTATTCTTCGTTACAACATAGGTGCTTCCAACGAGTGGGTGGCTGATGGCCCCTTCTCTGGATTTTCTGCAACGAGGCAAACAGGCACAGTCGTTAAAGGAACCCCCGTCAAGCGTACGGGCTCTTCTGACTTTGGCTCAGGTTTGTACGAGGTGGGTGTCGGTTCTACTGACAACAACTCTCGTTGCATCGGTCTCGCATTTGAGGCCCCAGTAGATACAAAACTTATTGTACTTACTGACGGAATTATTGGTGACCTAGATACGTCTGCATTTTCTACGGACGACGTTCTCTACGTATCTAACACCGCAGGCGGGCTGACTAATACTGCTCCTACTTCAGGAACTTTCCAGCAGAGGGTCGCTCGCGTAATTGCATCTGATGCTACTAACGGTATCATTCAGGTCACAGTTGACCCTGCGTTCGATGAGAACAGCTACCTTACTTCTGTAGACGGACAGTCTGTAGGCGACCTATCTAACGTAAACACGTCAGGCGCTGCTGCAGGTAACGTGCTTCGCTACGACGGAAGTGACTGGGTAGACTCGGGCTTTACTATTCCTACTAACGCTTTTGCTCCTACTGCAGGTGCAGCAGAAGTCTTGAAGGTAGACTCTCTTAACGTTACTTCGTTTGGCACAATCGACATTGGCGACCTAGCTGATGTTGATGTAGCTACGGCTGCTCCTACTAATGACCAAGTACTTGCTTGGGATGGTAGTAACTTTGTACCTGCAGACGCAGGAGGTAGTGGTAACGTTGTTCTGCAAATCAACAACTCAAGCGGCACTAACTTTACCAAAGGCCAAGCGGTCTACATTACAGGCTCTACTGTACAAGGCATTGCTGAAGTTGACTTGGCAGACCAAGACATTGTAGGAGGCGTTTCAGATACTCCTTCTATCGGGGTTTGCATGGCTGATATTAACACAGGGACTAAAGGTGACATCCTTATCTCTGGTTTGTTAGAAGACGTTGATACTAGCAGTCACACTGCTGGGGATATCTTGTACATAAGCAGCACTCCAGGTGACCTTACTAGTACTCGCTCTTCAAGCCCGGGGGATACTATCCAACCTGTTGCACACGTCATTCACTCTGACGGTAGCGCTGGTAAGATTCTTGTTTTGGCTGGACGTCCTTTGGATGTACCCAACAAGATTACTACTAACATAACTATGGAGTCTCGCCTTACCTTTATAGAGGACACGGCGGATAGCCCTACGATTTACGGACAGGGTAGCCAGACTACTGGAGATGGTTGGTCTTTCATTGAAGGACTCCGTACTACCCCCTTGCTCGGTAACGGCGCAGAGATATTTAAGATAAATGCTACTGGGTTTGATGATACTAGTGGTGGAGGTACAAGCCTTACAGACTATGGTAACATTAGCTTTGTTGCAAAGGATACAGCTGCTGGTGCAGTAGACGGGCAGATTGACTTTAATGTCAATGGAGCTAGTACAATGGTTACCCCACTAAGCGTGTCTGAGGATGCGGTTGTCATTGAAGCTGACTCTATTACCCTAGACTCTGCAAGCTTGTTGTTCAGAGGAGGGGCTACTTTTGGAGGAGCTCTTAAGATGTACGAGTCTGCTGTTCTTGGCGGAACTAACTACATGGCGCTTCAAGCTCCCCTGTCTGTTACGAATGACACAACTCTGACCCTTCCAGACGGTGACGGTACTAACACACAGGTCTTGAAGACTAATGGTTCTGGGCAACTTGCTTGGACAAGCGTGCTTCAGCAGGAGAACCCTCTTGTACAAGGGACCTTGACTATTCAAAAGCTAAGCCTTACACCTGCATGTATTGTTCTTTATGATGAAGACGATTCAAACTATATCAAGGTTGAAGCCGCTAGTACTATTGCCAGTGACTGGACTCTTAAACTTCCTGCTGCAGACGGTACTAACGGGCAAGCCCTTGTTACCGACGGCTCTGGGCAACTGTCTTTTGCCACTGCGGGTGGTGGAGGCTCACAGCTTACCTACCAATATGCAGGCTCACACCAGCTGACTACGTCTACTGATACCTCTTACCGCTGGCCTACCAACACCTCGTTTGCAGGGTACGGTAGCTGGAACAAGCAGACATCTACTGCTCCTACAGCTATGAACATGGACGTACAGTTTCTAAAAGCTGGTCACGTTATTACAGAAGCAGGCACAGTAGACATTAAAGTTTCTATGTCAAACGCTATTTCTACCTCTACTACAGGTACAACTTCTGCATCAGAATATAATAGTGATGCATTTAATTGCTATCTTTACAGATACACGGGAACAGGTACAGGCGTTTTGCTAGGAGCACTTGCAGATACTTTTAGCTCTAGTAGCGCTACTCCTAAGTTTGGAGACTTTGAAGCTCTAGGTGTATCAGTATCACAAAACGATGTCCTTGTTTTGATTTCTCGTTGCACAACCCAAGCCTCTACTACTAGGTACTGGCACCAAAATTACACCATTAACGTTCAGTACTAATGGAAAATAAAGACGTACAAATGCAAGTAGACATTGCTGTCTTGTCTGACCAAACTAAAAGGGTCGGCAAGCAGCTGTTGTCTATTGAAGAAAAGCTTGACGAGTTCAGCGAACGCATTGCTAAAATCGAAACAACAATGAGCCACACCGTTAAAAGTAATGACCGGTGGATGGGATGGGCGGCTGCTATTGCAATGCTAGTCATTGAATTAGCTTCTCGATTTATCACGCTCTGAGTTGCACGGCGGACAGAAAAGCACTATATTTACTAGATATGAAATTTTACTCAAGCTGGAGCAATACACAGAAGCAGTCCGACAAGTACCAAGTTAAGGTACGTGTGGGGCGTGTTACTGTGTTTGATTTCTATACCGACCGCAGTGACCGTAGATGGGCACTGACACTATTTAACTTTACTCTTAAGTCATGAGCGAAACAAAGAACCGTAAGAAGTTTGGCGATACCAAGGTCGGGCAGTGGCTTAAGTCTCGTGCACCGGAGATTCTCGATATTGCGGGAGACGTGGTGCCTGTTGGAGGGAATGTACTGGACGCAGTAGCGAATGCCATTCGTGGCAAGGAAGATATGTCCCCTAGTGATAAACTGGAATTTGAGAAGCTGTATTTACAGGAACGGATGGCAATGGAGGAAGGGGTGACGCGTCGTTGGGAGGCTGACACTAAAACATCATATTGGTTGCCGAACAACATACGTCCCCTTACTGCAGCTGCCTTGGTCATGGCCATTGTAGGCTTTGCTGGATTAGACGCCGCCACTGTCGGCTTCGAGATGCCAGAGAAATGGACTGACCTCCTTACATCAGTCTCTATGATTGTTCTTACCGCCTACTTCGGGGGACGTTCAGTAGAGAAAATTAGGAAAGCAAACTAATGGCTAGCTTGAATCAAATCGTTTACAACCTTGCAGACAAGGCTGGAGACGCAACAAACCCTGTACTCATTGAACGATTGAAGTTCATGGTCGAGTATTACAGGGCTTTGTTTATTAGGCGTGATTCGGAAAGGAACTTTAACGTACCTGATAAGAACACGCAGAACTTAGAATACGAGATGGAATGGGTGTCAGCTGTTGAGGCTTGCGGTATTGCGCTACCTTGCCAGATGCTACGCACCAAGAAGGTTGTACCAGCACCGATAAATGCTAAGGGTGCCAGCGGCTTTCTTTATGTAGGGACGCCTGACGGTCAGGAATCTTTTCAGTATGTGGTAGAGGGTCAAGTACCTTATGCTCTTACAGGTAAGTTTACTGGACGTCAGCCTAAGTACTTTTACAAGAACGGACACTTGTACCTTGCGAACTCTAGCACTATGTGCATTGAGGTCAAGATGGTAGCAGAGGCGCCCGTGACTGGAGGTGTTGCAGGTGGCGGAGGCGTTACATGCTTAGGGCCTGATGACGATTACCCCATTACAATGGACATGGTACAGCGCGTAACTGAAGCTATCTTCAAGAACGAGCTTGCCCAATACAGACCAACTACGAATGAGCAAATTGAAATCAAGTGAGGAAAGGTTCGGAGCTAAGGACATGTATCGTGCTTACAAAAAAGCCAACAAAGATACAGACGTTACTTACGCTTATTACCGTTCAATACTAGAAAGCTTTAATGCTCGGTTGTCTGAAGAGTTGCTAGACGGCGCTACCTTTAATATGGGTCAGCGCCTCGGTACGTTAAGGATTAAAAAGATTCAGCGTTCGCCTAACGCACGCACCATCGATTGGAATGAGACCAAGAAGATGTGGGCAGAGTCAGGCAAGCGCGAAGGTTTTGTTTACTGGACTGATAAGACATACTACCGGTGGGCGTGGGATAAGTGTAAGGCTCTTGTGAAAAACAAGTCAGCTTATCGCTTCGACCCAACTGGCGGTAAAAAAGGACTCAAAAAGAAATTGGTAGAACGACTCCGCAAAGATTCATTCGCCGCACTGAACTACTCTGAATAATGGCTAACTACAAATTTATCTCCTCAAAAGAAGTAATTGGTAAGGTCTTCCGTGACCTCAAGCCTACGGATACGAGTTGGACAATGGATGCGGTGGAATGGATTGGAGAAGCACTTGACTTCATTGGCTATCACGGTGCCTTTGAAAAGAAAGCTGGCACTGTCAGCGTCAAGGACTTCCGGGCGGAGTTCCCCTGTGACTTGTACGCATTGCGTGCAGTCGAATATCAAGGACGTGCGTTGGTGCACGGGACTAGCAGCGCGGGCTATGACACAGACCGCACTACTCTTGCTACTCCTAACCACGCCTCCTCAGTTACTACAAGCGCTGTGTACGTTACTAATCCTAACGAGGATGCTGCTCAGCCTAGCCCTAGCTTCGGTACTACTACCAACCGCAGCGCAGGCGTCGACTACTACCTTGTGAATGCAGGATACATTGTCACATCCTTTGAAGAAGGTGACATCAAGCTGCACTACACTGCTTACCCTACCGATGCTGATGGTTTCCCTATGGTTCCAGATAACATCTATGTCAAGCAGGCTCTTGAGTGGTACATCATTCGCCAGATGATGATGGGTGGCTACTTGCACCCGGTGTTCAACTGGCAGGTTGCAGACCAGAAGTGGGGACACTACTGCGTTGCGGCTGGAAACGATATGATGTTCCCTAGCATTGACAAGATGGAATCAATGAAGAACATGTTTACGCGTCTTGTTCCTAACATGAACGCGCACGCAGACTTCTTCGATGGAATGGAAAACCAACAACGTCTCGGAAGATGAAGCTACTGAAAGGACTAAACACTGACGTCGCTCACGTAGACCAGCCCGGTTCTACATACAGACGTTCTCGCAATATGATTCTTGACGACTTGGCTGGTGCCTTGTCTGTTGAGAAGGGTACTGCTCCTATCTCTTACTTTGATAACAACATTGGTGGCCAGCGTAGCTCATTTGAGAACATGGCTATTGTTGGACAGTTCAAGGTTCCTGGGGACCGTATCTTGTTTGCTATTAAGAACCGTGATGCTACGAGCACTCTCGCTAATGACGAGCGTATTGTAGAAGTTGCTGAGGCTACTACAGGTGATGATACATTGATTACTGTTGCAGCTGGACCTCACGGCACGTTTTACTTTGACTTTGAGAATCCTACACAGGGGGTAGGGTATGTCAACGCAGCCAACGAGCTTATCCTTACATGGACTAACGGGACAGACTCTCCTTACTGGATTAACGCAACGACGTACCAGAACTCTGAGGCACCTAACCTCGTATTCCCAGAGGCCACATTCCCTATGGCTCGTCCTCTAACTGGCTCTGCAACAGACCGTAGCGGCGAGATTCTTGGAGGTAACTGGAGCTTTATGATTGCCTATGAGGTAGTGGACGGCACGGATAACTTGACTCAGTACGGGCCAAGCATGGGTGCTTTCCGCATTGGTAACACTAGTACTGTTGAGGATAAGACTTACAAGACTTCTATTGGTATGAAGTTCTACAACATGGACCAGCGTTACAACTACGCACGTGTCTATGGTGTTCGTTCTTTTAACGGTACAGAGACTGTCTACTACGTGGACCGTCTACGCATTAGCGGACCTACTAAGGAGTTTCGTTACATTGGCCAGAACCAGAGCGTGACAAACGTACCCGCTACTGACGCCTTGTTTATTCCCCGTGCTAACTACACTACTGCAGAAACTCTTACCGTAAGTGATGACCGTCTGTTCCTTGCGAACTTGACTGGTACAGCAATGACTGAGGCTGAAGGCCGTACTATTGCTAACCAAGTTACAATGCACTGGACTGTCGACCTTAGCGGTGCTACTGCTGAAAGCTACGATGCTGCTGTAATTGGTAGTACTACTGCCCGTACTAAAGACATTACTAGCGAATACCTTGTCGAAGCTATCCAGTCTAGGTCTAACGCTACTCTTAACGATTCTTTTAGGCAGTGTGACCAACGTACCCCTAGTGGGCTTGGGCGTAATGACTCTCACGGATTGCTTGGAGGTTTTATGCCAGACGAGGTGTACTCTTTCTACATCTCTTTCTTGTTGAAGGATGGCCAGTGGTCACAAGGTTTCCACATTCCTGGAGGCGGTAACGCTGGTACATTCCAAGCGTCGCAGTCTGGGTTGGCTATCCAAGCACAGCTTGATTCTAACATTGCAACAAGCGGTACTTACAACCTCAAGCTTGGAGGTCGTACTGGCTGGGTCTCTAATGATAACGAGCTCTACGACTCTAGCTACACCGAAGGTATCACTGGTACCCTTGCTAACGGAAAGGTACGCCACCACCGCATGCCTACTGTTGACCAGATGTTCCGCTCTACTCAAACTTCTTTGGGCGGAGACGACTCTGTCAACGCTGGTGTTGAGAATGGCACGTACCCTGGCGAGTGGGCTAACCACCACCTAGGCGTGTTTGCTAGTAACGTTATCATCAGTGACGACGTTGCTGCTAAGGTACAAGGCTTCAAAATCTTTTATGCAAAAGCAAACATCAATGACCGCCGTGTTAAGGGATACGTACCTACGTGGTCTTGGCACCGCTATGCTAACCTAGATTCTGGGGACAGCTTGTTCGGCACTAAGAATGAGGCAGTTAACGCCCTTCGTGTCTACGACCCCTACATCCTGCAGCAGACTCCTGCTGACGTAGATGACTGGTCTATGACTGAGGTGTACAAGAACATGAGCTTTGTCTCTAGCCCTCTTACTATCAGCATGCAGACTGGCACTGTTAATGACTTTGCATTCTTGCCTGCTAACACCAACAACGGTACGTTTAACAACGAGCTGCGTGAGAACGTACTTGCTCTTAAGCTAGATGCTTCTGCTACTGCAGCTACTGGCTGGCTTGCTCAATGGCCTGGTTACGTGCCCGGTACTTCTATTGGTATCAACGGTGGAGGCAACACTGCATGGCACTCGTCTGTGCCGTACGACCACGTACCTAGCGACTACCCAATGCGTACTGCTAGTGAGAACGGCTTTGGTGATAACTTCGCTTCTAAGTTTGGTGGTGTACACGGGACTGTAGATGATATGCCTGACAAGACTAGCTCTCTGTACCCTGTTACTTTCACAGGTACTGCATACCTCAACGCAGAGACTGGTGCAGCTGCTGGCATTACTAGGTTCCCATACCGTGGGCCTGGTAACATGGGCTCTTACAGTGCACTGACTTGCGAGTACGATGACTACTACCAAGGACTGTCTACACAAACGTTGGTCGGAACTAACGACCTCGTAGCAACTCCTGCCGCTGGTACGTTTAGGTCTAACCAAGCTGTGCACGGTGGTGACACTTTCATTACTCCCGTCGTAGTTGAGTTCATGGCCCACGATACAGGTCTTGACCCTAACCAAGAGCCCGTCAACCTGACTGACGACTTCGAGATGATGAGTAAGATTACTTACTTTACGTACAGCCACCTGTTGTTGGAGAACAACGACATGGCTTCTACGGAGACTCTTGACTTCTTCAGTGAGTTCAAGACGTCTGTGGGTTCTGATACCGGTGTCTTGTTGTTTGAAGGTCAGTTCCTTAACGACCGTGTATTCGGCGACCACTTCTACAAGACTGATGACAGCAAGGCTCCTCTTGCATTTAATGAGTCTGCTCTTGTTGTGTCGTCTTTCCCGAATCGTATCATACGAAGCGCTAAGCAGAACTACGAGACTACGCAATACGCGTGGGGTGCTTTTGCTGTAGCTGACTACTATGACAATGCGTTGGGTAAGGAAGAGATTAGGAACCTTGAGGATTACAAAGGAGAGCTAATCATCCACCACCAGAACGCAATCTTTAAGACCCGCTCCAAGTTTACATTTGATGCAGGAGGTACTGACGTCTTTGTTGGTACTGGTGATATCTTCCAGGCTCCCCCTGTTGAACTGTTCCCTGACGCTGCTGGCTACGCCGGTATCGCTCACTGGGCTGACAGTTTGCAGTGTCGTATGGGATACGTATGGGTAGACCGTGAAGGTAGGCGCGTGTACAAACTTGACTCTGGCTTGGAAGAACTGTCTGCCAATGGTATGAGGGATTACTTCCGTGATGACTTCTGTCAGATTGCTGGGTCAGACGACCGCGTTACTGACTGGAATGGTGGGGGTGGATATGCTATTGGGTACGACCCACAGTTTGACCGTCTCCTCTTCACCGGCATTAAGTTCGGTGGTGATTCTACTACACGTACTATCGATGGTGAGACTATCAGCTACAGTGCACGTAACGGAGCTTGGGCATCTATGCACGACCACCGTCCTCAGATGTACTTCCAGTCTTACAGCAACTTGTACTTCTTGAATGAGTACAACATGCGCACTATCACAGTAGCTGGAGGTAACCAGACTATGATGTACAAGTTGAACAACGCTAACCAAGGCGTGTGTGCTCCCTACCTGATTGCAGGTCAGATGCCTGTTGCTGATGCTAATGCAAACTTGTACTACGACGCTTCTCCCCTCCCTACTCTTAAGTCTTCTGTAGACGTAGTGTTTAACATGGGAGGTGCTAAGCCTAAAGTGTGGCAGAACTTTAACTGGATTACCCGTAGCGGTGACGGTGAGGGTGAGCTACTCTCTGGTAAGTTTGACAGCTTCCGTGTTTACAATGACTACCAGATTAGCGCAGCAGGCGATGAGTCTGACATCCGCAAGGTAGACAACCGTTGGAACTTCAACGAGTTCCGTGATGTAGCTACCGGTTCAGGCAGCTTCTTTGCAGCTGATGGCTTTAGCTTTGATGCTAGCCGTATTAGCGGTACGAAGAAGTGGTATGAGCAGGGACGCTTTATCTCTGAGTACGCAATTATCCGCCTAGAAACTTTGAATACAGAGGGCGATTCACTATATTTGACAGATGTGTCGGCCACTGCTAGGCTTGCGCAAAGGTAACTTCATATACTTTTAGACTATGGGCTCACGTAAGAGACTTAAGAAATACAACTTTGGTGGGTTAACGCCCATGCAGTCTGGAGCAGCCCAATTGGGTGCTGCTGCTGGTACGTTCTTGTCTACGGAAGACCAAGCTGACGGTAACTACTCGCACGCAGGTGCGTTTGGTTCAGGCGCCTTGAAGGGTGCAAGTATGGGAGCGGCTTTGGGTCCTTGGGGTATTGCTGCAGGCGCTGCTATTGGTGGCGTTGCTGGGCTAGTTAACCGTGACAAGGTGCAGGCTGAGATGGACGCAACTGCTGAGGCAGAGCGTAAGATGGAAGAGCGTCGTGAGCGTGAGCTCGAGCTTGTTAAGCAACAGGCTAACGATGCAGTCCTTGCCCAGTTCCCTGTCAAAGGCGTGTCTACTCCTCGCTATGCTATGGGTGGAGATACTGACCCTACTAAGAAGCAGAAGCATTCTATCTTTGACTTGCCACTTAACGCTAAGCGTCTTGGCATGCACGACGATATCTTGCCCGGCTTGACTAAGCTTAACGAGGACGAGCTCCAGGTTATGATTGGTAAGGCTATTGAGATGGACACTATGTTCAAGGGTAAGTCTAATAAGGAGAAGCTGGCGGCATTCAAGAACATGGACATGTCTTGGGTTAAGCCGTTGAGAGAGAAGACTGGGCTAAGTAAGAATCAAATCATTGACGCAGCTGGCGACAGCGGTGCACTCAAGCAGTGGGCTGTTGGTCCTGTAAAGCTGGCGTCTAAGTTTATGGACTTTAAGTACGGTGGGCCCACGGGACCAGAAGCTACGGCTAACCCTAATCTTGCCCCCAAGACTACCTCTGAGCAGCTCTACGGTTTTGAAGACGGACCTGTGTCTATGCGCCCCGATATGTTGTTTAATGCAGTAGCGGGTGCCAAGGGAGCACAGGCTGTGTACAACGCAGGCAAGTTAGGATTGGGCCAGATGCTCAAGAAAGGAATGTCTGTACAAGAGATGCGTCGTAGGGCTATGGGCCAAGTGCTCGGCAAAGAGGCTGGTATGCAAGCTGCAGAGTCTTCTATCTTTGCAATGGGCGGGTCTACTATCCCTCAGTACAGAGCAGAAGGTGGTGAGATGATTCAGCACCAAGCTAACGATGTCCCTAAGACTGATAACAACGGCGGGTTGAACCGCATGACTTCTACGGAAGCAGAGATTACAGGAGATAAGCACAGCGCCAAGTCAGGTGGTGTGGGTATGTCCGACGACAAGGGCGCTCGTATTTACAGCGACCAACTGACTGTAGACAAAGACCTTGTCGCTAAACTAATGAAACTCTAATGGGTAAGAAGCAAACATACGCATCCGTAATGAAACAGCTTTCTAGTAAGAAGGCTAAGTTCGAAGAGGGGTTGGCTGAAGCAGAACGCATCGGCAGCCCTTCTGGTGTTAAGGACTACGAGCGCAGACTTGCTAAGCTTTCTGCAGGCATGGACGAATTGTTCCAAGCACAGGAAGGTAGTAAGATGGGTTACGGTGGTAAGACTAAGATGTATGCTGAAGGTGGTACTACTGCATTCGGTGGTTGGTCTGTAAAGACTGTACCTAACGATGGCTCTCATCCACAGGCGTTTGTAAACGACCAAGGCGAGTATGTATTGCTTAGCCACCCAGATGGTCGTGTTGCTCCTATGACTCCAGAGATGAGCCAACAGCTTAACGGTGGTAACCCTAAGCACTTGTTCTTCAAACTAACTCAAGGAGACTACGACGAGTACTTCGCTGGTAACAACTGGAACAACACTGAGTCGGTAAACTACGATGACCCTGAGACTCAGGCGCGTCTTGCCGAGAACCCTAACGTTCCTGTAGGACACGAGCTGTCTTACCCTGAGTCAGAGATGCCTGCGGATTTGCAAGCGGAGATGGGCTACACTGGACCTAGCGGTTTGGACATGCTTACTAACCCTGACTTTATGCCAGCAGGCCCTAACGAAATCACTACTACCCCGGCAGGTCCTATGGGTGCGCGTGAGCAGGCACAGTTTGGTGGTAAGATTTTCCAAGACGACGCTACGTTTAATAACGTAAACATGATTCCTGCTGCAGAAGCAGGTGCTCCTGTTGGTTCTACTCCTGCTCCCGGTACTGCTGCGGCATTGCCCGGACTCGGAGCTCCTGGACGTATGGAACCAATGCAGACACTTGGCGTACAAGCACAAGGGCCGCAAGGCGCTGGTATCCCAGCTAAGCTGAGGCAGCCTTCTGCCACTAACGTAGGTACTGGTATGGACGCAGCTCCTGGCTTGCGTAGTAAAGTGGAGGATGCAGGCATGAGCGCATTGGGCGCACTGCAGCCTAACGGTGGTGGTATGAGTGCAAGTACTAAGCAAGGGCTTGGTATGGCGATGGGTGCTGCAGCGCAGTTCCTTCCAGACATCTCTGCTATGCGTGCAATGAACCGCATTGAGGGACCAGTCGATACTCCTTTCCAACGCTTGCAGTTGATGAACACTGACGTGCAGACAGGCAGAGCTTTGAACCAAGTAGACCTTGCGTCTTCTCGTGCACAAGAAGCTAACTCACGTAACGTGTCTAACCCTGCAGTTGCAGCGGCTATGGCTCGGGCTAATCAGCGTATTGCCGCTGGACAGAAGGCGAACATTTTGGGTGGAGAAGCTGAGACGGAGTTGAACCTCCGTAACCAGAACTTGATGTTGGCTAACCAAAACATGAATACTAACAAGGGAATCGACGCAGGCAACAAGCAGGCAACGATTAACTTTGAGAACGATAAGATTGCAGCTCAGAACCGTATGCGTCAGCAGATGGGTATGAAGCTTGGCCAAGTAGCAGGAGACTTTCAAAACATGCATAGCGATAAGCTTCGTTTTGATATGCTCTCTAAGATGTACGACCCAGCATTGTTGAACCGTAACGACATTGATTGGAATTCTCTCTTCGGTACAAAAAAGAAGTAATGAGTATCTTTGACCAGTTTAACGCTAACCCGTACATCCGTACGTATGCAGGCGCTCCTATTAACGAGGCTATGTCAGTGGCCGGTGCACTCACACAGCGTGCCGAGACCAACATTGCTAACATGGATAAGATGCAGCTTATGGCTGATGCTATCCCTACACTTGGACAAGCTGACGCAGCTTACAAGCAAAAGTACTTGACGGACTTGAACCGTCAGATTGAAGAGATTAGCGCTGCTCCTGAGCACGGGTCTGCAAAGATTCGTCGCCTAGCTAGCAAGACTGCAATGGACCCTGCGTTCAAGACTATGCAGGCAGCTGCTGCAGCTAGCGGTAAGTGGCAAGAAGAGTATGGCAAAGACCCCAGCAAGTACGGTGACGTAGCTGCGTGGGAGTTCCAACAAGCACAACAAGCTTATGAGCAAGCTGGTGGAGCTGCAGGCGGTGCTACATTCCGCGCCCCTGCTCTCTTCGAGCAGATGGATGTTAACAAGTTCTTCCTTGACAACGGTAAGAACATTGCTTCTAGCGAGCAAGGGGTGGCTTACGTTGATGGTAAGTTTATCCACGAGAAGACTGGAGAGCAGTTGTCTCCTGAGCGCGTGCAGTCTATCCTTAAGGGAGCTGCCGGAGCTAACCCACAGTTGATGAAGCAGATGCAGCGTCAGTTGAACATGGAGAACTCTATGCGCATGGACGGTACGTCAATGGATTTGAACGAGTACCTCGATGGACAGGTTGCACCTTACAGCGGCATGTTTGCATTCCAGAAAGGAACGCACAAGATGAAGGCGTTGCCTAAAGGTGACGGCACTGGCGGTGGTAACTTCGGAGGCTTTGGCAGCTTTACTTCTACTAAAGGAGCTGACATTAAGTTTGATATGTCAGGCGGCAAGCCCACTACATCTAATGCATGGCTTGAGCAGCAGGGTAAGCTATCTTCTAGCGGTGACCGTTTGGAGCAGCAGACTGCTATGAACATGAAGGCAGCATGGGGACGTGCTGTTGATAAGTACGCCGGTGCACAAGGTCTTGACCCGATTGAGGTTGAGATTCTTAAGATGGGTGACAGCTCTATCTTGCCTGTGACAAGGCGTGAAGGGCTTGGTCAAACTACGAAGGACGGAGCTGAGATTATGGGTAACGTCGTAGACGACTCTGCATTGCGCAACTACTTGGGCGAGCGTGGTTTCTCTAACGAGCAAGTTGACCGGTACGCTGGTCGTTTGGCTGATGCACTGGGTAACAGCATGTTGACTGGTGATATCATGGACGAGTACACTAACGCGTCTACCATGATTATGGACACTAAGTACCAGCAGACTGCAGCTACCTTGGGATTGAATGCCCGTGAGGAAAGCCAAATGAATGATATGCTTCGGGTTAACCTCGGTAGCATGGATGTTCTGCGCGTAGCTAACGAGGACCAAGTGCTTGAAGAAATGACTTCTGCGGACTTCCAAGAGAACTACAACATTGGCACTGCCCGCATCATTGCACACGATACTAACGGTACAGGTGCTATGCAGTTGCAGATTGATGACGAGGATGGCGTGACCCAGACTCTCACCTTGCAGACTGACCCGTCTAACAACAACCTCTACCGTACTATCGGTAACCGTTACGCACGTATGGCTAACGACCCTAACGTCCCAGCGTCTGCACGTATTGAAGCTGCACGCTCTGCTATGAATGTGGTGTACCCACAGATTGCAGAGACTGCTGAGATGGCTAAGGCTCGTCCCGGTCAAGAGGTGCCGTTGATGTTCGGTGATTTGAATAATGTAATCACTCAGAAGTTCGGTACTATCACACTGAATTTCAACCAAGACGGTGACCTAGAAGTGAAAAATAATGGGGCGAATCTCTTTGAAAACAGTGAAGATTTTCGTACCTTAGCTGAGCAAGCGAGTACTCCGCAAGAGATTGCGACCATCACGCTGCAATACCTCCAACAGAATCTATAAGATTCTATAACACAGTAACTTACGTAACTATTTAATCATGGCGGACGAAACCAACATGGACTCTTCTGTTGCACCAGACGAGAATACATACGACCAAACTATATCTAGTACCCCTGAAACACCGGGTACTCCTGAAGCGCCTTCGTCTAACGAGGGCTTTTCTGGTTTCTATGGTTTCGGTGACGTGCAAACTGACCAGACTGCTTTTGGCAACAGCGCTATCCAAGTCAATGACTATGTGATGAACGCTACATCACCTGACAGCTACTACAATGCTGCGGTGAATCAAGGCGTCTTTGACTCATTAGGCAATGGATTGGCACGGGGTGTATTCGGCGAGATTCTCGGCGGTACTATCTCAGGCTTTGGTTCACTGGCTAACATGATGTTCGACGGAGAATACTCTGAGCGTAACTTTATGGAGCGGGTTGGTAACCACATGATGGAGAACTCTAACGAAGAGTTTGCCATCTTTGAGCGTAACCAAGGAGCAGCATTCCAGTTTGGTGATGCAGCGTGGTGGGCTAAGAACATGCCTAGCATGATGTCTACCATCTCTATGATGATTCCTGGTATGGCTGCCGGTAAGGTAGGTAGTGCTGTAGGTAAGGCAGGTCGTGTAGTTGCTCGTAAGGCTGGAGCTAAGGCTGCGTCTAAGGCGGGTGATATTGTAGAGTCTGGCCTACAGAACCTGACTGGTTCTATGGCTATGCGCCACGCTGAGAACATGCGTGAGGCACATGACAACTACCAAGGTGCACGCGAAGACTTCTTGTCTAACGCTAAGCCTCTTGAGGATTACAAAGGTACAGACGCATGGCGCGCCTTTGTCCGTGACAATGGTCGCAAGCCTATGAACTCTTACGAGATGGCTGACTACATGGGCGGTGTTGCTGCTAAGAAGTCTTACCAGTTTAACAGTGCCAACTTGGTGTTTGACTTCATGCAGATGACTGCGTTGAACAAAGCACTCAAGGGTACTCGTGGCAAGCTGAGCGGTGTGCAAGCCGAAGCTGCTACACAGGGACGTGCTCTCACTAAGCTTGAGAAGTTCCAAGACCGTGCTGGTAAGTTCGCCAACTTTGCTGTTGTCGATGCAGGCTCGGAGGGTGTGGAGGAATTGATTAACTATATGGGTTCAGAGGAAGGTCGCTACTATGCCAAGATGATGGCAGGTAACACCGAGAAGACTGAGTTCATGGACCGTTATGCAGAGTACGCAGCTGATGACCACTTCTGGGAATCAGGTTTCTTGGGTGCTATTGGCGGTGCTGTATTCACTGGAGCAGGTGCTGCTGGTGGTGCGATAAACGATTACCGTGCGCGTAGTGAGGGACAGAAGTCTTTGATGGACAAGGTCAACGCACGCGGAACACAGATTAAGAACGCTGCTGACTTGGCTAGCGCAGCTAGTGCAGCTGAGACACCACAACAACGTCAAGCTATTGACAAGGCTGTTGAGGGTGAGCTGTTTAACATTGGTGCATCCGCAGCAGCGGAAGGTACAGCTGATGTTGCTGAGCAGCAGATTCAGATGGCCATGATGGAGATGGAGGCTGACGGTGTACCAGAGGCAGAGCAGAATGAGCGTGTCGCTAAGATGCGTGAAGCGTTCAAGGCTGGTGAGGAGTCAGTTGCTTCTACTCGCCGTGAGGTTCGTGCACTTGGATTGAGTGCAGAGGAAGGTGCTGCATACAGCTCTATGGCTATGAACATCCGTAGCAACCAGCACCAGAACAGGGCTGTGTTGGGTATGGTGCAGGAGATGACTAAAGACATTCCTAACAAGGCAGAGCAGTTGGCGGCACTTGACCGTAACGCACTGAAGGTTGTTAAGGAAGCTAACGATAAGCTGCGTGCTGAGGGTAAGGATGTAGACGTGCGTCAAGAGATGCTCGAGACTATGCTTGCCGAGCGTGTTGGCGATAACGCGTTGCCTACTACTGAAGAGGTAGAGGCGTTGCGTAACGAGAAGGCTGAGCTCCAAGCTAAGAAGGACGACCGTACTGAAGCAGAGACTGCGCGTCTCGCTGAGATTGTTACTGAGTTGTCCGACATTGAGGATGCTGCTAACACTCCTGTCCATTCGGCAGTAAAGGATGAGCACAACCTCCAGATGTCTATCGATGGTGGACAGCGTTTGCTTACACACTTGCAGTCAGACCGTGGCCGTGCCATGATTACTGAGGCTGCTGATAAGCACGCTAAGGCAGAGAAGACTCGCAATGATAAGTCATTCAAGGACTACTTGGGTAAGGCTAGCAAGGAGCAGTTGACTGCTGACTTGAAGAAAGAATCAGACGAGACTAAGAAGGCCATGATTGCAGAGCGTCTGCAGCAGATGGAAGTCGAGGCTCGTAACGATAAGGCACAAGAAACGCAAGAGCGTTCTAAAGATGTGGTTGTACCTAACACTGCGCAGCAGATGGTAGAGGAGTTGTTGAACAACAGCAACCGCATCCAACTGAATGAGGACGGTTCGTACTACGTGGATGCCGATGGCAATAAGTACCAGCGTACTACCACGTTTATGAATGGCGGGGAGTCTGCAAACATCCCTGACATGTGGGGCATCCCCTCATCTAACATTGGTAACAGCATTGACGAGTACGTCCGTGACTTCTTTAACGGTTCTATCCGTGAGGCAGACGCGTACCCACACTTGCCAGCTGAGTTGCAGCAAGCACTGAGCGACCAGCTCCAGTCTATCGAAGCACAGTTTGTTGCTAACGGTGAGAAGGTGATTGCTAAGGACGTTGTCTTGTTCCAAGAAGCAGAGACTACTGACCCAGACGCTATTGGCGTTGCAGGTACGGTTGACCTCTTGACTGTGGACAAGGACGGTAAGTTCCGTATCTATGATATGAAGACTATCCGTAACGCTGTGGATGCCAAGAAGGTTATCCTTGGTGGTGAGCGTATCCTTGCTAATGACGGCACTACTACTGGGTTCATGCCCGGTACTGAGAGTGCACGCTACGGAGTTAAGGGTCGTGACCTGAAGGCTAAGCACCAGAAGCAACTGTCTGCCTACAGCATTATGCTGCAGAACCAGTTGGGTGCAGAGGTTGTTGGGTTGGGTATCATCCCAATCGATGTGATGTACACGCCTACTAAGCAGATGAGCAAGACCGAGCTTGGTCTTATCTCTACTGAGCGTGCTGAGCTGTTGCCTATCTTGGAGCAAGAGCAGCTCGAGAATGTTGAGACTTTGGAGCAGCCAGTTGCTGAAGAAGCAGTAGACGTTGTAGAAGATGCTGCACCTGCAGAAGTGGAAGTGGCTGAAGAGCCTACTGCTGATACAGAGAAGCAGATGGAGGAAGCTCCTATTGCTGATACGGTTTTGGAGGGTGACGCTATTAGCTTGCCCTTGTCTGCATTGGTAAACTACTTCGGCTCACGCTTGCAGGTTACCTCTGAGCCTGGCCGTGGATTGCCATACTTGGTACACGGACACGAAGGCGCTTTGGTAATTGGTGACCAAGACACTGCTACCCAGTACGACCTGCTTACACGTGCACTGAACGGTGACACTACACTGCCTGTTACCTTGGAGGTTGCAAAGGTAGGTAACACTGTGATGGACGTGAACGTATGGACTCGTCTACAGAACAACCCAGCTGCTGACTTACTATCTCGCAGTGACGACAAGGGTAACTACAACTTCCGTCCCGGTAAGGGAGACAGCTTTAAGGTTGTCATTAAGGTTGGTGGCGTTCCTGTCGGTACATTGCCTACCACTGGCGAGCTGATGCAAGCTGCCCACGAACGTGGACAAGCTAACCTGTCACGCTACGCTGCTAAGACCTTCGGTAAAGACTCCCGCGTTGGTGCACCTCGCACCCGTGAGAACTTGATGATGTCAGAGATTAGCCAAGAGGCACATCTCGAGAACGCTGTTGCTATGCACGCGTTGCGTCAGAAGTTGTGGGAGACACGTAAGGCTAAAGGGGAGGACTTCTCTATTGACATTAACCTGTCTACTAACGAGACTAGCTTTGGCCAAGCGGCTCAAGGCTCATTGATTTACGATACGTCAGGCGAGGTTACTCCTGAGTCTGTTGGTGCTGACGCGGCTATCCGCAAGCACGGTATCGCATTGCAGTTGCCTTCTGCTAAGGATGGCAAGATGCAGCTTGAGGTGAACGACGGTATGAACAGTGTTGTTGTACCTTACCAGCAGGGCGAAGAGCGCAGCGGTAAAGTATCTGACAGCGAAATCTCTAACTGGAACAGCGGTTCACTCTACGTGCCACTCGAGCATGGCGGTCAAGTCTTGTGGGCTAAGGTCCCAGGTATGACTATCAGCCAGCTGAACTCTGCAGAGACTCTCGTTCCTGCTATCGTTGATATGATGGAAGAGGGGTCTGACGATGCGTTGTACGAACTCCAGAACATCTTGGGTTCTCGTGCTTTGCGTCAAGACAAGAAAGGTGTGTGGGGTATCTACCCAACAAACCAAGTTGCTAAGATTAGCGATAAGCCTCTGTCTGTTCTGCGTAATGGTCAGTGGACTACCGACGTAGCTACTATCGTACCGGGTATGGCATTTGACATTGCAGCAACTACTAAAGAAGGTTCTGCATTCTCTGACCCAACGTTCCTCCTTACCATTGGCAACACACAGTACTCTAACCTGAGCGACTTCGTTGCACGTGAGATTAAGTTGGGATACGCTCCTGTCATTGCTGACGGTGATGTACTGGGCTGGACACACCCTATGGCTCCTGCTTACCCGTTCAACGACAACCAAGGTAACACCAAGTTCTCTAACGAGAATACCAAGGCTACCCAGTTGACTGTGACTGCTACTCCTGTCGGAGAAGTGGAAGGACCTAAGAAGGTCAGCGGTAAAGCTGCACTTGATGCATTGCTTGCCGGTGAGAAGAAGGAAGGAACCGACGAGGTGTTCCCTGAAGATATCTTCGGCGAACGCTACGGCGATGACAGCACCAACTGGTGGATGACTACTGCAGCTGCAGCAGCATCACGTAATACAGACAAGGCGTCTAAGGAAGACATGACCCAAGCAGAAGAGTGGTGGGCGGCTAACATGCCACACGTACCATTCAAGCGGGTCAAGGGTATCATCTCTCGCAACGGACGTACCGGTTACGGTATCTTCGAAGCAGGCTCTGTCGCAGTAAGTGACTTGGCTATCGTAGGTACTGAGTACCACGAGGCGTTCCACGCTGTTATGGAGATGTACTTGCCAGACGCACGTCGCAATAAGATTCTCGGTGAGGCAGCAGCTATCACTGGGTCTACCGATGAGACTACAAACCACGAGTACCTCGCAGAGGAGTTCCGTGAGTACATGCTGACCAAAGGTCTGAGCAACAAGGACAAGTCGACTATCCGTCGTTTCTTCTCTGAGCTCTTGGAGCTTATCCAGGCATTGGCTAACGGACGCTTCTCACAGACTCGTGTGTTCCAACAGATTAACAAAGGTAAGTTTGCTAAGCAGCCAACCGAGACTACTCGGAAGTGGGCTACGCGTAACAAGCTTATCATGGCTGACATTCCTGAGTACGATGTTAAGGTGCAGCAAGAGCTGGAGTCTTCTTTGAAGACCAACATGTTCTTGGCATTGCGCGTTGCACAACGTGGCTTGGGTGGACAGCAGTTCCAGGATGCCTACGCAGGCGTCAAGGAGTTGATTGCTATGGACAACAAGTCGTTCACTGAAATGGTGGGCGAAGGCATCAGCCGTGAGGAAGCGATTACTCGCAAGCTCATGGAGATGGCTATGAACGGACCTATGAAGCAGCAGGCCGCCAACGTGCTCAAGCACTCTGACGACAAGGCTGGTATGCAGGACCGGTTCATTGCGCTGTTCCGCGACAACAAAGGTGAAGTACTTGACTTCTTTATGAAGCGCCCAGAGATGGTGGCTCACGTCAAGGCTCTCATTAACCAAGAGTTTACCGCTGGTACTGACACTAACGTACAGTACAGCGAGTCGTTTGAGAAGATGAACCCGAAGGACAGCTTGTCCCAGACGGTCAAGTCTTTGATTGAGACTACCCCAATGATGGCATTGGAGACGTACGCTAACAGCGCAGAGGTCAAGACCTTGATGGCTGCAGCACGTATCCACTTGCAAGAAGGACAGGCTGACAAGGCTACTGCAGCTATCGCTCGCATCAACGAGATTGTTGGTGAGTCTGCTACTGCTAGCTACTTCGGTCTTCCCCAGATGATGTCTGTTGACAAAGTCTTCCCATACATGTCAGAGCGTTTGGCTCACTTGGCTACGCCTAAAGAGATGATGGAAGAGTTGTACGACATGGGTCAAGTCTATCCAGAGTTTGCTCTGTTGGCAATGCGCCTCTTGAAGGAGGACACTGCTACTCAGGCACAGTTCTTTGCTGCTATGCGTCGCGGGTCTACCGCCGAGCTGATTATGCAGAAGGGTTCTTTGAAAGTCAACGACGTGTTCGAGGGCACACTGTTCACTCACAACCGTGGCAACTTGGAGGTTGCGCTTCGGGACATGGCTTCTGCCAGAGGTGAGGAGGTTGCCGAGACTGCCAAGAAAGTTGCCGTAGGTGCAGCCGCTGCTGCGACCAAGTCTGCAGCTATGAGCGATGAGCAGTTCCTCAAGGTAGCCAAGAACGTGCTGGGTGCTATCGGTTTTGATACGATGGACCCAGTTGCCCTCGACCGCGTGTTGTCTATGCGTGCAGGTGACCCACTCTTCCGTGACCAGTTGCTGCGTAACGTGAGTGCTATTGCACAGACGTACGCTAACTACATCACAGCTGAAGAGGTTAACCAGCCCCAAGCTAACAAGCGCGTCAACCGCAACATGCAAGTGTTGGTTGAGAAGTTTGCTAAGCACGATATGGGTGCAGTGGGTACTACCTTTACTAACGTAGAGGGTAGCCGTATCTACGGTAAGCAGGTTCCGTCATTCATCACTGAGTACTTCGACCAGTTCGAGGTCAACGGGCGTACGCCTGAGATGATTGAGAAGGACTTGCGCGAGTCTATGTTCCGTGACGAGCGTATGTTCGCTACGAACTTTGGCCGTATCCTCTTCCCACAGGGTAAGGATGGCAAACTCGCTATCAAGTCACTCCACGCTATGCGCACATTCCGCCTCGGTGGTATCGCGTCAATGGGTGGTGTGTCTTACACCAACATGACTGAGGAGCAGTGGTACACCACTATCCTTACAGGTATCGATGAGAAGACATACGTCAACGGAACCGGCATGCATTACTTGCCTGTCACTACTCCGTCTGACGCATCTAATACATACATGGTCCCTGCCGTTATCCACAACTTGGCTACCGCAGCAGGAATCAACAAGGCTAAGAGCCAGCTCCGCGACGTTATCCGTGCAGAGTTTTCTGAGATGCAGGTCCGTAATGGCCGCTTCTCTATTGCAGCAGTCGACGCACACATGCGTAAGAACTTGATTCGTGACGAGCAGGGTGAGTTCTACTCGGTGAATGATATCACCTTGAGCAACGAAGTCCTTGACGAAGCTATCGAGATTGCATTTGACGCGTTGATGAAAGAAGGACAAGCAGCTATGAAGCTCGAGTCTTTCCAGAACGCAATGAACAAGGTGATGCCCGTAACTGATGAGAACGCCATGAGCGCTGACACTCAGTTGCAGTTGGCTCAGCAGTTTGCATTGGCTACGTACTTGTCCAACTTCTCTACGTCAGTAGCGATGGCTGGTACTGCCAGTGAGTTTAAGAAGAAGGCTGCCGCTAACACGGTTGACATGCAGAAGCGTCACAAGCACATCCTGTCACCAGGAGTTGCTAACGCTGGTGTCACTGGTCGCAAGAGCTTCCGCAGTGTTACTATGGTTGAGTCTGTACTCGACCTGACTAAGTCTGCTGACTACTTGCCTTCAGCATACAAGAGCGTGGACGTAGCCGACGCACAGTCTTACACTAGCCTCGACTTCTACAAGGACATCTTGCACGAGCACGGTGACTTGACTCCAGAGGTTGAAGCAGCTATCGAGAAGGCCAAGCGCGGTGAGACGTTGGATAAGGCAGAGGTGAAGTTGCTTCGCCCCTACAAGCCTTTCTACTACGCTCGCGTGTACAATGAGAATACAGGCTTGATGGAGTCACAGCAAATCAAGAACTCTATCATCCCAGTGCTTCCAGGTATTAGCACTGAGTTTGATAAGTTCGCTGCTTGGATGGCTGCTAACAACATCGACCAAGTGCAGATGAACTCTGCGCACAAGGTTGGTCAGTCACGTAACCAAGTAGAGATGCGCGGTGAGAACGGTGAGTTTATCGGCGGTCAGTTGAATGAGGCAGACGTTTACACGTTGCCCATGACAGGCTACCGTAAGCAGGTGAACGTCACTGACCACTGGCACAATGACTCTACCAACAAGCTCGCATCACAGCTCGAGAAGATTGTGGTTGCAGCTGCACGCCGTAACGGGCAGGACGAATTGGTCAACACTTTCTTGGATACCTTGGATGGTATCTACAAGGACCAGTTGGCTAAGGTCATGTCTGAGTTTGAGACTGACGGTAAGCTCGACGCTAACAAGTTCCAGGACTGGTTGGTCGGACAGCTTGACGATGGCACTACACCACAAGCTACCATTGAGCTTATCCGCAAGGGTATGTTTACTGCACCTACCGTTATCGGTGCCGTGCGCTCACGCATCTTCACTAAGATGGAGCGCGAGGTCAACACTGTCCGCGTTGCGGGTGGTACTCAGGTACAGGTGGCTAGCCAGTTCTTCCGCACTAACGCTAACCGCTTGCGCGGCATGCGTGTCGAGGACGGCAAGGTTATGCCAGCAGAGATTGCAGTGTCGCGTGACTTCCTTCCAAAGGAGTACCGCAGCATGACTGTCGCTGAGATTAAAGAGGCAGCACCCGAGGTGCTCAAGTCTATCACCCTGCGTATCCCATCAGAGGCTATGAACAGTGGTGCCGTTGTAGAGGTAGTCGAGTTCTTGCCCGAAGGTATGGACGGTGTGATTGTCCCTGACGAGTTTGTTACCCAGATGGGTTCTGACTTCGACGTTGACAAGCTGTTCTTCCAGTTCCGTGCGAACGACGGTAGCAAGCAAGACGAGTTGTACGACGCGATGATTGAGGTGTTCGAGAACCCAGCTAACCTAGAGCAGATTCTTGCACCCCAAGGTTTTGATACGTTTGCATCTGCAGCGAAGAAGAACCCACTGCGTTCTGCTAAGCAGGAGCAGTTCATTGCAGCTAACCCATACTCTGGTGTGACGCACGCAATGTTGCGCAGCGATAACATGGCAGGTGTAACCTTGAAGGGTCAGGCCGCTAACAAGAACGTTATCTTGTTGGACATGATTCGTTACGGCTGGAAGTGGGAAGCTGGTAACTTTAAGATTGACGGTAAGGATGTCAAGTTCGACGGTACAAAGGTTAGCCAGACTCTGGTGTCACTCCAAGCTGAGGCAGTAGCCGCAGCGATGGACGGTGCGAAAGACCCAGTGTACGGTAAGCTCGGTATCAATATGAACAACTTCGGATTGTTCTCTGAGTTGCTCATGATGAGCGACGGTGACATGGACTTCGCAGTTGGTGTAATCCAGAGCGAGGCTGTCCAGTTGGAGAGCACAGGTCACATCTCTATCCGTAAGATTAACGACAAGACTGTCGAGGTTAAGGCTTTGACAGACGCAGGTCTTGCATACATTACTAAGGTTGACACTGCTACCGCCAAGCCACAAGGTGCAGAAATCACTGGCGCCACGCGCACTGTGACTGTACCACGTAACGGTAACTTCATGGGGCTGCAAGGCACAGACGCTAAGGCGTCACTGTTTACAGTGGGTGCTGTCGGTACTTGGAAGAGCGAGGTGTCTAAGTCTATTGCACATGCATCAAGCATCATGCGTTCAGACAAGGTCAATGTTGCCAAGGGTATCGAAGGTCAGATTCTCCGCGAGACTGCAGAGGACAAAGGCATTGATGCAGGTACAGTGAACTTGCCTGGTAAGGAGGCTATGCCTATTGACGGCGACGTTCCTGTCAAGAAGACCATGAACGACCTGTTCAAGACTACTGCAAACCTGTTGTCCCAAGTGGGTGATGCGTACCTCGAGTTGAAGAGCGAGCGCAAAGGAGACCCCATTGGTAAGGACGTTACTATGCAGCAGTTCGACATGTGGAAAGCTGAGCAGGCTGCCGCCACCTACTCTGACCAAGACGTTTACACCGCTATGGGTGAGCGTGACTCTCGTACGCCAGAGGCATTGCCAGAGGACAGAGGGTTGTGGAGCTTGGAGATGTGGATTCGCAGCATGCGCTCTAACGAAGAGATGATGGCTAACCCCGACATCGCATTGATTATGAGCAAGTTGCTGGTCAGCAACAACCCGTACAACGTACGCGGTACATACTTTGATAACATTACACTGGTCGGTATCAACGACGAAGGTGAGCTGCGCCAGATTACTGAAGCTGTTGACCGTCTCGATACTAGCCAAGACATTGACATCCTCGATTTCCTCGAGGCAATGCAAGCATACGAAGCACAGCGCTCACGCTATGCTATGAGCCAAGGCCGCTTGACTCGCATCCTGTCTACGCAAGTCCAGATGGACATTGCAGAAGCAGCAGGCGCTAGCGGACAGTTGGATGTTGCACGTGACGTGCCATCAGCTGAGTTGGTTCAGATGGACATTCACAACCCTAACGTAGCGTTTATCGCAGGCGAGAGTGTGGACGAAGCTATGGCTAACGCCGAGCTACGCCGTAAGGCGCAAGTCTTCAAGATGGCAGACGGTCGCTTGCTCGTACCATTCGGATACGGTGAGGACGGCACTATCTTGTTCACTGTGGTTGAGTCACCTAACGCAGGCTTGAAGTTTGCAGGTAAGCCAGTTACTGGTATTACTGCGCAAGGCAACCGCGAGTATGACTTGAAGCACGTGAAGGACGAAGAGAGCGGAGCAGAGTTCTACTCTAAGTTGGGGTACACTCCAGAAATGGATGCCGATGCAAAGATTCAGTTGCTCCAAGACCGTTTCGCTAAGGTTGGTATTAAGGTTACTGTTAAGTTTGACAGCAGCTTGCCAGTCAACGGTAGCGTCAAGATTGACAAGGGTACTGCTACTATCAGCTTGCACCCAGACCGCTTGCAGGGCGACACTATCGCACACGAGTTCGGGCACATCCTCGTAGAGGCATTGGGCTTTGAGAACGAGTTGGTGCAGCAGGCCATCGGTGAGTTGAAAGACACCGAGTTGTGGGAAGCAGTTGCCGAGGCGTACCCAGAGTTGTCAGCACGTGACCTCGCTATGGAGGTGCTCGTTACTGCATTGGGACGTCGTGGTACTGAGCTGTTCGAGGACAGCAAGAAGCAGACTAAGTTCCGTGCAATCTTTAACCGCCTGCTCCGTGCAATCGGAAAGCTGTTCGGCATTACGCCAAAGGCAGTGGACCAGTTGGCCCAGGAGTTGATGTTCGGTGAGGGAGAGTTTAGCTTGGAAGACCGCCTCGACGCATACTTTGAGCAGCGCCGTAAGTCTGATGCTAAGGAAGTAAGCAAGACCGCATCCTCTGAGTTGCGTGCAAGGCTTGACTACCTCCGCCAGATTGGTGGTACTTCGGTAGAAGCACAAGCTGCGATGGACAAGGCAGAAGCTACACAGCGTGCCGTGTCCCGTGGTAAGTTGCAGGACCGCATGGATGCATTGACTGATGCAGTCGATGACACTCTGCAAGCAGCAGACATCATTGCTTCTAACCTTGAAAAGAACAGCGTGTCTTACCGCACTACTGCACACATGGACAATGCACAAGCATTGGAGCTGCAGTCAGCGCACGACATGATTGGCCAGATGGATACGTTCTTGCGCATCCTTGATACTATGGCGCCACTCCGTGAGGAGGAAGGTGTTGAGTTGACTGCTACTGAGCAGGCATTCAAGGCTGCACAGTCTCGCTTCGATGAAGTGAACGAGATGCGTAACAAGCTGGTCGCAGCTACCAAGGGTGCAGTGTCCAACAAGTTGTTGGCTAACAGCACGAACCAAGAAGTGTTGGACAAGATTGGTGATGACCTCATCTTTGACTTGTACGACAACAAGGACTTGCGTAAGTTGATGACAGACGTTGACTCTGTGTCAGCAGGTGCACTGGGACTCAAGGAGTTCCGCAACCCTGTGGTACAGAACATTACTAAGTTGATGCAGGATACCTTGGAAGCAGCTCGCTTGGAAGGTAAGCAGGATGCATCCAAGATTGATGCCATCCTCAAGAACTTTGACGGCGACATCGAAGACTTGATTGACTTCGAGACTGGTACGTTCAAGGGTGAGTACTCCGGTGAGTACTTCGCAGAGCGCGAAAAGGTTGCACGCGAAGCTGCACAGAAGAACAAGCCCGAGTTGCTCGAGGCATGGGACGCTGAGAACAGCATCAACGAGTACACTAAGGAGTACATCCTGGAGTACGTCGTTGGTCAGAAGGAAATCATTAAGTTGGAGGACCGCATCCAGTACCTGTCTCGTTCAGGTAAGCGCGGCACTCAGGAATACAAGGACGTGCAGAAGCAGTTGTCCGAGTTGGTTGCAGAGCGCTCCGAGATTGTGGCTAAGTTCCACGACATCGAGACGCTCGAAGGATTCGACGCAGCTGCTGCTGAAGCACAGGCTAAGACTGATGCTGTCAAGGAGCAGATGGAATCTGAGGAGACTAGCTACGACGACCTGACTGACAAGCAGCGTAGTGACTTGTTCGCCGAGAAGAACTTCATCCGTGATAACGGTGTTGTTGATGGCGTGCCTACACGTGGTCAGTACTTCGTCAAGACTGTCAAGGAAGAGTTCAAGAATGCAGAGTACACCGGTAAGGGTCAGCCCCTCGCCAAGTGGGAGAATGCAGCATGGGCCTCTACACCAGAGGCAGCTAAGAAAGCTATCTCTGAGTTGAAGGCTGTCATGGCCGAGTCTGCAGGTACACACGGTGCAACCTTTATCCAGGCCGGGTTCATCCCAGCATACACGTCGGTTGCAGGTAAGTCTGTACTCGAGCAGGTTAAGGATAAGGCTGGACGTCGCAAGGACGCAGTTAAGGATGCCGCAGGCACAGTGGCTGGTACAAACAAGAAGAGCTACTCTTCTGAAGTGGCACAAGCTGAGACCGGTGGTCGCATCTACAAGCGTAACAGCAAGGTGTTCCGTGCTGCCAACGAAGAGGCAATCGCTGCACTCTCTGAGAACAGGGGTGAAGTGGCTAACCACTTGAAGCAGTTTGTTAAGGATGCCCGCGAAGAGTCTGCCAAGCGTGCACTCGAGCCTATGGCATACTTGACACGTGAGTTCTTCAACGAGTCTAAGATTATTGACGGAGCCCACACCTTTAAGGTGGGTAAGGGTAGAAAGGTGCAGACGTTCAAGACTGCAGCTGGTACCAATGTTGCTGAAGCCCTCGACCAATGGTACGAAGGAGTCCTCGGTGACAACTGGGAAGACAGCAGCAGCATGGACGGGTTCGCACAAATCTTCCAGAGCTACACGTCTTTGATGGGTGTGGGTCTGAACCCTAACGCGTGGATTAACAACGCACTCTACGGTTCGTTGCAGTTGCGTATGGAGAACATGGGCGGCGAGTACTACTCTAAGGAGCAGTCACGTCAGGCACATAAGATTCTGCGTGGCGAAGCCACCAGCATTATGGCTGACATCGTGAACAACAATCGTTCACACAGCTCGGTTGCTAGCGCAATGATTCACACGTACGACATCGCAGATGACCAACGTGAATTGCCATTCACTATGAAGGAAGGCTTCATGGACAAGCAGATGAGCAAGGCGTTTGTGGGACAGACCTTCGGTGAGATTATGATGCAGAACCAACTGTTCTTCGCCATGATGTTCAACACGCAGGTCGAGCTTGCCGACGGCACAATGACTAACCTCTACGAGGCACACTCATTGGAAGACGGTCAGCTGGTTATGCCAGAAGGTGCCAAGGTTGCCAACCACAAAGGTGAGATGGTCGAGCTTGACAACAACTTCATGGCTAGCTTCCGTAACAAGGTGAAGTCTATTAACCACCACGTGCACGGAGCCTACAACAAGATGGACAGCGGAACATGGCAGCGCCACTGGTTGGGTCGCGTCGGAATGCAGTTCCGTCGTTGGTTGCCAATGGGTATCAAGAAGCGCTTCGGCCAACGGATGTACAACGAGTCACGCTACCGCGAGGAGATTGGTGACTACCGCGCACTCCGCGATATCATTGGAGGTATCTTCAGTGACATGCGCAAGGGTGCAGCATACAAGGAAGCATTGGAGTCTGCCAAGGATGACAAGCTCTTGTACCGCAACGGTACTCGCGCTCTCAAGGAGATGGCGATTGGAGTTGGTATCTTTATTACTACCGCTGCCGTTTACATGATGGCAGGGATTGATGACGAGGATGAGTTGAGCTGGGGAGCAGCTGTTGCACTGAACCGTGCAGAGCGCTTGCAGTCTGAGATGTTCACCTACACCCCTTGGGGCTTGATGGAGTTCATGGGTCAGATTAAGAAAGACCCAGTAGCATCTCTCTCCAAGATGGAGGACCTCGGAGGATTCATGTGGTTCGCCGGCCACGATGCATGGCAGGGAATCACCGGAGGTGATATGGCTGTTTACGAGTCAGGAAACAACCGAGGACAGAGTAAGCTCATGCGCTCAGCAGTCGGAATGATTCCAGGGATGTCGCAGTGGAGACGAAACGTCACCGACTTGGACACCAACCACCGCCAGCATAGCTGGAACCTAGCAACGCTAGACTCGATGGGACTCATCTAAAAAACAAGAGGGGGCTTACCAATCACGGTAGGCCCCCTTCTCGTTACACATTTATTTACACACGGGTACTTAACCCTGAACTATGGGGAGGAATCGAACCTCCCCCATGTTCCAAACATAGTTATGCCCCGCAAGCTTCACAGTCTCCTGTGTCGCTCTTGAGGTCGCAGACTTTTACGTCTTCCATCTTAGCATCAGCTTGGCTGAGCTTGTCGGCATCCAACGCTACACATGTGCAGGTCGAGCCATCTTCACAAAAATCGCAATTGTTCATCTTACGAAGATACAACAATATCCATAAGTCCCAGCAAGCAGCTGAACAGAAGTAGGTAGAGTACCATTACTTCTCTATTTCTAGCTCGATGAGCCGGTTAATGTACCACTGTGCCTTCTTCAAGTCCTCCATCCCGTTCTTGTTACGCCAGCGGCTGACGTACTTGATGACGTTACCCTCATGGTAGCCGAGACCGTTTGTCTCGATGAACTGGATAGGCTCGATGCCTAGCTGCGAATAGTGTGTGCCACCCACCTGCTCCTTTGGTTTAGCTGGAGCAGAGTAGGTGAACTTGAGGTCTTTGGAGTTCATCATGTGATGTCAATGTTACCGGTGTCGGGGTCTTTGGTTTCAATGTTGGCGATAGCATTCAAGCTAGCCTTCTGGTACTTGTTGTAAAACGCATTCTTCTGTACAGCGGCAACAGCTTTGAGCTCAGTGGAGCAGGTAAACTTTGCGCCATCCCTACGAGTCACGACAACCTTGGGACGGTTGGCCATGATTTGTTTGGCGTATGCGAGTGCGGCATGTGCATTGCCACGTGATGCATTCATGTGGGAGAACTGCTCAAACTGCAAGAGCTTGATGTCAACCATACGAAGCTTAGCCCGCTCATCACGTGCCATCACTTTTAGTTTGAAGTAGAGCTTGCCCCCTTCAGTGTTCTTGTCAACTGTCACGAGCTCCGGCGGTGTGCACGTAGCATCAGCGACAAAAGCACGCAGCTTCAAGAACTCTTCGTTACGCGAGTCAGCATTGAAGTCCACGTCCTCTTGGATATGTTCTGCTAGCCAGTCACGAATCTGCGCTTCCTCTTTAGAGGGAGTAGCATCCGTCATTAATGTATTCATAATCGTCAATCCAGTTATTAGTTTCGAAGTGGAACTTCAAGCGTTCCAAGCAAGCGGTGAACTCATCACCACCATCTTTAATCGTCGAGGCGCTCACGATGAACTTGCCTGCGCGGTACTCACCACCTGTCTCTACTGCTAGAATCAAGTGGCGCATGCTAGGCTTGTACACCTTGCCGTACTTCTGCTTGCAGAACTCGGTCGCTGCAGTAATGTACGCTGCCATCTGACGTGCGTAGTGGTACTGCTCGAAGGACTCGTGGAAGTTTGCCAGCTTCTTAGCTGTCGTCTTCAAGTCAATCACGGTAAACTCCATGTTCGCGTGGTCTACGCGGAGCCTGTCAATCTTACCCTTGAGAGGGAAGGGGTAACGTGCATCTGTCCACTGGACCTCTTGCTCGTTCAGGTACTCCACGTGCTTCTCGGTAGACACGGGGTCCAACATACGCTGGCCATACTTGTCACGCTCGATACCACTGAGGACTGACTTGAGTCGGCTCTCCATAGCTTCGGTGATGACAAACTTGTCCTCGTTGTGCGCGGCAGCAAGTGTGCTGAAGTAACTACCACCGGACTCCAACACCTTGCGGATGCGGGTGTCCTCCTTCCAATTGGCACCGTACTTATGTTCTTCAATAGAAGACATGATGGCGGGGTAGTAATTCTCGAAGTCCTTTACTTCGGTAGGGGCGTCTAAGTCAAACGGGTCAGGCGTAGGCTTGACCTTCTCAAACACTGACTTCACGATGTCGCGAATCTTGTCAGGAGTATTAGTCCTGTCCACAGTGTAGTTCATCAGGTGTGGCTCTAGTACTGCGAGGTGTACTAGGTTGCCGAACTCTAGGCTAGCTGTCCGCAGAGCAGGAGCAGTCCCGTCCCAGTTCGCTTTGAACTGAGCGGGAGTGCCACCTTGGTCTGGGTTGATGTGCCTAAGACTAGAGTTACTGACCGCTTTGATGTCGTAGTAAGGGTCATGTATAAGCATTAGTACTTGTTGTAAGGGTTAACTTTCTTGACTTCGAACTTGGCAGGCTTACGAGTGTAAGCTTCGTCCATAGTCTCGGTAAGTTCAGACATATCAGCTTCCTTCTTGCTTTCATAGTAAGCAGCAAGGCGACTGTATTCTGCAATCGTTGTCATTCTATTAGTCTCTTGAGTCAAGAGGCTGTTACGCTTGAGGCGCACTTTGGCATCCTTGAGCTTGCGACCGTCACGGTGGTTGAGTGCGATGACTTCTTTGAGTGCATCAGCAGCATCCTTGTGTGCAATCTCCAAGTAGGTCTCAGGTTGCTTGAGCTGCTCGTGTGCCCAACTGTAGTACCAGTCGGCGCCGCTGGAAGAAGTGTTGATGATTTCCAATTCCACTAGGTGGCGGAAAACTTTATCACGTTCCTCCTTAGAACTTGTCATCCATGCTTCCATCTGACGTGTGTGGTGCATCACAGATGTACGGTCACGTTGGATAAACTTGGCTGCCTTTACAAAGGACCAACCACAGAAGTGGAACAACAGGAAGCCAGCAATACGGCGAGGCTCAATAATCTTCTTGAGTCTGGAGTCAGACCAGAACTCTGCTTTAGTAATACCTCCAAGCTCGCAGCATACGTCAACAATGACGAGAGGCGAGGGAAGGTGTGGGCTACGTGTAGTTTGAATCAGGACTTGCGTCTCTGCCAAACCAGCGTACACCCAAGGTGAGATGGGGTTGTCTTTAGTCATGTTAGAAATGTAGTACATGGTGTAAATGTGTGTGTGTGAGAAAAGAAGGGGCAGGCCGAAGCCCACCCCCCTTGTCATTAACTCTGCTGGTCGATGACACGTTGGATTGATTCCTTCATGTCACGACTGTTAGGTACAAGCATACGCTGCTCTTGCCCGTTAAGGTTGAACGTTACGTATAGCTTGGTACCCATTTCGATGTATTCGAGCTTACTCATGCGATTGCCATGCGGCGTTCTGCAATGATAGCACGGTTAGTCACCGCGTGCTCGCTTGCATCGATAGTAGCTTGGTACTCAGTGAGTTGCTCGTCCAACTGACGCTCTTCGAAAGTCTTGTAGTCAAGCTCGAAGTAAGGAGTACGAATCTCCATGTCGTTTTTCAAGTCAACCATGCCGTATGCGTAGTACTCAGATACGCGCATCTTCTGATACGAGTAGTCTGCAGGAATAGCGCACACGTTCATAGGGTTAACCAAGCAAGCCAAGAACTCAGAGTTGCTACCACCGAAACCCTTGACGTATCCTGGTGCACCAATGTGCAGGCCAGAAGAGCAAGTGTTTTGTGGGTTGCAGTCTACTTGGCTACGGTCCATAGAAACTGTACCGCCAAGACGCACGTTGGTCTTGCCTGAGTACCAGTCGGTGAACTCGGGAGCGTCCGTGATACCAGTGTTCTGGTTCGTAAACATCTCACCCAAGTTACCCACGACGTTCTCGGGACACAGGAAGTTACCGCGCTCGTCAGTGATGACGTCGGTCTCAATAGCCTTGATGTCGCCTTGACCATCGTAGTTCTCTACCACGGTGTAGTCGTCGGGGTTTTCACCAGCGGCCTTCAACTGCACGAACTCTTTGGGTACCCAGTTGGTAACTGCAGAGTAAGTCTTGTTAGTCTTCTTCACTGCACGGTAGCCAATGAAGTAGCCGTTGTCCGTGATAGGGAAGTCGTACTGTGACATGAACTTAAACAGTGAGTCACGTACAGCAGCGTCTGGGTTGAGCAACAACAGCTTCCAGAAGTTCACGAGAGGCAAGACCGAAAGGTCCTGTTCAACGTGAGACTGGATACGCACGACCAACTCTTCCGGCATGGCTACAGTTTCGTAGCCTGCCAGATAGAAGTTGCCGTTCTTCATAGTGAAGATGTTGTCTGCGATGAGCTTGCGCCCGGGCATGCACTCGTTAAGAAGAACCTCCACGTTAGATGACGTGGGGTTCTCCTTAGTAGAGAGTACAAGGTTGTAAAAGTTGACAGCCTTAGCGGTGTCGTCAAATGAACGCTGATACATGTCAGTACCAACGATAGCGTGCACGGTAGTGTCGTGCTTGATTGCGTGAATAGTCATAGTAAATTACTTTTGACGATTAGGGAATACATAGTCTGTAATCTCGGCCAACTTAGTCTTGTAGTTATCGTCCCAGTTGCGAACTTCTGGGATTGCATTGTACAAGAATGGTTGGTCGACGGTACCCTTCTCGAACTTGGCTTGCAAGCGGAAGAGTGGAGTCAGGTTGTAGGTCTTGTTCATGTAAGTGTAGACCTTGTTCTCTGGCAACGCGAACTTGGTAAAACCAGTGTCGTCGTCTCCGAGATTTTCACAGTTGAAGCGGAAGCCTCGAGTGTACATACGAGTCTGCAAGTTGCGGAGCGTCTTGATGTCTGCCTTGTCAATCATGCCAACGTTGTGAGCCATGTCCATCATTGCAGATGCACTGTGCTGACTAAAGACGTCAGACTCAGCAAACAAGTAAGACAAGCAGTTGTAGAAATCCTGGTGCTCAGCATTACGTTGGTTCTTCTTAGCCGTGTAGGTATCGAAGTCAACGAACTTATCTGCAGAGGCAAGAACCTTAGCAGTAGAAGTAGACACAGCAAACAAGCGAACTTGTGCTGTCTCGTAGTTCTTCCTGATGTATGCATCGAGGTCAGTGTACTTAGACTTAGCGTCGCGCTCTGCCTTGAGAACGTCAACCTGCTTAGTCGTGAGGTACACGATTTGCTCTTGCTCACGGCTGCCTGTGTAGCTGCTCTTGATTGTCTTGAACAAGTAGTCAGCAGTGCCTTCCAAGACACCGAACTCACCCAAGCCACGGAAACGATACACGCCGTCTGCTTTTGGCTTTGCAACCTTGGCAACTTTACGTGCAGCTTTCATCCGCTCCTTGCGTGCTTCAACCCACTCTTCAGTCGGGAAC
>UEXN01000191.1_pt1 | contig 63835 bp, 75 predicted proteins | sample 1796711 | NCBI WGS metagenome assembly UEXN01 (sample SAMEA4772470, study PRJEB27181) | metagenome | reverse complement strand
TGATGGACAACAGCGGCAACGACCACCCCACTCAAGCCCTGCACAACCTTGCACAGATGGGTGAGTTCATCTCCTCTGTGTACTACCGCAGTCATGCGTTCATCGACATCGACGACTACACCATGCATGCTTTCCGTATCCCCAAACCCAAAAACTCTGACAGCTATGACGAAGAAACAACTGCTTGACCTCATCGCACAATACCCTGACGATGCAGAGGTTGTAATCGAGGTACATGACACTACGCTACATGAAGACCTGTACGACTTCACGTTGGACCCTATCCAGTTGACTCGGTTCAATCACGAAGCGGACAACCCAATGGATTCCTTTGACTACAAAATCATGTACGAGCTACGGCTCTGCCCAATCAAGAACGAACAATGACAATAGCAACTGAACAAACCATCAAGCTTGAAGTGTCTGACTGCTTCAACGCCACCCATGTGGTATACTCAATGTCAGGTGGTGTTGAAAGTGCCTACGTCCGACTCATGAAGCTATGCAAGTCACACGGCATACCCCTCCACATCACGGAAGAAATCATCGACTCCATCGAGGAGACGGTAACTGAAATGATTATACAAGCAATAGAAGACAATGACGAGTAAAGACATCAAGAATTACATACGGCTTGACCTCGGAGAGGCTATACGTCACGATCCTGACATGATACTCGAAGCCGTGGAAGAAACATCAGACGCCTTTGACCTTGACGAGTGGAGTCTGTTACGATTCATACTTGCCAATGAGCCAATGGACGGCACACATAGCTACGGCTTTCATACTGCATACGGCAGGGCAATCACAGAACACTTCTCATTTATATACAAAACACAATGAATCAAGAAAAAATCAACGACCTCCTACACAAGGTCATGGACATCAAGCACGACACACAAGAGGTGCTCGACGAAATCATCAGCATGGATTCTGCATACGAAGAACAAACAGGACGTGAGCAAGCCCTCGAAGCAGAGAACGCCAAGCTACGTGAACACAAAGAGCGACTGACTGGACTGGAGGTTCAGCTCCGCGACAAGAATCAGGGCCTGTACGATGACAAGGCTATGCTCGAACGTGAGGTTGCTGACCTCAAGGAGCGACTCAAGATGGAAACTGCGGCAGTGGAGCGTCTTCGTAAAGACACCCCTACCATGCCCGTCATCCCCAAGGATGTAGCCATCGCCATCTTCCGTGAAGGCATCAAGCAAGGGGTGTATGACGCTTGCGATGAGATTGATAACTCCGACTCCGTCGAGGTTTCAGATTACATCCTAGAAGGTGGGTTTGAGGTACACTTCACCAAGTACGTTGACCTCACCGAACACATTAACACGGACTGGATGCGTGGCAAAGTAGGTAACTACGACGAAGACAACGTCACCTCCGCCCTCGAAGGGCTGTGTGCAGACAAGGAGTTTGAGTGCCGCATCCACGGGGTGGACGAACAAGAAGAAAATTAACCAATGAAATTTTTGCGGTTATCAACGATATTTGCTAAATTGCCAACATTAAATTTATTATCTAATTCAAATCAAATGACTATTAAACTTTCAAACATGGAGCCTGATAGCTGGGAAGCAGTTAAGACTCCAATCACAACGCCAAACAAATCAGAAGACAATCATGCTGACATCCGCTCAGAGTGGTTCATCAATGCCATCAATGAAATCAACGAAGAGCATGGCCTATCCCTTAAGGAAATAGGTGCAGAGTCAGGCGTATCAACGACTGTAATGTATGCGTGTTGGAACATCCAATCTACGGTTCACAAGTTTCATCGCAAGCCAACCGAATCAACAGTCAATAGAATTGCTAAGAGGTTTGGAAATGCTCTACCTCAGTACATGATTGAGCGAGAGGAACAACAAAAAACCATCTTCGACCTGCCGAAAGAAATGACACCAGTTGAAAAGACCAAATCAAATTCAGACATCATGACCAAGCATATCCCTAAGTTTTACAAGGTGGCCGAGGTTTCAGAATTTCTTGGGGTGTGTAGTCAGACTGTTATCAGGGTTATTGAGCGTGGCGAAATGAATGCCAAGCGAGTGGGAAAGCAGTATCGTATTCGTGAGCGTGACCTGATCGAGTACATGGAGTCATGACCCGAAGGTTTCGAGTTCGGTTTCATCTTGGACGCGGAGCAAATTACATGACATGGCAAGTAACGGACAGGGCCAATGACAGGCTCAAGGACTACTACAACCCAGACATATGTTCTATACATATGAAGGACTGCGTGTTTGGTAATCACCCCGCAACTGCTCAAAGGATATTTGACGGCAAACACAAAACTGTTTGTGCGTGGGTTGACTGCTCAGAAATACATGTGTCATATGTTAAAGCTCCTGATTATGAAAAGCCTGACGTAAAAAACCTGATGCAGTTCAGGTACAATCCAAAGAAGTCAATCCATTGGAACACAGACATTGACGACAATTCAGATGGACTAATGATTGAACAGTTGGTGACACACAACCGAAAAATATATGGGTAACCCAACATTCAATACAGGCAAGAACGACCACACAGCACGAGCTAGACGACGTAAGATGCAGAGGTTCTTGAAGAAGAACCCCCAGGTCTTAGAGGATTACACGAAGCAAAAGCTGTTAAGTGGTTGGCGTCCTGATGGTTATGACGATTCACCTAAACCATTAGACGAATGACCTGCTTCTATAAAGCTATATAAGCTTATGAATATACCTATATACAAACCTATTCTAAACTGTTAAAAAACATGTGGAGCAAAGAAATAAACAGAATCATTAAAGATTTTGATGACAAAAGCCTTGAGGCGAAGTTGGCTTCACGCATGGTAAAAATTGATTTGATGTCGATGCCGTTGGCTGAATGGCTAGTACGTCCCGCTTCAGATATTGTTGATGAGTATGTGGATTCAGCAGAAGCCGCGTCAGGTGTTGCGCTCAACAATCTACGATCACACGCTGCGGGAGAAAAACTTCTCGATGAGTTGGGGTTTCACGACCAAGACTTTCGATTGGTTTTTGACGATGCCATCGACGAGTTCAGAGACAGCATGCTTGTGGCGATGAAGGGTCTGACCATATACCTCGCTATACAAGAACGCGCAAAAGATGAAATGACATGATGAACCCGTCAGAGTATCGAGCTTCAAGAAAGTTTTTGTTCAAGGAGGTTCGTAAACAATACGAAAAAGAGCTTGGAGTAAAAATGAATCTGAAGTCAAGGAGGCATGAAGAAGTAGCGCATCGTATGGCCATATCAAATGCAATCCGCCCGTTCATGACCTGTCAGTCGGTTGGGGAGATGATGACCAAGGACCATTCTTCAATTGTGCACTATCACAGGGAGCATCATCCGCTTCTTAAACACAGCGCATACTATCGAGAACAGTTTCGTAGGGCATTAAAAATTGTTGATTCAGTTAGCACTGAGATGGACATGCACCCGAACCTTCTGGGACGTAGCGGAGCCAATGTTGATGGGCAAGTACAGGCTATAACTGACATTATCATAGACCTTGAAAACCTGTTAGACAGAATGGTTGTTGACCGAGAAAAAGCCAGAGCGATTTGGAAGAAGAAGGTTGAGGCTATACATTTGCCACCGCAGACAAGCTAGTCTGTGGGTGGTCTGAGCAAAGACAAAAGAAAAATTTAATTCATTCAAAATGAGCACCTATAAATTCAAGACCACGAACATTCGTGGCAAAAGCTACGTTGAAGTCAACGAGCGCATCAAGTTCTTCAGACAGGAGGAGCAGTACAAAAACTGGACCATCGCAACAGACTTCCCAGTCCTAGACTCGGAACAGTGTCTGTGCAAGGCTACAGTGTGTGACACGTCGGGTAGGATCGTATCTGTGGGCCACGCCCATGAAGAGCGGTCATCGTCGAACATCAACAAAACCTCCTATGTCGAAAACTGTGAAACTTCAGCCGTCGGACGAGCCTTGGCACTTCTCGGAATCGGAATCGACACGTCAATTGCGTCAGCTAATGAAGTCGAGGAAGCGATTGCCAAGCAGCAAGCCCTCGTTGATAATCCTCAAGTTAAAAAGCTCGCCAAAGCGATAGATGCTCCAGTGGAGAACATCATGGATAAGGCAGTAGGGTACATCAAGTCACAGACTGACAAGAAGAAGGCCTTCGCCGCTATCACCAAGAAGTATGGTGACCAGTTGAGCGAGAAGCAAGTAGCAGGACTTAAGAAGTTTGTACGATGAAGAACGCACTACTAATCGCAGCATTTGTGTCAATGACATTGTCGTTGACCCTATGGTTCACAGGAAACCAAATCGGTGGTCTGTACGTTGGCATCTGGTGTCCAACCATTCTCTCTCTTGAGGGCTTCTTGCCTAAAAAGTATCGAGTAGTCCAGACAGAAGAGTCATGAGCATGAGGGACAAACTCTCGGAGGCGGTAGGGAAGCCACACCTTTCTTACTCGTCGCTGAAGTATGCTCTTGGAGACATGCGTCTATGGGAGATGTACATGCGGGGCCAACTGAAGAAAGAGTCAGAAGCTCTGTACTTCGGTTCCTTATATGACCTCTTACTATTTGAACCTGAGAAGTTTGCTGATACCTATTATACTCTTGACGACACTGATATCGTCGCTTCTATTGGTGGCCGCAATCCTAGAGTCACCAAGAAATACAAAGAGTGGAAGGCAGAGGCAGCTCAGGCGACGCAGAATGCGAACAAAATCATGGCACCTGCGGAGGACGTCAAGAAGGCGAAGGAGATGATTCAACGCCTGAAGGACTGTGGTCTATACTACAGGCATTTCGAAGGCGGTAAGTTTCAGGTAGAGTTTAACGTTGACATTGATGGCGTCCCCCTAAAGGGGTTCTTGGACTGCCTACAGGATGATCGCATCATTGACAGCAAGTCTTCTAGGTCTATTGACAAGTTTCGATATGACGTCAACAGCTGGTCGTATGACATTCAAGCATACGTGTATACCAAGGCCTTTGGCATCAAGGACTTTTACTGGGTGGTTCAAGAAAAGAACTTCCCATTCTACCCTGCTGATGTAAAGTGTAGTGAAGAAACCCTGTTCCGTGGGGAGATGAAATTTCATCAAGCCTTGGAGAATGTAAACCGATGGCTAAGTGAGTCACCCGAACAGAGAGAAACCGATTTTGCAACGTTTGTTGTGTAACATAATAGAGGAAGTAGTGATGCATGCATTCTATTTGTATTGCTTTTACATCACCCTCCTATTCATTTATCAATTGTTTAATTAAAATTCTTATCACATGAGTGAACAGAAGTATGATAGCGTGCTCGTAGGGTACGCTGAAGAGCCACGACGTGGCGACGATGGTCAAATTATTGCATGGACTGTGCGATTGAAAGACCACGAACTTAAGGAGATGGTGGACAAGTATGCCACCACAAGAAACGAACAGGGTCAAGGTGGCAACATCTACATGACAATGTTCATGTCTAAGAACGGAAAATCATGCTGTCGCGTGTACGATCCAAACAGCGAAGCCGCAAAAGAAAAGCGAGCGGCTAAGCAAGCGGAGACTGCAACCGACGATGTGCCGTTCTAAGGCTCCAATCTATTTCATGACCGCTCGTGTCGCCTTCAAGAAACGGAAGGTTGTACATGAGCGCGTCATGTGGATAGTTTCTATCTATGACAACCCCAATGACATACGCAACTATGACGCTAAAACGTTGAACAGGTTGCAGTCAGAGCTGTATGGCAAGAATGCAAAGTCAGACAGGCAAGTCATCATTCGGGAAATCTTAGAAAAGAAACTTATTTCATACTCAAACCTATCTGTTGATGAACACAAGAAGCAAAATCAAATCGAAGTGTAAGAAGATAGAAGACCTTCTGCTTCAAAAAAACGCCAAGTATGGGGACGCTGCTTTAGAGCCGCTCAACATATTCTCGAAGGGGAATGCTGTTTCTAGTATCAAGGCTCGTATTGACGATAAGCTCAAGCGAATCATGAACTCTAGAATAATTGATGACACCGAAGACACCCTGCAAGACCTTGCTGGATATATGATTCTCTTAATGATTGCCAAGGAAAATGAAAGTAACAATATTCAAAAACGTCTTCGAGAAGACGACACCTCATCACATAACACTACAGGTAGCACTGGATCGGATCAGGAATGGGCGGTCGAGTACCATAGTGACTAAGGTTAGAGATGGAAATAAAGAGAAGAAAAAAGAGCTCCCCGTTGTTTGTTTCAGCGGGGAGTTTTCGTCGAGAGCCGATGACGCGCTCTTCGAACATTCGGGATTTGTTGTTCTGGACTTTGACCACGTTGACGTTGACAAGACCAAGACGTCCCTTGCCACGGATGATTTCATTCATTCATGTTGGACTTCGCCTAGTGGAAACGGCATCAAAGCGTTGGTCAGAATCACAAACCCTGAGCGACACCGAGACCATTTTAGAGCGCTTGTCACATACTTCGACAAACAGTACGGACTTGAAGTAGACCAGAGCGGCATCAATGAGTCAAGGGCCTGCTTCGAGTCGCACGACCCTGAGATTGTTGTCAAGGACAACTTTAAAAAGTTTGGAGCGTTCAACACTGAGAAGGCTGAAGCGCAAGCGCCAGTCATAGCTAAGGGGGAGTATACAGACTACATGCGCCTTAACCTAGCAGCACGTATGATTCGTCGAGCAGACGATGGCGACAAACATGCTACGTTGCTCAAGGCATCAAAGCTGTGCGGGGGCTACGTTAGCGCTGGGCGCATGGAAGAAGAGGAAGTAGTTCGGGTTCTGCTTAGGGAGATTATCAAGCGAGACATCGACTCAGAGGAACAGGCTGTTCGCACGATCCGTGATGGGTTAGAGAATGGCAAGGGTATGCCTATACGAGAGCTTATCGAAGGGGTAAAGGATGCTGAGCGACAAATGCAGCTTCATGATGGTGATATGTCTTTCATATCATCCGATGACGATGACTTCAAATGGATTGATGACTTCTCGCAGGGCAAAGTGGAGCTAGGGTTGGACACAGGCGATCACATACTTGATGAGCATTTCAGATACAAAAAAGAATTTGTTATTATCAATGGGCACAGCAATGTAGGTAAGACTACGACAGCCCTGTACTTCATTGTCAACGCTACCATCAGGCACGGATGGAAGTGGGTACTCTACTCTTCAGAGAACAGAACCGCATCCGTCAAGATGAACTTGATGCAGTTTGCCATGAATAAAAAGGTAGGTGATATGTCGTATCATGAGCGAAAGAAAGCATACAAGTGGGTCAATGATCACTTCGTCATCATCAACAATGATCAAGTGTACAGCTACGGCGACATTGTTCTATTCATGGAAAAGGTGATGGCTCAACAAACGATTGATGCCATCTTTGTAGACCCCTACAACAGCCTTAAGATTGACCTTAGAAACAATGCTATCAGCACGCACGACTATCACTACGAGGCTGCGTCCACGTTCTTGACTTTTAGCAAAGCACATGATGTTGCTGTGTGGCTCAACATGCACGCATTTACAGAAGCTCAGCGACGGAAAGGCCCTGACGGTCTGCCAATGGCGCCCTACGCAGAAGACACAGAGGGTGGAGGTAAGTTTGTTAATCGTTGTGACTGTTTTGTGACAATCCATAGGAAGGTACAGTCAGCAGACCCGAATGTCAGAAAAATGAGTGAGTTTCATGTTCGGAAGGTGCGTGAAGTAGAGACGGGTGGTAGGCCTACACCGCTCGACGAGCCATACAGAATCGTCATGAATTTGAGTCACACTGGCTTTACTAGCTGGCTGAGTCAGAAGCCATTGTTTGATAACATCGAATTCAAAAAAGAACAAATCCCCTACAGACTAGACTTTTTGCAACAGCAATGATTATATTGCGTGTATGCGAAAGAAACAACGACGGAGTCGGTCTAGTCGCAGCAAAAAATTAGGACGATATAAAAGTTCGATAGAAAAGTATTGCGCTGATCAACTCAAAGAGCATGGAATTGCTTTTGATTATGAGGAGAAGTCTTTCGAACTGCTAGACAAGTTTAGATTCCCGCACGGCTACTGGAAGATGACTTCCAAAGCAAAGCTGATGCTTAATAGAACAGGCTCTGTTCTGCAGCCTATACGATACACCCCAGACTTTATGGGTAAGTCAGATAAATGGGTGATAGAAACCAAAGGCTATCTACCTTCACATCACGACTTTCCTATGAGGTGGAAACTTTTCCTGAGGCATATCGTTGACAACGATCTTGGATATTCTGTATTTCTAGCAAAGAACAGTCAGCAAGTGGATCAGGCTATTCAGCAGATACTAAAGATAGAGGCTCATGACTAAGGATAAACTGAGTCTGATGTATATGATAGCCACGATGCGCGTTCATCAGGTTACATCAAACATGTACGAGTCGCTTCACGATCTAGATGGAGACCCTCTGGAAGACCCTGATGCAGTAAAAGAGTTGATTACTGAATTTAAGAAGGCAGTTATAGAGGAGATCTCATTGGCACTGGCCTCCACCCAAGAGTTCACAGATGAAAAAGGACACGAGGTCTAGGGTAGACCTTCGGTTGGGTAGAGTAGTAGAGGACCGATGGCTTCGGATGTTTCCTAATGCAGTAAAGTCTACTGAGAAAGAAGACATATGGAAGCATATAGATTTCTGGCACGGTGACATCGGAGTAGATGTAAAGGGAAACAATTTGCCTGACGAGATTTGGGTAGAGTTTATCAATGTAAGAGGCAGGAAGGGTTGGCTTCACGGAGAGGCCAAGTACATTGCATTTGACGTCCCTGAATTAAAAGGATTTGTCAGGGTCGAAAGAGAAGAGCTTCTTGAGTGGTGCAGACATAACGTAGAAAAAACCTATGTGTCAAAAAAGAATTGTTACAAAAAGCTTTACCGTCGTTATGGGCGCAAAGACTGCATCACAAAACTTACAGTCAACGATTTGTCAGAGCTAAAAAGCTATACTCTAATTGACTATGTATCATGGCTTTACGACCCATTGACTGGACAAAAAGTTCAAATTGATCAGCCTACCACCAGATACAAGGGCAAAAATGTTTGACACATAAGTATCATTATACTGTAATATATTGTTTTGAAAAAATTATGGATCTAGATTAGACCCATGAAAGCAATAACACTGTTGATCCCCTTGCTTGCTGTTGGATGCGCGGCTACTATGACTACCCCTAAGAAGGTTTATGTCCACCCAGAGAATTATTCATGTGATCTAATTATCCCTACCACTTGGGATGGCAACAAACCCGTTGCGCATTTTAGCCACGAGCTAATTGTTGGAAAAACATATCGAGACTATAGGGGAATGGAGTACAAGCTTATTCCTACCCAGGACTCGGGGGTATTTGTCCTTCAGATGCAGGTCAATCGACCGTAACTCTAAAGCGTTACATAACGTACAAAGGGTATGTGGTCAAATTACATCATGGATTTTCTTCTGTTGCTCGCTAATTTTGGAAACGAAATTGGTGAAGATAGTAACGCTACCGTTGTGGACTTTAACGGAAACGGCATGATTGATATGTTTGACTTCTTGCAGATGTTAGGCAATCAACCACCCTTGTAGTCATGGCAGATAATTCAAACAATTCTTACCATCAGATTGTGAAGGCTGTTGTTTCTAGGGACTTTAAGTTCATGCATATTGATGCAGGCATCGCCGACAATGGGTTACAGCGTATTGTTACAGAAACAAGCGAAGAAGAAGTTGCTCACTGTTACCTCTACCCCGTCATTGACAAGATTGTCAGAGAGGAGTTTAGAGATCTAAAAGACATTGCCCTGACCGTTAAGATTACCTGGGTGTAATCAGAAGTCGTTCAGCATGATGTCGTCAACGGCCTCCTGGACCTGATCAATGGTTACATCCATTGTCATCATGATGTTCGCTTGGAATCTCTCCAGCTCCTCCCCCTCGTTGAAAACAACAATGGTCGGGACGACAACAATCTTGTGTTTCTTCTGAAGGTCTGGAGCAGTAGCGATGTCCACACGGGCAGTCTCGCAATCGTTCAGATTCTCTATCCATGGTACACTATTTTGTGCGTTAAAACTTGCGTTGAATTCAACAACGCATATACCAGAGCTACAGATCTCTTTGTCTTCAGCAACCCCCACATAGGTGGCCGCCAAGAAAAACGCAGAGAATACAGACAGGGTTAGTATTACTTTCATTTTTCATTTTAGTTGATCTATTTTTTCTTCAATTCTTTTCATGTCTTCTTTGATTTCGGTGACATCCTCTTGCGTAGTCATGATTGTCTGACGCACTAGCTGGTCCTTCATGTCAAACTCCATACGTGTAATCTCTGGAGCCAATGGCTCAGGCAGTTCCTTGGCTTCTGCAATGTCTGCTTGTAATACAAACCACATGCTGATCAACGCTCCCAAGCCCGTAGCCGCCATACCTATTGTCTTTAGGTCTAGCGTAATCTTAGTATTCTCACCTATCTGTTTTGCCATTATAGTAGTATGTAGTTTAGTCCCATAGAGAAGTCATGCCATTCTCTGTTCCAGTATCTGTTGTATTTACCCTCAGCAAACATTCCAAGGCTCTTGGTAAGCTTGGTACCGAAGACGATGCCAAAGCCTAAGTCTATCCACTGACTGCTGTTTACAAAATTATGATACGAATACTCGTCCTGTGTGTCCAGATGGTATGGCATCACATTGCCCCATGAATGAACCCAAAAATCTTTTTTGTAGTGGTAGAAATCAAAGCCCACCACAACTGAATGCAGCCATTGACCCTCAAGCTCAGATTTTTTTTCAGACACATACTCATCCAATACCTGTGGTATAACTACTTGTTCCCAGACAGCCTGATCGTTAGCGACAAGCTCTCCACTGGCATTGAAGAACTCCCCAGTGTTTACATCAATACTGTAGCCCTGTTCGATTGCAAGAGATGTGTAGTGTATTTGGTTGTTGTCAAGAAGCCATTGCTGCAAAGGATCGTAGCCATACGGCTGTGATATGCGCTGCACAACACCCGCGTTCAGCGACAGCTTAGTACCGATTTTCGCCCTAAGCCTCTGTGATGACTCAAAGTATTGAACGTCAGCAAACCCATCTTGTAGATACTCAGCCTTAACTATCCATTTGTCTGCTACGTATCTAGCGAAGTAGTCTTGATCTAGAAAGTTCTTTCCCTGTTGCCTTCTCCAGTCTGCTTCAGCAAGGAACTCAAACCCCGAATACTTACCTACCGTAGCAGCGTCACCGTATGTTTTTTCTGTACCGTCATAGAAAACGTTGGCTCTGTTCTCGTATCCAAATCGCGCAATCTTTCTTACACCCAGTGTCAGCGAGTAATCAAAAGGAGTTTTTACAACGTCAGTTGTTAGGGGTCCTGCCGAAACAGAGAACACATCTTGATCTGATACTGAGTTACCACCGTTTACAGCTGCGTAAAACGTAGCGCGTCGCAATACATTTTTGTAGAAGTCACTTTGTCCTGATGCGCTGACGCTGACAAGAAGAAGCAGCAGTGTTGCTATATATCTCATTGCTTAATAATTCTTCTTCCTACAGTTCTACCCTTGTAGTTTATTACAACTTTGTATGCACCACTAGGAAGCGATTTGAGGTCAATTTGACCGCCTGCATAACCAGAGGCTACAATCTGACCAGATACGTTGTATACGTCTGCAAATGCTCCTATTGGTCCCCTGAAAATAATAATATCTTTTGTTGGGTTAGGCCATAACTCAATGCCATAGCCCATAGCTTCTACAGATGTAACACCTTGACCGCAGTAGTCATACATCTCTGCACACACTTCATCCCATCCGATTAGACAGCAGTAGGGGTCTACCTCAATCACCCATGAGTAACAGTAGTCGTTGGCCCAGTAGGGTTCTCCAGGCCCCGTTATGCACCCAGCGTCATAGACGCAGTCGTCTGCATCTGTATTGGCCTCTTCGTTGTAGTTGTATGCGTCGATGTCCAAACACCCTTCGACTACATCTATACAAGAGTCAATGTCTACGTTAGCCTCTGGATCATAGTTCAGCGCTTCTGGATCTGTACATCCAAACAGAGCCAATGTGATACAGCTACCATCATCGTAGTCTGCCTCGTAGCCCTGCGTGTAGTATTCCAAATACCCTGCCTGTGTGCACCCAGAGTTGTAGTAACAACTACCATCCTCGGTGTTTGCGACAGCCTCGAAGTTCTGTGCAGACTCATCTGTGCATCCGTATATGAATGGGACACAGCTGGTTCCGCAGTACGGGGTGAAGCTGTATACATTCCACTCAGGATTTTTAAAAGGCTGAAGTGCGCCTTGTCCGTTGTCAAAGAACGGGTTGTCGCCCTCTACAAGCAGGGTGTCCCCAGCCTCATTGGTTACGATAATGGAGTTGTGCAGTGTCTGAAACTCCGTCTCTTGGGGAGGCTGTTGCGGGCTGCCTATTTCAAAGTAGTATACGTCAACTTTTTCGTCAGAGTCAAGAACCAAATCCCATGACTGAGAAAATTCTCCAGGACCCATTGTAAAGATCCATTGCAAGTCACCCTGCTTAACGCCTACGTAAGAGTTACCCCATCCATCTCCAGCGGCATCTGCAATAGCTATTGTTGTAACGCACGGACTGTTTAGATCGGATATCGTTGCGCTTGAATCATAGTTGAATGCTGTTGAATCCATGCAGCCCCATGTGTGTAGAGTCAAGCAGTCTGCGGGATCTGTAGCGTCAGGGTTGTAGTCAACGTAGTCGTCATCCATGCAGCCCAATATGACGCTGTCGGGGGCACACGGCTCTACGAATACAGCACCAGAGTAGTAGACCATTCCATCATTTTCTGAATAGGCTAAGTCTTCTAGCTCCCAAACAATTTCTTCATCGCAAGCAGTAATAACCACACCGCCATCCTGACCACCACTTGCAGATCCATTGAGACCGTCTCCATATGTGTCCGTTAGAATTAGCTCAAAACCTAGAGCTACACAGAAGTCATAGGTGTATGTAGCCAGCTGATCACCAAAGTTAAATCCGCCTGGAAGAACCTGTTCATAGAACTGACCAACGGCTAGATCGACGAGGGTGAATCCAGTTTCATTGGGCCAGTTGTCCAAGCTCAACTCCATAGAAACAAAGGCCTGCCCCTCTGGGCACTCGCTTACATTGCAGCTGCCGTCATCTGCCGTGGCCCAAGGGTTGTAGTTGTTTGATGATTCATCCGTGCATCCAGGCACTGGAAGTGCACAGGGCTCAAGGATAAAGGGTACTGTTATTTGGCTCGTGTTAAAATCAAAGACAGATATATCAAGTCCGCAGTCATTGTTTAGTCCAAACCAACCCTCTCCAAACTGACAGCATATACCGTCTCCGAACTGATCGTTTACCACGAGGTTGTACTCTCCAGATGGAAGTGGGATTGTAATCTGAGTAAAAACTGAGTCAAGGTATGGGCCTCCAGATGCGGATGGATTGTCAGAGCCAACCATGTATATGTCCCACGTGCTTTCTTGTCCGTATGCGTCTGTCTGAAACTCTACGCTTACCCAGCTTGGTTGTGCTGCAGCCGTTAGGCTCAGCATCATAAGAAAAATTGATAAGTATTTTTTGATAACTCTCATGCCATGTTCTGCTTTTCTCTCTGCCCTCCTTGTCTTTCTTCTATTTCTTCTGACAATTTTATTGGCTTGTTTTTTTTTGTATCTAGAAACCCTGCCTTTCTCTCTTTTTTCCTTTGCGGCTCTGGCTTTTTCAGAAGGTGAAAGCTCGCTCCATGTAGATGGTGTGTCTTTTGATACGCGAACAGTAGGGCGGAAGGTACGGTCGCTGCCGCTGTACCCCTTTTTGCCTTTCGGGGTAGTCCACTTTTCCTTGAACCAGCGCTTTAGCGCCAAACCCTTTGCTGTCTTGCGTACAGCCATTACTTCTTGCTCTTGCCGTAATTAGCTGCGCCCATTTTTCTGCACTTAGCGATCCTACCACTAGCATATGCGCTTGGGAATACTTTCTCTCCAGCCTTGACTTTGTGGTAGCATGCGTCTTTTTTGGCCTTGACCTTACCTCCCTGCTTGTATTTTGGAACGGCGCCCCCGTCTTTCATATAGCCCATCTTGTTTCGAGCTTCCCTTGGGAGTTTTTTCAGACCTACCTGATCGCCTGTTGGTTCTTTTAGTGACTTCATGACTTTGGATGATTTACGAGTTTGAATTCTGCTTTGGCGACAGCGCCTGGGTGCGGTTTGTAGTCTCCTTTCATTAGGAAGTATCGACCCCTGTCCATCATCCAGTGGTGTCCAGATGGTGGGGCAACTGATACCTTCTTGTTGCTTACGTCAAGCTTGCCGCCTTTATTTTTCTTTACAGGATTCATTAGCAGTTCCATTTTCTAAGTGCCTTGTTGATGCGTGAGTTTGGATCTCTTGCAGTCTTTGCACTAGTGAGTCTCTTCTTCATGCCCTTCATTCTGGCACAAAAAGACTTTCTGCGCTTGGCAGATTTACTGCCCTTCTTAAGCTTTGATGGCTTAGTAGTTACAGCAGTCTTAAGCTTGCTTCCAGGATTAGCCGCCCTATATCTCCTTACACCCTTGGCCGTCAAACCTCCAGCCGCAGACTTGTCTCCGCTCTTCACGGAAAACTTCTTGGGCATCGTTCCCTTCTTCTTGACCTTAGGCATAACTCTTTACCGCTTTAAAAGGCATGGGTACTCGACCGCCTTGCTCGTTCATCCTTGGGTTTACTTTGCCCGCAAGTTTTGTGCTTGTTAGGGGCCTAAGTAGATCGCCATAGTAAATCTTATCGAACAAAGCTTTGTCTGTTTTGTACAGCTCCGTCAGCGTTGGCCCAAGCTGCTTAGCAAGCTGATCGCCCTTTCCAAGAATAACGTCGTCAATACGTGCTTGAGTAAAAATCTTGTCTACAGATTCCTGGAATATTTTTACAGCCTTACCCTCTTCCAAGATGCCCTGAGACAAAGCTCTGTCGAGCTTCCCTTGAAGATTCAATAGGGCTTGACTCTCTTCTTTGCTGGCATTTTGAATGGCTCTGTTGGCTACACTTTGAAGTTTCCTTCCCTGCATTTGTTCACGCATAGCCTTCAAAGCTGGTTCAGAAGCTTTGCGTGCTTTACTGGCAGCTTCCTTATTAGTGCTTTTAACCATTTTCAAAAGCTCCTCTTCAGAAAGGTCCATCTTTTTAAGCTCTGCTAAGTCAGCAGGGTCCACGCCTTGTTTTGCAAGCGCAGAAAGAGCATCTTTGCTTTTTGATGCCCCCCTACTCATTAGGTTTTTGAGAGCACCATATCCAGCCCTACTCGCTGTAAAGCCAAGCTTAGCAAGCTCTCCTACTCCAAGCATGTCAAACAACAAATCAGGACGCATATTTACAGCTCCTGAATACATTGGAAGAGCACCTCTGTAGTCTGGAGCGAGGCTTGGATCAGCCTGAGCTTCAGGGGGGTGAACACCACCATGAGGATATTTCCTTACAGGTATCATTTTCTAGACTTTTCAATGGTACGCCCAGCAAAATAGGCGCCGAATGACGTTAGCATTAGTATCTCTAACAAAGATACATAACTATCTTTTACGTTAAATGGAAGGTTGTCGAAGCTGTCCGCCACCATGGTAGCCATAAACATCGTCATCAAAGCGATCAATGTCAAGGGTCTAATAAGCTTTGCGAGCTTTACATCGCTGCTCATATCTGCCTTCCAGCGTTCGCTTACGTTGTTTTGGAATTGTACCTCTGCGTCAAGGATAGCTTTGGCTTCGGCTGGATCAACATTAGGCTCCTTGTCTAATAGGTTTTTCACTACCCCTAGCCCTCCACTATCGGGAAGTAAGTCGGCAACCAACCCCAGTACGTTAGGGGCCTTATCCTTTAGCCAACCACCAAGCTTGGTGTCTTTAATCTTCTTGTTCTGTTTGCTGCTCATTTGATTCGTTTTGTCCGCCTTGTTCTGCCGTGTCAAGGACTTGTTGTGTTTGCTCTTCGGAATAATTTCTTTTTTTACATTCAGCTAGGATGTGTTTAATAACCACTTGGTTAAAGGCTGTGGCATTTTTATTGATGATGATAGCATTCTGCATTTTTTCATCAATAGAAACAGACCTCATCCACGTCTTATTATCAATCATGTTGTCCACTTGTTTTTCAGTAATCAGAGGTGGTGGAAGATAGAAATTGATTTGGTACGCACTAGAGGCATCGTCGCTGATGCGGGCTTTGCTGTGCATCTGATCAATCTCTGCTGGTGTCATGTCCAATCTGGAGGTCATGTTTGTTACTGCCTGACCCTTAGCATGATTTGTATTGTGTATGTCCACATACTCCTGAGCCGCCTTAGCAACTCTCTGTGGGTTTGCCAGCTCTGGCTGCTGAGTAAACGGCTTAAATGAGTTGTACTTTTGACTTCTTGAAAACTCATTCCATTCTCTTATTTTGTCAGCACCGACGACATCGACTGGCAAGTATGAGAACCTAACACCGAGCGCCCCCGCAACAGCATCAGACATCTTGTACTCTCTGTATTTTGTTTTCTGAGGGAAATAATCGTAGAATCTATCCATAGCCTCTTCTAGTGGGTGGCCGTTAGGCAGTTCACCTCCAGATACAAGCTCAAACGTTTCTTCCACCAAGCCAGACCTCAAAAATTCTGTTGCGTTACCTACAAAACCTGGGGCAACTTTCTTAAGAAAATGTACAAACACTTTATCGGGCTGCTCAAGTGCGGCTGAAAGTGGGTTTTGACCTGGAGCTACATCAAAAATCTGTCCTCCTGTTTCTCTTGTGTTGTTGTACAGCTCTTGAACAAATCCAAATGTTACGTCGCTGGAGAAAAACGGAGATCCAGCCTCATACATAGCGGCCTGAAGTTTGTCACCAAAGTCTTTGTCTTCGGGGTCCATACCCATAACCGCTTTCAACGGCTTAAGAAGCGTCTCGTGGGGCAGCATGTATGACAGATCCGTAAAGACTGGGGAGCCTTTTTCCATCCCTAGATAAAACAAGTTAGAAAGCTTCTGCCACTCAGGTCCAAGGCTTCTGACTGCCTCGTCATCTTCATCGGTAAATCCGAGTCTGTCTTTGCTCTCTTCGGCCATTGCATAAGCACTAACAAGAGATGCAGTGAGTCCTGCAGCCCTTTTTATAGCCATGGCAGATCTGCCTGCTTGAAAATCCTCTGCTATAAATTTGAACTGATTGGTTGTTGTGCGCCACATCTCGTATGGGAACGACACAAATGAACCAGCGCCAGGGAATCTTCTCAACTGTTTGGTGCCTTTCGAGATCTTGCTGTACGTAGGGTATCCGTCTCTTATTCTTTGAGCTGCCTTTGCTTCAGCCTCAGCAACAGACATTCCTGACTTCAAGAAAGATTGACGCTCTTGATAGTATCCATTGACCTTATAGAAGTCATCACCAAAGGCGTACAACTTCTGAGCAACTTCCATTGCTTTGTTGCCCTTAAGTATTCTGTCAACATTACCACCCATGCTGTCGTTCAGGGTCTCCATAAGTTCTCGTGCGTTTGCGCCGTCGGCCAAGATGCCCATCTCAATTAGCTTTCTTGTTTCAGCTCTATACGTGGCGTTTCTTTTGTACTTTCCGTGCACGCCCCAAGCCATACTCATGGCGTCAAGGGTAGCCATTGGGTTCTTTCCAAAGGGTATGTGTCCATTCGCAGCCGATAGAGCAAATCCACTGATTAAGTTTCTAACAGTAGTTGTTGGGGCCAAGACTGTCTTACCAACCTTGACATAAGATGCCACCGTAACCGCAGTTTTGTATATGCCATCATCCATTGACTTAAGCGGCATCAAGTTTTCAAAGGCTGTTTTGAATTCTTGTGGTACGTAAAGCTCTGACAAGGGCAACCAAGCCTCTGACGAAGGAGACAGCTTAACCATCTTCCCGTTTGGGGAGTCCATTCCTTCAAAGTCCACCCCCATTCTCGCTACACCGCTGTCCCTAAGAACCAGAGACAGCTCTGTCTGCCACCTAGCGTTAGATAGATACGAGTTTAGCTTTCCAGCCGTAGTCACATACGCATTCATTGGGTCTTTGATCTTACCCAACAGATCCTGAATAGGCTCTGGCAAATCTTTCTTAGCCTTTAAAAAAGGCGCGTCCATGGCACCAATTATGCTGAATCCACCACCCCCATCTTTTTGGTTTTTTAGTTGCAATAGGTATGCATTGAGCTCTTTTCTTGCGAGCATCGTGCGTTCCTTTTTGGTTAATGGTATAATGTCAGAAGGCTTCTGATATCTACTTGCGATATAGTCCACTGCATTCCTATACACCCTTTGGATGTCTGGAGGCATGGCATCATATCCACCTTCCTGGGTTAGTAGGTCAAGCCTCTTGCCGCCATCGTTAAACATCTCGTACGATGTGGTTAAGTATTTACCCTTGTTCGATCTGATCTTTTGAATCAACTCAGCTCTTGCTTTGGCCTGAGCATCTGTACCCGTAGGCTGAGATTCAAGCGTAGCGATAAGCTGTTCCGACAATCCATCAATCTGCTCTCTGAAGAACATAAGCTGTTCTCCTGAGTCCTTAGTAAGAGTACCTAATCTTGCATCATCTAATCCGACCTTACCCTCCAGCACTTCAAGCATGGCCTCTTGCATCTCTTTGAGCTCCGCACCCTTGAGCTTTTTACCGCTTTCACCGCGCCTCGCTTGCTTAAGTAACTGCCTCCAAGACCTAGCGTCAAAAGAAACCTCGTTTATCCATGCGGAATCAAGACGCTCTTTACTTCTAACGACTTCTTCAATCTCTGCGTTTTTCATGCCGCCGCTGCTTTTGAACCACCTGTTCCAAATGTTTCTTGCCTTCTGACCGAATCTTTTCGTTGCTGCTGATCTTGCGTTTCTTCTTGCGTCAGGAGAAAGGGTGGACTCTCCTGGTAGTGGCACATCCTTATCTGTTCTTGTCTGCGGTGTAGTGCGCTGATTAACAGCGGTTTGCACATCGTCCAAGGTGACATCGTCTTCTTCTCTTCTGTCTTCACGCTCTCTTACACCTCGCTTTGCATCAGCCGAGCCTTCATATCCCTTTCTATTTTCTTGATAAACTTCATCAAGTCTTGTCAAGATACCCCTTGCCTGATCTTTGTATTGTATGCGCAGGTTAGGGTCATTTGTGTTTTCAAAATTAAGCTTTAGCCTATCAAGGGTCACTACCAAGTTGCTGACTTCTAAGAGCTGCTCAGGGCTATTCTTGCGTAGATAGCCCAGGTAGTTTTCGTTTTGACGCCTTATGGTAAGGGCTCTGTCGCGTGCGTTCCTAATAGCAAGGTTGGCCTCGGCAGTAAACCTTGGGTCTAGCTCACCGTTCTTTGCAATTTTCCTAGTGTATTCCTGAACCAAATCATCAAGCCTAGAAATTTCCTCTGCGTTCATTGGTATAAGCTCACTGGATCGAGCTGTACCCTTAATACTTCGGGCGGCGCTACCAGCAGTATGCATCAACCCAGTGATGGGCACCGTCCCCACTACAGCGTCGAGAGATTGCGTTATCGCTTGTTCAAAGTCAAGAACACCGCCCTGTGCCTTAGCTTCTCCAAGCTGCTGCAAGAAAACATTAAACGTAATAGCTGCTGAGTTTTCTGTCATGGCAATTCTTTGCCCCTGCAGGTACCCCTTGAACCAGTTCTTTAGCTCTGTCTGAGCTGCGGTCTTGTACGAGCCCATGAGCGCTTTGTTCATGGTGTAATTAGATCCAAAGTCGCCAGCAATAACTGCAGCCAAATAGCCTGTTCTAGATGCGTAATCTGTTTTGATAGTAAAACTTTTCTCTATGTCCTCTATATTGAATGAGTCTGCTTTTTCTGCAGCTTCATAGTATGAGTATTCTTTTCCGTCAGCATCAACAAACGTATCAAAAGAAGCGTCATTTCTAATCCTCATTGCTTCCACAGCACCTCCTTGAAGCGCCATAAACGCAGCGGTCCCAGTCATTCCAAGGTATGGGTTGAGTGCCATAGACAGCATGTAGGGTGCCCCCTCAGCAGTCATGTTTAAGCTTTGCTCAAACACATTGGCAATGTCACCACTTGCAAGGCTTGCCGCAATACCTTTTTGATACTCATTCATATCGGCCTGAAGCTCTTCTCTGCTCTTCTCCCTGCCCCTAACTCCCATCTCTACTTGCATCTGGAAGGCCTCGCCAGCGCTCATAAATTTAACACCACCTTCAGCTGAATCATCAGGCACTGAATACAGACCCCCATCAAGAGCCGTTACGAATGGAGACGCCACCTTTGAACCTATGTATGCGGCAGCGTTGTATACATTCTCAAAAGACCCACCCATCTTGTCGATGAACTCGCCCTCAAAACGTATTCCTGCTCGACCCGAATTTGCTCGAACTCTTAGTATGGGTTTGTTCCCAACTTTTCCGTCGCCAGACAGGTCTATAGATACCCCGTATCTTTTACGAAGCTGACCCTCAAGCTGAGCAAGTTTTATCTTAGCACTATCTGTTAGTGCTCCGTCGATCTCCTCTTGATACTCTGACGGAAGAGATCTTTTGAAAGAAAGAGCAAAGTCAGTGTTTAAGTACTGCGACTCTAGCTCAGCACGCTTCTTCTCTATCTTTTTCTGTACCTGTTTTATACCTTTCTTGTAGGCTACTTTGTTTGCTACGTCCTTTGGCACACCCCTTCTAGTCATGCCCTCTCTGCCTCTAGATTGTTTTAAAACATTATCCATCCAGAATCTGTTCTTCTCAAGAGCCTCCTCTAGCGGCATGCCAGCATTTACCATCTCTGATGTCTCGGAATCAAGAACGTATGCAACTGCTAGTTCATCCAGTACATTGTGATATCTTTTATGAGCAGTGCCATCGGGACTCATGATGTCGTACATCAAACCATCTGGAAGAAGGTCTTTGTAAAACTCACTTGCTTGGCTCCCAATAGTCTGTACGGGGCTTGCTGCTGAACGAGCAAACTGATCAAAGCTTGTGGTCTGCATGTTGTATATCATGCGGTCCATAACCTGATCAGGGTTATTATTCAGGAGGTTGTAAGGGTTAAGCTTGTGCCCCCCAATAGACTCCTCGTTGTATACAGTCTGTACCCCCTCGAACGATGCGGCCTGAACATTTAAGTTTGTAGGCAGCAGGTCGTCTACTACGTCGTCCCAACCGTCATCTACAGTGTAATCCGAACCTCCAACTTCTGGTTGCTGAGGCTGAGCTGTAGTCGAGGTAGGCTCCGTAGAAACCTCCGCCGAACTGGATGCCGACTGAGAGCCGTCTTGACTTTTTTTTTTAGGGTCGCCTTGATTTTCTGAGACGCCTTCATATAGACCCCTCATGTATCTGCGAGCCTCACCTGTGTTGTAGCCCGATCTACCCAGCGCCCTAAACGCTTGGTTAACTGAATATCCCTGAGCTTGATACTCAGTGTACAGTCCTTGCAGTTCTTCTTCCATTATTCGTAGGAGTTAATTACGTCTTGTAGAGGTGTCGAGCTTTGATCAATGTCACCTGCCTTTGCATATTCTGTCTTGACAGATTCTTCTAGTGCAATAAAAGCTTCAGTCAGGTCATCCCTTTCGTCGCGGATAGGGATAATCATGAACTTTGGCTCAGGCTTTTTATCCCAACCAAAGCTCCAGAACTCGTCACCGTACAGCTGTTCATCTGGAGCTGCTGCATAGATACCCTTTTTCTTTCCCTCCACCTCCGCATTGACCTTTTCAATCAAGATGTAATTGTCGTCGTAGTATGGGATAATTCTACTAATTCTCTCCGCAGCATCGTTTTCACTTCTTGCGTACGTAAGATTGACAGCATTCGGAATGACGAGGTCAACTCTAGGTTTGCCTACAAGCTCGCGCATTATTTCAGCGTCTGCTCCATAGATCTTGTCAAACCTGTAGTCGAATTCACCTCCTGGAGCCATTTCTGCCGTTGACTCTGGAAGACCTTCTCGTGAGTCTTTTTTGACCTTTGACCACAGAAGTTCCCCTGCAGCCCCACCACTACCGCTTTTAGGAATGTTAACATTCGATTGGTACAAACCAACAGTCTTATCTAGGTATAGGTCCATAGGCGTCTTCCACCCTAAACCTTTAGGCTGTTTTTCAAACGTCTCAGGATCGTACTCTTCGCCAGCTTCTTTTGTGCCATCAAAAGTTTCATCTTTGTAGTCTTTAAGTGCTGATTCCTGCAGTGATCTATCGTTCAGAAACACCTGCACAAGACCCTTCTTTAAGTTTTCTCTAGCCTGATCTTCAGTAATAGGACTTCTATCGTCGTTGACCGCTTTGTCTGCCTGAGAAACAAGCTTCTGAACTTTTGGTGTGGCAAAGAAAGACGTTGCATCTTGATAGTTTGGCCTAGTTGGAAATTGAAACCACTGATTTAGACCCTTTTCAGGGTGCAACCAGCTAGGTCCAGAGACTTTGATAGGCTCTTTGTTGATTGATTGATTGGTTGTAGGGTCAACAATAGATAGACTAGTCACGCCAGTCGCTGGGTCTGTATTATAAACAGCCTCCGCCCTTGTCCCGTCACCAAGATCGTACTCAGCTCCGCTCCTAATCTTTTGCTCATAAACCTGTTTGATGGTCATCCCCGTTGCTGGGTCTCTGTAGTCACCAATTTTTGTATTGACCCCGTTGATAACCATTGGCTCATAATTACCATACACTGTGTGATTGTGGTAGACACCACGGCGGGTGTTTAGGTCATCAGTCGATACAATTGGTGTACCTTCACCCTTATACAGAGAGGGGTCCATAATTGTTTGCCCGTATCTATCATAAGAGCTATTCACGCCTTTCATTAGTTGAGCCTGCGAGTTGCCCGACCCCTCCAACCTATCCATGGTTTGGATCAAAAAAGGAATAAACTGACCTGGGTTTGGATGAAACATAGCCTGTTGGCGAAGATCATTAAAGGTGTCTTGATATTCTTTTATGTCTTGTGTGGACCAGTTTGTAAAGTCAGCTGATATTTTGTTCAGCTGCATAAACTGCTTATTCCTTTGGGTTGCCGCAACCTTAGCCCTATCAGCCTGTTGCTTAGCCATCGCCCCCTGCACAGCAGAAAGTTTTTGAAATGGCTGAGCTAATTGATCAGATAGATTCTGCTTAGGCTCCACCCTAGGAGCTACATACTGGTACTCAAATTCAGACATTAGGCCATCATTTGTTCAGCGCCTTTAAACTGAGGCTGTCCCAAAATAGATTCCATCAACTCATAATATCCCATCCACTCTTCATTCGACGGCTCTCTTCCCTCTGAAATGATGTTTTTAATCTCTTCGTGATTTTCCATCATGGCTGAGCCTTGCTTATCGTTAAGCATAACCTCTCCACCCATAGCCTCTCCAACTTTTTCCCCTTCATTATTGATCATGTGGATTGGGTTGGTTTCATGAGACGCTTCGCCTGGGAATGGACCCTGAACTGGAGGCTGACCCTGAGGTTGTCCGCCGCCCCCCATAATCTGTGCAAGAACACCTGGGTTCATGCCTCCTGGCATACCACCACCCATTTGATACTTCATGGCTCCACCATCTTGATAGTCAACCTTCATTCCGTACTCGCCCTTTTGATTGGGCTTTGGTATGACACCCTTTTCCATAAGAATATCTTTTTGTGTAATGTCTCCATCACCACTGTGATCGGGGAATCTACCCCCCTGTTTGTAAAAATTCATTTTGCCTCCGTTTTCTCCCGTAAAAAATGCCATGCCTGTTTCCAAAAGGCCTTGACCAATCTGACCTCCAGCCTGTCTTCTGGCTTGTTCTTCTGCCACTTTGTTTTGAGCTGCTGTTCTTGCAGCTTCTTCCGAATACCCAAGTTTTCTTAAGTCTAGTTCATACTGTCGCTGTAGGTTTGAGTCTGCGATGTTCTGCTCTGCTGCACCCAAAGACGTCTGAGCGGCTACGCGGTTTTGAAAATCGGCCTCTCTAGCGGCAAGAATAGATGATGAATCTGTAGCTGTGCCCAAACCAGTCAAAAGAGCTCTTGTATCAGCCGACTCTAGAACATTAAGCTGTCGGGCTTGATTTGCAAGAATAGGGTCGATGTTTGTTTTCCTAGTACCCAACAGATTGTAAGCATCAGCAGTGTTCTGATTAAGGGTTCTATCGTACTTGCCTTCAGCTTCTGAGTAGAAATCCTCTATCGCTTGCGATGCCTTATTGTACTCGTTTTCTGCGTCTTGAATTCTTTGCTTAGAGCCTATAAGACCAAAGATCCCTCCAGCGATATTGCTAAGACCACTGCCCGCAGAAGGGCCTCCAGCTCCGCCTACCTGCCCAGTAGATTCGGATACATACGAGCCTGTAAAGGGGTTGTATTCGAAATCTGTTGGCTGTGTGTTTGCGTATGGGTTGTTGTAAAAGTTGTAAGGGTCAACCTGCGTATTGTCTAGTGGCGGTGGAACGGCGCCGCCTTGGTGTCCTGTTTCGTGTGCCATGTTGTAAATTTAAGCATTTTGTCCTAAACTGTGATCTAGCTTAGTAGGTTCGTATTCTAGGTTAAAAGCTAGGGCTTCTACGGGTTGAGTAGAATTGTTATTCATAAATACATATGCATACTGGCCCCTCATAGTATCTCCGTCAAGTTTTGACGATGTCGCTGTCCATACAGCGTTGTTGCTAATGTATGGCTCAGACATCCACTCAAATGGGTATGCCTGAAGAATCGTAAGCGGTAGCGTCATCTTCATAGTTACTTCGCCGTTTGAAGGGTTGTAAGACTGAACCTCTGCTGCATTGAGCTCAAGAGCTCCAGAGTATCCAATGCCAGTGACAGATACAAAACCACTAGAAGTCAAATAACTTCTTCCATACGTTTCGACGTCAAATACAGCCAATACGCCTTTACCAGACCTGACTCTCTCCCCAATCTTTCCTACAGGTACTGTCCAAATCAAATCAAGGTTGTCCTGCCCAAGACCCAAGTCTCCAGCAGGTTCCGTGGGCATATAAGAAACGATGCTGTCGGGGATGCTAAAGCTGTAGGCTATGTTTGCCGTACTGTTAACCTCTGATCTTGGCATATCAGCATAGATAATACCTTCCTTTCTTTCAAACCCCCTTATCTTTCCAAACTGATATTCTTTTGAGTTGTTAGATCCAGCAGGATGAATGTTTGTTGAAACGTGACCATTCCAAAGACTGGAGTTGGTTTCTACGGACAAAGACTTGTAAATTTTTGTTGAGCTTGGGTTGTAATTGCTTACAAAAGCAACAGACATGTCATACTGAAACCCATAGAAGTTGTTTCGGATGTCGTTGACATCGTGCCTCCATAGCTTTGACGAAGCATCAGACTCATTGCCTGGCCATTTTGAGTTGCAAGACACTACGTTGTTATCTACTGTAGCATAGGCTGTAGGAGTAAAACTGTATCGCGTTCTCCAAACTTTGTCTTTGTGAGCAAAGGCGAATGTTACACCCTTGTGATTGTTGTTCTGGCTCATAGTGTAAATGATTGATCGTTGTCAAGGGTTTTTCTCCCAAAGTACTCTCTAGATTCTCTTACGTAATTATCTACTGATTGCTCCCCAAGATTGTCATTCCAGGCGATAAACTCCATAGTGTTGGCAAGGCCTTTAGCGTTTGGAACTCCTGAACTTAATTGCTTTGTTCCCAATATTATACCTGATGAATCGTTTTCTGTAAAGGTAATAGTTGCAGGTATATCTGTATTTGGAGTTCTGTAATATTCCGCGTAGTACCCCCACCCAGATAGGAAGCTGTGGTAACTCACCTCTCCAAATTCCATGTTGCACGCAAAAGAAGAAACAGGGTCATTTTTAAATTGATTTGACCTGAAGGTGCCGCCAAATGTAGATACGTCCTGTCCGTTATGCTGAAATCCACCCCAGTTTGAACTGTATGGAGCGTCTTCCTCGTTAGTGCCGCTATCGTTGACTTGATCAAGGTAAGACTCTCTAAACATTGAATAATCACCCTGGAAACTACCTCTAAAGGCACTGCCTCTGTTGTGTCCAAAAGACCCACTCTGCTGTTTTCCCGTATCAAATCCTGACCTAAAAATAGTTCTCTTCCCCTTTGTCTTTGAAGGCACACCGTTGGCGTTGTATACATACAGGGATTCATCAGATTCAAAAAATGGATTAAAGTCCTGCTTCATATACATCCGACCAACATCATATGGACCGCTTCCTGGGCTGTCTGAATCTTTGCCACCCTCCATCCAAGCTTCCCATCCAGGTAAAGAGAAACTTCCTTGAAGCGTTACTCCCCCATATTGAGATTGTGGGTAAGCAAAACAGTTCCAGCCTTTTAGATAAGTCAAAGCGCCCAACGGCTGATTTACAACAGATTCCCCTTGAATGTCTACTTCTTCCCATGGCCTGTCACCAAGTCCGATCGTGCTTCCCACGCCTACACACGGGATGTTTTGATAGCTTACAATTTTTTTAACAGGTTCATTAACGCTTGCATAGTCATTCCATCCAATCAAAAGTCCGCTTGTTCTAAACGGATGAAAATAATCACCCCCTATAACTGTAGAAGTTGGCTCACGACTTTTAAATCCATTATTATTTATGCTCTGGTCGCACCACTCTTGGATTGTTACTACACACGAGCCATGCAAACTTTTGTATGGCCCAGGCGGTTGCCCAACCAGAGGAGATTGTTGACGCTCTGTGTATCTGTCGTTAAAATCCTGGACTTGTTCTGGAGAAAGCGATGGCTGAAAAACTGCCAAGGGGTCTTCCATTAAAAGCAAAATTTTCTCGTAGTCAAAGTATCCATCTTCAGTAAATCCTATGTCAACAGTACCTGCAAGAAAAGGATAGTCTTCTTCTAGTGAGCGATATTGTTCAGCATAATCATACATCATTAGAAACTCAACAGAAAGACTTTGTGGGTTCCAATTAGGGTCAAACTCTCGCGGATAATTATTCCAAACAAATGTTACGGGATTATAGTTATTAAGACTTCGTTTGTCGTAGTCAAGTTTTACCCTCATGCAAGGCCCATCATAATCAGACCTTAGCTTTCTTAGGCTACATGCAAAAGCAACATCATCAGAATGATCATCAAGATACCTTGGGTATGCATCTGAAGCTGGTTCAATATTTTCAAAAGTCGGATAGCCTGCATACGTTAGTGCCCCAAGCAAATCCATCACAGTGATTGCTCCGTCTTCGTCAAAATCAAATAACCCTAGTTCTGGATTGTTAGAAACTGTACTTCCAATAAGAGAGTCGAAGGTTGCCGCTATGTCTCCTGTAGATACATATCCATTACCATTCAAGTCCAAGGCTGACGGAGAAAAATCAAAAGTTTGTACAGTTTCAAATATTGCAGAATTGTTGATAGAGCGATCTTCAAAATCGTCTTCAAAATTTTCTGTATTGTTTACAAGCTCAAGATCTATTTGTCCAATACTTCCGTCAGAAAAAAGTAAAGGATTTATATATGAAGTTCCTGGGCTAAGAAACTGAACGTCGCAAATATCAAAACTCAAAGATTCGTTTTGTAAATCTTCGGGTGCAATGCTAATGCTCCACGCAAGGTTACTAAGAGATATTTCAGCCATTACTGCAAATTTAAGGCCTCTAGAGCTAGTCGATTGTTTGTAATTTCTGGAATACTTAGGACTCTGTTGTATATGGATACAGAGTGCAGCTCACACGTAGTAACGGCGCCATCAGGTGGGAGCATCCGTGTATCGCTATTCACGTATGGGTACGTCATGGCCATGCCACTGCTTGGGCTCTGAGTCATAAGTATTGAATCTCCTGAAGGATGTGGATCTGGGTATGGGTCTAGCTGATCATAACAGTTACCATCAAACCTTTTGTCCCCTATTGACTTAGACACAGAAATCCCATTCGCATTTACGGAGATAGTTTGCCCAGTCAGGGTTATAGCTAGATAGTTCCAACTATCAAACTCTATAAGAGACTGACCCTGACCCGTTTGATCGTCAGTAATGTAGAAGTTGTTTGCATCGTTTGCCCAGCCAGTTGCTGTGGGTATTGCGCTTGCTATGTCAAAAGGAATTGTAAAGTCAGAGTCTAAGAATTCTTGATACGACACTCCATTGATATCTTCTTGATCGTTGGCGCCTCGATACCCAGGTGTTGGATAGTCTTGTATGGGAAGTGTCCAGCGAAACTCAAAGGTTCCATTTGCGTTTTCTCTGAGTCTCATTGGGTATACGCCCGTACCATGTAAAGGCAAGACATACATTGTTCTGTTAGTAGCAGGTATGGCTCGCTGTGGCTTAAAGAAAAACTCAAGCGTCATAGATGTGCTACTCCCCATTTTTCCAGGCTCCTGACTCGTCGGGCCTGTGTGATTTTGAAACCTAGGGGGTTGTAGTTCGGGACTTCCAGAGTTACCACCGCCTAGTGTAAAGCAGTGGAATGAGTCGAAGTAGCGACGCTTCAACATAGTTTGGTTCCTACCACCAGCGCCTAGATGAAAGTAAAGACTAGACTCAGGAAAGTTTGTTGTCTCTAGAGCAACTGGATCATAGTTAGAGTAAAGGACATCAGTGTTATTTAGCAGCGAAAAACCAGATTTTTCATTATAACTATCAAGAGCCCTGCCCCTAAAGGTTGGCCTAGTATCTTGATAAAACTCTTCTCCAAGCTCTTTAAGAATTGGGTGAAAATCAAAGGCTAGGTTTCTAAGGGGAAATATGTAGCCCTCAGCGGTATAAAGATCTACGCCATCATTGTTAGAACTCCCTGCGTCCCAATTTGTTGATGAAAAGATAGCTGTATCTGGGGTGTAGGATTTTGGTGTAACCCTAAAGAAGCATCCGTTCTTAACTAGTGCATCTTCAATGCTTACTGAAGAATCTGATCCACACCCAAAAGTCCCAATGTACTGCCTTGCTAGAGCTAAGTCGTCTGCTGTTACTGTTCCGTCCCCGTCAATATCAAATCTAATGCTGATTGGTTGGGAGAAGTCATATATACGTTCAATGTCAGACTGAGTAACGTACCCATCTCCGTCAACATCAAGAGTGCATGGCACAAATGGAGGGGGAGGATCTCCAGGACCTGAGTCATCTTTGACTGTAAGTCTTGAATAGTTTTTTACTTCAATAGGTTCTGTTGGGGTAACCTCTAGTTTTTCTGAAAGATCTCTAACAGAAAAATTAACAAGACCAATTACACCATTGGTAGGCACGGCTTGAGCGGGGTACACTAAGTCGCACACATCAATAGACACAGTGTTTTCTCCAGAAACAGATACTATCTCTTCCGCTCTAACTTGTAATGAAAAGTCTCTGCCTGATAAAGACACATTATTACTGGGGCCTTTTGGATCATTGGAGTCTGTTTCTACAGGGGTCAATAAAGCGTGAGGTGTGCTAACGTGTTTAGCCCCAACCATAGGCCCTTTTCTAGGGTGAATATGATACGGACCAACATAAGGGTTGCCGTCAGGGGTCACAAACTCTTTACCATCCGTGTAAAGATTTTCTAGTGTTTGTCTTTCCCTACTTACAGGAAGCTCAGAGTAACCATCTGAAGTATTGTTAATTGATGGTGTACTCGGCGGTGTAGCGGGGCGGGTTCCTTGCCTGTTATTGCTTCCAGAAGTACTTGTAGTTCCGTGATAGCTCATTAGCCTCCGTATTTATTAAGAAGTCCTTGATACTTATTTTGAACTTCAGATTCGGTAAGGGCAACGTCATAGGCCTTAAGGCAGAATACATCAACCCCTTGTGGCGACGCCCATCCCCCTTGCATATTGGTACCAATAATAAATTCCTTAGTGACAGCTGGCATACCCACCCCTATAGCATCCGCTTCGGTAATAATCTCGCCATTTACATAAATTTTTGAGCCTTTGCCTGGAACTGAATAAGGGTCAAAAGTAACAGTAACATAAAATTTTTCAGGACCTAGAGGGACTCCAAACTCAGGGTCGAGATTTAATGAAACTGGTGCGGTAGAACCGTAACCGTTATATTGTGAATTTGACAGCTTAGAATATGGTAGTGTGTTCGGGTATTCGGAGGGGTGTGGATATCCATTTTCTCCATCCCACGTGCCAGGCTGGGTTCCAGCTCCTTTACCACCATAGATATTTACCTCATGACTAAAGTACGGGATAAATTGATCTGGGTTAGTAGCTTGTGCAACGTCCCCATAACCAGTACCAAAATTAAATCCTCCAAAGCCATAGTTAGGATACCCAAATATTTTACATCGTCGATTTTGTGAACCAGTTTCTACGTTGTTATCAAAACCATCAAATATGCCACCAACATTTTGACCGTGAGATATTCCTGCTGTAAAACGATACACAAATTCAAAGCTAAATGCTTGATCTATGTCTGGCACATAAAGTTCTCTGTATGCCGCATCCGCATCAGCTGTCCCAGCAACTATATTTGGACGAATGTTCCTGTCTTCACCATTACCGCCTATGCGGGCGAAGTCTGTTCCTGGGGGGTATACCACACAGGTTCTTACAAATCTTCTCCTAGCGTCGGTGTCGTCTTCTGAAGTAATCTGACCATACCCAAGTGTAATGCTGCCATCTTCATTTTTAATTGGTAGTTCACTACTGCCACCAGCAAAACGCGAAAAATGATATTCATTATCAGACTGATCTTCCCAGACCTCATCGCCAAACTCATAGGTCAAACAGTCTAAGTGAAGCACAGGTTGTGGCACAGGTGGGGGCTCGTCTACTGGCTCACATACAGTCGATACATATTGTAAAGCAAGCTGACGATCATTTTCTGTAACCAATCCACTATTGTCAATATCGTACTGAGAGTTTGTTGTATTAACGTATAAATCATATATAGACTTTACGTCTTGGACACTAATGATTCCGTCCTTGTCTTGATCAAGAGAACAAATGTCAAAATTAGATTCAATGTACGTCAGCACATAATCTAGTGTTAGCTTGTTTTCTACAGGGTCAGTAAGCCCAAGCTGCTCAAGCTCATAAAAAAACATGTTTTCTTCAGCAGCAAACGAAATGCTGCCAATAGACATACCATTTTGATAACCTTCTTGAAGAAAGTCTACGCTGCCACTGCGCTCAATAACAATATCACACAAGTCAAAGCTTTGAACTTGAGACTGAGGGTTTTGGTTTGATAGAGATATTTCATCGCCAGAAATTGTTGCGCTAAAAACATCACCGCTTGCATTGATTTGGGTAGATGGCATGGCATTTAAATTGGTCTAAATCTAAATCCTGCAGCTCCGTCTGTTATTCTTCCTGTTATTATAATCTGATCTTCGGGTAGTATTTCAACACCAAGCGTATTGCTTACCAAAAGTTCTACTCTAACTCTAGCTCTTCTTCCTGACGGGAAGTTATCCCCATCAAAAGCATAGCTGTTATTGACAGACTGAATAACGTTGTCTTGATTAACAGTGATGTTCCAAACTCCATTTTGCTGTTGGGCAAAGGCTTGGTCTACCAGGACGTTTCCAATGTAAATGTTTGCAACAACGTTACCAACTTGAAGATCTGTTGGGTCTGAAAGGTTTGCATTAAGTGGGAACGTAAACGACTGAAGATTATCACCACCATTGTTGTACGTAATTGTAAACTCGGCTTGATACGGACCAATCATAGATTGCAACGCAGACTCGCTGTTTGCAGTTGGATGAGCAGTAATTGTTAACAGCGACTGTTCTCCAGGCTGAAGTTCGTAGTCACTTATCGCAACATTAAATACGTTCAACGGATCATTCAAAAATGTCGATGCAATGAAGCTAACACAATCTCCGTTATTTGTAAATGCAGGCTGAGCCCCTTCGTAAACTTCTGAGCTTCCAATACCGATAGCTCCAAAATTTACACCGACAGCTACAACGCTAGTGCCTTCTGATATAGATCCTAAATCTCCCTCGGCACATGGGGTATCGTCCGCAGTTTCAAGACACGTACCATTGTTAAATGTAGCCGTAGGGTTGAAGTTAAGGGAACCTGGATCGGTGCACCCATAAATCAAATCAGGCTCTTCACTAGCAACAGTATCAAGTGTCGTAGGCCTTAGAAGAGTTATTAGGTACTCCTCCTTTACAGGATCGTAACCACCGACAACTCTAATGTCTTTTTTGTCTGATCTACCAGAAGCATCTAGGATGTCTTTAAAAGCTTTTCTAAAGTATGTTGACATCTGAACGTCTGAAATATCTTCAACGCCAGAGCTAGATGAAAACCTAAATACTTTACCAAGAGTCTTGTGGGCAAAATACACAGCGGTATCTACCTTAACAACAGACTCAGGGTTGTTATCGGAGCCACCTCTTGTAGCATATACGCGCTCCTTGCCCAACACATCGTTAGAGGAAATAAGCTGTTCCTGACCAGTAGCATTAGCCAAAAGATTTGCAGATACTGGAACAAGAGTTACTCTATCTTTTTGAAGTACAAGAAGGTTGCCATCGTAGTCGCATATATAGTTGATGTTACCATACGACTCTTCAAGGTCTTTAAACGGAAACAGTGGTAGACTAAATGAAGAATATCTAAATGCCCTTCCTTCTGGCTGACTTTTTTCAGAATAGATAAGACCAGTTTCTCTTCGTGTAGTTCTTGCGTTTTGAACAACTACATTTGGTCGCCCTAAAATTCCAAGCTTTGAAGGGAAAAGATCAGAAGCACTGTAGTCCTCTACAAATGCACTTAAAAAGTTTGACTTATAGTCAATCTCTCCGTCAAAAACAGTGATGTCAGGATTACCAATTAGCGGTGTATACTGACCATTTTCTTCTTGGTTAAAATTAACAGCGGCTTGTCTAAAGAACACGTCACCTTCATTCGTTTGAATGTAGCTTGTAAGGTGTTTTTTTCTTCCGCTGCTGTCTTCACCAGTCCTGTATACATTACCTATTTCGTAGTATACTCTGTTTTCGTCATAGGTTGATGGCTTCTCTGGAGAGAAAATTTCAAATACAACGTTCTCACCCCACTTATCCTGTTCGTCGGCAATAGATGTAAAGTTAAATCCTGATGCGTTAGGGTTGTTGTTTACGACCACAAACTCCCCAACGAATTTTTTGTTTTCGTATTCGTTTCCAGATATTGCGCCTTCACCAGTAGCTGCCGTTGTATCACCCAGTGGGTTTATGTATTCTGGTGATGTCTCCAAAAGGGTGACTACCTCTACAACATCAAAAACATAATTGTATGGGAAGATTCTGTCATTGGCTTCGCCGTGCGATACAATCCTAAGCTTGTCACCAACAGCGTATCTGTATCTAAGGTCGGTTTGATCTACCCCAATAGCACCAAACTCTTTTGTATGAGAGATTGGATGGTTTTGTAGATAGTGAAGAGGTATGTAAATCTTCCCTTCAATAACATCTCCAAGATCTTCACCATACTCCTGTATAAATGCATCCGATGTACTGTACTGTACAAAATCTCCAATCGAACTATTTGGTGCGTATGCTAGTTGATACGCATCGGCCCAAGGTGGTGGGTCGTGAAGTATTTGAACGCCCACATCTACAGACCCCTTGTTAGACCCTCGCTCTTCGTTTGAAAAACCTGGTACATAAAAAGAATTTATTGGGTTGACAAAACTTCTTCTTCCAGCATCGTCATAGTACACAAGCCCCATGTTATGGAAGGCGCTTGTCTTAAAAGATCTAGCTGTTTGAAGTGAACTTGGGAAGAAATCAAAAATTGGAAGAGAGAAAAACTCTGCTGTAGCATTTTGATCTACAAACGATACGGAGGCATTGGTTACAAATGCGTCCCCAACATAGTTCTTTGCAAGAGAAAAAACATTTCCGTTTTGAGCACTACTGGCTGGCGGAAGCAAAATAGTAACCTCTCCAACACTGTCTGCATTTTGAAACAATCCCGTTGATGGATACCCCTGTATGTGAGGCATCATAGACCTTGGCTCCCCGCCGTTTCCGTTGCTAAAATGACTTTCAAGAGCCGCTCCTTCAGGTCCAAATGACGCAGATCTAAATCCAAGTTTATCTGTAGATTCGTTACCATTTGTAACGTGACCTAGGTAAATTTTACCAGTAAAATATGGCCCTAGCAAAACTCTTTCAAATGTAGACTGCCTGTCTGAGGATGTAATCGCGTCTGGGTTATACATGGAAATCCCTAGCGCCGAATCCTTTCTTGCCTGAGTTAAGAGTTCACTTGTTTGACCATTCAAAGAATTTTCAAAAAATCCTCCAGGTCCAACTTCTCCATCCATAATAGAAAATGGAAACAAAGCTGGTGGCGTTTCAGATTGACCTGCAAAAGCTCCGCCAATCCCACCCCCAAGCTGAGCAAATAGGGTGATGTAGCCTTCAGTTGTAAGCAAATTTTCTTCAACCAAAGGAGCTTTGTCATTTGAATCAAATGGAAGGCCAAGTGCTTGGGTTGTATTTAGTGCTGGGTGGAAATGAATGCTACTAGCGTATCCAACGGCATTACGCATAGCAATGCCAAAGTGTCTGGCCTCTGGGTTTACATTTCCGTTTGAAAAAGAATCAGCGTGATCTGGGCCATTATAAAAGGCTGTGTACCCAGAAGGCAAAAACCTTGTGGTTGGAACAACCCCATTGGCAGTTATTCCGTCATCATAAGTTTCGTCAGTGGTTGAAGTAAAAGTACTAGGAAGCCATCCAATAAACTTTGTAAGATCCGTTACATTGTATGTGTCATTAGGCACAACTATAAGTGGATCAACAGCAGTGTTGGCTTGACCACTGGCACCATTTAATTGACCAATAATTTGAGGCTCTGTATCGTTCTGCATTGACTGCTTAGAAACAGCCACCCAAGGACTTTGACCATCAACTTGAGGCTTCCATTGTCTAAGACAGGTCCAAAGGTCTAGATTTTCAATGCTCTTTATTCCAAGTTTAAAAACAAAGGTGTCATTATCTACAAGACCTAAAACAGAAGAGTCTGTAAAAGGGTTTTTCTTATATGAACCATCTTTTATCTGCTCTAGATAAAATGTTGCTTTTTGAGTTTTTGCAATAACGGCAGCCCTGCAATACTTGTTACCATTAGGCTCTTCATCAAAAGCGCCTGCACACATCATAATTTTGTCAGCGTTTGCACTGCCTGCAGGAATCTGACCGTAGTTGTCAAGAACAAGATTTTGATCAACAAATGGATTTACAGACCTATTTTGAACAACAAATCCAGGCGCAAATGCATCGCCCTGATAGTCTGAAATAGTCAGAGCTCTTTTTACAATACGTTTTACAATTTCCTTAGCACCTCCATTTTCAAATTCGTCTGTATTGCACAGAACATCCAACCTAAAGGTTAGGGCATCACCCTCTATAATGTATGGGTTGGCAGCACTAGTTCCAAGCTCAACAGTACTAAGGACTTGACCAGGTTGCGCATAGTTTCCACCCTCTATTCTCCTGTTCCAGTTTAGAGTTGCAATTCCTGGGGTTCTTCCAAAAGCCCTATATGCATCTCTTGTTACCTGTACAGCATAATCAGATGTACCTGAAGTTAGGTTGTTAAGAGAAGCAGAACCTCTTAAAAAGTCTTCTCCAGAAGTCTTTGGACTAGCATAATTAAGTTCAGCAAAATCGTCAGTGTCATCCTTTTCTCCACCCATCTGGGTGCTAGAGTGAAAGCTGTCTCCAAACGCTGCGCCTGACTCAAACGAACCTTCTGTATTGTATATATGCCAGTTTCTACTAGGCTTCAAAGTTATTGATACACGGACGCTATCGCCGCTAGACATTTTGTCGGGCAGCTGATTGAAGTTAAGAGCAAATCCAGCGGCTTTGTTTTGAACAACCCCGTCCATAGGCGTTGCGCTAAAAGCACTAAATTGTGCAAGGCCTGGGTTAAGAGGACTTTCCGCTTGTTCTCTGTCTGATGGAGAAATAAACGTAGTGGCATTACCTGCTGCTGCAAAAAGCTCATCAGGTCTCTCTTTTGGTATAACGGTAATGTTTGCTTCGCACTTTACGCTTTCGTAGCCCTCTTGATAGTTACCATAAACAAGTCTGTTGTCAACAACAGCCTGAGCCTCAGCTTTTTGTGGGACGCTATCAAAGAACTTGTTGACTTCTTCTGGCGATACGGCGGTAGAGATTCTGTCGTTGTAAAAATCAAACTCGAAAAATCCTTGCGCATCAAGAATGTAGTCGTCCGTTGATTTAACCTCGTCAAGCAAAAACGTATTTCCAAACTCTCCTTCTTTAGCCAAGACTCTAACCGCAATAATGTTATACCATGGCCTAGAGTTGCCATTAACATCTGAAGAATAGAATGAAGGGACTCTTACCTTGCAAAGATTAAACGACTCATGATTTGGGGCAGGGTTGTCACCCTGAGCAATAACCGAAGGAGGAAAAGCGGATGGAGAGTAAACAGATATTGGACTCTCTGATCCGTCAGCAAACACAAACTGATATGAAAACTGAAACCCTGGAGCATCAGCAAAGTTTGATGTGTTCCGAAGAGGATCGTTGGTAAAATTTATTGTTGGCCTAGTAAGTGGCGTAGGACGCACAGCATGAGAAAAAATAATCTCTTCTGTTTTGTTTGTTGGAAACCCTAGCTTATGAAAGTTTGTATCGTTAAGACCAACCTGAGCACTTGTATAATAGCCGTTAACAACTGGAGTGCCTGTAAGATTTGCTCCTGTAACAACGGATGCTGCGCCACCCGCAAAACTTAAGTAACACATAGACTGAACAACATCAATCTTTTTGGGTTCGCTTAGGTTATCTGTAAAGTACAGGTGAACACCCTTCTCAAACGTATCTACAAACTTACTTGCAAGAGATGATGGTATAAAAGCAGAACCTGGAAGTCCAACTGGAAATGATGTTTCTTTGCTGTATACGACATTACCCTGAACAACAGAATTCTGTTTGAAGTTTAAGAAACTACCTACACATACTGTTCTTGTTACATGAGGTCTGTCAGGCTCCCCATATGGGAAAAAACTTGTGTTAAAGACTTCGGTATTTTGAGCATACGTCCTTGTGTACTCTGCAGGAAGCGAAAACACTCCATACGGATCATACATCTCGATTGAATGACGAGATGGATCTTCGTGATACACAAAGAAAAATGCGACCTTTAGTTTGTCATCAACAACAGTTCCAATAACTTTTTGGTCTCCACTAAAAGTAGCTGGTCCATCAATGCCATTAAGAGCCTGTGCTCCAGCTTCAAGGCCTGTAGCAAACTCAACTAAAGAATTGCCCTTTAGATTTTTAATTACCCCTGCATCCCCGCCTCCGTCTTCACTAGACGCACTGTCTCCATATACAACATTAACAGCGTCAACGAGCGCTGTGCTGGGTACAAGCTTGTAGTCCGTGCTCTTATCAAGAGAACGGGGGGTAATTTTATTAATAGCCATTAGTACTTAGGTGACTGCTTAAAGTTCTTTCTAATCGTCTTCAAAGCTTCTTCTTTGGTGAAGTTGCTCATTCTAGCGTTAGCCTTTCTTCTTTCATTGTAATATTCAGAACGTGCTCTGCCTTTTTCATTTGCAGGGACACTAGACTTTCGCTCAATCAATTTGTAATACATGTAAGAACGAAGAGCTTCTTCAATATAGACGTGAACGTCTGGGTCAGAAGACCTAGCCTCGTCAGCGATGTATTCGATAACAACTTGACTGTAACTGTTTGATGTATCAATCTCGATTCTATTCTGATCAAAATTGATTCTGTATTCTCCATGATGGTGACCACCACCAATGCCGTACATGCGCCCAAACCCACCTTCAAACAAGTAGTTGTCAAAGATGTAATAGTCTCTTAGATCACCCTGCCCATGACCTGCACCAGTGGTAGAGTTTTTATCGTCAATACGATCGCCAATAGAGTTAGCGCTAATGTTTGCTGGGTTAGCATCAAAGACGTCCGTAAGACCCCCTGTAAGAGCTTCATCAGTGACGCCATCAGGCAAGGCGCCACCATACTTCCCCTGATCGTCCAACGATGTGTCGGTTGCTGTCTGCATTCTGCGAGACATGTTCAGGTTTTTGTTCTGAGTAAATACATACACAAGTCCATCGCTGCCTACGACGCCAATCTTAGATAGATCAACAAAGTCATCAGGAAGAGAAACAGTATTGTTAGACGAGTTTATATCAAGCTTCAAAGATTTTGTACTCTTCCCAAGGTCAAATCCAATTTCTCGAATGCCACGGAGTGCAAAGTTCCTGATTGCAGAGTCTGATACGTTGTTTGCAAAATCATCGGAGTCAGATGTCAGAATAAAATCTCTTATAATCTGACTAAGCTTTACTTTGTTATGACTCATAATTTAGCTGATTCTTGTAGGGCGGCCTGACTGACGACTCCATCTCTCAATCTTATGCCAACCATTTTTGCAATTTCCACAACAATTTCATAAGTAAAGTGCTCTGGTAGCATGAAGTCAATAGACTGTTCGGGGGAGAATACTTCAAGACCATCAAACTCTTCTGTCGAATAGAAAGGTTTGTCGTCAACATAGTTTGAGTTGAAGTCAATCCCACCTGGACGTCTGTAGTACGTGATATCTATTGAGTCAATACTCGATGGAAAAACTTCAATTTCATCAGTAATAAGCGCTACTGGAAAACTTTCTGTAGGGGTTGATAGGTTGCTACCCAAGATCTTGTCAATCTTTTCTATATCGTAAACCAACTCAATATTGGTTCTGTCAAGATCAAAGATTCCTGCTTCTTCCCCAGCTCCTTTGCTAATTGATATTAGTCTTGAAAAGTTTAATGGCTTTAAAAACACATTCGACTGATTGGCATCAGTTACACTGTAGTTGTGATTTCTTGTTACAAACGGCGCAAGATCTTCAAGGGTTCTTTTGCGAAGAGACTTGTCACGACCTGGGTCTACGTTTTGTCGTTGTGCTTTTTTTGCTTCAATAAGTTCTGCAAACAATTCGTTGTAAATGCTCAACTGAGCAACGTATGCAAACCTATTAAATACAGCAGGGGTAATAAATCCCTTCTGTTCTTTGTTTGTCAGGTCCTTTAAAGTCCTGTATACCGTTTGTACACTAGCCATGATACAAATATACAAAAACAAAAGAGGCCCCGAAGGGCCTCCTTTATACTGTGCGTTCACCTGTTTATGCTAGGCGCTCTAGTCTTTCTTCCAGCGTGCTTAGCACTGAAGCTCCCTTTTCTGTTAGACAGAATCGAGCCATAACGTCTAGAGGTTCTTGTCCCACAGGGATGGAAACAATCATAGAGTTGCTGTCAAACCAGTTAACAGACTTAGACCCAAGCTTAATGATTTGATAGTCAGCAGCCTGCTGAATAATCGAACGACATCTTACCTGAGGGGAATCAAATGATTCCATAAACTCTTGGGTTTTGGTTTTGGCAATGCGCAGCAAGCTATACCGAATGTCAGAAACGGAAGAGTTAATATTGACTCCAAAGTACATTGCTACAGGCAATAGCTCTTGAATCTCTTTGTCTCTTACCATAGAAATAGCGTCAGTAAGAGCAAACTCTTTTTGAAGCTCTTTTTCTGCATCACGCTTTTTATCTACAAGCCTAAAGATGCTGCCACCGTTTTCTTGATTGAATGGATGCTTCTCCATAAACAAACGAAGGTTAGGCTGCGACTTAGGAATAAAGATCTTACCGTCACGAAAGATAACAGACTGCCGCGTTGCGTTTTCTGACTGCTCATCACGCCATACAGATGGCTCATTAGGGCAGTATCGAAGCTCACGAACTGTGTCTTTATCAGAATCAAATACAGTGACGCCTTTCTGCGGCAGCATAAATACTACCCCAGAGTTGCGAATCAACTCGTACTCTGCATTAGGGTTAACAGATTCCCTACGTTTAATAGGTAGAGATTTTTTTACCACTGGAGCCTCTGCAACTGCAGTGCTTTCTTCCTTTGGCTTTACTTGGGCTTTAGGCCGCCCAGGGCGCTTTTTGGTTTGTTCCATTTGGATTAAATTAAGATAATGGTGTGTACTTTTTTGCTAGGTCCTTAGCCAGCGTAGAGCAAGCAGAAGTGCCTATGTCTTTTGCGATAATTCCTAGTCTAGCAACATTGCCTTGAAACTTTTCGTCAAAGCCTCCGTTGCCAATATGATCAAAAACAATATCGCCATCAGTCCTTTGATAGCCCTCTGTCTTAGCTGTGGCAAAAGCTACAAGAGATCCGCTGTTGTCATATACAGATATGTTTGATGCAGCATCTCGTCTAATTACAAATACATATGCTGTTCGCATTGTATCGGTAGGCTTGTTAATCTGGACAATAGGTGTTTGAGATGGTGCTATTACAAAACCTCCTTTTGCGTCTTTAAATTTAAACTGAAAGTTGTTATTGTCAAATGCATCCATAAACATAAATGTCTGACCTTGAAGGGTTGCAGCGCTTCCCTGGAACAACATACCCATCTTAGGGTTGTCCAAAATGTCTGCTGTACTTAGTCCTACTACAGCGTATGCTGTAAAGGCTCCTGACTGAGTATATGTAGCACCAAGCTCAAACGTATCCGATGGACCTACGTCAGCCGCCTGAGTAGCCAAGCCGTTGTTGGCTCTCCCCGTTGATGTGTCAAGAGGAATAGTCCCCGTGATATCACCACTAGCAATATTGTAGCTAGATCCACCTGTGCCGCTATGCGTCCATGCATTTACGTTACCCCCAGACTCTCCAAGACCCGCTTCATTAAAATCAATGATTGGTTTGTTACCACCACCAAAATCAATGTCAGCGATTGTATTCCCAGTCCCAAAAGCTGTAGCAGCAGTACCCCCAAGAAATGTACTCTTGCTTATTTCGCCTGTAGTTCTAACGACAGGTAACTCTCTTACTTCTGACACTACATCAGAAATAGAATCTAGTTTTACATTCTTGATGTTGCTAGAGCCTACAGCATCAAACCTCATTACGTTTGACTTCGAGCCAGAAGAATATACAAACGACATGATGTCGCTCATGACAGACTCTTCTTTACCCTCTTCACAAGATACTGTTACCGATGTCTTTCGAAATGACTCGCCATCAAGAAGACTGCTCTCTTCGTAAATAGTAGAATCGTTAAACACAATGTTTACTTTCCCTAGCGAAGCAGAGATAATTCCTATTCTGTCTGCGGGCACTGCAAACAAGTCAAGACCCTCACCCGTATCGGATGTAAGAGTGCTTGTAGCGTTGAGTTCTCGGCGCTTAAACAGAAAGAATTTTTTCATTGCATTAAAGGTATTGCAAATATAAGGAAAAAGAAAAAGGCCCCCGAAGGAGCCTTTCTCGTTCAATCAGTCAGTTATCACTGGTCAGCAAATGTTACACCAGTATCTGTTGTTGATACTAGACACGCATTAATAAACCAATTTGTACCATCGCAGAAACATTCCGCCCATGTTCCAGAATCTGGAGTAAGGAAGTTGATTCTAGAGTTAGAGTTCAAGTCTGGATGAAATACTGCTGTATCATCACCACCATCATCTGTATCGTTTTGTACAACTCCACCAATAAAGAAGTTGGTGTCAGATCCAGTATTAAGCTGGAAGTCTTGTGCGTCTGCTGCACCCCCAACATAGACAAACCTGAAAAACAAGCCGTCAGCCGCTGATGGAAGTGTAATAATAATATCTCCTGCAAGGCCAGCAGCCGCAGGTCCGATAATAACAGTTTTGCCAGAACTAGCAGCATCAAGAGATGTTGTTACTGTGGCTTTTCTGAATCCTGTAATAGATCCGTTTGCTAGTGAAAGCTCGCCTTCAATTTTTGAGGCTTGAAGCTTATCAAAGTGTCCCATATTTATAGGTTTTTTTTGTTTTTTTTAAAAAGAGAAAGCAAAGGGGCTGGAGACTTTCTCCAACCCATTCGCGTTTGTGTTATGCTGCAGTTGTAGATGCAACAACTGTGATGTCAGAGTGCAAGTATTCTGAAGTAAGCTCATCGCCGAGAACGACAAAAGGTCGCGTCCCGTGGTTGAGTTCATTCACAATGGCCTTGCAAACCTCCTTCATCTTTCCGTCAGTAACTGTAAGAGTGATGTTTCCGCCAGTGTTAGCATCCATGCCTTCGTGGTGAAGGATGAGTGCCGTGCCGCTGACAAAAGACATTCCGATCAGCTCACTGCCTCTAATTCCAAGTTGGTCCGTTGCAGACACAACACCATACAAAGTTTTATTTTTCATGATTTTAGAGTTTATGCGAGAGTGATTGCTCCACAGTTAGAAATGAAGGAACTAAGGTACTGGGAGTTTGTGTCGTCAGCAACAACAATAAAGGTTCCAGAACCGCCAGAGTTAATAGCCTCTGTGATGGCCTGCACTACCTCTTTGGTTTTTCCTGCCGTTACTGCTAAAACAACGCTACCGTCGTTTGTATTTGCTGCCCCAAGGTCGTTGAAAAAGATTTCAACTGTTGTGTTGTCCGAATGAACATCATAACCGACTACTGAGGAAGCAGGTACGCAAACACCGCTATCGCTAGATCCACCTGTCTCGAAGTATAGAAATTTCATAATTCTTAAGTTTTAATAGTTAAACAATTAACGATTATCCCTTAATCATTACGTGCTGGTTCGCAGCACGAACGCAGAGACCGATTTCAGAGCGGTAGTGGAACGCAGCCTGGTCAGTACCAGCATCGCCGTTGTTAGTGTGACCCAATACGCCGCCACCAGTCACCCAGTGCTCCATTTCACGAGAGTATCCGTTTGCCTCCTTGTAGAACATAGACAGTGCAGGAACGTTGACACCTGTGCGAGCATCAGTAACATTCATCAAAGGCACCATAGCGCCCTGCAAGAAGTTACCAGCACCCAACAAGGTTGGATCGTTCAAGAGCTTCCAGTCATGCTTGTGGAAAGTGTAACCACCACGAGTGAATGACTTAAAGCCCAACTTTACAGCCATGTCTGCATCGTTCTGGAATGCACCAAACTGACCTGGGAGACCAGCAGTAACACCAGTAGCGATACCTGAAGCGAGCATGTCGTCGATAGCCAAGGACTGCTTTCTGTTCAAGTACATAGCGTACTCAGAAGGTGCCCCCTGCTTATCGAGTTCCAAGATCAAGTCGTCAAACTCAGCAAAGCTATCCATAGGGTTAGCGTTAGCGTTTTGAACAACGATACCTCTGTCTTCAATAGCTGAGAAGTAACCTTCAGAACCAGCCATAGCGTCGTCTAGGTCTTCACTAGTACCAGTAGCATCGTCCCTCTTCTGTCCGAAGAGCAACATCATCTCTCTCTGATCTTCAAACTTAGCGCGAGCTTCTTGCTCACCCTTCATGTACCAGCGGTATTCACCGCCGCCGACGTTGACCCAGCCGATGTTAGTCGCCTGAGAACCGTTGACTTCGTAACGACCCTTAACAATCATGTAAGAGTTGCTGTACCTGCGTACTCCGATGTCATCGTAAGCCGTTGGCTGGTTGGTGCCTTGAGCGTACATGTTACCGAGCTTGATCAAGCTACCTCCAGCAGAAGCTGAGATGTCAGCATCAGCAACAGCAGAGTCGTCGAGCTTGACGAGCTTTACCTGTGCTGCAGTACCAGTGCCGTTTCCACCGCTCTTTACGATAAAACGAGCTCCACTTGCAGCATCCATGACAACGTCATTTGCCTGCACGTTAGAAGCAACGTCAGAGTTAGCAGAAACGTCGATAGTTACGTTGAGGTCACTGCCGTCGATAGTAGTATCGGCACCTGCGTAAGTCAACTTAGAGTGACGACGTCCCAACTCCCACCAGTCGAACTGATCGGATGTTCCTCCAGCGTTGATAGCACCAGTGAGCTTCAAGAAGCCAGTGATACCTTGATCGCCGTAGGTTTCGACCAAGTCTGGAAGGACGTGATCTTTAGTAGTCTTAATGAGACTGTCAATAGTAGTGTACGTATCGGGAGTAATGCGATACGAAGGTCTGTTACCAGCTACCGACGCTGAAGTAGTAGCGTCTACTGCTGGCTGACCTGAAAGAATATTAGCCATTTTTTAAAGTCTTAGATGTTAAAAGTAGTCTTGGATCTTCCTCCACGCAATAGCGATCTTACCTGCTGTGCAAGAGGATTTTCCTGATTTAGGTTTTGAGCACTTTGTGGCGTCGTATTTGTTGACACATTAGCAGCGTTACTAACAATGGTTTTTTGACCATCACCCAAGCCTTGGCGGTAAGCCGAAGACACAATGTTATCAATGTTATCAATAACGGCGAGGTGAGAGTTCAACCTATCGTAGTCCCAGTTGCCTTGGTCATCCGAATACGAGTCAAAAAAGTTCTCAATGTTTTTGCTTCTGCCCTTAAGCTGACCTCTATATTCATCATTGATTCCGAACGTAAAGGTTTTATCGTTCCCCAAATCAAACTCCAAACCTTGCAAGGCGTCCGTTTCGGTTGCCATAGTTTGATAGAAGTTGTCATCAAAGCGCGATGCTTGTTGAGTAGAAACGGGCTGAACAGCTTCAGGTGCATTGAACTTTTCTCGGATTGTTTCGATTTCTCTCCGAGCGTCGGTCGCATCAACCTTTAGCTGAATCATAGATGCTCTTACTGTGTTATCGTCATGGACGTCAGCATTGAGCCTGTATCTGCTTTCAAAGAGCGTGTTAATCTCGTCATAAGACAAGTTTGGATATTGCTGTGAGTATTGAACTCGCATCGCTGTAACATCGTCCATTTCGGTCGTGTTCATAGATTGATACGTAAACCAATCCTCTGGTTTGCGGCCTGTTTGGGCAACAAAGTCAGCAATAGCCTGCACGCGCTCGTCGATTGCAGGGGTTTGTGGCTGAGCAAAATCATCAAGCGATTCAATTTCCCTTCCGAGCCTTTCGCTCATGAATGTTAGAACCGCAGCTTCAATTTCCTCGTCACTGTAATCTTCTTCTTGTTGATTGTTTTCTACCTCTTGCTGAACGGGTTGTTCTGCTTGAGGCTGTGTTTCTGTAATTTGTTCGAGTGTAGATGGCTGCTCTACAGGGGCAGCCTCTGGATCGACGTATGGGGTGTCCACTTGTTGCTCTGGTTGAGCTTCTACCTGTGGTGCAGACTCTTGTTGCATGCTGGCAGCAAGCTGCTCTGGCGTGTCAAAGATCTCTGCTTTTTCAAACGTCTCGTCCTGAAGGTGAATTGTATTCTCCATTGTTATTTAATTATTGATTTTTATTTAATACTCGAAGTAAAGCACAATCTCTAAATTGTCTACAGTCATGGTAGGAGCCGTAGACAGTGTACTTACAATTCCGCTAACAAATATCTTATGTCCAGCTTTTGTGCTTGTCATAACCACAGGGAAAGGCACGGTGGTACCATCCAAAGCTATAGTTGTGCCTCCAGCACTTACCATTGGACGTAAAGTCATATTGTCTAACTCATTAGGCGTAGAGGTAGATGATATATTCATACTCCCCTGATACCTATTTAGTCTGAAATTTGCATCAGTTATATCTGCGGTTGCATTTATTGCTCCTAATTCTGCAGCATTGTTTTGGAAAAAATGCAGTTCAGCGCCTTCTGCAGCAAAACTATCTGCATAATCTACCACCGCCCCTCCAATAAGTTTTGCAGATCTTGCAGGAAGATTTATTTCAGTAAGAAGAAATAATACATCACCGTCAGCATATGCATCTGTACTTAGAGTCGGTGTCAGTGTTACTGTTTTAAATGCCATGTCTTAATTATTATGCAAGTGATACTGCTGAGTTGTCCAAACCAAATACGCCGTACTCAATCAAGGTGTTGACCTTGGTGGCAATGCACTCGTATGTCTTATCCACTGCAACAGGGATAAATGCAAATTCACCACCACCAATCTTAGCCACCGTAGCTGTGTTGGACTCCGTCTCGTTTCTTACAGTAATGTAATTTTCTTTCTCCGCATCCAAGTTCTGGATGTAGAGGTAGGCCCGCTCAAGTTTGTCATTGGCCTTGTAGATAACAAGGTCATCAGTGTCAGCAGCTGTGCCCTTTACTTTGGCGCGTACAATACTGCCAGAGTCAGCCAACAGATTAGTGGCCACATTAAGGCCCACTGCAGTTGACATGACATCAGCACTTGAGAGTCCCAGTGTGACTCTTACCGTTGCCATTATGCTTCGAAGATCAAGAGATACTCGACAACCATGTTGGAGTCACTAGTAGTGACCTTGATGTCGGTGTCTCCATTCCAAGGGATAAGAGCAAAGTCTCCAGCGTAAAGACGACCAATAGCTTGAGAAGCAAGGGTAATAACGATGTTCTCAGCAGCCGTGCCGCTTGGATTCTTGATGTAAAGCTTGTGAGCCTTATCTGCTGTATAAGCAGCATGAGCAATCAAAGTGTTTACACCAGCAGACCCATATAGAATGCGTCCAACGCCAGTAGTTTGATCCAAGCCAGTAGTTGTTCCAGCTTTTGTAAGAGTAGCGGTAGAGCTAAGAGACAAAGCATCTCCAGTAAGGTCACCACTGGAAATGGTAAGTGATGCAGTTGTAGTTGCCATTTTGAGTTAGTGTTGTTTGTGCAAATATAATCAATCAACGGTATTTATTTTGCCGATGCTTGCCGTAGCCACAGTGTTGACTTTTGATACGTTCGCAGCAGCCACACCGCTGACCTTGTGACCATACCCAGAGGCAGCAGCAGTATAACCAAGTGTTATTGTTGTGCCAAAATTTACTCCTGCAGCTACAGTACCGCTAGTATTTGCTGTATTCTGAAAATCAGAATCGTGCTCTACGAGAGCAACTGTAAGATTGTCGGCGCTTCCTATCAAGGAAAGAGCTGTTGCGTTTAACGCTATACTGTTTGATCCCGTACTCCAAGATGTAACTTCTGATGATAATGGGGCAGTGTAATCTATGCTTGAAAAAAACTCTGATGTCGCAAGAGCAGTACTTCCGTCCGCACCCATAGCATTGCTTTTTACGACTATGATATCTGCATTAGTGCTGCTGTTGCCAGCAATATTTATAACTGCATCTTGAGGTGTTGCCGACACACTGCTTGTATCAAAGTGAATAAACACCCTTCTAAGTTTGTGAGTGCCGCCGCTCCTTGAAGAGAAAAAATGCTGTATTGCGTTTGCATCAGATCCCGTTGGGTTATCCGTTACACTGTCTGCATTAGATTGACGAGCCGTACTAAATGTACCACTACCAGCACCTATGGCGCTACCTACCCTGTTTGCGTTGATTGTAGGCATTATGCAGTAACCTCTACAAACGCTCCGTCTGGGTTGAACCAGATCTGACCATTAGACGCATGCAAACAATATCCCACGACTCTTACGATATCGGCATTGGCCGAAGGAGCTGTAGCAGTTATGTCGCCTGCCGTTGTAGAGACAAACAAGACGTCACCAACCGCACCCGTATCATGATCCACAGTCACCATACCCCTAAGCAAAACACCGTTTGTATCTGATGCTGCGCCAAGGGCTATACCAAGCAGTCCGTCACAAGTGGCTACTGCATCAGCATCAGCTAGCTCCCAAGTGCCATCTGACTTGTAGTGATACAAAGCACCAGTAGTCATGGATGTTGTCCCTCCAAAGTAAACTACGTCGCCTTGAAAAGTTCCGTCTGTGTCTCCAGTAACTGAAAACTTCCTATTTAAAACAGCAGATCCGTTGATAGTCGTTACCGAAGCATCTCCACTCCCAATGTTTACATCAATTTCATCCTCAGCATCTCCGTCTACAAGCTCAAGGCCAATCGTCATTTCCCCATCATGAGATGCAACCTGAAGTCCCAAATGGCCTCCCTCTGAGCCGTCAGTTGTGTCTGCTATTTTTCCAAATATTTGAGCGTAAGCAGTTGCGTTCTGACCAGAGTCTTCTCCTTCCCACCTGACAACACCCAAGGTGTCACCGTCCGCTGGAGCGGCCCCTCTATCTTTTATGAAAACAAATCTTTGACCTCCAGTAGCGTTTGCTTCAGACTTAAGTTCAATTCTAGGAAAACCTCCTGATGAACTTGTTAGCTGCAGCGTATCTGTATCTGCATCATAAGTAAGGTCGGACTCGGCCTGAACTGCAGAAGTCCCATTACCCGTAAGAAGTGCATTGGCTGTAAGAGAAGTGGCACCTGTACCACCCTTGGCCACAGTAACAGTATCCGACAAAGTAGATCCTGCAGCAGTAACCGTGATAGGTGCAGTTCCGTCAAAGTCTACTCCGTTGATTGCCCTTGCCGTAGCTAGTGCTGTAGCTGTTGCAGCATTGCCCGTGCATGTACCTGAAGATCCTGAAACGTTTGTTTGATCTCCTGTATTGTTTCCTGATATACTAGCATCCGAAAGAGCAGTACTAAGTTGAGCTACACTAAAAGAACCTAAAACAGCGGCATTACCAGTAGATGTAATGTGGCCTGTTAAATTTGCATTAGTTGTTACTGTTGCAGCATTACCAGTAGTGCTTTGGTTAAGGGTGGGAACATTGTTTGCGTGTATTGTACCAGTCCCATCAGATGTAAGATCCACAGGTATAGCGTCAACAACAACATCAATATTTCCGTCGTCGTCTTGATAAGTAACTGTAACCCTAGTCTCAGTGTTGCCGCTAAACATAGCCCCTACAATGTCTTGAACTTGTTCGGTTGTAAGTTGAGTGTTTGTGTCAGCAGAAGCAATCGTAACTGTATCGCTTGATGCGTTGGTCGTAATCGTTACGTTAGATCCAGCCGCAAGAGTTAGAGTGTCATCTACTCCATCAGCAACTACATCGTCCTGACCAGATACAGATAGTGTAGTAAAAGCATTAGGGGCTGCGCCAGTAGCGCCAGTAGCGCCCGTTGCACCAGTCGCGCCTGTTGCGCCTGTATCACCTTTGTCACCCTTAGGCCCCTTATTAGTGACTGTAATTTTTTCTGGCTCTTGTTCAGATACAGATACAGAAGTTGATGTAGATGTAAATGAAACCGCCGTGCCTGCATTTACAGATACAGATACACTGTTAGCTGATGATGTTGTAACACTTACAGACATTAGAAGAATTCAGATATGTCTGGATTTACAATAAACGATCCTTTAAGAATTGTTGTATGTGTATCCAGCCCAGTAGCATTAGGTTTGATATGTTGAAAGTCGTATGCGTATGTTCCAGCTTTTAGCTTACTCATGGTTTCAGCAGAAGCCTCAATAGTTACTTGACCGCTGTCATTAGCAACGGGGACTTCAAACAAGAAGTTAGTTGTTTTCTGACCTGCTTTTGCTTTAGCAGCAGAGGGTGTTGCAATAATGATTTCGTCCCTTGTTTTGCCAGATCTTTTGTCGCCAAATGGAACTCTATTTTTAACCTGCATAACAAACAGATAACCATCTGTTGCAAGGGGCAGGGCTGTGCCTGCAGAGTTTTTTAAAGTTAGCGTCATAGAAAAAGTATCACCTTTTTTGCAAGTGATATTCAGTACATCAGTGACGTCAAAGTTTACAGATTGTGCCATTACTCAGCGAATAGTTTGTCTACCAATTGTGTAGGTCCTTTATGAACTTCTTCTCTTTTGCCTTGGCGCTGAGAAATTAGTTTGCTTTGATCTTCTGTTTGAGAAGACAGCCTATCATCCTTTCTATCTTCTTTTAGAACCTCAAGCTTTTCTTTAAACTCTTGGTCTTCTTCTCTGAATCCAAGCGTTGCCTTAGCCTTAATCATTTCAATTTCTTTTCTAAACTCGTGACGCATTGTCTCTAGCTTAGATTCCATTTCAGTCTTAATCTTCATTTTTTCAATATCCAACTTAGCATCCAGCTCATTTTCTTTCATTCTGAGCTGCGAAGTTGCTTGCGCTGCTTGCATGGCTTCTTGCTTTTGCATATTGGCGTTTTGTTTTGCCTGCTCTTGCATACGCTGCATACGCTTTTTTCTTCTGACGATGAGTAGTCGTTCTGCTTGGTTGACATCTTTGAGTTGTCGAATTGCAATAGCATCTTCAAGATCAATTTCTTTTTGCTGAAGAGCCATTTGAATGTTTTGTTCTAGATATGCTTTGTCTTTGTCTTCCATGTCTTTGGAGATTACTACCCCAAAGTTGTACATAGGAAGATCGTTAAATGATGATAGAGCATCCATATTTTCATTACCCAGTGCTCTTGTATAAGCTTGATGCAAAACAGATTCACTAGGAATGATTTGAACGCATTTAACAATGTCTTCGCAAACCTTTTTATACAGGTTTAACGCAGCATTTGTAATGTCGTATGTTGCGTTATTGCTTGCAGCAATAGCTTGCTGTTGAACACCAACCAAAGCATCACCTTTTGGTGTAGAAGCATCTACTGCCTCATTGATTCCTGTAGTGTCCCGAATCATTCTAAGATAATGGTTGTACAAACCAATTAGCTCATTAATGTTTCTGATGCTGTTCCCGATCTCTCTTACTGGTGGGTTTTGGAAACCACCTTCTGGGTTTTTACTTCTGTAATAGAAAACACCAGTTTGCTCGTAAATATCATGCAGATCAAGTGGCTGCAATTCTCCACCCTTACCAAGCTGAACATTCTCTAGCCCTTCAATATCAATAATCAAACCATCAGGCTTTGCTTTAGCAATAGCTTGTTGAATTTTCAAATGAGTAAGCTGAAGCATGTCCGCAAACCCAGTGCAGCTGTCAACCATAGACTTCGGGATCATATCCTGAATGTTGGTTGCAGTAACAGAGAAAGAAAGACGAGCCCTAGTTAGATCATGGATATTCTTAGGAATATTCTTTTTCTTTCCATACCCAAACATGTACGGGCATTCAAGAACATAGCTACCCTCATAGATAACTTCAATATCCATGCAGCTAGACTCCCTTTTAAATACACTGCCCTTGGGCTTCTTATAATCAAATCCCTTGTAAAAGAAGTTAGAGTTGCCGTGACGATTCTCTTTCTCTTCAAAGTGCATAGTTTCTACAGTCAAAAACTCAAAGTCAAGAACAGATACGACGTATGCGTCATACCCATAGTTCATAGAGTTTGTGTTTGTATTGTAGTCTTTTTTATTATACTTTGAAGAATCGTTTCCGCCTTTGCCTTTTACTTTTTCAGCAATCTTTTTAATGTCTTCTTCGGTAAGCTCATCACCAGCAAGCCGACGAAGTTCTGAAATAGTAATTTTTTTGATATGACCAGCATAGGTCAGATCATTAAATCCAGGATCTTCCGTATGGCTATGAATAAACATTACAGGGTCTACATAGTCTGTAGTAATCCCGTAGTTGGGGTCATTTGTTCTCTTAATAACACTAATACCAAGACTAACCAAATCGCTTACACAACGCCTGAATGTTTTTTCAGAAAAGTCATTCCAGGTTAGAGTAAGCTGAGTTGCCATCTGTGCAGAAATCTCTGCACCAGTCTTTACATTATCGCCAAATAAAATGTCGATTTCCTCTTTGCTATCTGGAAGTGTATTAGGATCTTGACCAAGATCTAGTCCAGTGCGGTTTTTGAAATCTGTCAACATCTCTTTGTTCTCGACTTGAGCCTGAACAAATTTTTTCTGTCTATTCTTTTCGGAAGAAGACAGTGGATCAACAGCCTCTAGGTTAGGGTAGAGATTGGTCCCAAGAATTTTGTTTACTACAACACGAACAAACTTTGGCAGAACAGGGACAGGGGTGTAGTCAATGTTCATTAGGCTACCATCGCCACCGTTAGGGTCAAGACTGCTTAGAAGCTGCTTGTAGATGTTTGTGTCTTGAGTTCCAGTAGAATACTTTCTACTTCTTTCAAAGAGCTTGTTTCGTTTGCCTAGAATAGATCCTGTATCCGTCATTCTCCCCCACTGAGAATCAATAGCTTTGGCATACTGAATGCCATAATTCTTGCTTGACTTCTCTTCTGGCGAAGCAAGCGGATCTGGAAACCCCTTAATTGTTCCTTGGTTGTCTTGCATTTCGCAGAAATTACTTGCCTATACTATTGCAAATATAGGGAATCAACCCATTACGTCATATCGCCTAAAAAACTTGCTCTCAGCAAAATCATTTTTTGGTTTCTTCTTTTCTTTTTGAGCAGCAAGCAAGCATAACCCAGAGCTAATCGTAAGGTCAAACTTGGTTCGATTGTCAATCCGAAAACCAATCCAGTCTTCTAGAGTTTTATTAAAGTACATAGATCCAAACTCCCCACTATCTGCATTAAAGCCTACGTGTTCATGAACAAAAGCCTCGATAGCTTGAGCATGAGCATGAATAACATCTTGTGAGTTTGATGGTATTCCCTTGGTTTTTACTTTAGAAGTACTGCCAGCAGATTTTAGATGAGAAGGTCTGCCCAACAAGTATCCATCATATCCTCTTTGCTCAAAGTATCGAGCTATCCCGTACTTGTTGTTCTCTATTAGTATTGGATATCCATAGAATACAGCAGCCATCAATACATCTTCGTAAAAGATACTGGCCAAAGGTGGCCTAGAAGCATATTCAACAACAAACATATTGCACGGATGGTGCATGTTAAATTTATTGTAAAGGTGCATAGCCCCCTTAGACCCCCTTCCATCAACAGTAGCATCAAGATCGTACGAGTCAACTCCACCAACGCCAAGCCATGGATGGGGTGGAATCTTTTTTCCTCTCTCTATTTTTTCTTTGCTTCTTAGTTCATCAGGAGGCATCCACGCAACTCTAAATCTTCCGTTTGGATCTGGCTTGAAAACAACTTTTGTATCCTTTTGACCGTTCTGCCAAACAAAATTTCCTACAACAACAGGGTTTGGGTACAATTCATCATTGGTCTGAATCTGCTCGTAGATCTTTGCAATATTAAAAGTGCTACCCTGTATACTGTCTCTAAACGCTTCATCCTCTGTGAAAGGGAACTGTCTAATAACTTCGTTTAGTTCTGTAGCGTTATCGGTTAGAGCTTGCCTTTCATTCTTTAAATATGTCCTAGCCCCTGTGTGAATGTCGTCTCCGTCAAGTCCCTCTACAGTTTTAGGTGGGTCATTGACAATTGCATTTCCATGTCTGTCAAAGAAGCCTTCAAGAGATTCAAATGCTGGAATAAACAACCTATACAATCCCGTCTTTGTCCTCCCATTCGCGTTCCTCTCTGTAGCATTCGATCCCCTCCACAGTTCTTTGTATTCTTTTCCGCCTTTGTCCATCGGATTTACTGTGCTTCCTACTAGAGCTTTTCCGATTATTTTTCGCCCTACGATCAAACACGTCCGTTGAATCCTCCAAGCGTCCCTTATGTCTGTTGGTCTTTCCCATTTTCCTGCCTCATCTAAATACAATATGTGAAGCTTCTCCCCATCATATGCATTGTTTGTAGTGTTTTTCCAATTTACTATTGTATTAAGAGCCTCTCCAGTCTGAGCGGTTTTGTTCTTCTTAGTAATTCTTTTACTAGGCTCTCTAAAGGCCAGCTCCATACGAGGGTTAGTAGTACCGTCTTGAATAGGCTTAAAGAAGAATGGGTAATGCCTAAACATGTACACCACCTTCTTCATAAAGATGTTCTCTTGCGCGTCTTTACCAGTCTTAGACTGAATGCCGAGAAGTTTGTCTTTGACCTGAGTAGCCTCATCCAAAAGAACAGCAGAGCAGATATTAGTATATCCGCTCCGCCTGCACTTGGTGTACAGCTGCCCTATGCAGCGTGGGTCCGCCTCACACGCAGCCAAATGTAAGAAAATGTTTCTTTGAAAGTTCAAAAAACTCGGATAACCAATATCCATCCGAGTCCACTGAAGCATCATGTAGTGCCTACCCGTAATATATGTAGGGACACCGTTGTTGTAAAACCAAAAGCCGTCACGCCTACGGCGAAACTCCGCCTCGATATACGGAGAAAACTTTTGTCTAAACTCTCTCGGCGTTTCGGACCACTCATCCATACTCTTAATCCTAGACAACTCCTCTGGCATAGAAAGCCTTTGCCACAGCTGCATGTCGTTTGAGCGTCCATATCCTGCAATTTCTTCTTTGGGAGGCTGAGCGGGAAGTGCAATGAATATATCGCCCACTGAAATAATCTCCCCCTCTGTATTGTTGGGGCAAATCGAGATAACAGCGTCATCATAATCTTGTATGTTTAGGAGTCCAGCCATGAATTTAATTGTACGTCTGCAGGGACTCGAACCCTGAACCTGCACATTAGAAGTGTGCTGCTCTATCCAGTTGAGCTACAGACGCTTGTTACAAAGATAGTAAAGTCTGCGAGGCGGGACTTGAACCCGCATGTAACCAGTTACCCTTTCTACAAGGTATAAGCTTGAGGGGATACTCGCAGTTAGGAGTTTCGTCGTTTGTAAGTTTCTTTTCTGTGGCAGTTAGCGCAGCGAACTTCGCACTTTCGAATCTCTTCTTTAATTGTCTTGATACAAAGTGGTCTGTGTACCATGTCAGATATGTTCCCAATCTTTTCGCCCTTGACATGATCAAACTCTAAAACTATAGGGTTGGGTTCACCGCAATCGACACAGCCAAAAATTCTCTTAACCCTATCAACAAAAGCCCTATTCCAACCCCTTTGTTTGAGTTTCGAGACCTTGGATTTTGACTTGTAATAGTCTTTATTGTTTTCGTAATGCCTCTTCTGATACGCCTTGTTATAGGCTTTGCGGGCGTCCAGATCTTTGTAGGGCATTACTTTGAGAATCTTTCGGCAAACCCGCCCGAATAATCTTTAGCCTGTTCTAATTCCCCATTGTTTTTTAGATCGTTGATCATTTGCTCTAATCGCTGACGTTCTACAAGCAGTTCTTTGCAGTCGGTTGCCGTTTGCTTAATAGACTGTAGTTCAGCTTTACGGGCGCTACCGTTGATCTCTGGATCAACAGGTTTTCTGATTTCATCAATCATATTATCAATGGCAACCTCCATAGATAACATCAGCCTAGTGGCTGCTTCAATCGTTGTGAACTTCTTCTTCGACATACATTAGGTCTTCAACGCGAGTTCGGTAATATTCTTTCCCATCAATTTTAATACGATAGTCTCTATTCTCTTTGAAGTAAACGATGTCACCTTTTTTTACGTCAATCGCTTTTAGATGTTTCGAATCAAATGCTACTCTGCCTTTTACAGGTAGGCTTTCTTTAAGAGATATAAGTTCTATTGCGCCCCCTTCTTCTTTTTCTTCTTCTACAGGTAGCAACAGACTCCAGCCATCAAGGGGTGTAATTTTCCCTTTTTTGTTTTTATATGCAATGGCTTGATTGTTTATAGCATGATCTGGATCAAACTTAACAAAATAGCTGTCCTCTACCCCTGTTAACTTCTGACCCCCTTGCATAACAACAAGGTGATGAAAGTACAGCGTATCGCCAACCTTTACTGGTGTCTTGTACTTTGCTGGTGTAGCAGAAACAGGACCACTGGTTATTCGATTATTGAACTCCCCCATTTCAAATCGGGTGTCAATATATAGCTCTACACCACCGCTGGTGGTGATAGTATCATTGATTGGTTTTTCCAATTCAACGATAAACATATTTAGTGCTTTCATTTTTTGTACGGAAACTTATCGTTTAGATACTCTTTCCGTTGCTCGCAGCCACAGTCTTTAGACATGCGCTCCACGAGTCTTTTTAGACCAGTTGCTTGGGTGAACTTTTCTACAGTATCACCAAGGCCTTTTGATTCCTCAGTCATAATTAAAAATTTAAATCAAATTCAATAATGCATGGCATGTCATCAATGGACTTCCATAATACATTAGATCCATCTTCTTCTTGAAGATATACCAAATATCTATTCTTTCCGTGTCTGTACAAGAAAGCTTCATCATTTATAATGGCACTGACCTTACTGCTGCCAGCACGCATACCAACGTAGTATGCCATAGCATCTTTGGGATCTCTGCCAATAATGATTTTTCTAATAATTCCTTCCATTTAATTTAGGCTTATGCCCAGCCCATCTAGTAGATCATTAATATCTGGGCCTTCAGGGTCTTTGTATGTGTCACTTGCAAAGTTAAGCAACTCATCCAGTTCTTCTCTATTGTTAAGGTTGTACCCATAAATAGCTCTGAGCTGACTCGCTTCAGGGTCCAGCCCCTCTGATGGTTCAACTATTCCGACTACAAATAAAGACATCACTTCATCACGTACTCCGTACTCATCAATCAAGTTGTCCATCTCTACCGCAAGTCTCTGAATTTCAAAAAGAAAACCGTCCTTCTCCATACCTTTGTACTTATCTAAGTTCATTTCAATGCCACATAAAAGGTCCAACAATAAGATGTTCCGCGAGTTTTCACGACTCAATCAAAGGTACATAAAAAGAAACTACCTTAAGAACCTTAGGTCCAGCATAGACGACTTCTGCGAGCATCATGAAATCTTTGAAAAGGAACTAATGTTTATGCTATGGGCATATGATCTTGAGTTCTGGACACTTAAGTATGCCGCTAAAGATTTTAAGATATCAAACAATCATGTAGGCGCTCGATACGTGTACCCTCTAGCCAAAGAAGGTTACATCTATAAATACTTTGATAAGCTTACACCCTCCGATACAAGAGAAGATCACCTTTTTAGAGATGAGCTTAAACACAACTACCGCGTCAGATACTCCTTATCGCAAAAAGGCAGACTTCTAGTCCAGCGTTTTTACAGAAAGTTCGAGATGTAAGTCAGAGTGACTTGTAGATTACTTCGTAGTACGTCTTGTTCTCATCATCACGACAAGCCTTGAGGCACCTACCACGATTAATGCCATCATAAACGTAAGACACGTGAACCCAATCAGGATTGTCTTCAGTACCAAACTCCCAAATGAGCTGATCAAATTCCAGATTCTCACGGATATATTCGAAGATTTCAGAGTTCTTACACCTTCCATATACATCTGCGTCAAGATCAAGTGCTCTTCCTTCCACGTGCTGACTACGAGTTGAGCCGCCGATCGCAACATTGAGATCAGCCGAACGATACCCGCTCGACACGTATATAGGACACTTGAAAGCGTCCCTAAGAGGTTGAAATATATGTTCTGCAACCGCTTTAAGATTTTCTTGGACCCACTCATCTGGCGTGTTATCTATGTTAAGCCGTTTGGCCGTGATGCTTTTAGTCACTTCTGCGAGTGACAGATTTTTTGATAACTTCATAATTACGTTGCTACGCCAAAGATTTCAATGTCAGCGGTCTGACCACCTGTACCTGTAGCCTCAGCTGAAATCAATTCAATCTGTGTTAAAGCAATAGTAGTACCAGCTGTGGCATCGGCATCAATCTTGTCATTGAACAAGACAAAAGACTCAGAACCACCAATACGAACAAAATACTCTTTTGTATTTGCCGTGTCTTGAATGCGGAGGTCAACAGTATTTGATGCAGCAAGGTTTGTGATCCTTAGGTACTGCATGGTGGCGTCAGTAAAGGCCCCTCCAGCAGGTCTAGTTGCTTGGAATTGCAGGATAGTCTGCTCTGTATTGTCTACAGTAAGAACTCTATTAAAAGTTTCTGTTACAGAAGCTATAGCTATGCTGTTCTTGCTGCCTCTGTCCTTACCATTAATTGTAAGTTCTTCTTCTATTGTTACGGTCAATGTTGCCATAGGTCAAAGATAAACAATTTAAAGTATCAGAAAATCTCGTTGAGCATTTCTACAACATTCTCAGCCCCGTACACTGCAGCAAGTTCTCTAAAGGCTTTGGTATCATTCTCTATCAAAGATGGAATGTCATCATATGCATATTCGTAGTTCATAGGATTACCCGAACGATCGTTCATGTCATATCGAATCTCATTAAGACGAGCAAGGGTTTCCGTTGGTTGCCCCACATATGCTAAGAAGTCTGCAGCGTCCATCCCAAGTCTATTCCCTGCTTCAGAAAGCGCTTCATAGTTTTTGGTAAAATCCTCTGAGCCTTGATTCATACTCAAACGTTTTCGGTACTTGTCCATTATTGCCACATTCCCAGGATTGTTATGTACGTCAGTAGCATGAGTCATTTCATGTACGTACGTAGACATAGGTCTCATGGGGTCTATTTGAACCTCCACATTCATTCTTTCTTGTTGTGGTCGCATACCCATAGTAAATGGATTTTGCTGAGACCCCTTGCCAGATCTTACAGGGCCAGCACTTCTTGTTACCCTCCCTCCTGTAAATGGATCGTTATCTTCAAAATTCATATTCCCCATAGAACCCATAAAGTCACCGTAGTGGTCGGACAAGACATTTGCAAGACCCTCATACGTAACCATTTCATCAGTTCTGTTGGGGTACATTCTAGAAAGAATATTATATGCCTCTGTTCTTGTAGCAGGTTCAGGGGGTCCATCACCCTGTGTAAAGGCAAGATTCTGAGCAATCTTAGATCTTACTTCAGGTTGAGCATAGAAGTCGCCTAAGAAGTCCATGGCATAATTGCTTTTATTTCCAATTATTCTGCGATCAAAGTCCTTAATCAAATCTTCGTTTGATTTTTTCTTAGGATCATCATGCGGGCCACCGTGCTCATACTTTTTGATAAGTCTTTTTGGCTTTTTCTTGCTATACGTTCTCATCGTTGGATTCTGTTTTGAGTTCTGTAGTACTGCAGCTCTTCGTTTTCTACAGGGCGCACTCTGTTTCTTTTGCCTTCATCTTTGATGACATAGTATCCAGGTTCTTGACCAGTACGCATACCTGGGTTTGCTCGCATAATAAGCTCCTTTTCAATCCGAGGCATGTCTATCGGTGTAGACTGCTGAAGCTCTTTAGATAAACGCTCCTTTTGATCAAGACCCGCTTTGATTGGTCTCATAGGTTCTAGGGCCTCTGAGCCAGAAGTGCTTTTGTACTTAGTTAGCGCTGGTGAATGAGTGCTCGTATAAACGATTTGCCCTGTATTTGAGTCCCTAACCTTATTGTATACATACGTATCAGACTTTTTTATGCTTTCGTTAGGAATAGCTTCAATCTTACCCTCGTTAATTAGTTTACGAGCCAGATAAAAGACCTCGTTGTTAAGCTCTTTAATTCTTTTGTCACGAGCCTTCCACTCATCATAGGTAAGATCGGACGGTACGTACGCTGTACCGCTAAATCCACCCTTGGTATTGGTTTCATCAGCGCCATCTGAAGAACTGTATTGAATGTCATCCGAAGTATCTAGAAATGCCCCCTCTACATACGGTTTGTTGTAGCCGCCCTCCTCCATAAGCTTATTGTATTCGTCAATTAGAGCCTGTAATTCGGGGGGTAGAGAGCGGACTGTTTCCATAGTTACAAATATACTATAGCAAGCCCTTCGTCTAAATCAATAACTGATTCCACGTACTAACAAAAAACACTCTAAAAAGCTGTATATGCTTATGAGCGTCTGCTATCGCCTTATCAGCCTTGCGAAGGTATAAATTTTTTTTTGAAAAGTCAATATTGAAGTAATGCTTTAAGGTACAGACTGTAAGTTATTGATTAGGCTGTTGTTAAACGCTTGCGTGCGAAATCTAGAATCGGGGATACCCGCGAAATCTGATCAGAAACACGTGGCTTGGGGATTATATACATCTGCGCACGTAGTTAGGTCTTAACCAAACACGCAAGAGGACCCCACCCCCCTTAACATCTTCGATGTTAGTGGCATAGATTCCAGCTTTTTACCTTCGGTAAGCATCGGTTTAGAATTTCGGGTTGATTCGACGGCGGTTCAGGCCAAGGGGACAAAACCCCACACGATTACAGCGCACAGTCCGAAGGACCACGCATGGTAACGCACAGGGTTTGACCAACCACTTCTCTCCACCGACCAAACCAACCGAAGGAGCCTCGCATGATATGCGCATGATGCCTGCGCATGAGGCCACTTTTTCAGGTGTTTCCACACGGACTACTACGTAGTCTTCCTGCGGGAGAAATCGCGCACGAAAAGGATTTGGATTTTGGCTGAACTCCGCCATACCTTTGCAGCGGCAATCTTGCCAACTCAAACTTCAATTCATCTCCGATGAACTACTCAATCAGACCTACTGCTAAAGCAGTAAACAGAGCAATTAACCATCCTTCGATGGTTCGTAAGAACCAAGCCATCAAGCTTCTGAAAGAAGCTATGAAGGTCATTGAGAACCTCGAAGAGGTTCCAATGAGAAGTTGGGACTACCCTACAGTACCTCTTCCAGAGGTACTAGACATCAGTCATCTTATGACTGAATGGGACTTTATGTTCACCGAAGGTGAAACGATGTCTTTGATTTGTCCGAAGGACATTGAACTGCCGAAGGCAGTGTTCGACGAAGTCGAAAGGGAACTTGAGTCCCTTTGGGACCTTGAAAATCTTGCAGATTTTGAGGTTGACCCCGAAGATGGCAGTGTCTACTTCGTAGACTCTGACAATGCTTCAAACACTGATGTTTACATCAGTAACATTCAAGCTCTGCTTGACCCCTTTGGAATGAAATTCCAATCTACATTCCTCGATGAGGAATTCGAAAAGGCCAATGCTCTTCCCTTGGAAGAGAAGCTCAAGAGATTCTCACACTGCTGAAAGCAGTACTTCAGACCCCCTTCGGGGGGTCTGTTTTTACCTTGTCAAACTTCAAACTTCATCTACGATGAAACCATTCAATCAACCTCTGACTCCGAAGGAGTCTCGTATTCAAGCTCTGCTTGAAGTGTTTTGGACTGCCAACACCGAACTCTTGTTCCTTGATGCGGAGTTCCTTGAACTCTCCTGTGAGGAACAGGAAGCCATCATCAACGAGTTGATGGACTGACCGACCAACATAGGGGAGTAGCATAAACTCTGAGTTCTACGAAGAGTTTATGATACGACCCTTCCCTTTCAAATTTTTCAAACTTCAAAATCATCTTCGATGAACAATCCAAATCGTGTTTCACTGCTGAAAGCAGTGTCAGTAACTGTCAATGAGTTCTACTTCTCACCTTCTAAGGTGAGGAAGGGAGCCGCAAGAAAAGCTATCAAAGAACTCGCAGAGTTCGTTGAAGCTGTTGAACTTCCAAAGCCGAAGGCTACCAAGCCAAAGGCTGTCCAGCAGTCCCAAGGGACTGATGAAATGATGGAGTTGTTCCAAAAGTTCCTTGCCACACAGGGTATGATGCCCGATCCACCGAAGGTGGAGGCTACCAAACCGAAAGCTACCAAGCCGAAGGCTACTAAGCCGAAGGCTACCAAGCCAAAACGCCGAAGGGTAACAAAGAAAGCCACCCCAACCCAAAGGGTTGCTGACCACCAAGAAAAAGCCTTCCATGGCAGGGCTGATGGGCCTATCACACCATCCAAGCAGAAGCACACGGCCTCCGTTGAGGAGGCTAGAAAGTCAGCAGAGGCTGTTAGCAGGGCTAACGGGGCAACGGCTCGAATCGAAGCTAAAGCTAAAGCCCAAAAGGAGGAGGTCTTGAGGGCCTTCCAAGCGAAGCTTGACTTGGAGTTTCCGTTGGATGGAACATCCAATGACCTTAGCTTCTCTGACCTCTCACTTCGTGAGTTGGCTCAAATGATGTGACATCATATGATAGGCACACTGACGAGGCTTCAATAGCCGAAACACCCCCTTCGGGGGGTGTCTGTGTCAAACTTCAAATTCATTTTCAATGGTACTTGACTTGGTATTCTTCGGGGCTATGATGCCCGCTCTCATGCTTATGATATGGCTTGCATATGATGAGCTGACCGACTAAATCGACAACCTTGGGGGGTGAGTATATACACTCTATGAGTTCTACGAATAGAGTGATATACGAACCACCCTTAAACCTTCAAACTTCAACATTATGGCCTCAACACAATCATTGTATCACCTCCTCCAAAGCGGTGAAGGCTTCAGCGTCAAACCATGTGGTATGACATACACAGGGAACGGATACGCTGTCGGCGGAGCCGCCGATTGCAAGCTGTTCAAGCGTTCCAACGACATGCTGTCATTCATTGCGTTTGAACAAGAGTTCAAAAAACTTCAAGCGTCATCATATGATGCACACCAAGTGATTGGTGGGTGGGTTGATGACCAAGGGTTGGTCTACCTCGAACTCTCTGACGTAGTCAAGTCACACTATATAGCGATGGAACTTGCCACGGCAAGAAACGAAAAAGCCATCTACGACTTTGCTAATGCAAAATCAATCGAAGTACCAAGGTTCACTGACGAGTCCTGATTGGACGAAACACCCCCTTCGGGGTGTCTGAATCAAACTTCAAACCATCTACGATGAATCCAAAAACATTCGACAAAACGATGTCCAAGATGACCAACCACGTATCATATTGGCATGACATGGCAACGGATAATGTCATACAAGATGGGGTGGAATGGTATGACGAAGCAAAAGATTTTGCTTTGATGCTGTCCAATGAGTTTGACGTTTCACCACTTCGAGCAGGGGGCGTCATTTCGGCTCTCTCTCCGAGAAACAAATGGGAACGGAACAAGATTGACGCTTGGAACGTATTTCAAGCGGTCAGGGATGACGTATCATACGATCGGGTGAAGGTCAGCACCTTCGATGCAAACAAGGTCAGAGCCTTTGACATTGCCAAGGGCAACAAAGAGGTTCACGAAGCAAGCCGAAAGACCCACCGATTCGCTTTGAATGTGGGGGCATTTGATATGAATGCTGTCACCATCGACACTTGGATGCTATACCTATTCCAAACCAAGTCGAAGACCCGAAGGGAGTTGGACAACAAAATTACACCGAAGCAATACGACCTATTGGAACGCAAGTTCCAACGTGTATCACATAATATGGGGTATGCCCCTGCACATTTGCAGGCTGTGGTTTGGTTGGTAATCAGAGAACAATGGACATGAAGACATACACGGCAATATATACATATGGATATGACCGCGACGACTGGCGCGATTGGACATTCGAAGCACCAAATTTGGATGCGGCATTGAAAACAGCCTATGCCTCGAACCCATATGATGGGGACGGGTATTGGAGAATACATAGAGTCAAACCAACTGAACTTCAATAAGTTATGGCAAAACGAGTAAAGCAAAACTTCAACCTTGCATTCATCGCTTTCTTGGCGTGGATGGCCGCGCTTATGGTGGTCGTCATATTGCAGGGGTGCGTATCATATGATGCACACACTCAGTACACCAAACCAATCGGCAACACCGAATGTGCCGCTTACAACTAATGTAGTGTGAGTGTGTATCACCTTCTTAAACGAAGTGTAGAAGTGATACACACGAACACACTAAACAACCCAAACTTCAAAATACCAATCATGGTGAAAGACAATTTCTTCTCACGGCCTGTCGGTGCGGCAGTCCTTTTCCTCAACGACTTCCACTTCGGGGAGCATCTCAATGACCTCAATCGGTGCGCTCGACTTGTGCCTGACGACGTGAAAGGCATGGCCTCTCTTGTGTCCAACTCCACATTCATGAGCGATGACGCCAAGGATGCGGTCATCGACACTCTTGTTGAATGGGCTAACGATGCCGAAAACTCAGAAGCATGAAATTTACACAATCATTCAAGACCACACTACCCCATGTGGCAATGACCACGGCATATGACGTGGACCAAGACCGAGCGACCAACGTAGTCATGGACTCATCCATCGGGATTGACCCTGACCACCAGTATGGTGGGTGGTATGAAACCTACGACCTCGAAACAGGAGGCGACCGCTTCTATGCAGGGGGTATACTCGAAACCGCACACGATGACGACGGCAGTGTCCGCCTTGTTGGGTACGATGGATGTTTCGAACTCCCTGAATTTATCACCGAAGCCCTTGAGTTGAAGGGCGTAATCATTGACCTATGACCTGCGAAACCTGCAACGGCAAGGGGTACATCCACACTGCGGTGTACCACCACCCCACTATCCCTGACGGCACGGAGCGTGTCGAAGTATGTGACGAATGCAAACATCATTGACCTATGAAAAATCAAGATACATGCCACAAGTGTGGCGGAGAGGGCATCTTCCTCGGCTCACAAGAGGTGGGCTACACAGCACGAGGAAACGTCAGCACAATCCACGACTATGAATGCAAGGACTGCCAAGCCACATGGATGGTATGGCACGAACTTGTCCCCGTATCACGAGAAAACGACAACGACTAATGACACAAGAACAATGCGAACACGC
>UEXN01000190.1_pt1 | contig 64134 bp, 80 predicted proteins | sample 1796711 | NCBI WGS metagenome assembly UEXN01 (sample SAMEA4772470, study PRJEB27181) | metagenome | reverse complement strand
CTTGCTGAACTGCTTGTCTGGAGCCACCGAATGCGCCAGCTTGGACTGCTTCAGCCGCCCTGCCAGCATTTTGTCTTTGGGCGTCAAGTATTGCTTGCTGTTTTTGAACATCCACCACCTGTTGCATATAAGGAGACATATACTGCTGGGCTGCTGCATTATCAAACTGACCCGCCTGATAACCCATGCCCTGCATTGATCTGCCAAGACCAGCCATGGTGGCTGCTTGAGCTTGAGGCAATCCTTGAATGCCTTGACCAGCAATATTACGCCCCATCTGCTGAGCATCAGTAACATCGGTGCCGCCAGTCTGTAATCGCTGACCTTGGTACGGCTGATACTGTTGCTTTGTCTCGGCTTCTGTTCTGTTTAGAAGACGCTCAAAGTATGGCTGTACATATTCGGGAAGGTTGGTTTGAACAACCGTCTGATCTGTTGGTTTAGGTGAGCCTTTGCTCATTGTTACAGCTCCATTCTATAAGCAATATATTCCGGCTTCCAGCCGTACTTAGATAACCATCGTCCCCACGCTTTTCTTCCGTACCCCTCAAGGTGAGAACAACCATTCTTCCTTGAGTATTCTGACAAAGTTTCGACCGCCATGGGTAGCCACTCTCTCATTCTTATGCCGCCTATCCAGTCCATTGCCATTGCTTTGCGGCCCGGATAAGATATTACGCTTGTTGTTATAGCTGCTATAGATTTATCGCCATCCATTATAACCCACAAAACGTACTGCCCGCCAACTATAGCGTGGTACAAGTCATCAATGTGATACTTTCCATTGGAAGTTTCCACTGACCTATTCATTAACTTTGCTACGTCTCCCCAGACGATGCCCAGAGCTTCTCTGGGTACTGCCGATATCATCATGCTGGTAGCATTCTCTCCTGTGGCACTTGCTTAGGTTGCGCTGTTCCGCCTGTCCTCATCTCACGAACACGATCCATCATTTCGTAAAGAGATTTCGAGCCAGCGTCAGTTGATCCGTTGCCCAACCCGCTAACCACATCCGCAGGAACGATAAACTCACCATCGGATAATACAACGTCTTGTTCTCCTTCTAAGGTTGCAGGGATCATGTCATCCATGCCGTCACCGACACCGCTGACCTTCCCTTCCGTTGCCTCCGCATTTTCGTCAAACTCACCGCTCTGTACTTTTTGTACAAGATCACGAAGAGCGTCTTCTCCATACCTTGATACGAACATAGCTAATGTTCTTTCTGGAGACTCGTCCTTACCCTGAATTGCATCTACAGCGTCATTGATAAGCTCTTTGTCATTTGGCTTTCCAGCCATGTTCATGTCACCGCCTTCTGCGTAACGAAGGTCTGTGATGCCACCATTAGCGAATTGAGTTGGGCCAAAGTAATCAAACTCTTTGTCAATGCCCGGACGGAAGCCAGCACCGGGGGTGAACTGCTTCTTGTCATAAGCCTCAGCTTCTTCTGTGTTGAACTTTTTCTTTTCTATGTCCAAATCTGGAGGTGGCATAGCAAGAGCAGCGCCTAGGCCCGAACCCAACGACTCAGGGGTCATTAGTGCGCCCGTAGCGCCAGAAAACCTTTGACCCATTGTTGCGTCAGCAGGGATGCTGTTTCCGATCCCTGCCGTTGGGTCCTTAAACATATTGCTAAACATGTTGCCAGAAGAGGGGGCGGGGGCAACGTTAGAGACAAGACTACCGTCAGGCGTGTATGAAAGACTACTACCTACACTGGGACCCGGCATCATAGCAGGGTTAATTGTAGCAGGGTTTGCTGCATTCACAAAATTTCCTGCGCCTAAGCCGTCAACACCCATTCCAGAAGACGCTAACTCAGCACCCGGCTGCAATGCAGCAGGAGTTGCTCCAGTCGCGGCAGCGCCGCTACCCATCAGAGAACCAAGGGCCTTACCGCCCAAGAATGACATAAGACCAGTTTGTATGCCCTGACCAAGGTCACCTGTTTCTATATACGACCCCAAACCAGAGCCGAGCGCACCAGCGGTGAGAGCGCCCATGCCCCCTAACATACCAGCGCCAGCTAATCCAGAGCCAGCTAATCCAAGCAACATTGGTAACATATTCTACTCCTTAGAGTCCTGCATACTCTGTTTTTGCGTCAAATGATGGGCAGGCTTTTGTTGAGAAGTCTCTGTGTCCAAAGACCTCCGCATCCGGGTATCTATCAAGTATTTCCTTGATAAGGGCGACAAGCGCGTCTCTCTGTCCCTCGGTTCGTGTGTCTTTAGGATTTCCTTCAGAGTCAGAACCACCAACATAGCAGATGCCAATGCTGTCGCTGTTATGGCCCCTACAGTGAGCGCCATTAATATCTTCACTGCGGCCCTCATTAGTCGAGCCGTCAAGTTCAATAACCCAATGATAACCGATATCACTCCAGCCACGCTCCTCTGTGTGCCAGCGTTTAATCTCCTCGGTTGCTACGTCCCTTCCTTCGGGGGTCGCAGCGCAGTGTACAATTACTTTTGTAATCTCCCGCATCTTATTCACCATACTTCATTAATAAATTGCCCATAGGTATCCAAGTCGTTTCGTATATTTTACCATCTTTTATCTGGATGTCGTAGACCCCATATGACCAACCAGTTAAACTATGTTTAGCATACTCTTCTATGTGTCCTTCCGGTAGGCTTGTTCCCAAATTGATTATGGTAACGTTCTGATTGCCCATCTTCGGGAATGTCTTGTCTAATCTCTTATGTGTATGCCCGTAAACCACATCATGCATTGCGTCTCTAGCTATTGAGTTCTCTGATTGCATACCGCCATAGGCCTTCCCCATGGTGTTTATTGGCGCATGTGTGAACCCAACATCTCCTATAAAGTAAAACTCTCCATATGGTGAGTATGTCCAGTTATAATCATCCATTGTGGCAAACAATATTTGATCAAGCATATCAACTATTTCTGGGTTTTTGTTCGTAAAGGACCAAATCCTGTCTTCGTGGTTGCCCAGAGTCACATGCTTCGGCACATCATAGCCATCAAGACCCTTATGAAAAGACCTGATAGCTTCCTGAAAGCTTTTCATGTCCTCACCAAACGATGGCTTTTTCTTTCCGTTTAGAGTGTCATTTCCGTCAAATCTATTAAGAGAGTCAACGCTTGCAAAGTCTCCTATCTGTATAATTTGATCTACTTTATTCTCTTTAGCGTACCTTCCCATAGCAAAAAATCTTGATTTGTCTGGGATTGAAGGGCCATCGTGACAGTCTCCAATTGCTAAAACTCTTTTGGTTTCCTCTGGTTTGGAGTTTCTCTGTTGTATTCTGTATATAGGCTTAACTACAACCTTGGCCTCTATCACACTGGCTTCGTTCTTGGACTTGTCAGTTATTATACCAAGCTCTCTGGCCTTTCTTATTCTTGAGCTAAAGGTGTTGTATTGTAACCCTGCTGCTCTTGCTGCTCTGGCTACATTCTGATCAGAGGCGTAGAACAATTTTGCAGTCTCTTCGTAAACTGATCTAGGCAAAGTTGGCTGTGCCATTTTCAGTCTCCCGACCATTAACGTTAGGAGATTATACCATTTAAATGCCTATATAGTAACCTTTTTTACTTTTTGCCAAAAAACTTGGTTGCTGCGCGTGTTCCAAAACTGGCGGCTACAATTGTTCCCAAGGTGTATTGGTAGTATGTCGGCATGGTTTCTAAGGCCATAAATCCATCTGAAACTATTTGCCTGCCCCAGTCACCACAGAATGATAATATTAGGGGTATGGAAAAAATAATTGTAAGCCACTCGTCTTTCCAACTGTGAGCAGAGGCATCAGCCATCTTCAAGTCCCAGTCAATTTCTCCTGTAGCTTTTTTCTCCATTATGGTCGCTTCGGCTTTGGCTCGCGCTACCCTAGCGCCAGTTTCTGCCTTCTTTGTTTCGACCTTACCCTCAAGCCAAGTACCCAGTAATGACCCTATCGGGCCTATCAATGCCTGTATCATTTTTTACTCATCCAAGTTGTCATTCCGATGTAAGCCCCTACGATGCCGCTGCCACTAAGGAATATAAGGTCTGTTACCCCCGCTAATCCCTCTAGCTTTTCGGCAGAACACAAGGGAGAAGCAAGAAAAGTCGCGTATACACCCATGAATATCAGGGTACACCTTGCCATACGCAACTGCGCTAAGTTCTTCCTTAGCTCTGTCTCGGTCTTCTTTATCTCTTTAACATGAGAAAGCTCTTCATCCGTGACTATGCCGTCCCCATCCTCATCGTATTCGCTATATACGCTGTTTTTCTGCAATTTTTTCTGAGCCATATTTGTACTATGGTATTATATTTACCACACCTGAGTTGTTCCATAAGGCTCCCGATTCAAGACCTGTCGATGCTGTCGGCAAGTCAGTTAAAGTTATCTTTGTACCCCTAAGCTCTCCCGGTGTTCTTTCTTGCTCAATAAATATTTCTAACGCTCTCAGTAAATCCTGCATATATGGCAAGGAATACTCCTGAGTAGGCTCAGGCAGTCTTGGTGCTGGTACATTAATTACAGCCATTAGCGTCTACCATCTGGGCGTATGTCAACGCGAGGTGACCCCAGCTTCCATTTTGTGCCTAAAGCAGATGAGTCAACCTTTATAGCGAATGACCTACCCCTTACCCTTAGATTAAGAAGCTCTGTAAACGTTTCTACAGGGGACGAAGCTGTTCTTACGGTTGCTCCACTAGATGTGCTTCCGTAGGCTGCTCCGGGTTCTGTGCGGGCTTTTAGGGTGAATGTTGCTTGAGGACTAGATAATGCTGTTGACCCAACAAACGTCAGGTCAGGAACTACCGTTGTGGCTAGGGTAAACCTATCGCCATCGCCTATGTCCATTGGCGCTGACTCAATAAACGAAGCCATAGCTGATCCATCATCGTCATACTCAAACTCATGGTTATATAAATATCCGCTTTCGGTAGCTATAGGAAAGTTTCTTATGCCTCTGTCGATCCAAGCTGATCTACTTAGGTTGCCGTAATACCAAATGTCATCTTTGTAATTGTATATAACGTACTTGTCGTTTTCTCCTGAGCCGCCGCTGGCTAAAGAGTTTGTCTCAGATGGGTAAAGCCATATCACCTCTGAAAACTCAGAGTTAATTCCTCCATACACCTTATCAGACTGAGAGAAGTTAAAATCGTTAAACACATGATCTTTTACTGTGCAATTAAGCTGCTTTGTCTGACCTGAGTAAGTGTAGAAGTTATCTATGCCCATCCAGTAGACAACGTCCTCTGTTGCTACAGCGGCGTTAGGCCCCATAATTGTGATGTTTGAAGCTAACTGCTGTATACCAAAGGTGAACGGCGGCCCAATAAACCTCATTGAGTGAAGAGATGTATCAGTCCACACAAGAATTTCACGCTTTGTCTCTACCGCTTGCACAAACTCAGAGCCAGAGCCGAGTATAAGGTCACCAGCAGTATTTGTGCTTGTTGGATACCAATCAACTGCGTTCTCTTGGCTAGAGAATCTAACAAGTAGGGGGTCCTGCACACCATTCCCTTGAGCGGCACTTGAACTAGAGTTAATTGCATCACACCCAAACGCCAGAACATGCCTGTCCTGATCTGACACAAGCACCTGTTTGGCTATCTGAGGAGCTGATTTAGCCCCACTTAGAGTCGAAAGCTCTACGGCCCTAGCGCCCAGACCTGTCCCCTTGTCCCAATAGTACACGTTTGCGTCCCTTGGGTTAATAATTAAGTCTTCTCCAAAGTTATCATGTGACCACAGTCTTATGTTTGTTGTAGTTGTTAAGGAGGAGCCGGAACCCCAGCCAAGCCTTCCCCATGTGCTGGAACCCCAACCAGTTCCTCCAACCTGTGAGTTAAGACCAACATTAATCTGATACTTACCTACAACTGAGCTGCCGCCGTTTCCCGTGTCAGAGCCATTAGCTGTAGCAGAAACAACTATTTGATACTGACTTGAGCTTACAACTGCGGTTACCTTATGCTCAGCATTTAGTATTGCTGCTGTTATATTGCCGCCTAAAGTGGCAGCGCCAGAAAACTCAACAAAATCATTTAACACAGCGCCGTGATTTGTATCTGAAACTGTAATGGTTGTGGAGCCGTTGGTTGCGGCAAACGTGACATCGCCAGCGGCTGTGGTCGATCTCAGTGGGGTAATGTCGTTAAAACCACCACCCTCTTCTATATAGTATTTGAGGTGTGTGCCTATGCCTAAAAAGTTAGACCCATCTAAGGCTATCCAGTTGTGAAGAGCGCGAGCGGCTCCCTGAAAGGTGTTAACGCTATACTTTAGCCATCCACCAATCTTCTCTGGAAAACCAAGACGAAACCTTATTTTGTCGCCATCTACCCAGCCGCCCTCATTGGAATAAGACGTAACATCTTTGTTTATTCCGGGTCTAAATTGTAATTTTTGAAGAGGCATCTAGCTTCTCTCTTATGCAGGCTGTGTTACAGAGCTAAGACTTGTTGGGTCGCCATTCATCATAGTTGAGGCTTTTTCTGTGGCGCTTGGGGATATGCAACGCCACTGATACCAGCGATGTGATGTGCTTGGGTTGTTTGTAGAAATTGTAATTAAGTTATAGTTGTAAGTATTGCTTGTGTTTGTAATGCTTGTGCATCCGCCATTGCTATCAAAAACAATTGAAAATCCTCTGGTTCCGCCCTGACTACCGCTATAGCCAGCATCTAACCCCAGAACCACATCAGACATGTTTGTTGAACTTGTGCCACCGTACAAATAAATAGAACACCCTTGAGCATCTTCGTTTTGACTAAAGCTCATATTAATATTCTGATTTAAGAAGCCTGTTCCCGCTCTAAAAACAGGTGAATAAATAGTAAAAGGATTAAACAGCAAGCTGCCTGAGTATGATTGAGGAGCGGCTGTGCTGTTAGGTGATGTGATTCCAAAGGCAGAATACCCATGACCAGCGTTGTAAGACATCTGAACGCGGATGTCTCTTGTTGTTGTTGCTGTTGCACCGTAGAAATCGGACAGCGACAACGCTCCAGATGTAGGGACATTTGTATTGCCAGAAGAGACTAAGCCACCATTCCTGTAATACTCGCTAAGAGCATGAGGAGCAGATCCACCAAACTCACCGACTAAGCTATTTATGCTTATTGTTCCAGAACCGGGAAGTGTCATAACTATATACCGCTATAAGCTGTTACATCATCTTCTACATCCAGCGCACCAGCGGATGTCATTCTTATCTTTGTGTCACCGCTATACTTAAATAGAAGGTTGTTACTTCCATCAACTTCTATGGTCCAGTTTCCTAATGTGAGGCTTGAACCAAGACTTGCAGACGCGTTAGCAAATGAAAGAACCCCAGAGCCATTTGTTGTTAAGACCTGAGATGCTGTACCATCGGCGTTTGGGTAAGAAAGATTGCTTATGAGAACCTTCCCAGTGCCGTTCCCGGCTAAGGTTAAGTTAGCGTTTGTATTGGTAACGGTTACTGCGTTTCCATTGATGTTTACATTATCAACATCTAAATCCCCAGTCACATCAACAGCGCCTGTAACATCTAAGTCGCTATTTATGTCAACATGACCAGTTCCATGAGGGGCAATAACTATGTTCCCGTTTGACGCAGACACAATGCTTTGCCCATTAACGTCCAGCGACCCGCCTAACTGAGGAGTCAGATCGTTAACTAGGTCTGTGCTAGGGGTTAGGCTTTTGAATACACCAGAACCGCCGCCGCCATCGCCTGTGACTGCCTGCGTTGAGTTTGCTGCGATCTCTACACCGTTGGATGTGGAGTAAGTAACGCCTTTATAAATAACCCTACACGCTCCATTTGTTTCATTTTTTATGGTGTAGTGTTTTTTCTGATCAGTGGGTGTGACCCTAAGCTCAAATGTAGCGCCCGGACTGCCTGTGAGAATGACAACAGGTGCAATGCCGTTGCTAACAGAACCATCACTTGTCGTTAAATCTGTGCTGCCAGATATAGCTATAGAAACCTGACCATGAACGGCGCGGTCGATTATATCAAAGTTTGTGTTTGTAGTTACACCCCAAGTTCCTGATTGATCACCAGTACCCGGTTTTTCAATACCAGCATTCTGCGTATATGTACTAGCCATCTATACCACCTTTTTAATCCATTGCTCTATTGTACCACTAGCGTTTATTGGTGTCCATGTTCCGCTAGATGCGTTTATCTGACTCCATGTCTCTACAGGAGTGCTGGCGTCTATTTCAACCCAAAGCAGATCACCATTTATCGTCTGTACAAAAGCAAACTCTACATTGAAGTTGTTTCTGTAAATCAGTATTCCGGCAGTTTGAATAAAGTCAAACTCAACAAAGTTTTCGGACACACCGCTGAAAACCCTGCTAATTTCAGCACTTTGTGTAAAGTCAAAGGTTTGATCTGAATGAGCAGAGTATTCTGCGCTAGCAGAAAGAGACTGCACAAAGTCAAAACTTTGCTCAGACACACCGGTTACAAGTTTTATTGCAGAGGCGTTCTGAGTAAAATCAAATGACTGCTCATATATGCCATCTTTTACAAGAATGCCATCTGTATCGGCAACGAAGCCAAATGACTTCTCTACTATACCAGTGGCAAACCTTAATGCGTTGGCGCTCTGCTCAAACTCGGATGTGACACCAATAACTCCAGTTAACGTGCCAGCGCCTATTCTGCTTATGCTAGATATAGCCTCTAGGCTAAGACTGCCACTTGCTTGAAGGTTAGCAAAATCAGAAGATATAACAAAGTTGGCATCAGCAGACGCAGACCCAAAGTTTAATATTCCGTGAGCAGCGATAGCCCTTTCGGATAATGCCAACTCACCAAACATCAGTCAGCATCTGCAATGGTTAGAGTACCAGCCGCTACTTGCTTTTGAATTTCTGCGTAGTGCTGGTTGCTGGGTGCATTATTGGGAACCCACCATTCTATTTCATCAATAGTCGCTTTAATCATGGCCTTACTAAATCCAGAAAGGGGGTCATTAACATATTGTACATTAGTAATATTCATTTTTTATAACTCCGATGTCATGTCTAATGAGCCGCCATCCGCATAATATCCAGCAATACTGCTAGCACCAGTCGCAAGACAATATAGGTTAACACCATCCTGACTGACTGAACCTGTGCCGATGCCATCCGCACCCTGCCCTTGCCAAGTTCCTGTAAAAGCAACACTTGGGGGGGTTCTCATCTGTACTGGAAAAGCAAAAGTACCACTAACATATCCATTATCAACGTACGATGGCTGGAAAAATCTAGGCCAGTTATTTGCGCCGGTTGATTGCCAGCGTGTGTAGTATCGCTGACACTTGGCTAACGTAGTTGAGTAGTCCTCATGCTCAAAAGGCGTGGCTACATCTCCTTCTTCAAGCTGGATTCCTGTGATGTACCATTCATTGTCTGTGCTATCGGCTAGGTTGACATTTAGCCCAGCCGCAACATTTGCATTAACTCTGTCTGCCCAAGTTGTGTTTAATGTTCCAGATGTCCAATTTGTTCCCGCAGCTAACCACCAATATAAAATACCGCTTAAAAGATTATCATTATCAAAAGTTGCTGCCGTATCGGCTGGAATGGGGAACTCAACTTTTTGCCATGTATTTGCTGATGATACCGTATAAAGCAAAGAACAGACTCTAATTGTACTTCTAATATTTTGAAACTGAACAACATAGTTTCCTGTTTTGTTTGTCTTTACCCAAAAAGATAAGACAATATTTTTTGCGCCTGATGTTCCATAATTCAAACGCTGTAATTCTAAACCCTCAAATCTATAACCAAGAATACAGACATCACCAGCAGACAAAGACGCATCGGCTGTTGTGCAGTCTAATTTAAAGGAATTAACAAATCCTTGACCGCTTGGCACATCTGTTGATTGGCTTTGTGTCCAAGTGCCAGCAGAGCTTATCTCTGGGTTCATTTTGTCTACTGTTCTAACAGTGCCAGTTGTGTCACCTGAAGCTGATGTTGCTCTTTGTGCAACAACCATTGCCCCATTTTTTACAAGATTTTTGTGTCCTGACGCCTTTTGCCCACCAATCAGTGCGGCTAGTTCTGCTGCTTTACTCATGCTAGGTCTCCCATGAAATTCATATCATGTCCTTCACTGTCATATAACGTCAAACCACCATTAGTTCCGGGTCCATAACCTGCTCTTATTCTAATGTTGCTTGTAGCTTTTGTGTTAGAGCCAAATTGTCGTGAATTAGTGTCTACCGTAGTACTACCAAAGTTAAAAGCAGAGCATGAATAATTTACATTACCGAAAGAACTTGTGAACGCAGGGGTGTAGTCGCCTGTTCCGTTATCAGTTAAACTTGCATGATTAAAACTGTCCCGGGCGGCTGGTGTGCTTTGACCATTAAAGTTTATCCACGCCTTCGCACTACCACTCGCCACAAAGCTAGTAGCAATGCTGTTGTTCCCAGCGGCATCCTTCAGTGTGTTTACTCTAAGTTCGCTTGCCATTACGCTAGGTCTCCGTGTATTCCTAAATGTACATATGTACTATCTGCCGCAGCCCCACCAGTTTCGTTCATTTCAAGCCTATACGAACCCGCCGCAATAGTATGTTGACGCACTGATGCGGTAATTACACTTGTGACACCACAAGAATTTAAAGCTGAATAGTTTGCGTTACTCATAGCTGATGTGTATGAGGCGGTATAATCTCCTGTGGTATTATCCGTGACGCTGGCTATATTATTGCTATCTCGTAAAGCAATTGTTCCAGAACCATTTAAATCCATCCAAGCCTTCGCTAACCCCTGCTGAAGATTAGTCGTGGTTGAGTTGCCCTCGCCAGTAACGCTAATAGAGCCAGCGGTGGTTACACCTGTTAGGGTATCTACTTTAAGAATACTAGCCATTATGCGAGGTCTCCTGTAATTCTACCACTAGAATGGTCAAAATCAGTGTAAGCTCCCCCAATATAGTTAACTATTCTGTAATTAGTGGTATTTCCAACTTGATACCAGCAACCGTCCATTGCATATGTGTTAGAAATTGTTGTGCATTTGTTGACTGAACTGAAATTGTTAACAAAATTTACATCTGTTCTACCCGTGTTAACATCTGTAAGAGAACTTTGATTAAAACTACCTAAAGATTCTGTTGTTCCAGTCTGGTCAACAATTGTCCAATGCTTTGCCACCCCCTGCACAGTATTCTGCGTAACATTTCCACCATCTGATACATAGGTAGATGTATTAGCCATTTTAACATTGGAACCGCCAGAGCCAGCCTTATCTACAATGGTATCTACATTTAACTGACTGGTCATACGATACTCCAATATCCGTTAACAGTGACCGTGGCATTGCTCTGTGTAATAGGCCCAGCCGATACACCATTAGTTGTCGCACTGATTGTGATGTCAGCAGTAATGGTCTGCCCATTGGTACGGATGATGCTGTCATTGCCTAAGAATGGGTAGCGTGTGTCAGCCTCTGCTTTAGTGTAGCTGTTGGCTACAGAGAATGTGTCATAGATAATCATCTCAACTACGTCATTGAGGCTTGCCCCTGTGACCAAGACTACTGTTGTACCTGTCGTGGCTGTATAGTCTGTTCCGGGTTTGAGTAAGACACCGTTTTGATATACGTCTAAGTATAGGCTATCCTGATAAGTCAACACCTTTGCATCTTGATCACTGCCACTAAAGCTAGTCTGTCCTGCTGTTGCTTGATATACAAAGCGATTGCGGAAACCTACTGTTGGGGATTTACCTATGTATGGCATTTAATTACTCCGGCAAACTACTAGCCATTGATTCTTCGTTTCGTTTTGCTGCTGTCTTAACAACACCTAACTCAAATGCTTGTGTCACTTGTGCATCAGCGCCTGTGGCGATAGCAATATCATTCTCGTTACAGTGTGCTACTAACGCGGCAATGATTTCTTCCTGACCAAGACGGGCGCGGTTGTGAAGAGCATTGTCAGCCCAGACTTGAACAGTTGGAGCGACATACTCTAAGCTCTTATACTGAGTGTCTGTTAACTCTATCGTGATTGAAGGCATGTGTTTATCCTTTTAATGCAGAAGCCCAATGCTAATGAAGTTGTTAGAATTAGCCGAAAGGTCAGAATAGCTGGTGTGATAACCCACCCCGCAAGTGTCATTCGCAGCAAGGTCTAGGAGTATGTTTGCATTGTTTGAGTTGTAAGTGCCACTTGTAGCTGAGTCTACCGGGTCCCAGAAGACGCATATGTTTGTGCTATTTTTATAAAGATACATACCACACCACGCATTGTAGGTTACTTTGTGGCCCGCTTTCATCAATATGTAATATCTACCAGCAACAGGGGCTGTAAAAAATCCTCCACCAGAGGCATTGTTAAAGTGACTTCCTATGTTAAATAAAACATTTGTCCATCTTTTATAACGAACACTTGAAGCTGCTTCAGCGCCGCTAGTGCCGACAATAGGTGAATCTGCAACGAACAATGGTTGATTAGGAATTGCAGTGCGACCACTGCTATCAATCGTAATAGCGGTAGCATTAGCAGAATTAGATATGCCTGTTATGCCCTCTTTGCCAATCTTAGTTAATGCCACCGTCTATCTCCTTATGCGTAAGGGGTATCACCAAGCACAGATGTATCCCAAGCTGCCTTTAGCTTTGCGATTGTATCTGCATCGCTAATCGCTGAAGCGGCTGGTGCATCACGCAATGCCTTCTTCTTATTTACAGAGTTGATCTTTGCAGTAGCATCATCAGCCTCTAGTGCTTTCATATACACGACATCCTCTGCATCAAGCAGCGGTGCGCGAACTTCACGAATTTTATTCTGAAAAATCTTTTTTGCTTCTGCCATGTCCTCAGAAATGACTTTACCACTCAAAGTCCATGCTCCACGAAAATGACGGTCAGATGGAACGGTAGCGGTTGAAGCATCAATCTGATTACCGTCCTTGTCTACGATATATGTTGTTGCCATGAGGTTTCTCCTATGCGGCTACGGTTTCATCAGTGGCTAGTTCTTCACTTATCTTCCAAGCATTTCGCCACTCTCTTGTAGCTGGAAGCTGTTCCTTACGGCATATTACCATCTTTGGCTTATTTCCGCTATCATAGTCACGCCACACATGCTGTGGGCAATCCTTCATAATCAAATACTCAATAGCCTGTTCTTCGGTCATAGCCTCAACAGGCTCAGTGTTATGTAGCAAGTGTCCTCTGGTGTGCTTTACAAAGTCAGGCTTTGCTTCATCTTTAGCTAGTTCCCAGTATACCTGTACTGGTGGTAGGATGCCGCCCTGTAACGCACAAGCCATCCAGTTAGGGTCAGGCACAAGTATCTTAGCGCATTCGTCTATGCTGTCCTCGTACACTACACGATAGTCAGACTGTACAGCGTCTAGGTTTTCTTTTGCCCAACATAGCCTGTCAAATAGGTGTGTGCCTTGAAATTCTGGTGTTTCCATTATGCTAGGTCTCCAAATACTGCTATTCCTTGGTCTGCGTTTGTAGCACTTGCACTAGTGTTTATGCTTTCTACATCTACAACACTAGTTGTAGCATCCGCTGTTTTTACTCTTATAATAGTCTGATACCCAAGCGCACAAGTTGCGGTGGGATTCTCCGCAGTATTTGTGGTGAGAGCATTCGTCAGATTGTACTTATAATCTCCAGTGCCTTCGTCTACTCCGCTGCTTACGTTAAGTGATTTAAATAAAACAGCAGCCTCATCAGCGGCAATAGTAACCTTCGCACTACCCTGCACAACATACTGCGTATCAAGTGACCCAGCGGTGCTGTGTTCTAGGGTATCTGCTTTTATCTTTCCTAGTGCCATTATGCGAGGTCTCCGTGTACCGAACTACAGGTTTGCGTGCTGTCTTGTAAAGTCCCACCTGAGTCTCTTATTCTCTGATAATGTGAGTTTGAACCGCTACCAAATATTTCACCATTGCCGTGATAACCATTAGATGCCATGTAAACAGAAATAGCGTTACCTGTTACATTGTTTGTATAAAATATCTGCTGATTTCCAGTGCCGTGGTCTGTGACGCTGGCTACATTCCATGATTGTTGATTAGTATTATTAGTAAGGTCATAGTAAATTCCTACTACTGCCAAGCCGTCTTGTAGTTTCATTGTTACAGAGCCATCAGTAACAGTCACGCTTGCAGCCGCAGTCTTGCCTGTCAGTTTGTCAGTTTTGATACCGCCATTATCTGTAACTAAAGACGCATTGTCAGACAGGTCATTGATATTTGTTACCTGTATCTTACTCATGCTAGGTCTCCAAATACTGCTGAACAACCAATCAAATCGCTGTCACTACCGCTGTCTGCGTCATGCCCTTGAAAAGGAATAAGACTTGTCGTTGCAACCCCAACATCAAGGTTGTGTGTGTTGTTTGCCGCAAGTGTGCCTTCAGTCCAGATGTACTGTTTGTTCTGCATCGCGTTGGTTAGGTTGCCCCGCGCAAGGCCAGTTCCAGCATCCGTTCCGCTAGAAATATTTAGGCACTCTGTAGAAATTGCATTAGTAGCAATATCCATTGTAGTGCTGCTTCGCAAGTTCATGTTAAAAGTAACTTTTGCTGCTGCTTGCTTAGTCAGCGTAACCGCACCACCGCCTGTACTCTGAATGGTATCTGCTTTTAATGTACTCATAGCGTCACCAATGTCCCACCGCTTTCAACGGTTAATGTAACACCACTAGCCACAGTAAACGGTCCAGTTACGTTGGCGTTCTCTGTAGCTAAAATGGTTGTATTTGCTGTGAGAGATTGTGCGTTGACACGGAACAAGCCACCAGCCTTGAAATTACCCTTGTTCTCGGCGGCTGGTGTGACAGTGCCTACTTGAGGAGCGTTGTAATTAACAAAGATATTTCCCGTCCCGGAAGAAGGCGCGGCTGTAAAAGTTAGCGTAGTACCATCAGGAATAGTGTAGGCGGCTGTGTCCTGTACGACACCATCGACTGACACCAGTACATCCTGCACGGAGCTAACCGCAGTATTTAAAGTGAAAGTTGTATCACTACCGTCACCATTAAATCTCTGTACTGCTGGTATTGACTGATAATTAGTAGCAAGCTGCTCACCTATATATGGCATTAGGTAATCTCCATATAACTCATGGTCACGCTCACCTTGTCCGCAACGCTTGCGTCTATCTTTATAATATCTCCAACATTCGCAATAATCTTGTTCCCCGCCATTAATTCAAAACTGCTTCCAACAGGTATTGGTATGTCTTTGCAAAGATGCGCCGTGGTGTTTTGCGTTTGATTCGTCTGAGTTGTTGTGCTGACTAATGTGACTGAAGATGTTATCTGCGAGGTGTGGACGTTAGTAAGTGTTAAGCCAAGGATAACAATAGTGCTTCCTGTTTGGACAGTGTACAAAGTTTCAGGCGTTCCTGCGGCGTTTGGTGCTACATCTCTAGTTATCAGTTTGAATGTGTTTGCCATTAATCTCTCCTATCAACCAAGTGCAATTGCCAAGGCTGTGGCATCGTCTACTGTGGCAAAACCAGTTGCACCAGTTGCATCTTTGAAAACCATCTTCTCTGCTGGCATCGTACAAAATATTGTTCTAGTACCAGACGACCAGCTTATCTTCTCGTCACCTAATGTAAGCGCCGCATTGTCTGCCAAGGTGACTGCTGAACTTAAAGCAATACTTGTCTGGCTATTCACCGTAGCAATAGTCACAACGCCGGAGATTCCTGTCCCTTTGACGCGCTGTCCCACAGTTAGAGTACCTCCAGAGACATTATCAACTGTAACGGCTGTAGAGGCGCTCACAGCGCCATTTACGAGTGCTGTAATCTTTGTGCTACTGCTTTCTAATATCGTAGTCCTAGCCAGTGTTGTGCCAGACAAAGTATATGTTCCAATTCCAACCTCAAAGTTCGTGCCATCGGAGCAGCCGTAGTAAGTGGTGTTGCTGTTCCCTATCTCAGAGAAAGCCTCAAACCCACTTACTGCTCCAGATAAGGTGTAAGCACCCGTGCCAGTAGTGGCCGTGGTTTCCTTAACACGATCTTTGATCACAAGAGCCATTACTTCAGCTCAATGCTTAGGTTGCTTGCGTTGATCCTAAAGATGTCACCAACAGCCAATGTTTTTGATGCGTCAAGAGCGCCTAGGAACAACGTATTGCTACCATCGAACTTTAACACGACATTATCAGAAATGCTTTGAGCAGAGCTAAGAACGATTGCATTCTGGTTTGTGACAGTCTGCACTGTAACAAGCCCGCTTATCCCGACTCCAGTGACAACATCACCGACTGCAATAGTCCCGCTGTTTGCATCCAGCGCCACGTTAGCGGAGCTTGATACAGCACCGTTTACAGTGGCCCGTGAAAAGCTATTGTCTGCAACAAACGCATGAGTGACTGTGTAGCTAGCGATTCCACTAGATGGAGAAAACTCAATATTGCCATCATTAATCACTCTCTGAGAATCACAGATAACTGTGGCTCCAGCGGTGTGAGATGCGGCGGAAGTTCCGTCTTGCGCTCTACTTACCCCTGTTAACGTATTAACACCTGTAAAGGACAGAGCAGTGTTATCAGCAATTGTCACAGCGGATGACAGTACGATGTTGTTCTGGTTAGTCACAGTGGCGATACGAACTGTGCCAGATATTCCTGTGCCAGTCACAACCATACCAACTGTAAGCGTTCCATTGTTTCCATCAACAGCTACGTTAGTAGAACTGGAAACGGCTCCGTTTGCGTCAGCGGTAGCTGTTCCATCCTTGCCTGTGTAAGTGAGTATCTCTTGGTTGATAACAATATCACCTGATGTAGGCAAAGCCTCAGCATCTGTTAAGATAATCTCTGTATCAGAAGCGCCAGCATTGACAGCAAGTGTGGTGTTTGACTGTTTCCAGTTAGCCGCCGTTACCTGTTGTCGTGTATAGTTAGCGTCTTGAGTTGTTATATTCACTTCCGTGAATGCACTATTTTCAGCACTTGTTACTGCGGTAGCTAAACCTACATATATGCTGTTGCCCGGCGTGGCAAAGGAAAGAGCATTATTCTTGAACAAGAAGTCAAGAACTCGTCTTTCCAAGTATGTGGTTGCCGCATTTGATGTTGCCATCTTCTACTCCTTATGTGCGAGGTCTAGTGGGTAGACCCTGCCTGTATGCGTCATCGTTTTCTCTTGCTTCCGCGAGGTCTTTTAACCTTGATAGGCTTTCTTGGAAGCGCCCATCATACATGGATATAACATCCTGCTCACCCTTCATGTAAATATACGCTTCTATTAGAGAACCGTAAAGAAGGGCGTTTGTAGCGTTTTTGCTAAGCCATGTATATTCATTGTCTGCGCCAGCGGTCAGGCTTGCTGGACGGTAATAGTAGTGAAGCTCCACAGTGTATGCTTGATCCGGTGTCGGACCTAATATGAAGTTTGCCTGAACCTGACCCGCTGCGGCTGTCGCAGTTGCATCAAAGAAACCATAGTATTTAGGGGTTCCTGTGACGGTCCTGTCTGGGTACGCCTCTCTCATAAAGTTTACATCTTTCTCAAGAAGAAACCCCTGCTTGCCAGCAGTGCTGACAAACAAAGAAAAGGGAGCCAAGAAGTCTGAGGGTGTTGATAGGTACTCATTACCTTGAGTAAGAGCTGATGTGGCATTCTTGCGAAAGTTCTCCAGATCAACATTAACTATTATTCTGTCTTCTGCCGCACGAATAAAGACAGGGATGTTAGTTACGAACCCTGTTTCGTCATTCTCTGTAAAGTCTTTTATAGCTTGCTTTAACTCGGCATAAGTATAAGACATTAGTTAATCCTGACTATCGCAGTTCCCGCTGCCGCTGCTGGCATCGTTATATTAAAGTTCGCTGAACTAACGCTTTGGTTTGAACCAAATGAATAGACGGCAACAGCTTTGTTCGATTTACTGGAATTGTATATTAATGCTCCACTTGTAGAGAACGTAGCGTTTGACCAAGACGGATTACCAAAATCAACCAAGCCCGTGGTCCCGTCTATGCTTGGCGCTACAACGCTTAGCGTAACTCCCCCCGCAGAGTATCCAGTTCCTGATATCTCATTTGATGTGCTGTATGCTGTTGTAGCAGCATCTAGTGACGCGCTACTGCTGTACAAAGCAATCTTGAACGTATCAGATGTAAAGTCGTGTACCGCCTCAAACAGTTCTTTCTTGAAACTTGTACACAGTGCTGTGTTTATCGCCATTTTATACTCCTACGGGGTGTTGGCCTGACCACCCATTCCGCTATGATTTGTGCAGTAATAATACAGTGTAGGCGCTCCACTAGCCACTGTGATCTGCGTATAAGCCCCAGATGAACCCGGAGTACCGCTTGTTGTTACGCCGGTTGTGTACTGTGATCCTCCTCCATGAGTACCATTAGCTGTTGTGGAGAACCTAAATGGATGACTTGAATTACTGTTGTCAGACTGGTCAAACTTGTATGTAGAGCCTTCGTTTAGTGTAAGAGTTGGGGAGGCTCCTGAGAGGCCAGCAACATAATACTTGTTTCCGCTTCCGTATGAGTTGGTTCCAGAGGCAACGGTAACTGTGTAGTTATTCACAGTTGACAGTGTTAAGGAGCCTACAGCGCCTGTTCCAGAAACCCCTGTAAGAGTCACTGTAACAACAGGGCCAACAGTACCATCAGCTACAAGCTGGCCCGCCCTACCAATGCCAAACCCAACATTAACCCTAGTCAATGTCGTAACATCAAACGTTGGGAATGTTATAGTTACAGACTCCTTGAACCGTTCTGGCCTTGGATCACGCAAAGACTGTGGGTCAAATATACGCATACGGCCCAAGAAGTTTTGAGGATGATCTGGGTCAACCACATCTATCCCGACTCTCATTCCTGTTTTGACACCGTTCTTAAACTCATCAACAAGGTCTTTTAGGTCATACCTAAAGCCTGTCTTGTCACAGTACCCAAACGCATATTTGCCCTTAGCAAAACTCATTAGCCAGCTCTACCGTATCTCTTTCCTTTTGTTGCAGCGCCAGCGCCACGAACAACTCCACCAGATTTGTACCCCTGTACTTTTTTCATGGAGCCACCACCCATTCTACGGGCTGTTTTGTTTTTGTTAGCAAGCCTAGCCATGCGAGTTTCAGCGACCTTGGCAGCGCCTGATTTAGGTGTGTTTGCTAATGTTTTCCCAGTGGGCTTTGCAGCTTGTTTGCTATCACGCAACTTACGAGCCTTAGCCAGCATTGCTGCGCGTCCTGACTTGCTTTCTTTAGTGGCCGCTGCCTTGCTTGGCGTTGGCGTCATATTGCTGCCGCCTTGCTTAACTTGACTCTGCATTGAGCGAGTCGCTGTACGTTGACGCTTTTCTGACTTGTTCTTAACATCCATGTCAGCCATTTGACCGCGCTTTATTCCCGCATATGGATTAGAAGACTTAGACCCCGCCATGTTAGTGGGAAGCTTAATAGATTGACCCAAGCGGATCTTATTGGCATTTTTAATGCTTGGATTAGCGCCCAGCAAAGCCTTTAATGTAACGCCATTTTGTTTTGCAATTTGAGAAAGGGTTTTTGCCGCTCCCTTTTCTCCAACCTTTACTGAGCCACCTTTAGCATAACCCATGCTTTTCTTAGCCATTCCACCACCCATCATTTTACCTACTCCATCTGCGGCAAAGAATGGGACTTTCTTTCCACCCTTCTCTACCATTTTAAGTTTACCACCTTCGGCCTTTTTATTCATTTTATTTAACCTTTTCACTGCTTGAGGGTTTTCCTTTAAGGTTTTGTTAAAAGCCCTTCTTTGAAGTGCCTTGCTGTTCTTAGCAGGGTCTTTTAGGGTTCCCTTTTTTGGAGCAAGAAAATTTTCAGAATCTAGTTTTTTTGAATACACCTCTTTCATGGCCTTGCTTATGGATTTTGGCTTAGGCATTTTCCCGCCTTCTTTTTTACCCAAAGGCTTTGTCTTCTCTGTATTCATTGGATGCTTCGGATTTGCATGACGAGGCTTCGACTTCGGCAGAGGCATCTTTTCCTTTTGATTTAACTTTTTAATTCTAACAGGCATATTAGCCTCCTAAATAAAACGTGTCGTATGGCACGAACTTCATTGGTGAAGAGTCTGTGTCCTCGTTTGCAGCTAACTCAAACTGAAACTCATACTCTTGTTTAAGCGGTCCCACACGAGCCGCAACTTCGGGTTTCTTCATGGCTATGTAATACGCCATACCAGCCGCAAGACAAGGTACAAACCTTGGCGGCACATCAGCGGTCGTTCCTATTCCAGACGAGACGCCATTGATTCCGCGTAAGCGGAAATACGATAAAGTATACGAGACAGAATCCGGCACAGGCCACAAAGTAACATTGACAGCTGTTGCTTGACGATCAACAAAGATTTGTGAAGGCCGTCCTTGCAAATTCTTAGCGCTTTGCTGAGCATAGCTTGAGACGCTGATACGCTCCAAGCTAGTATCGACTTGCTCTGTCCCAGAGCCTGTACGAACTTGATGTTCAATGAGGTCAATAGTATCCGCAGGCATTTGATAAGTCGCTGTGCCTGCTGTGAGAGCTTGTGTGCCAGAGTCGATAGTCCAGAGGTTAAGTCCACGATTTTGCCATTCCAATGTTAATAGGTTTAAACTGCGCCGCGCAGTCTTTAGGTCGTATCCTGTTTGCAGCTGAAGGCCAGCGCGTTCAAACGCTTCTTCAAATATCTCAGATAAATCAGGTGTTATTACAGCCATTACTTGACCTTCCTATGCGGCTTTACTTTCGCTCGTACCTTTTTAGGCTGCTTGACGAACTGCTTACCAGCCTTAGTTCCTTTTCTTTTAGCAGCGGTGGTGGCCGCGTACTCCTTTGGTGAGAGGGCTTTAATAGCTGATGCCGGTAAATACCTCTCTCCGGTTGCCTTAGATCCCTGCGTGGAGGGTTTGCCACTCTTGGTTCTCCATTTTTGCTTAGTCCACGACTTCAGACTCTTCTGCGAACTCTTTAACGGCATGTTGTACCCCCGTACATATTATAGCACTTTCTAGCTAACTGACGCTACCACAGTAATAAAAAGACCGGCTGCGATCATTATTAAGACACAAACAATAGTACCCATCTTAATGTTTTCCATTATTTCGTTCTGCCTTAACAGATCGGCTTTACGTTTAGCGGCAACGGCTGCCTTTGCTTCTTTTATTCTTCTGGCTCTTTCGTCCACTATACCACGCCAAGTGCCGTGACCGAAGCGCATGTCAACCATGGTGGCTACTTCTTGCAACTTTTCAGCTGCTATCTTTGCGTCTATAGTTTCTCTAGCAACGTTCTCAACGCCGAACTGGTCTACTAAAGAAACCCCAGACTTCCTATTTCTAGCCTCATTTACCTGTTTCTGCCCTGCAAACAATGAGTCTATTTGACTAGCGATATCGCCAATATCATTGGCCGTACCTATAGCACCCTTTATTCCGTCTACTGCACTTTTTACAAGCGCTATTCCTGCCAAGGTTTCTGCAATCATTTTTATTCCTTACTTAGATACTGGTGATCTCCCTTCTTTTTGTTTAGGCCGCTAAGACAGGATTGCTTGCTTCTACCCCCATCCACTTGCTCCACTCTGCATAATAATGACGCATTCCAACTTCATCGTGTATCGTTCCGTTTTCATGCCTTCCATGCAATATGTTGCGAGGCTCTGTACCAGTACGCATTGTTGTGCCTTGGCCAGATACTCCAATTAGATCTTCGTGAAGATTGCGACCAAAAGGACCCCATATACTGTTGTGATGCTTTATGCGAGTCTGACGCTCCTCTGGAGTGTCCTTTTTAAGGCCGTACCCACGAAACTCAATGAGGACTTTGTTTGGGCCAAGAGGCGTAACGCTATCGCTTCTATAAGCGCTGCCACGAAGATTAAAATTAAATCCGGGAAACAGATCAACCATGTACCACTGATTGGGAGGGAGGTTAGGGAAACTAAGCTCTCCCCTATCCTCAAAGCCATCGTACTCCTCGTAGTTAACCGTGAAGCTACTGACGTTAACGTGACCGTTATCAAACGGTATATTTTTTCTGGCAAAGTATTCATCGTTAAACCCTGACACACGATTAAAGTAGTGCATGAAATCGTGGTAGAACTCGCTGTTGGTATCGTGCCACAGCTTGTAGTTAGTGTCGATGACTGCCTTGTGGTAGTGAAAGACTTCCATCTCTTCAGTGTCGATAGCATCCGCAATACAGTCGAATGCACCACCCGTCCACTCATCTACACTCTGAGTTGGGTTGGGGTCTAGTGTAACCCAGACCATACCGCCGTGTTTCACTTCAGTATGAAGTTTTACAAAGTCTTCCATTAAAAATTCAACACGAGACATTGACCCAGAAGGTGCAGTTTGTTTATCTGTGTTAATATACCCTTGAATGTAATCGCCATTGTTTATAGCTATTACAAGTTTTCCCGCAATAGAAGTAGTTCTAAAATTACCTGCCTCTGATAATTCAGATTTATGGCACATAGGAACCCACACCTTGGAAAAGATGTTTTCAATCTCTTGCTCATACAAACCATGATCAGAATATATAAGTGAATTTATATACTCTACACTAGGCTCTAGCATCCAGCTTTTGTGATTCCTTGGCGGCATTAGTCTCTATATCCTCCACCAGCCTTCTTGTAAGCAGAGGCTACCATTTGAGCCTTACGCGCACTCCACTGACCCGGAGCGCCACCCTTACCGCCAGCTTTGATTCTGTTAAATATTTTTTTACGCATTGTGGGCTTGGTGTAGTTTCCAGCCTTATTCACTGTAGACTTTGCTTTGCCTCCAGACTTCATGCTTCTTGGAGGTTTTTTGTTTTGCTCCTCAACATACTTTTTTTGTGACTCCATTCTAGCTTTTGCTTTTTCTCCAGTCTTCGGAGTTCTAGAGCGAATCCCCTCAAGCATGTTCTTTCCTGAAGATCTTATTGCTTCTCCCCCAGACTTCATCTTCTGTAATTCTCCACCAGTATCGTATGCTCTGGCTTTTGAGTAACTAACAGGCTTCTTACCCATAAACGTTTTTGCAATGTTAAAGCTAGGAGTACCCTTTGGTGTTTTTACTTTTTTTGATTTGACAGTTTTACCCCCATCCTTCATTGCCTTAACTGAAGGGGCCTTTCTATTGTAAGACCCCTTTCCTTTTTTAGGCTTTACCACCTTTGGTTTTAGTGATGGACTTCTTAACGTCTTAGCAACAGGGTTACCGCCCTTTTTCATAGCGATTGGCTTTTTACGCTGACCGCACATCATCTTTGCTGCTCTCATTACGCTCTCCTGTTTACCTTACGCGCAGTAGAGGTGCGCCTGAATGATCTGTTCTTTGCAGCAGACACAGCCTTTAGGTTAGAACGGCGGTTGTCTGTTGGGTTGCCGTTCTTGTGGGCCACATCTTTTCCGTCACCCTTTTTTACCTTGCCAGCAGCGGTCATTTTATTCCTTGCCGTGTTTCTGCCAGCCCTTCTTGTCTTTTGCTTCTCAGAGGACTGATACTTCTTGTACTCTGATTTGTAATTGCGTGTCATTTGTGAGCCTTTTGAATAGGAAACTTGGCTTTCAAAGATCCGCCCTTATGAGGCTTAAACCCTGAGCCATTCTTCATTAGCTTATACCCACTTTTGGATTTCATCCAATGGAAACCTTTTGGAGCGCTTACGATCTTTGATTCCATGACTACTTCCTTCTAGCTCTAGTCTTACCTTTCGCAGCACACCCGTCTATTGAGTATGACTTTTTCATAGCGCCACCTTTTTTCATAGGCGTCATACCCTGCATTGGTGTAGCCCCCATGCCAGAGCCAGCCTGTGACTGCCCTGATGCAGGAGCGGCTTTCCCAGATTTATTTTTCTTTTTGCCAGCCTCAATCATCATTGCTAAGGGGCTTACGTTTTTTAAGCCCTTGCCTACAGCACGACCAATCATGCCCTTACCGGTCATTGCTCCTGCTAAGGGGCTTACTGATCCAAGAAGCTCTCCGCCTCCGATCATTTTTTTAACCTTCTTTTTCATCTTACTTCCTTTCATTTGGCTGCCCATGCTGGTTCTGGATATAGTCATTTTATCCACCCAATAAATAAATGGGCTAGTGCGCCTACAGCACCGCCTAACCCTATGATTACCCAGAAAGCACCTTTCCATCTATTGGCTTGAGCCTTTAGATCGGAAACCTCTTCATGGACATGCCTAACCTCACTGGAAAGAGTCTTTATACGCTCTTCCAACCTAGCTAGAGTAACTTCAACCGCTTCAGTCATTAGCACTTCCACCTTTTACGGGCTTGCCTTAGACGGCTATTAGGATTAGCTGCTGCTTTAGGAAACTTCTTCATCTGACCGGCAGAACGCGCACAGAAAGACTTACGCCGCTTAGCTGATGCGCTACCGGGCTTTACCTTGCCTGTCACTGCCGTCTTGAGCTTGCTACCGGGGTTTTTAGCTCTGTAAGCTTTGACGCCCTTAGAGGTCATTCCCGCGCCCTTTTTAGTAGCGCGGAAATTACCTGATTTAACAGACGTTTTTATAGGCGTTTCTTTTTTTCTAGGCACAGAAACATCTCCTAATTTAAGCTAAAAGAAGAGTTACCTTACTTCCACTGCCAGTCAGGGCAGCAAAGAAAACACCGTCTTTTGCTAAGATACCATCGTCAGGAAGGAACACTTCGTTCCATCCTGCGGCAACGGTAATATCAAGAAGAGTGGTTCCAGTAGAGGTTCCATTCTTCAAGGTCAAAGCAGTAACATTGGTTCCGTAAACTAAGATGTTTTTAATCCTAGCCCTAGATGTGCCAACTAAAGCAGGGGTGTCACCTGTATTAAAGTTATACGCCTTTACATCACCATCAGCCATAATAACCTCCTATTAAGCAAGGTTATTGTTTTGCTGATACAGGATTGTAAAGCGAACAAGGCCTGCGTTTGTGGCAGCAGACGCGGTCACAGTCAAACGAATGTCTGATGTGCCAGTGTCTTGCCAAGCCAATGCAGCGCCAGCTTGTGTTGTTGGGTACTTACGTCCAGCGTCTGTTCCAGATGCAAAGGTGTTCAGAATTGTAGCTGCTCCACCTGCGGTATCGCCAACACTAAGGTTGGTTGAAGCATTTGCGGCTGTAATGATGTCAATCACACAGTCAATAATTTGAGAATTTGCAGGGATAACAACGTCAGTGACCTGAGCAGCTAGAGCGCCACCTGACAAGTCTGCTGAAAATGTTTGGGCCATAACAACTTGACCGACATTTGCGATATCAGTTCCAACTGTTGTGCCTGTAGTGTTCTTGATTGTTCCGGCCTTAATAGGACCAGAAAAAGTGGTAGTAGCCATGAGGAACTCCTTGTCTCGGCTAATGTCAGCCGCCCTATGCGACTGTCAAGGTTCTTATTAATTATAACAAAAGAAAGGGCGACCCGAAAGCCGCCCAATCAATATTTGTACCCTAGTACGATTAAGCTCCGGGAGAGCCGTAAACGCCAAGTGGATCTGAAACACCGAAGCTGTAACGCTCACGGGCCTTGTAGCGAACATTGCCTGTGTCAAAGTCACCATCCATAGATGTTGACATTGCTGTACGGACAAAATGCTTCATGCCGTTTGGAACATCAGTTGTCAGGAAGAAGGCATCGTTATCAAGCAAGTAGTGGTTGACACGATATCCCTGAGCAATTGAACCGTTTGAACGCAGTGCATTGATGTCGTTATCGGCAGTCCCGACACGAAGATCAGTCTGTAGCAAGCGAGTTGCAACAAACATTAGTGCTGGTGGAACAATCAGCTTTTGAGGACGGGCGGCTACAAGTAGCCCACGCTCGTCAACAAACGCAGCAATGTTAATTACTGCATCCTCAAGAGATGTTTCGTTCAAGTCAGCAGCTACTGCTGGACGGTTGGCGTTTACACCACCCTGTACAGTCGGGTGATTAGCATTAAACAGAGTAACGCCATCGCCAGATGTAAAGGTTGTGAAGCCTGTGTTCAGGAGAGAAGCTGCTTTGACTTGCTTTGTGTAAGCCATAGCGCGGGCAAGAGCTTTTGTATAACGAGCTGAGAGCGCATCGTACAAATTATCTTCCATTGCTTCTTCCGTTACAGAGAAGCCCATTCCCACGGTTTCGTGGTTGTAACGGGCGGTGAAGGATTCTTGAGCGGAATCATATGAAATCGCGGAACCTTCAGGCTTGACTGGTGCAGCACCAAAGCCTGACAGTTTGACCTCTTCCTCAAAGCTACGCTCTGAAGTCTCAGTTTCATAGATTTCTGCATGCTCGTTTTCGTACTTTGCGTACTCCATACCAAACAATGCATTTAGACCCGGCAAAAGCTCCTTTAACAGTTGTGCGCGTGAAATAGCCATCAGTTACACTCCTTATGCTGAGCCAGTTGTTGAAGAGTGCTGATGGTAATTAAACTTACACACCAGAATCGGGAATGAAGTACCCTTTTCATCACCCTGATCTCCACCCAAGTAATCAATAATTCTGATTGGGTTTTGAGCATCAGTGCTAATTTCAGAAATGTCCAAAGCTACACGACTAATGTTAAGTGTAGTATTTGGGGCTGTCTGAATGAAAAGTGTATTCTTGCCATAGACATCACCAACGTTTGTTGGAGCGCCATCTGCTTGGATAGCAAACAAAGCGTTAGGGTCGTCTACTACAAATGCCATTGCGTCAGACGCAACGGTACTAGCAGGCCATTTTTGTGAAAACACTTTTTGGCCTGAGTTAGGATCGGTGAATGAACACCCCATGAAAATACCGACCATATCGATGGCGGTAGAATCATCACCTGTAGCGGCCTGCTTCTGAATGGTTGTCGTTGTACCATTATCTACAAGCATGGCGACATCGCCAGTGCAGATATTGGTAGCGTAACCTGACAAAATTGGGTACTGGCGGAAAACTTCCAATGAACCAGAATCCAATTTACCAATCGGGCGCAGACCGAAGGGAGCAGCAACTGAAGACATATTGTCTCTCCTCTCATCTACTCAATAGTTAAACACGGTAAGCACCCACCATTGACTACTTACCAAACGAAGTTTTGGTTGACCTTTCAGGCTGCATCATTGGCATGCGAGCGTCAGATTGTTTTAGGTAGCTATTGTCTACCGCTTGGATCTGATTAACGTTCATGTCATCATGCGCGTCCCTACGGGATACCACATATTCGGTTGAGTTCTCGCAAAGTAGCAATCCTCCAACCTCAACATTACCTTGAAATCGAGAATCGATATCAGGCAACACTTGTAATTCAGGATGGTCCTCTGCCTTAACTGGCGTCCAACCCTCACGAAATTTAGCCGATACATTGGTGTTGTCACTATTCCCCAAAGTTGATGTGCGAATCCAGCGGTACTCTACACCATTGCGTGATTCGGGGGTCGGTAACATGCCCGGTCTTTGCCAAGTCTTTTTACGAGCCTCTACTTCACGAGTCTCGTTTGTGCGTGGGGTTCTGTTAGACATTAGATGCCTCCTTCAAGAGTTGCGCCGCATATTGTTCTGCCGTAAGGCCAAGGCGCTTGGCGAGAGCGACTTGTGTTGAGGTTAATTGCACTCTGCGTGGTTTTTTTGCACTCCGCTGGGCGGGGGCAACCACGGAACCAGCTTGACGAACAGGTGCAGCCTCAACTTGCTGCTCATCAAACTTGTCTGGGAACCGTTCACGCATAGACTCATCTATACGCCGGTAATACTCATCTGCCTGTGTCTGCGGATTGATTCCTTGTTTTACCAAGGTTTCATGCACACCAAAGGCATAACCTGTCATTCCAGAGTCACTGCCAAACCATTCGTTCTGTGATGCCCACGCTTTTGTTTTCTCGTCTGGCTCTGGAACTTTTGGCTTTTTCTCAAGCTCTACAGGCATCTCCTGCTTTACTTGAGGCTTGGGCTTATAAGACTCTACCCTAAACTTTTCATTCTGAAGAGAGCTTAGCTTTTCTTGAGCGTCAATCAGTTTATCAGGATCGCCTGTCTCGTAGGCCTCCTTATAAGCAGACTTAGCACGTTCAAGCTCAGCCTCAACTCTGCTCTTTGCTTGCTCCACCAGAACGCCTTCACCCTCTTCAAGGGTTTTGCGGAGTTTCTGGTTCTCCTCAGTAATCTTACGAGCGTAATCAACCGCCTCGTCCTGAAGCCTAGACGCCTCTTCTTTACGGCGTCTCTCTTCATGGTATTCAAACTTTAGCTGTTTAATCCGTTTCTGAACGCTACCGCTATATTGAGCGATCTCATCGTCCTCTGGGATTATAGCCTCAGCTTCATCGGCGCGGCGAGGTTTGCCCTTATCTTCATCTGGGGTGTCATCAACGATGTCCACCTCAAGTTCAGAATTGTCCTCCAACTCTACCTCAATAGAGTCATCTTCTAACTTCTCAGCTGTATTGTTCATGCTCTTGCGTATCCCCTTGGGTCATCGATGACGGCTTCAACAGTGTCATCATTGATAAGACGGAACTCCTGTTTTTCAATCTTAAACCTTGTACCGGAATAAGAACGAAAAATCACAAAGTCACCTTCTTTACAGTAAGGGCCATTAGGAAACTTCTCAGTATCCTTATAAGCGTCCAGCCCAACCTTCACTACAAAACCAAGAACTGAAGCGGTCTGTTCCGCATTCTTCAGTGTATCAGTTATGTAAATTCCAGATTCTGTTTTTTCTTTAACCTCAAGCGGCTTAATCAAAAGTTTGTAGCCAGTCGGTTCTGGCATTTTGCGGGCGATAGACTCATCAACCGTTTTTTCAGCAGAATACATTTCTGTTCCTTTTGCAGTGATTTAGGTTCACAGTACCTTGCAGGGTTTTCGCCCTGAAAGTCTCCACATTTACAATATAACTCAATTGAATCAGAAGCGGAAGCCTTATGATTCTTCGTACTTCTTTTGCAAATCGAGAATGTCCCTTTCAATAAGCGCGAGAGCTTCCACTTTGCCAACGAGTCGAACATACTCCTCGTGGTTTCCGCATCCGCCACCGGCCATATGGTCAGCGATATCATTCAAATAGTTCCTTATCTTGTCTTTTACAAAATCAAGTTCATTCATCAGTCTCCACCAAGTCCTTTGCTATTTCACGACCTAACTCTATGCCCTGCTTAATATCTTCTCTTCGGGCGTTGTCAGTCTCTGTTGCCACCTTAACGCCAAGGCGAGCGCCCTCACGCTTTTCTTCTGACTGCAAACGATCTTTTTGAACCTCAACGTTTGAAGCCTTGGACTCAATATCGGCTTGAAGCTTAGCAATATCAAGTTGTTTTTTATGCTGGAACTCATCCTCTTTCAGCTTTAGCTCACGTTGCTGTATCTGGGTAAGAGGATCTTGCTGTTGCTGCTGGGCTTGTTTTTGCGCTGCCTCAGCCTGATCCTTACGAAGGAGTTTGCCTGCTGCTTCAGCAGAAAGTCTTGATATTTCTATCTCGACATCTTCTGGTAAAGGCTTTTCTTCGTCAGGCAATCCTACACCAAGATTCTTTTCTATTTCTTTTCTGTACTGCAAGGCGACATGCTCTGTAACGTGCGCTGCAAGAGACGCCTGTATTGCTCCAGCGAAAGGAGACTGTCCAATGATTTCCATAAGCTTTGGATCTTGGGCCGCAGCCATGTGAACCTGAATATGCGCTTCGTGATCCTGATACTTAAACGCCTTAACAGGCTCCTGTTTTAGAAGAGCCATGTTTTCTGTGACAGGGTCTGACGGCTTTATGTCATCTGGAAGCTTAACAATTTCATCAGCGTCTTTAATCCCAAGTACCTCAAGCATCTGACGATGAAGTTTACCCATATTATAAAGATTGGGAGCTTGCTGAGCTAACTGCATGGCAGCCTGATACTGGACGACACGCTGTGCCATTGTGGCAGCATTAGGATCTGATACAGGAATAACATCCACACGCTTATCAAAGTCCTGTTGGCGATTGAAGTCGCCTTCCATATCGTAATTGTATTCTGGCGGCATATAGTCACGAACTACTTTTGCAAGAATACGAAGTTCGTTTTTTAAAGCCGCATGAAGACGAGCCTGAACGCCAGACATGACCTTCATGCTTCGCTCCATAAGAGCTAGTGTAGTTCCGACCGGAGCTTGCGGGTTGAGGTTTCCAACTTGTACATCAGCAACGGAGCCAATCCTTCGCCCCTCTTCCACGAGGTTTCCGAGCAACTGGTATAATACTGATGATGGCTCCTTGTAAGGAAGGAATGCAATCGAATCCCGAATCGCACCACCCGGTACGTCCACATCGCGGAACTCACCCGGCATGAGAGGCGAATCGTCACCTTTAATACGAAGCCCGCGAGCTTTAAGGCCAGCGGGGAGGTTGCTGAGTGTGCCAGCGTCAATAAGCTGTCGAAGAATACTTGTGGCGCTTTTAGCAAGACCACCAATAAGATGAATAAGACCCGTTCCATAGAACCCAAGGCCCGGTAAGTATCTATAGTGAACAAAGTGCGGTCTTTTACGCTTCTTAGTATCGTCTTCATACCAGTTTCTCCTTATGGACAAGATTGTCAAACTGGACTTATCTATGGTGACAACATACGGACGCGCCAAACCATCCGGATCATCGAAAGGCTCTGGCAGGTTAAGGTCAGCATGAACCTCAAGTATGGTGTGCCGATCATCGTCCTCAAGGACAGCAGTCTCACCATCAATCTCATCATACTTTTCCTGAATATCAGAATAATCAGGCTCTGGAGCCGGAAGATCGACATCAAGATAAAAGCCAGCCACCTGAAGCTCTATTATTTCATTTTCTGTTTTTTTCATTACATGCGTGTAACGTGGGCATGTAGCAAGATCGGCAGCGCCGTAGGAAACTACAAAATCTTCTGCTGGCACAAACATGGCAGCGGGGCGTTCATTGATAGGATCGTAATAAACTTTTTTGAAAGAAGATCCAGCAAGGGGCAGACGGAAAAGCATCTGCTCTGTTTCATCGCGGTACTCTGTCATCTCCTCAGTAAGAAGATAATTCATTTCCGTTTCTACACGCTGCGCCTGTTCCTGCTTATCAAGATCCACTTTTCCCATAATCTTTGTACGGACAGGTCCGGACGCAGGAAACAGCTCTCCCATTGCTTGGGCTTGGAATCGGACAACAGCTTCAGTAAGAACTGGGTGGAAAACACCAGCAGCACCAGCCCATGGCTGGGTTCTTTCTTCAATCTTCATTCCCAATAGGTCAAGACCCTTGACGTATGATCGCGCCCAGTCTTTTCTGGATTGTCTGTCAGCAACAAAGTCATCAACAAGCTCGGATGCCAAACCCTCTAGCTCACCCTCTTCAAGATACTCGGCTAGGTTGCTGTCATGGTCAGGTCCGATCATGTCCTCAGTCACATCACCTGTGAAATCTATGACCATTGACTCCCCTTCAGATGTAATACCTACAGCGTCAGGATTAACAATCTCAACCTCAACTTCATCTGTATCCTCTATGTCGAGATCAGAGGGAATCATTTGTTTTTCCACAGCCATGCCAAAATCCTATTGTTTGTATAATTTTTTCATAATAACAGAGTAACGGTCTTTTTAGTAGTATTCTACTGGCCTTCTGTAAGAAGGCTCATCGTCCCATTCATCCATAGAGCTTCTAATCCATCCTCCCTGACGGAATCTCAGCAATGCTTGAGTGGTGGAATCCACCAAATCGTCATGCTCCCCCGCAGGGAATGACGCACATTCCTCAATAACTTCATCAGCCCACCTAGTTGCAGGACACCATATCACACCAGAGGCAAAAAGATCGCTGACTGCGTTAACTCTAGCTATCTTATCCTGTCCACGGGAGGGTGTAAACTCCGTAACTGGTATTCCCATGGCCCTTAACTCAAAAATAAGCGGAGAACCGGCAGCTTTAGCCTCAACAATCATCTGGTCAGGCTCAAATTCCCAGTATTTATCGTAAGCAGCACGTTTTAGCTCTGGAAACTCTAGTTTTTCCTTGTATGCGTCCAAAAGAATAAGGTTTGGGACTGTTACCCCGTCCTCATTCGGCATATTGAAGATACCCCATGTGGTACAAGCGGAATAATCCGCTCGCTGCGTTTTGAGGAACGCAGTATCCCAGCTCTGAATGATTGCTTCGCACGGTGGCGGGCTATCTTTTTCCCATTCCTGCCACCATTCTCGCTTAATCAAGGCTCCTTCTTCTGAAGTTGGGTCCTGTTGGTACTGTGCCGACCATTTAGACACAGGAAGTTCGGCTTTTAGTGCCTCTAACTGATCTGCGGGCCAGAACTCAGGCCATAAAGGGTCACCAGATGGCATAATAGCGGGCAACTCAATGACTTCCCACTCATCTGCGCCTGTTCTTTGGGTAGCTGCTTTAACAATCTGTCCGGTTAAGTCCCTGACAGACCATCTTGTCATCACTACAATGATCGCTCCACCCGGTTGTAGTCTCTGACGCGGTCCTGATGTGTACCATTCGTATACCTTGTCGTAGACTTCTGGGTTGTAAGCCCCCAATGCCGCCTCCTGCTCCGAGTGGGGGTCGTCAATAATGAGAACGTCAGCACCTTTACCAGTAACTGCACCACCAACACCAATAGCAAAATAGTCACCTCTCTTGTTTGTGTTCCATCTTCCGGCAGCTTTTGAGTCAGACGACAGGGATATGCCGGGGAATACCTGTTGGAAATCAGTCTGGTTGATAAGGTTCCTCACCTTACGGCCAAAACCTACAGCCAGTTCTGCCGTGTGTGCGGTCTGAATGATTTTCTTTTCGGGGTATCTGCCAAGAAACCATGCCGGAAACAGATAGGATGCAAACTCGGACTTGGTATGTCGTGGTGGCATATTGATAATCAGGCGCTTCAGGTCACCATTGGCAACCCTTTCAAAGGCATCTGCCATGATTGAGTGATGCTTACCGCTAATAAAGCTTGGCCACATACGCTCAACAAACGGAAGAAACTCTGTCTTGGACTGTTCCTTCTTCTTCGCCTCGTCAAGCTCAGTCAAAAGATCCAGTATCTCCTGTTTTTGATCAGGAGGTAGGTTAGCTATCTTCTTGTTTATAACTGCCAGCTGGCTCATGTTACGTCTTCAAGCCCCTGACGGTTGTGTCCAGAGGGAGTTTTGTCTCCAAGCATGTTGCGGCCCAGTCAATTATCTCACCCCTATCCAGCCTAGGCTTGTGTAATTCCAGAACAATCTCACGGGTCGGACATTCGGTTACGTTCTTTGAGAACGTCTTTAGCTCACCTTCCGGTGTTACGATTACGGAGAAGAAGACAAAAAAGGTATAGAAGTCCATCACTCATCCTCGTCACTTACGCACCTGTTCAAAAGAACCGACTTAGCCAGCTCCAAGAGAAAAACCATATCAGGAGCCTTGCCATGTGACGTTGACATAAACAGATTACCCTCGTCAGTCCAGCCGACAACGATAGCCTCAGTCATCTTTACTTCGTCACGAAGAACGCCAAACATCTCATATGGGTCAAGATCAGTCTTGTCGTCAAGACCTACACCACGAGGAAACTGGATAACGTTATTAGACAATGCACTCTCCCATTCAATCTCCCAAAATAATGACGGTGGGGGAGCGAGGGAGGCCGCTCAACCCCACCGGAGCCGCCGGGAGACTTAGCGACTCACAGGCAGTATATAACAGATTATGTGTTATAACTAGATATGTATATATATATATAAATATAATCATTATACAGACTGTAAGATTCCTAGGGTGTTATCCTGTAAAATACCCGGCAGTAATATTTTGTTGTACCCTAGTACAAATTACAAAGGGGGGGGGCTATTGAAGTGTTGGTTCCTCCATCAGTTCCCAGATCAACCATATCGTTTCCAGCCTAGCCTGAATCTCAACATACTTGGCATCGGCCTCAGAAGCCGTCAGAAGGGGCCAGTCGTCTCTTTCGGCACTCGTCATACCACAGATCAGGCAAAGGCTGTCAGTGGGCTTTATAGGGCCATTAAACTTACATTCCATATTGCAGGGTGTTGAGAAAAGATTGGGCATTACTCGTGCAGAACCTCATGTACGGGCGTGTGGAGTGGCCATGCTGTCACAGGGGGGATGAGGGTAGGTGGGGGTCAGCCCGGGAGCAAGTCTTCATGCGGAGGGTCACTCGCCAAGGATCGATGCCAGCCTGCGCTGGATATCGGCTTCGATTTCACCCGCTGATCTGTCGGCCACGTTGTCTGTCTCAACCCTGTCACTGAACATGCCAATCGATCTGCCTAGCTGGGTCAAGCTTGCCACGCGCGCGCTATCACTCTCCGCTTCCATGGCTTCAGTCTTTAACCGATCAGTGATCCAGATTTTTAGGCGGTCATCGTCTGTCGCCTTTCGCGCTGTAATTTCCTCAGTAATGGCCTTGATCCTTAGTGACACCTTAGTGTTTTCTGTGGCCAGCTTTGAGGCGTTTGTCCATACTGTGCTTGGCTTTGTCTTGGCACTCACATCGTAGGCTTGTCGATATGCATCTGTCAGGGTTTCACCCTTGGCAACCAATTGACAAAAGTGTTCCTGTTTACTGGTTAGCTTATCGCCTGCACTGACAACCAACTTCAAATGGTTTGTCTTATCTTTGTCTTTACCCATGTCTTTATCCCTCTATAGATGTGCCACCGAAATGCGCTATCGCTTGGTCGGGCTTTTTGGATTTGTACCCTCGTACAATAATAACATCACACCCTAAATCGCACCAGATCGGCTCTATTCCTCACATATAGACAATAACCCCCAAAATGGCAATGTTCCCCTTTTGTTCATGGCGATTAAACGCCCATAGAAGCTCATACAGCGATTAAAGGTGTTTTTGGTAGGAATGATACACGGCTTTCGCCAGCCCCTACTCACAGATCAACCTCGCTCGTTTTCACGTTTTGTTCCAGACCGTGAACACATGGTGAACAAACTTGTTTGTGTACAAACAAATATTAGGGTGTTTTGAGGGTTGGTGTTGCGGATATGTCACAGTCTCAAAATAAAATAAAATAGCAGTGAATAATTTTGCGTTCTGAAACGTCTACTGTTTGAGAGGAAAAAAAATATCATGGTCACACAATAATAGTGGTTTCTGGATCGTCTACTTATTAGGAGGCACACTACAACAAAACGCATGGTTCAAACGGCTTACATTTGTACCCTCTGACAAATTAGTGTTGTTAGATGCATTTAGTGTTTGCATGCGTTGTCTAGCTGTGCTACGAAAAGAAATAAGTTTTTTTTGTCAAATTTTTTAGGAGGCCACCGCTACTGATTTAACCGCCCACTGGGGCGAGGGGCTAGCAACCCCGAAGACTGGACACTACCGCACTACGGCTCTGATGGCATCTGAATACGCCTACGCCCAAGCAAAAATCGATTAGGCCTGACACTAGGATAATGGATGCGGTGGTAATACTGAGGCGGCACATGTGTCGCTGTAATCGGGCAGTCGAGAGAGACCCGACATTGTAACAAAACCTGTCGCTGGGGATCGTACCCCAGTTATGATGAGACACGCGAAACAGGGAGCCACGCCGTGAAAAAATCACCTTTCATTCCATCACCTGATGCAGCCAACAAAACTGAAATCGTCAAGCAGATTGCATTTCAAGATGAGCAGTACCAATCCACACCAGTTTTTCAGCTCACATTGGCTGAGATTATTTCCAGACGTAAACCAAAGAAAAAGGGGAATGCGTAATGTATTCAGCTAATCAACTCAACGACAACGGTAAGACAACTTTGTACCCACTCAAGCCAACGATCAAGGAATTGGGTGAATACATTTTTCGCTGCAACAAGGCGTTTGGGGAAAAGCCTGAGATGATCGCGGTTTATAAAAACCGCCGCTTCCACGCCTACTACCTGATGCAAAACGGCAAGCTTGTGAAGCAAGGCACACTATTGTTGACCGAATACATTGCCATATAGCTATCTGATGATGGGCGCGTAGGACACGCCCGAAACCCAGCCGGTGCTGGGTCATAGCGTCCTGCTATATTTCAACCTTAAAGATGGAGACTGTTATGCAGACATCTGCTGCTAAAAATTTACCTATCGATCCAACAAATCTTACTGTCATCGGTGAGAATGAAAAGACCATCAAGGCTCTTAAAGAAAATTCAAAAGAGAGTTCAAAAGAGGCTAACAGCCGAAAGCTTGATACCTACTGCGTGATCATTTCATGCGTTGCCAAGCATGGTTTGCAAAAGGGAAATCTGCCACCCAAAATTAGCAGTGATCTTAAAAACCAGCTTATCAACATGAAACAAATAGAGATTACTGATGGCATGGCCAATAAGTTGATCAAAAACACAGCCGGTGCGATTAGGATTTTTGGCATCAACGGTGACAACATCACACCGACAATGGTGGGTGATGTGTTTGAAGATGCCGATATCACCAGCGAGGCCAAACTAATTAAGGCCGTTGCTGATGAGCCAAACAAGACTGCAACCCAGCTTCTTGTCGATAAGCTTGTCGGCAAGCGATCCACCAAAAAAGATGCTGATGGCAATCGTGTTGACGGCGATAAGTGGATCGGTGGTTTGGGTGAAAAAGACCAGACTGAAGATGCTTTTCTGGCGATTGTTGATACCTTCAAAAATGAATTAGAAAATGCATTGAGGGTTAGGGCTGATATGAGACAAGGCAGTCAAACTGCTGGCGATATCACCCAGTCAGAAAATGAGGCAGTTGATGCCATGATTAACCAACTTGAAGGTGAAGCCGCTTAGGCGGCTTTGCCTACCAACCTTAACCAAAATTTGTACGATGGTACAAAAATATTAGTGGAGATTAGATATGCGTATATCGCAAGCAAGAGCCATAGTCGAGGCATGTATCGACAGTCAAATGAAGCATTCAAATGGGCGTGATGCACAACGGCCAATCCCATACCTTGTCGGATCAGCCGGTCTTGGTAAAACTACCATCGTTCAGCAAATCGCTGAAGATCGTGGGATATCATTAAAGACGGTCAGCCTTGCCCAGTACGATGCTGGCGAGCTTGCAGGCTGGCTGGTGAATGATGGTGATGGAATGAAACGCCTGCGTCCAGATTGGATGCCAACTGAGGGCGAAGGAATTTTGTTCCTTGATGAATTAGCGCAAGCCCCGACTGCCTGCCTCAACATATCAGCGGTCATAATTAATGAGCGTAGGATTGGTGAGCATAGACTGCCTGACGGTTGGGCTATCGTATGTGCTGGCAACAAAATGTCGGATCGTGCTGGTACAAATCAACTCCCATCGCATGTAAAGGATCGACTTTTGTTCACTTCTGTGGACAGCGATCTAGAAGACGCGGTGGCCTACTATAATTCAGTCGGGGTATCGCCTTTGATCACCGGCTTCCTGCGCTTTCGGCCAGAGTTGCTGCACAAGTTTGATCGCGATGCTGATGCTTGCCCTTCACCTAGATCATGGGAGCGTGTCGATACCATCATGGGTTTCAAGCTTGATGCGGTGAACGAAAACGAAGCGGTGTCAGGTCAAGTGGGGCGAGGTGCATGTGCTGAGTTTATGGGCTACAAAAAAGTTTACGAGAGTTGCCCAGACATTGATGCACTGATTGCCAACCCAGATAGCGCACCAATCGCCGAAGACCCAGCGGTGTGCTATGCGGTTTCTGCGGCTCTGAGTAGTCGAGCCAACGATAAAAATATTGGCAATATCATTCAGTATCTCAAAAGATTACCGCACAAAGAATTTGCGGTGTTCTCAATTAGGGATGCAATGAACCGCACACCAAGCATTAAAAAGACTGATGCATTCCGCAAGTTCTTACTTTCGGATGGCAAAGAATTGATGCTGTAAAACTGGGGGGGATTTTCCCCCCAATTCTTTCGGGAGATATACGATGAAAAGATCAGTCCATTTTGTCGGGTTCAGAACTGATGCGGAATTTTCAGCCGCGATCAAAGTTTTTGGCAAGCCCGATTTCATACACCTTTTCCATGATCAAAGAATGCATGGTGATATAGATGCTGATCTCGACATTGTAGTTTTCGGATCAAAAGGCAGAGATGTTGCATGTAAATTTTCAGATCAAGACCATGAGAGACATTAGGAGATTTTGAATTGGATATAGAAACCAAAATTGCGAGAGCAAAAACTAGACTTGTACTGGACAAGCCGTTCTGGGGTTCACTGACCTTGGGCTTGCCCTTCATCGAAGATGACACGATCCCGACTATGGCAACCGATGGCAAATGTATTCGTTGGAACCCAGCGTTTGCTGATAGCCTGACTGACAAAGGTTTGCAGTTTGTCATAGCCCATGAGGTGGGTCACGCGATGCTGAACCATTGCATACCAGTCAAGACAATTGATGGCCAGCCAACGAACCATGAATTGCAAAATATGGCAATGGATTATGTGATAAACGCATACCTAAAAGAAGACGGTATGGAAATGCCACAGGGCGGTTTATATGACCCTCAATATTCTGGGATGACATGGCTTCAAGTGTATAGGCTGTTAAACCGCCTAGAAAAGGACAAGAAGCCATCCAAGCAGCCTTGGGGTGGTGATGTAGGTGAGATGCAAGGTAAGGATGGTGGTGAGCCTTCTAAGGCCGAAATAGAACAGGCCAAGGCATCTAATGATCAGCGTGTGATGCTTGCAGCATCGAATGCAAAAGCTGTCGGTAAACTATCGGGCAAGCTTAAAGAACTGATCGACAAAATGCGGCGGTCTGAGGTTGACTGGCGTGATGTGTTCAACCGCTTTATCGGTGGTGATCAGCCTGATGACTACACGTTCAGGCGTTGCAATAAAAAGGTCTACTACACTCAAGGCATCTACATGCCAGCCGTTGACAAGATCGGTGTCGGTGATGTGGTGGTGGCTGTTGATACTAGCGGATCAGTCGGTACTGTTGAACTCCAGCAATTCCTTGGGGAACTCAACAATATGTCGGAAGATCACAAGCCTAAGAGCCTTACTGTCATAACTTGCGATAGCAAGATCCAGTCGGTCAAGACATATGGTCAGGGCGATATCATCGACAAGATCGAATGTAATGGTCGGGGCGGTACGCGAGTAGAACCGGTCTTTAAATACATCGATGATAATTGCTTGCCTGTCGATAATTTTGTTTACCTGACCGACATGGGAATATTCGATTTCCCTGATCGTGTGCCAGATTATCCGGTGCTTTGGGTATCAACTGATGAGCGTTGCAATGATGCACCGTTTGGTGAAACAACACGCATAGAGGTGGCGGCTTAGGCCGTCACCCAATGGAGACAAAAATGCAGACAGATACATATAAAAATATTCAGTTCCTGCTTAGCGATTTGGAGAATTTCAAAGCCCATTGGTCGGGTGGTGTTGTGGGCGTTCCAATGAAGGTCATTGCTCATTTCATTAAGCATGGCACTCACTCAAGCTACAGGGCTGATCAAGATGTAAAACCTCAAATCCATGCCATTGAGGAAAGGTTGGCAAAAAGCAATTCAGAAAATATCTGGAAAGCTTTTGAAAACTATTGCGAGAATGCTGGCAAGGCCATCAGGCGGTATCGTGAAGAAAGAAAACAAATAGACGGTTACAGCCCGTTAAAGAATGCCAAAACAAAATCAAAAAGACAGGCACAAAGGGTTATCGATAGCGCATTCCCCAGATCAACATCTGAGATTTTTTCGGCCAGTAATGGGGACTCCAAAGTAGAGATCGAGAATGAAGGCCGTTACAATATGAGCAATCTTGTTCCTGTCCCGATCACATGGTTCAAGACAATACACCTAAAAGGCTTTTCAATCATTCAATCACCCAAAGGCAAAAGGTTCGTTATGAGGTGCAAGCCTGTTGACGTTCAGTATGTTGATGAGGCTGGCTTGAATGCTTGGGAAGTGACTGTTGTCGGCTTCAACAAAAAGATGGGCTTTACTGAGAATGGCTGGATGATCACCCACAAATCAAGTGATCACGATGACCTGCATCCGCTGTTTGATATGATCCGCGATGAAACGGTGATCCCGCATAGCTTTGGCGAGAGCCTGTCGAAAGCCTTTAATCTTATGAACCGCCGGACTGTCCGGCACTTAACGAAAATGATGGAAAACTAGAAGGGAGATTTGTACCATGGTACAAAAGCAAATCATAAACTGTATTGCTCAAACCCAAGAGCAAATTGATAACGCAAATCACGTTATCACTATTATATGGGGAACCTGCCAAGACAAGACAGAAACATACGCTTTCGATACAGAGGAAGATAAAGAAATGTTTTTGTTGGGCGTTGATGCCGCTTGCGGATATTTAGATTATGAGATCGAAGGGGAGCAAGTGTAATGGGTATGTCTAGCTGGATATTAGGCTTAGAAGATAAGTTTGCTGATGAGGTTTCAAAACATATCGGCGGATGTGAAGACATCACTGATCTTCAAGATAAACTGGTAGTCAACAAGTCGTTTGATTTGTTGGCTCATATGTCCGATGAGGAAAAGACTGAGGTCATGTCTGATCATTGGAATGAATATTGGTCAAGCAAGGGAGAGACAAAATGACTGTAATAAATCTTAGGTTAACGCCAGCCGAATTGAACGCTATTGAGGTTGGTCTGGACACAATTATCGAACAGCTTATGCACCCTTATCACAAGGATAACAGGCAAAAGCTTATCATGGCCCTTGAAGCTCAGGAAACAGTCGAGTGTGCTTTAGGAGACTTTTATGATTAGCTGGCATAACGCACCGACATATCGATATCAGGGCTATGTCTATAAGCCTGATGTCGATGAGTATGATGACGGTATTCGTAAGGCTAGTCACAATGTCTATAAAGAAGGGCGTGAATATATGATGCATGCCCTTCCTGTGTTTATAATCGATGCATCACCATATCGCTGGATAAACTACGACTCATTCACATACCATGTCGATATGATGTGCGGTAATGTCTATGGAGAGAACACATGAATTACTTTATATTTTTCTTAGGACTGTTCATTTCGTTCGCTGGGGTTGAATATATAGAGATACCTTCCAATAGCTTATTCGTTGGCATGCTGGTTCTTTATTCTGGCGCGTTTATGGCAATGGTAGGGATCGTTCAATTGGCAAAGAAGGGCGCGTGATATGAATTTTGACGAAGCAAAAATGGCCTATATCATGGAATGTAGAAAGGTCGGGAAATTACCCGAAATCGTTACTACCATGATCTGGGATAGGATCAGTGAGCAATATACACTTAGCAACAAGGATGGTGATATTGCTGATCTAGAACCCAATGGCCGTGTAATCAGAATGGACTGGAAATAATCAAAGGGGAGCTGGTGAAAACCGGCTCCCCTTTTTTTTGTCTTGGAGTGACCCATTTTATTTAGACCATAGTACAAATGCGGTCAACCCTCTTTTGTGCATTCACCAGCGCAAGCCATATACCCAGCGCAATCAATATAATTATCCTCATGTGACCGGTTAGATTTTATTCTGGCTATTTTTAACAGCCCCATCATCACCCCGACATCGACAGAATTAACGTCTACGCCCAAATGAATTGACCAATATTTTGCTATCGTTGAAAAATTATCTTCCATTTCGCCGTGATCCGCAGCCCGATCAGCGGTAACATATTTTTTGGCCGTGTCTAAAATTTTTGCTCTGTTCATTTTTTTCTCTAAAATTTTGGTACTATCATACATTCCATGCGGAGTGCTAACGTGCGGAGTGCTAGAATGGTGTGTCGTATTGAGGTGACTGAGATAAAAAGTCGTCCTTTATTCCCTCTGTGTATTTTGATGTTGTTGGATTGAAGTACAGTTCCGCAACTCCCTGTTTGCCAACCCAAGAAAATCTACACTTCCATATATGTATTTCTGACATAGAGCTATTCACTGGATCTGGCCTGTGTACTGACATGCCTATGTCTGCCTTTGCAAACCAAGCGGCTGATCCAGATATGTCATACCCCTTTGGTGGTGGAACCTTGCCGTTAGAATCACGCATCATCTTTGTAGGGTGAGCCACAAACCACAGATGTATTCCATGAGACTGAGCAAACACCCTTAACTGTGTAAGCATCTCGCTAATCCAGTCAGTCTCCGATATGTCTCCGTTTTTCTGAATGTAATTGTATGGGTCTATTACAGCGCCCCTTATGCCGTGCCTCATAACCGCAATCTTCAATCGCTCTATTATGCCGCCAATAGTGGCCATAGACCCATCGTTCTGATAGAGAAAGCTAAAGTGTTCCCTGACAAACGACTTCCCTTTTTCCAGTTCTTCCTTGCTTAGCCTTGGGGTTATCCCAGTAAAGAATGGTTTTGCGAAATGCTTGCTTATCAGCTTTGCTATATGTATTCGGGGTTCGTTTTCAAATGAACATATGGCAAACTTCCAACCCTTTTCCTCAGCTAAGTTTACCATGATCTGGTCAACGAACTCAGACTTACCAGATGATGGGTGTCCTGTGACCACTGTTAGCTGCCCCTCTACAACACTATAGAGATCATCGACATTCCCATATCCTGTTGAAGCGCCCTTGCCCATCCCCTTTTCGTATATCTCGTCTAGCTGGTCATAGAAGTGTGACGCATCATACAGACCGGCTACCGGCCAAGGCGTGACCTCTTCACATATCTTTTTAAGATGATCCTTGCCCAAGTTCACCAGAACGTCATTGGCATCCTTGCAGTCATCAGGCCACTCAACACGCCAACACTTGTCCTTGCCTATCCTTCGGGCAATCTCTTCTGCCATAGCCTCTCCAGCCCCATCTGAGTCTGTGGCAATTATTATTCTGGCTGCTGCATCAAGGTTGTCTTTTGCGTCCCATAGAAACCGAAACTTGCTATCGTCTTGAGGGTCTATCTTGCCGTCAACAACTTTCATCACCGCCCCATTGGGGACAGACACGACACTTTTGAAACCTATCTCCATTAGTGAGAGGGCATCCATTTCGCCTTCACAAATGTATAGGTCTTCCCCCTCTACAATAGAATCCAAATTAAAAAATGATGCGGGTGATCCGCTGCAAGAAAAGCCCTTGTCAGATATAGCCCTGACCTTCGCCGCATACACCTGAGATTTATTTGTGTATGGAAAAACAACGCACTCAGTCTGTTTTTTTAAAGAAGATATGTAGTGCTGCGCTGTCTTGATCTTGGCATCCTTAGCAGTGCTTTCTGATATCCCCCTCTTGCCAAGCCAAGCAATTGTATTTGCTGTTAAATCGTCCCAATCTTGCTTAACAACAACAGCCACTTTAGCTTCCTTTCTAACAGGCATAGGACGCTCATCAAGGGTGATGACCCCAGATGATTGGCAGTGCCAACAATTGTATAAAATTCCTTCTACATCGACCTTTAGGGAAAGGGTTCTTTCGCCCTTCTTTTTTCTATTGGGTGAGCAGATGGGGCATACAGCTTTGTGCTGACCTTCCCCCATGCGGAGTGCTGCTCCGCGTATCAATATATCATTTTGCATTTTGTCCTCCACGACAGGCGTACACGATATATCGATGCCGTCTGATCTGTCAATAAGCATTTTTGGAGGTATCAGAGACAAGGAATTATGTGTTTATATAATATATATAACATAAATATAATCTCTATATAGACTGTTTATAGATTATCTTTACTACGGTTTTCTATCTATTAAATCTTTTAACTTTCTACCTTCGTATCGGGCAATCGGTTCTTTCTGTGTCAAAATATACAGAAAGTTATTTTTCATTTTTCGGTGATCTATGTCGGCAAGATCGCAAACAGTCACAAAGTCTTCTGTGCGTAGCCATTTGATCACATCGTCTTTTTGTCTTTCGTCATTCAGGTAAGCATCCGAGATAGCTTGGGATATTACCGCTCTCCAGAGATGACACTCTGATGATTGTTCTTGGCCTTTCCCTATCAAGCCCCCAGTAAATATTCTTCTGCTTAACTTGCCGGTCATTTTCGTAAATCTTTCCTTGCATTAAATCCAAGATCAAGCTTTCGTCCAAGTCTGGCCTTCTTGATGCGTAGTGGATTAACATTTCGACACAAACATCTCCAGAAAATAACTCTTCTATCTGATCACATTGCTCAAGGAAATACTTGGCATACTTCCTAGCCTTGTCCGATTTTATAGAAGCTGGCCGTCCTCTTATCAAAACTATCTTTCTGCTGTTGGCCTTTGATGCCGGTTCTCCAAGTATCTCAAATTGATGTGTTTTTGTGTTCATATCGTCCTCAAAATTCCTTATTGACATTAATAAACGCTTTTGATACAACAAAAACTCACAGGGAGGGACAACATGGAAATTACCAATAATCACAAATTGCCCAAATCCTTTGTTGATTTTGCCAGAAATGACAAATATAGCAAGGGAAATGCTGACATATCTGTCACTACCCTTATAGACAGCCCAAGGGTGAGGCTGATGAGGGATCATCACGCCAACGATAGAACTGTTGATGCAGTAGACATGATATGGCCTTTGTTTGGCACTGCTGTTCACCATGTCCTTGAGAGTACCAAGCCATCTGATGATGTCGTACTTGAGGAAAGGTTGTTTGCAGAGGTTAACGGATGGGTCTTGTCAGGGGCTGTTGATCATCAGGTTGTTGATCGGGCAAACATTCAGATAACTGATTACAAGGTCACAAGCGTTTGGTCTGTGATCTATGGGAAGATTGAGTGGGAGCGGCAACTTAATATGTACGCCTACCTCGTACAAAAAAATAAGGGTAAAAAGGTCAACTCTTTGCAGATATGCGCGATACTGAGGGACTGGAACAAGAGGGAATCAAAGTACAAGCCAGACTACCCTAGTGCGCCTGTTGTGCTGGTTGACATCCCAATATGGGACGAGGAGACGCGCATCAATTACATCAATGAAAGAGTTGGCATTCATCAAGAAGCGCAGAAGATGTATGACGCTGAGGGCGAGTTCCCCTTTTGTTCTAATGATGAAATTTGGAAGCGCAGCGATTCTTGGGCAGTAAAAAAGAAGGGAAACAAGAGAGCCTTGAGAGTTTTTGAGACTGAACAATTAGCGAATGAATTTTCTCAGGCTCATAAAGCGCGTGATAATGAATATGTTTTAGAAATAGAATACCGAGCCGGAGAGGCGGTAAGGTGTATCGGTGACTATTGTGGAGTTTCCGATTTTTGTTCACAGTACAGAGGAGAAGGTTAATATGAGTAGCGTATGGGAAACCTTATCTAAGGTTGATGTGTCTGATCACATCGAAAAAAAGAATGGCCTGACATATCTGAGTTGGGCATGGGCGTGGGGGATTGTGAAGAAGCATTATCCCAAGACTACGTTCACGAAAAATTTGTACTCTAGTGCAAATAATGATTGCACCTTGCCCTACATGATTGATCCGGCAGGGTATGCATTTGTTTCAGTAACCGTTGATATAGAAGATGAGAGTCAAACAGAGGTTATGCCTGTTCTCAATCACGCAAACAAGGCTGTGTCGCAACCAGATAGCTTTCAAGTAAACACAGCTTTACAGAGGTGTCTGACTAAGTGTTTGGCGTTTCATGGGTTGGGTCACTACATCTATGCTGGCGAGGATTTGCCAGAGGGTGTGATCGAAGAAAAGAAAGAGGAGAAGGTAAAGATAACGTCCTCTTCTGGAGAGGTTAAGGAAGAGGCAAGTTATTTTGTAATGGCTGAGGTGTTTAACTCATTTATCAGCGAGTGCGATACATATCAAAAGCTAACTGCGTTCTGGGGAGAGAACAAGGATGCTTTGAATGTTTTAGAGTCAGGAGACAAAGTTCTTTACAAAGCGGTTGTGGCTAAATTTACTAAGCACAGCCATCAATTCCCAGAGTCAAAAGCCAATAAGGAGAAAGCGGCATGAGTAACGATTACCCACCATCAGGAGTTCTTTTTACCAACAACAGGAAAGAGAAAGCCACTCAGCCTGATTATACAGGCCACATAGAGCTGTCTGACGAGGTTGTGAATGACCTTGTTGCTCAGATGGCAGAGGGAAACCCAAAGCCTAAGCTAGATCTAGCTGGCTGGAAGCGTGTAAGCCAGAAGAACGGATCAACATTCCTGTCTTTGGTTGGCAACACACACTACGCCAGAAAGGCTAACGGACAGTCTCAAAGCAAAACCCTAACCAATGATGAGGTCCCATTCTAATGACTGAGATTATTAAAAAGTTTTTCTCTCTTATTTCAGGAAAGTCCTGTCATAAGAAGCCCTATCGTCCTGTCGAACACTATGCTGTTTATCAGTTTGTTCCAGAGGATAATGATGCCTCAAGTCACTCTTGGCCTACCAAGTCTGATCCGTCATACCAAATTAAATATGGATGGCACAAATCTACAGCAAAAAAGATGAAGGTTGGGGACTATGCTTTCCTTCCGGAGCCTCAGTCTGCTGGATTGTATCAAGGCATTCTGTCAATTCATGGTGACAAGTCTGCTAAGACAAAGGCTGTCCCTAAAGAAAATCATTTGTCCATAGTTCCGTTTAGAAAGGTAACTAGGATCAAGTGAGGATACGATCCAAGAAATATCTACAGACCTTGCGTGGCGCACCCTGCTTGGTTTGTGGGTATGGCGCAGAGGCGCACCATATCATGTTCGCAGAGCCTAACGCTATGGGCATGAAAGTTGGAGACAATTGGTGTGTTCCTCTGTGCCACTCCTGTCACATGACATTGCATCGCTTTGGTGATGAAAGGACTTGGTGGGATTTGCAAGGGGTAGACCCTAAAGAATGGGCCAAGTTGAATTGGGAGAAGTTTAATGGATGAGAGCCTTTGTGTTGCTTATGATCTGAAGCATCAAATAGAGAGCCTACCAGATGAGTTTAGGAAGAACACGCGAGTTGATAAGGTGGAGACTGAACACGATATGCTTTCAAAAATATCAATAGTTATCCACGCCCTTGAAAGCGAACTACAAGATATAAAGTGAGAGACAAATGATTAGTGAAAGAGAAAAAAATGCAGCAGACATGACTGTAGAAGAGTTTGCTCAGCATATAAAAATGTTAAGTGATGAGGTTATGAACTTTAAGGATTACTTTAACCCTAAAGACAAGAGGTCAAACCCTAGAGGGACTAGGACTTATCTTAACAGGGGTAGAGGTGACTTCTATGCAAAGAGCAAGTGGCTAACCCTAAATGGGCCTAGATTGGGGCGCGGCATAGATAAGATGTATTCATCAAAAGAGTCTATCGTAAGGCAGACTGTAAGTGGGTTAAGGGAACTCAACAACACAGTCAACACTGGTGAGAAGAGACAAAACCAGAGAAGGATGGACAGATGAAGTCTTTAAAAAATTCAAAAGACTTATGCTACTTCCCCACAAAGGGGCTGTGTCATTTGTCAAAAACCCTTCCTCAAGACTTTTTCCCAGACAACACTGAAAGTGTGTTCCGTCAGGAGATGGTCACTTGGGAGAGAGTTAGTCAAGGTATCAAGCGAACCACTCATGTGAGAAACTTTACCGACTGTGACCATTATGACAGTAGGACATCAGAGATTTTTCTAAAGGAGAGCCAGTATGGAAAATGATAATGTTGATGTGAGGACTGCCGCAGTTAACTTTGAGGCCGTTAAGACCTCTATGTCACAGAGCAAACAAGGCACTATACTAAGACTTGCCTTGCATCCTAATGATGTTCCACCTAGTCTACATACTGACTGGGTAGGCTCTCGCTACATGGTGGCAATGGTTAAGCTGGGTGACGATGACCAGCCTGAGATAAGTGATCATCAAAGGGAAGTTGATAAGATGGTTGCTAGTGCCGGTATGTTATGCAGGAACGATGAGTTTGCAGACTTCTTGCATAAACGAGAGTACATGCCAGACGCTGATTACATAGAAAGCTCTTTTGGGGAGAGAGAGAAGACAGTAACTGAAACACTAAGATCAGTCTTGGGCATCACCAGCAGGGCAGAGTTAAAGAATAACTCTGAGGCTAGGGAAAGGTTCAAGGCGATAACAGAGGAGTTCGTGAGATGGAAGCAGGGTTATCAAAAATGAGCAATGATTTTATAGGTCAGAGAGACGTTGCAAACATATTGTCTTTGAAGAGTCACCGTCTTGTTGAAAAGATACTAAAGAACGATGAGACATTCCCGAAGCCTATCGTCATCTCAGAGAGAGTTAAACGCTGGAGACACGAAGATATAATTAACTGGGTTAACTCTAAGTTTGATGAGGCTAAGAAGTAATTGTACCACGGTACAAATAGTTAAGCGTGGGTATGGTTGAGCCATGTGACAGGCTTTAATCCTTGAGCGTCCCACGCCTAGATTTGCGCTCAAGGAAGTCACATAACTCGCCAAGGGCTGTTATGCACAAGCGGCCCTTGGCCTTTACCTTACGCCAGCATTCCTCATAATGATTGCGGCTCTTTTTTCTATTACCTGTATCTTGTCTCTTAGGCTTCTTATGATAGCCTTCTTTTGCTCTTCTGGTATTGTCTTGCTTGACTGAACTTTGTTCTTGTTTCTGACAAGCTTGTTTCTGTAGTTGTTCATGGCCTTTAGCTGACCATAAATCTTTAACTCGTTGGCGTACTCTTTTCTTATCTCAGAGGCTCTCTCTGGGTCTTGAGACTGCAAAGAGAACTGAAGCTCCTTTGCCGCCCTTAGAACCTTATCCCTGTTTTCGATAAACTGGCCTGTGTCCTCTCTTGAAGAGGGAGAGGTGAATAGCTTTCTGGCAAATGGTATTTCCCTTATTAGATCACCTTCAAGGTCGCCTCTGAATGACTCAATTGTCTTTGAGGGAGACTCAGCAGTCCTAAGAGCAAATGCTCCTGCTGCGCCAGTAAAGTATTGCGCCCAGAAGTCTATCGTTTCTGGCGAAATGTCTATCATTCCGGGGGTTATCTCTGTGCCGCCTGTGCCAGAATTGACAGCCCTAGCTATACCCTTGAATAGTGCGCTTGTGTTAGACCAGTACAGTTGGCTGTCTGGCTTCTGGACACCAAAGGGAGATGCTTCCTTTACGATAGGGTCGCCTTTGTAGTCTTTGTTTACAGCTAAGCTTATAAACGGATCGCCTACAGTAGGTATTAATGCATTTTCCCAATTAGTGTCCCCTAGAGGGTTAAGAGATTCTGCTAATGTGCCAAATGTAGAGTTAAAGCCTTCAGCAGGGGTGTACTCTCCGCGCTGAACCCTGCTCATGGATCGACCTAGATTGACTGCCGTGTTAAGCCCGTACCCTAAAGGTATTTTTAAAAACTTTTGTTCCACAAGCCCAAATGTAGGGAATATTATGTTATGCTCAAGAGTGTACTGACCTAGCTCATCGTAGTCGCTTACACCGTCCTCGTCTTCGTCTCCTGAAGCCGCAGCGGCAAATTGATCCAATAGGACGCCAGCAATAATCATCCCCCCCCATATATTGCGTACCTTTGATGACCTTATGCCAGCGTTAAACAGGGCCATAGATCCTTGCACTGATGCATTGTAGAAAAGGAACAAAGCATTCATAAGGGCTTTTTCTTCCCCCTGCTTTGCAAAGTTTACTGTTACGTTTCTGGCTGCTTGAGCTGCTCTGTCTTTGCTAAACCCTCTCTTTAACAGGGCATGATATGTTGCAACTCGGACTCCATTTTCAACAGCCGTGTTGTAAGCGTCTAAGAACCCGCCAATTTTATAAAGAAAGCCATTCCTAGAAAGTCCCAGCTTACCCTTTATGCTGTTATTGGAAACCTCATCAAGAACCTTTTTGATGCTTTCCATTTGATCTTTAACGCTATCAACTTGGTTGGTAGAGTTCTTTCCGCCCGCAGAAACAAAGTCATTAAATACGTCTGTCCAGTTTGTTTTGTCATACCCCTCAAACCCTCCTTCTCTGGTGACAGCGAGGATTCCCTTTACGGCAGGGGCGGCGTTCTTCATTACTTCTCTGCTAATACCCTCTTGATCGTACTGACCTATGTTTACCCCAGCAGTCTCCAAGTCCCTGAAAAAGTTTGTGATGGCAAACTCTGGGTTCCAAGTTGTGTTAATGTTTGAGAGGTATCTGTTGAACTTTGCCATATATCTGACTACAGCGCCGCCTCTTTCGATTCCATCCCCACCAGCGCCTCTCATGGCTCTGGCGACCCTGTTGTCTCTTATAAGAATATTGTAAGGCTCTTGTCTGCCATTGACCTTTACCTTTAGAACATTTTCTTGCATGTCAGGAGTTACTTTATCGACTATAATTGCTATGCCGTCCCTGTTATCCTTTTCCATTATATACTCGGCATTAGGGTCCATGATCTTTGGATCAATAATATTTAAGAATGCCTGACCGACTTTGTTTCTCTCAGCCGCTACAATAGACCTAGAGTTCTGAACCATGACATTTGCTATAATGTCTTCAGCGTACTCAGTTCCCCTACCCGTTGTTATTCTTGGGTCTTGATAAGCCGTGCCTCCGTAAAGGTTGTCTCTTTTCTTTCTTCCCATCCTAGGAACGCTATCCAGATCCTCTGAAAGGTCTTCTTCTGGGTCAAGTATGCCTCGCAAAGGCACATAGTTTGAGAAGCTGTACTCCTCAGCCATAAGGCCGCCTTCTCTTCTTACGTCATTTGTGTTCTGTACAATTTGTACTACGGTATTTTTTATGCCGTTTAAGGTGTTTTTGCTTTGGACATTCAGAGAGTCTACCCACGCTAGTATCGCATCAGCCTCTCCGTCTGACATTCCTGACCCAAGCCCTGTTTTGTTTCTAGCCAGAACATATGCATTTCTTTCTTTCGCGTGGAGTGCATAAAGATAAGCATCAGCAATGGCTAGCTTTGGATCATAAGCCCCTCTGGCGTCCTCAAAAAATCTAGACACGTTTGCAAGTTGATCAATCTTTGCCTGATCAACTTCTATCTGCTTTATAGTGTCTGTTAATGGCTCGTATAAATTAGCTTTGTTTTCGTCTAGCCTAGCGCCCATGAGGCCCTGTGCAAGCTCTTCCCTCATGTAGACATCCATTGCGTCTGGAATGCTAAGCCCATCAGACCTTAGTTCGTCCATAAGCTTGCCCACAGGAAGCATTGCATCCTGAAACTTAGTCACAAAGCGTTCTGTCTTAGCTTCCCAAGCCCGTGCCTTCTTTTCGTCAAACACCTTTGAGTAAAGTTTTCCAAGAACTCTAGCTACGTTGTTGTACGTTATCCTATCGTAAGATTGCTCTGACGCCTTCAGCATGGCGTTGTTTGATATGAGTGGTCCTGTTCCTTGCTCTAAAGATGGGACGTATCTTACCGACCGCTTACTATATTTTGTTTCGGCATTAGGAGTTCCTCCGGTAGTTCCGACTCCATCTCCGCTGTAATCGATGGGATTGCTTCTGGATACGACATTTCCAGATAGTTCTGTCGGGTCAACGGCAAGTTCAGGGCTGCTAATGCTTCCACTATCGGGTCCTTCCCAGCTTGGTGGACGAAATCTTCCTTTGTCACCTGCTTCATTTAAAACTTCCTCTCTTACTTCCTCTATTGTTTTCTGACCAGACCTGAAGTCATTCCAGATACGGTCAATCATCCTAACATTGTTTTTGTTTTGCTTAAACGCTGGGGTAAATAATCCCCTTACAGCCTCCCATGTTATAGACTGCATCTCTCTAGGGAGAACATTTCTTCTGGCTGCTGCTCTTCTGTGTGCCTCAACATAAAGGGCGTATGTACCCTTAACTCCGAGAGGAGCTGAGTTTGAAACGGCCCCTCTCCAGTTCTCATCTCTTTTTGAAGCTACCGGTGATGTGCCGAAGTTGTGATGAACTTCTGTAGACGAGCCAGACAATGGCTTTAGGTGAGCAGCGGCTACAGCGTGAGTATCCGATGTTACATCTCCGTCCTGAGAGAATGGAGCAGCTATATTATTAAAGAAGTTTCTAACCTTATGCCTGTCGCCCATTTCCGAAGAGATTGATTCAGGATTGGTTAAAGCCATAACTGCCTTTGTTATCTCTTTATTAGAACCCCAAGCAACCCTTGACCTAGACCCATTTGCATTTCTGGCCCAGCCAATGTTCTGTCCATCAGGAGAAACGATGTAGTATCCACGGTCATTATATGTTTCATCATACAATCGTATAAACATAGCTTGCAGAAGGGGCGCATCGGCGTACTCAGAAAGGGGCATGTTTCTCCCCTGCATGAATATAATATCAAGCATTGGCTGATGCACATCTTTTGGAAATATTCTTCGAGCAGTTGCTTCCATCTCAGGGGTCGGCACAAAATCCATTTTGGTTTTGTATATGTCTATAAGCCGCTCGCCTAGAGAGACATTCTGATACCAGTCCTTCTGTGGACTTAGAGCAGCCATTACAGCAGCGGCTTGCTCAATAGATACCGGGGAGCCAGACTCTTCGCTGTACTTTAAGGCGTTTTCATTTGCTATTCTGTTAGCGCCGACATACCAAAGCTTTGATCTTTCTCTTGTTGCCTCTGGGACGTTGTCATAAACAAACTCAAGGTTAGAAGAAAGTCTCTCTATAAGGGTTTCGACCAACTCCTTGTCGCCAAGTGACGCTGCCTCCTCTTCAGTTATTATATTGTACCCTCGTACAATCTCGGCGGTTCTGGCAAGCAGTTTAGGATTGTTAATTATATCATTAGCGCCCAATTGAAGTATTTCTTCTATAGGGTCTTCTGTCGCTGAAGCGCCTTTAGGGAACCTTTGGCTAATCCTAGCGCCGTCAACGTTATTTACATTAGGTACATCTATGGTTGCTGTTCTTGCAGATCTTTTTACGGGCTTTTCTATAGAGCCTTCTGGCTTCACAACAGTATCATTGAACATGGCCGCAACCATACCCATTCTTGAGTTACTCCAGTAACCAGAGTAACCAGCATCCTTTATGGATTTTTCGGCTGTTGTTGTTATGAATTGCTTGGGCTTGTTCCAAGTTCTTTCCATGATGTTGTCATCAACGGAATTAGCCGCTTTGGTAATAAAGCCTTCTGGGTCTTTGTCGTAGTCGTATAATGAATCAACTGGTACTTGAGTTTCGTATACGTTATTGCCTACAGTGGCCTCTTGATTGTACCCATTTGCCTCACCGACATTCATGCCAAAGTAAGACCTAGCTTGATAGATGTTAGGGAACTTTACTTTACGTTCCCGCTCATCTCCACGCATCCTGTTATTTGTTAATTGCTCTCTTGGGCTGATGGTGTCCAGCCCCACTATAGGAGAGTAATGTATTAGGCGAGTTAAGCCGTTTTCATCAACTGTTGGCTTCGGCGTTCCAAAGTCAGCTTCTTGGCCCTCTGGAATCTCGCCTCTGACATTGCCCGATCCTGTTGCGACTCTATCGACTCTTGCTCTGTCTGACCTTGCATCTCCTGAGATACGAGATCCTTTGATGCTTCGATTAATTCTTTCTTGCTCATTTGTAGACTCCAAGTCTGGTGCTACACCTTCGTTAACAGCAAAATCAGGAAGAAGGGTTATCTTCTGTTCTGCGTACACTGTAGATGCAGGGTTTTCTCTATTTTGCTCCCCAACTGGGCCAAAGTTAACCCAAGAGTTTTGTCCTCTTGTCTCCGTAGTCATAGCCTTGGCCGCTGTAGGACTATACATCCTCACATGAGATTGCCAAGCGTTTTCTTCACCACGCGCTGTAAACGTTGCTCCCTCTAGCCCATGACCAAAGTAATCATGCACTATGCGGAACACATCATTGATACGCATGTCTATGCCATCAACAGTTTCATCTGCCTTGGCAAGAAGAGGATTGGCAGCCTCATCCTCAGCAGTTATTGATGCCTGACCAAAACCAGTATCAGTGGGGAAGACCCACATATGATTGTTGTCTCTTATGTCCATAAGGACATCCCTAGACCCGTTGGGGTAAGGGTTGTCCATGTCTTCCTTAATAAACTCTACATCTAGGCCGGTGTTTTTTATAAACTGCCACTGAGCCATAGTCTCGTTTGCCATGGCTTGATAAGCAATTTGCACATCTGGATCGTTAGGCCTGTCTTCTGCTTCTTCAAAGGCGGCGGCTATACGAGTTGCCAACGGAAGATCAACCTCTACATACTCACCCTGCCTTCTGTTCGGAAGGCCAACAGAGTTCATGTACTGGGTCTTTACGTCATGCACTATTGGTATTGGGCCGATTAGGTTGGTCGGCATGTTTCTTATAGTGCGTACAGAAAATTTAAACTCTGACTTGTTTCCAAACACAGGGTTTTTAGCAAGAACTAGCGGTCCGACTTGAACAACCAGATCAGCACTAATTACAGGCTGTGTTGTCATGCGGTCATAAAAATATGAATGACGCTCAGGATCAAAGCCAACTTGCACAACTGTTGGGTCGTTCATCATTTGCTGTGCGATAGCAAAAGATTGATCTGGCGTGGCGTGTTTGTAAGTCCCCTCTATTGTAGAAAACGGACCCTTCTGCGCTCCCTTAGCAACAGCTAATGCCCTGCCCTGCGGTGCTTCAAATGTTGCGTTCTCTATTATCCCTGTTGATTGATGAGAGATAGTTAAATTAGCTAGGTTTTTTCCGTCCTTATTTGTAACGTTGCTTCTTTTCCCATGATGTATAGTTGGGACCCAAACTCCGTAATCCCTATAGGCGCTTACATCTAGTCTCATGCCAGTCACAAGACCATCCATATCCTTTGAAAGCATGTTTAGTTTAGGGATTTGATTTGATTTTAAAGCTCCCTCCATTTCTTCATTTGTAGCTGGAGCAGGAACTGTTTCATATGGAATGATTGGCTTAAACTCATTTACTAAGCGATCATACTCATCATATAAAATTGTACCATCGGACAATTTTTGTGCAGCCTCAGTAAGCTGAGGTATGCGCTTTGTCACATCTTTGAATGACTGCTGTATACGCTCTACATTTCCTCGCTCAGGAATTAAGAAGCCAGCACGAATGTTCGTGCCACGAACCCCAGCAGTTGAGTATTTAGCGCCAGCAGGAGCAATTGATGCGGCTCTTATGTTACGCTGTCTACGGCCAACCTTTCCAGACTTGATGCCATCAAATATCTCTGCTGCGCTAGTGAACCCAGCATCGGCATGTGCGTTAAATATTGACTTGATAAACCTGACCATGCGACTGAACAAGCCTTTGGGCTTGCCGCCTACTTTGATGCGGCCCTCTGCATATGCTCTAAACATCTCAGCTACAGCTTCTTCTTGCTGAGACTCAGGAGTGTCTTCTGGATACATAAACTCCGCTCTATCCAAGAAGGTGTATTCTCTATCAATAGTTCTGCCATTAATAGTCTTTGCGTATTTTCTTTTCTCGGCAGCCTTAACAAGGCTAGCCCATTCAGCATCAGTGAATAGACCTAGGCCCTTCATAGCGTGTATTATTTCATGGTTTAGGACGCCAGCCAGTCTTTGCTCAAGCTCAGCCTCGCTCAAGTTTGGATCATATATCTCCATGGCAAGGGTGATAATCCTGCGAGCGTTTTCCCCTGCCTGCTCTGACCCCTCAGTAATATTTATGTCTTTCGACCCATCAGGGTTAATAGTCTCTGAGTAGTCAATTACATTCTGACTTACTAAATCAACATCTTTCAGCCCTAGGCCAAACAAATACTTACGCAAAGCATTGGCTACAGCGTTTATTCTTCTTTTGTATTCTTCTGTTGGCTTTGCCCCTTCAGCTTCTTCTTGAACAACAAGGGCTTGGTTATTTCTTGCCTGAGAGGCTGATGGTCTGGGTGGAGCAGACGCTCTAACATCAGAGAGCTTTACTTCCTGAACTTTGATCTTTGCATCAAGCTCGTCAATAGCTCTCTGTGCATCCTCAATAGCAAGCTGTTCAGCCTGACTACCGACTCCGACTTCCTTGGCTGCGTTTATTCTCTCCTGCTGCTCTTGCCGCATTCGGGTAAGCTCATTAAGGACAGTCTCTGCACTTCTCTCGGCTTCCTGCTGCTCCGTAGGGGGCGTAGGTGGATTAGCTGGCCTAACCTTTGTTCTGCTTACAGGCTCAACAACACCTTCTGTTTTCATGTTATTGATTAACGCTTGAGCCTGCTGGACGGTAAGAGATAAAGCCTTTTGCAGCTTTAATCTGTTAACTGTTCCGTCTTTGTTTAAGACCTCTCCAGACTCAACCAAAACTTTTGCAGCGTCTTTGTTGTCTATAACCTTTTCTTTAATAGCAGCGTCTTCAGCGGCTAAAGATTTCTCTTCCTCAGAAAGAGCCTTCTGCCAAGTTCTAGGCTTTTGCCTTGCACCTATTCTGTTGTATGTGGGTAATCCAAGTACATCTTTGATTTCATCTAAGCTAGTTGGACCGTCTACGTCCTGAACGCCAGCTCTAACGCGAGATTGCCTGAGAGTGGCAGACTCTCCCTCAGAAAGCTCCGAAAGATCTACTGGCTGGTCGCCAAGCTGTGTTTCCCTTGCGGCTTCTGCTAAGGCTTGCTGCTCTTGGTCCTGATTAAGTCCTAAGTCCTTTAAGTTTTCATTAAAGGCCTTTGTTGCCTCTTTTGGATTGTTCTTTAAATCATCTTCAAAAGGAGTAGATTCATCTATGGGCCTTCCAAATTCGTCACGCTCTCTCACCGCATCGCCATCAGCGCCTACTGTAAAATCAGTAGTGTCTTTAACTCCGCCTTCTTCTGTTGGCCCAGTAAGCAACCCAGCTATAGCTTCAGGGGCTTCAGGCTCATTAAGAGAGCCTTTTGCCCTCTCAACTTGTTGTTTAACTTCTTCACCCTCCTCCCTTTGATCCAATACCAGTTGAGTTTGAGCCTTTAAAACCTTTTTGACTCTTCTGCCAGCCACAGTCTCAAGAAGGAAGTTAAAGGTTGCGCCAGCCCCGCCACCATAGATAGCGTCATCTTTGTAAGCGCTCATAGAGATATCTAAATCAGGATTATAAAGACCTTGCTCCGTTAGGTCTTGAAGCCAAGCAGCCGCGCTTTCCTGAATGGCCTCATACCCACCAACCTTAGCAGCACTCTTTAGCCTTGGTATTAATTTTTTAACTGCACTTTCTTTTACGTCTTTCGGGACCTTCTTGAAAATGTTTGCTATTACGCCAAAAGCTTTGCTTATAGGTAGCGCCTCAGTCGCCCCAATAAGGCCACCAGTTAGGATGGCTAAGTCTTTTTCTGTAGGTTCGCCCCCCTGCTCTATAAATCTAGCTATTCTGTCTACTTGATTTTGCGCTCCCTGACCCACACCCATTGTAGCCGCTGCTGCCGTACCGCCTATTCTCTGTGCAGAGGCGCTTTTGCCTAAAGCCCCCAGCCCCTTGACAACACCAGCACCACCAAGGAAGTAAGACCCAATAGAGCCTATTGCCTGTCCAGCTTTTCCAGCAATGTTGTCGTCTGGAGTCCCAATAACATAATCAATGCCGGTACGAGCAGCATCTGTTATGCCTTGACCAAAAGACTCTATGCTGTCTTCGCCCTGATCTCCGGGTACAAATTTTCTTAAACCAGCAGCAGTTAAAGACGCCAATCCACCGGGAACATCGGCAATGCTTCTTGCAAGACCTGATGCAGCGCCTTGAGTGAAGTCAATGAGATTACCCACCTCATCTGGAGACTCTTGAACTGTGGTAGGCGCACCAAAGCCTTCAACGGCATCGACATACCGCTCAATGTCAGCTAACTCTTGTGGTGTTGGGCTGTCCCCAGCAATACTAACTAGGTAACTTTTTCCAGTGCGCTTGCTATCCGCATAGACGTTTGCCATCTATGATCTCCTTTAAGATGCAGCTTGATCAGCGCCGAATGTTTGCTCTGGTATTTCTAGCATCCTTTTCAACCCAATTATTTCTAGTTGAGCCTTTTTCAAAGCTTCTCCTTGGACTAAACCTGATGCTATGTCTTCTTGTAGCCGATTTATAAGAGACACCACATTGCTGGCGCTAAGATCCATTTTATTTGTCTTTTTTCCTTGGATCTTGGCTCTCGCATTAATCAAGTCTATAACACCTTCTTCGTAACGCTGATTTGCCTCTCTCATTGCAGAAAGACCAGCTATGCCAGCTTCGCCAGCAGCGCCAAGCAATGTAGGCTCTTTAGATGACATCAAGGCCATCCCAGCCTGAGCAAGAGCAAGCCATTTGTCAGACTCTCTGTTCTTTTCCATTTTGGCCTGAAGGGCTTTTATCTCATCAACAAGGGATATAGCCCCATCAGAATCGCCAGTATTTCTTATGTCTACGTTTGGCTCAGGGAGCTTTGGTTGATCAGCCGCCTTTGCCGCCTTTGCTGCCTTAGCAGCGTTTACAGCGCTGGTGCTGCCAATCCCTACGTTTGCTAGATCGTCTTTGACCTCGGCCACAACCGGCATAACTTCAAAGTCCGGATCAGCAGTTGTCGCCTTTTGCGCCTGTTCTTCAGCGATTCTTTTTCCTTCCTGATATGTGGCAAAAAATTGAGCGTCAGGACGCAAATCTGTTAGCTCTCCTGCTGGCATATCAGCACCCGTTGTTTGATTACCTGACTCCTTGTCTGCGGTCATGGCTCTCAGCTTCTTTAGCCTTTCCGCTGCAACAACTGCCGGTGAAGATCTTCCGCTATCAATAAGCTGTGGGTCTATAGCATCGTTAGTGGCTGCATTAGCCCCCATAAGGCTGGAAAGCATATCAGGCTCTTGATCTAGTCGTTGATTAAGAATGTCGTCTGACAAAGGCTTCCCAAGGATTTCAGAAACCTTTGCTGGATCATCAGTTCCTGCTGCCCTGATTGCCCTATCTATCTGAGCTTGACTGTATGGCTGTTGCCCCTGCTCAAAGCCAACTATGGCAGGAATAATAGAAGAGCCGCTTTCAGCAAGATTTATCTCATCGTCAGGGCCTATGCCTGTCTTGTCTGAAAGGAAGTCTATGTAATTTCCAGTAGGATTGTTGTCTGATGGCGGCGCATATCTATTAGCAAGCTGTCTAAGAGTCTTAATGTCATACTTGTCTCCGTATGTCATCAGTAGTCTCTGTATTGCTCTTAGGCCCTCATCATCAGATCCGAATGTGGCGTATCCCCCATCAGCACCTGACTCACCTATAAACCCAGCACCGGGCCTTATGTTTCCGGGGTTTCTTTGACGCAAGCCAAGAGGCAGACCATTTTGAGCCTTAATTAAACCGCCCTCATCATACCTTTGAACTGGCACTGGGCCTCTGAATTGGTTGGATTTCATTGCGTATGGCATTATTCGCCCTATTGGCCCACCCTTTACCGGATGCGGCATAATTGGGTGAGCTGGGCGTGTATATGAATTATTATCAAAATCGATTTTTGGTTGGAAATCGAATGATGCTTGGCCAGCACTGTGCATTCGATATGTAGGTTCAGTTCCTGAGGACAAGCCAAAACGACTATCTGCCATTTGCTCGACCTCATCTAGGAATGGATCAATCTTGTCGTCAGACATGCGGCTTGAAAGTTCTTCGCCATATGACATTAGACCACCAGACCTCATACCCATAGCAACATCATCTGGGACAGGCGCAGCCGGTGGCGCTTGCGGGCGCATGGCTTGAGGCATGATAGTACCTATGCCCTCTGATGCAGCGCTTTGAGGAGCCATAGCTTCTGACATACCAGCTATACCACTCACAGGCACACCAGAGGCCGCTAGAGCCTCTTCAGCCACAGTTGGCTCTGCTGCTGCCTGACGCTTAGAGAAGTCGTCTCTGACGCGCTTGCGGCGCTGTATTTCGCTAAGTACAAGAAACTGCGGAGCGTTGCCAGAAGGCATCTGCATCTCTTTGATAAGCTGGTTTTCAGAGAAGTCCTTGAGGCTGTCTTGGATGTCTATAATGTTCATTAATTAGCCGCCCATACCTTTATATAATCCTAAGGCTGAAACGCCCGTTCCAAGCAATTGCTGGATAGGGTTATAAGATTGAAGTTTGGTTGTTTCTGTTGAAGGTTGGACAGGTACACCTCTAAGAATGGATGAATAGAACTGTAACTGTTCGCGGTCATAATCCCGCTGACGTACAAAATCTTCATAAGCAATATCCAGACCAGCTTGTTTTTCTGCCTGAATATCCCGGCCAATCTTCTCTAACATGGAAGCGGCTTGGATATCCCCTTCACGAGCCATTTGACCCAACTGAGCTATTTGGGCTGCTTGCCCAGATGCTGACTCCGCTGCGCCTAAACCTAGTCGCTCTGCTGACTCTCTGGCTGCTCTATCTCTTTCAAACTGTCCTTGTGCCGATTCATATGCTTGCTGCTGCCCCGAAGCCTGTATTTCGCCCAACTGCCTTGAAAGCGCCTCACTTGCGAGGCCTTGCTGAACTGCTTGTCTGGAGCCACCGAATGCGCCAGCTTGGACTGCTTCAGCCGCCCTGCCAGCATTTTGTCTTTGGGCGTCAAGTATTGCTTGCTGTTTTTGAACATCCACCACCTGTTGCATATAAGGAGACATATACTGCTGGGCTGCTGCATTATCAAACTGACCCGCCTGATAACCCATGCCCTGCATTGATCTGCCAAGACCAGCCATGGTGGCTGCTTGAGCTTGAGGCAATCCTTGAATGCCTTGACCAGCAATATTACGCCCCATCTGCTGAGCATCAGTAACATCGGTGCCGCCAGTCTGTAATCGCTGACCTTGGTACGGCTGATACTGTTGCTTTGTCTCGGCTTCTGTTCTGTTTAGAAGACGCTCAAAGTATGGCTGTACATATTCGGGAAGGTTGGTTTGAACAACCGTCTGATCTGTTGGTTTAGGTGAGCCTTTGCTCATTGTTACAGCTCCATTCTATAAGCAATATATTCCGGCTTCCAGCCGTACTTAGATAACCATCGTCCCCACGCTTTTCTTCCGTACCCCTCAAGGTGAGAACAACCATTCTTCCTTGAGTATTCTGACAAAGTTTCGACCGCCATGGGTAGCCACTCTCTCATTCTTATGCCGCCTATCCAGTCCATTGCCATTGCTTTGCGGCCCGGATAAGATATTACGCTTGTTGTTATAGCTGCTATAGATTTATCGCCATCCATTATAACCCACAAAACGTACTGCCCGCCAACTATAGCGTGGTACAAGTCATCAATGTGATACTTTCCATTGGAAGTTTCCACTGACCTATTCATTAACTTTGCTACGTCTCCCCAGACGATGCCCAGAGCTTCTCTGGGTACTGCCGATATCATCATGCTGGTAGCATTCTCTCCTGTGGCACTTGCTTAGGTTGCGCTGTTCCGCCTGTCCTCATCTCACGAACACGATCCATCATTTCGTAAAGAGATTTCGAGCCAGCGTCAGTTGATCCGTTGCCCAACCCGCTAACCACATCCGCAGGAACGATAAACTCACCATCGGATAATACAACGTCTTGTTCTCCTTCTAAGGTTGCAGGGATCATGTCATCCATGCCGTCACCGACACCGCTGACCTTCCCTTCCGTTGCCTCCGCATTTTCGTCAAACTCACCGCTCTGTACTTTTTGTACAAGATCACGAAGAGCGTCTTCTCCATACCTTGATACGAACATAGCTAATGTTCTTTCTGGAGACTCGTCCTTACCCTGAATTGCATCTACAGCGTCATTGATAAGCTCTTTGTCATTTGGCTTTCCAGCCATGTTCATGTCACCGCCTTCTGCGTAACGAAGGTCTGTGATGCCACCATTAGCGAATTGAGTTGGGCCAAAGTAATCAAACTCTTTGTCAATGCCCGGACGGAAGCCAGCACCGGGGGTGAACTGCTTCTTGTCATAAGCCTCAGCTTCTTCTGTGTTGAACTTTTTCTTTTCTATGTCCAAATCTGGAGGTGGCATAGCAAGAGCAGCGCCTAGGCCCGAACCCAACGACTCAGGGGTCATTAGTGCGCCCGTAGCGCCAGAAAACCTTTGACCCATTGTTGCGTCAGCAGGGATGCTGTTTCCGATCCCTGCCGTTGGGTCCTTAAACATATTGCTAAACATGTTGCCAGAAGAGGGGGCGGGGGCAACGTTAGAGACAAGACTACCGTCAGGCGTGTATGAAAGACTACTACCTACACTGGGACCCGGCATCATAGCAGGGTTAATTGTAGCAGGGTTTGCTGCATTCACAAAATTTCCTGCGCCTAAGCCGTCAACACCCATTCCAGAAGACGCTAACTCAGCACCCGGCTGCAATGCAGCAGGAGTTGCTCCAGTCGCGGCAGCGCCGCTACCCATCAGAGAACCAAGGGCCTTACCGCCCAAGAATGACATAAGACCAGTTTGTATGCCCTGACCAAGGTCACCTGTTTCTATATACGACCCCAAACCAGAGCCGAGCGCACCAGCGGTGAGAGCGCCCATGCCCCCTAACATACCAGCGCCAGCTAATCCAGAGCCAGCTAATCCAAGCAACATTGGTAACATATTCTACTCCTTAGAGTCCTGCATACTCTGTTTTTGCGTCAAATGATGGGCAGGCTTTTGTTGAGAAGTCTCTGTGTCCAAAGACCTCCGCATCCGGGTATCTATCAAGTATTTCCTTGATAAGGGCGACAAGCGCGTCTCTCTGTCCCTCGGTTCGTGTGTCTTTAGGATTTCCTTCAGAGTCAGAACCACCAACATAGCAGATGCCAATGCTGTCGCTGTTATGGCCCCTACAGTGAGCGCCATTAATATCTTCACTGCGGCCCTCATTAGTCGAGCCGTCAAGTTCAATAACCCAATGATAACCGATATCACTCCAGCCACGCTCCTCTGTGTGCCAGCGTTTAATCTCCTCGGTTGCTACGTCCCTTCCTTCGGGGGTCGCAGCGCAGTGTACAATTACTTTTGTAATCTCCCGCATCTTATTCACCATACTTCATTAATAAATTGCCCATAGGTATCCAAGTCGTTTCGTATATTTTACCATCTTTTATCTGGATGTCGTAGACCCCATATGACCAACCAGTTAAACTATGTTTAGCATACTCTTCTATGTGTCCTTCCGGTAGGCTTGTTCCCAAATTGATTATGGTAACGTTCTGATTGCCCATCTTCGGGAATGTCTTGTCTAATCTCTTATGTGTATGCCCGTAAACCACATCATGCATTGCGTCTCTAGCTATTGAGTTCTCTGATTGCATACCGCCATAGGCCTTCCCCATGGTGTTTATTGGCGCATGTGTGAACCCAACATCTCCTATAAAGTAAAACTCTCCATATGGTGAGTATGTCCAGTTATAATCATCCATTGTGGCAAACAATATTTGATCAAGCATATCAACTATTTCTGGGTTTTTGTTCGTAAAGGACCAAATCCTGTCTTCGTGGTTGCCCAGAGTCACATGCTTCGGCACATCATAGCCATCAAGACCCTTATGAAAAGACCTGATAGCTTCCTGAAAGCTTTTCATGTCCTCACCAAACGATGGCTTTTTCTTTCCGTTTAGAGTGTCATTTCCGTCAAATCTATTAAGAGAGTCAACGCTTGCAAAGTCTCCTATCTGTATAATTTGATCTACTTTATTCTCTTTAGCGTACCTTCCCATAGCAAAAAATCTTGATTTGTCTGGGATTGAAGGGCCATCGTGACAGTCTCCAATTGCTAAAACTCTTTTGGTTTCCTCTGGTTTGGAGTTTCTCTGTTGTATTCTGTATATAGGCTTAACTACAACCTTGGCCTCTATCACACTGGCTTCGTTCTTGGACTTGTCAGTTATTATACCAAGCTCTCTGGCCTTTCTTATTCTTGAGCTAAAGGTGTTGTATTGTAACCCTGCTGCTCTTGCTGCTCTGGCTACATTCTGATCAGAGGCGTAGAACAATTTTGCAGTCTCTTCGTAAACTGATCTAGGCAAAGTTGGCTGTGCCATTTTCAGTCTCCCGACCATTAACGTTAGGAGATTATACCATTTAAATGCCTATATAGTAACCTTTTTTACTTTTTGCCAAAAAACTTGGTTGCTGCGCGTGTTCCAAAACTGGCGGCTACAATTGTTCCCAAGGTGTATTGGTAGTATGTCGGCATGGTTTCTAAGGCCATAAATCCATCTGAAACTATTTGCCTGCCCCAGTCACCACAGAATGATAATATTAGGGGTATGGAAAAAATAATTGTAAGCCACTCGTCTTTCCAACTGTGAGCAGAGGCATCAGCCATCTTCAAGTCCCAGTCAATTTCTCCTGTAGCTTTTTTCTCCATTATGGTCGCTTCGGCTTTGGCTCGCGCTACCCTAGCGCCAGTTTCTGCCTTCTTTGTTTCGACCTTACCCTCAAGCCAAGTACCCAGTAATGACCCTATCGGGCCTATCAATGCCTGTATCATTTTTTACTCATCCAAGTTGTCATTCCGATGTAAGCCCCTACGATGCCGCTGCCACTAAGGAATATAAGGTCTGTTACCCCCGCTAATCCCTCTAGCTTTTCGGCAGAACACAAGGGAGAAGCA
>UEXN01000188.1_pt1 | contig 64367 bp, 62 predicted proteins | sample 1796711 | NCBI WGS metagenome assembly UEXN01 (sample SAMEA4772470, study PRJEB27181) | metagenome | reverse complement strand
ATCAAAAACCTCAGGACATCACAGAGCATTCCTAGGTCCCCCTATTGATTGTGAGAGGGGCTACAGACGCGCCATGGCACTGTCTCTCCCATTGGCAGCCCCTCTCGTAAGATTGGAGTAGTTTTGTCGTCATTAAGAGGATTATCACAGCCTCTGCTCAGGACGCGGGGTCGGCAATTTGTTTCCTATTAACCTCACGACTACCCCCGGCAGCCGGACCCGCCTCTTCATAGTATGCTGGTCAATGGCGGTCATCATCACACTCCAGCACCCGAATATTGGGGATGTTGATATCGCAGTTGCATCCCATCTGCGTGACTGTTTACCCTTCTGGGTACAGGGTAGCCATGCCCTTGCGCCCGCCTGCGGCGGTCGTCTACACAAGTCTCTGTTAGAGCACCTAGTGTTATCAATACAGATAACGTCCATCCTTCACCGCTCAGGTCTGGCTTGTGCGGGTTCCTCTGGCGAGGGATGTCTGTAGGATTTATGCTGCACCGTTATCGACGGGTGTCCTATGCGTAACTCCTACGTTTGGAAAAGAGCAGACCCTCGCTTACGCGGGGGTTCCGTGCCTCTCCTCGAGCAAAGTCAGGGCTCGTTCCTGTGTTTCCGGCGTCGGACCCGAGGGATTCAACGCGATGGAGGTGAGTTCTGCGTCCGTGTACTCACTCATCGTGCGGTCGGACTTCGGCTTCTTGTCTGAAACCTCGATACCAACGGCACGAAGACGCTCTTTGTTCTTTTCGAGAAGACTCATAGTCCTCATTCCTTTCACTTTGTTGGAAATTCATCAGTCCTGTAGCGGCTATCTCGAACAACGAGATCCAGCGAACCACCCAACGTGAACGACCCGCACGACCTGCGGGTCACCATGCCGACCGAAGGTCGGCTAAAGGCCCGGAGGGCTCCTTAGGACATAGGACAGAACTAAGTCTGTACCACTACCTATTATAAAATATATATACAACCTAGGGTAAAGACTATAGGTAGACTATATCTATAACCCCAACTATAGGTACATACTAGATATAGGGGGTAGTAGTAGTGGTAGATACTAGGGGTAGTACTATAGGTAATGAGTAGGTCCTAGGCCGCGAAGCGGTGGTATGGTCTCCACTCTTCAATAGAGCAAATCATATCGTCATATAGAAACCCAGTATGGGCCTCCCTCAGACACAGTCCTTCGAGTGTGGCTGAGGGAGGGGAGAGCACAAAGCTCTCCACCTCCGGGCTTGGGCGGTCTTTACATCAGAGGACCGAAACGGTTGGAGCGTTCGCAATCACAGAGGTGCCTCCATGAGTATTGCGAAAGTCCTTCCACCAGTTCTTCTTCAGAAGACCGTCAGGAGTGGAGCCGGGATGCCAACCGGAGCTGAACTGGAATTGGCATTCAGGGAATGCCTGCCAAGTCAGCAGGTAGGTCAGTCTCCGATGTCCCGTACTGTTCTGTACCTCGAATGTGGGGATTCCTTGCTGGAATGTCCACAGACTTGAGGGACGAGTACCCAATGGCAGGTTCGCCATTTGCAGGAGAGCCATGATTTGCAGAGGAGGCATGATACCTTCCTTCTCCAAATCTTCCTCCTTGATCATATGCTGATTCAAGAAGTGGATCGCCTGAGCTCGGGAACCGTTGAACTTAACGGAACCCTTGGGGATCATCTCGACACTCAGCGGTCGAATGCTGACAGTGCGAGAGTTTGCAGCAGTTGTCACTCGTCCATTACGGATGATGTCAACACCATGGGCCGTAATACAGATGAGCGAAATCCCGTAGTTGGTGTGTTCAGGCATCAGGTGAAAAGCCATAGGGGACTGGTCACCTGTGTGCTGCACACTCGTTGCGGGCTGTGCGTCCAAGGATCCATCGGTTTCGGATCCAAACAATGAGATTGGGTCTGTCATAGCAGACTCCTTTGGGTTAAGGGAAGACAACATATCTTCCCACAGAAAGCCTTGGGATGGCTCTAGCCCATCCCAAGGTCGGCGGTTAGACGAGAGGTCAGATGTCTTCGCCGCAGCGAATGCATACAACATCGTCTGAGAAGTTCAGGGTAGTACCCTGAGTTCTCTGCCCTGTCAACTTGGACAGGACATCCTCTCCATGAAGAATGCGGTGAGCATCCAGCATGGAAGAGTTAACCTCACCAAGGGCGTTAGCCCCTACCAGAACGCAGTCGAACTTCTGCTCGCTCTGGAAACCCTTCTTGTGCAGACTAAGCTGGCAATCAGCCATCTTAGTTCCGTCTGCAAAGAACAGGAACTTCGTAGCACAGCCGTATCCTTCCGGATCTTCTGTGTACGGAGTAACCTGAACCGTGGCGGATCCGGCTTTTGGACCGAACCCTCCCGGCTTGGGGATGCGAATGGTCAGCGTTCGTTTCTTGCCCTCATAGTAATGAGGCACAACGACATGAGCGCCAGCCCACTCCACAAGCGACACGCTGGGGTAGCCATCGTTTGCCATAGCAGAGGCAAACTCTGAAGCATACCAACGCATCATGTGAGCGTGGTTACTGGGAGCCCAAGGAAACTGCTGACGATACACGCCCAAGAAAGGACGTGCAACATTCTGAGTCACCCACTTAACCGCTTCTTCCTTGTCCCCTTGCGAAGACAAGCTAAGACCACGGCGGTCAAGTTGAGCCATCAGGAGTGAAGAAGGTTTGGGATCACTCCCAATCAACTCCTCTCCATCAGCTTCCAGATCAAGGAATGCACACGCAAGAGTCTTTTCCATGGCACCGTAGTTAACCGGTGACATGCCGCTCTTAAGCATTCCTTCCTCCTCCGAACACACACTACGTGCGAGGAAGGAGTCCAGATCTTTCCCATGAGTGGCGTAGTTTCGATCCACAAGGAACCGAATACCACCACCCAGACTGGTGGGATCTCCGAGAAAGTCAGACATGATATGCCGACAGTGTCTCCACTCTGAGTCCGCCATGTTAAACAGAACGTTAAACCGGGCATGTCGAGCAAGAGCTGCACCATCCATGATGCCGCAAGACGGCATATCGCACTCCAAGATGGTTGACATCTTGTTAGTACGACCTGACAGAAGATCATCAACGTCACACGCAATGCGTACAACATCAGGATCTCCATCATTTCGGAGGTAGTCCTTCCAGTCAACGGCGATTCTCTCACAGTCCTTGGGCGTGATGCCGTAGGCCTGCTTGAGATGTCGCACGAGTCGAGGTCTCATGGAATCCGTAACCTCGTATGGTTCGTACCCCATCACAGCCAAGTTGATCCTTGGCCCTGTCAGAGTACAGTTACCGTTACGAGGAAAGGTTCTGCCCGCACCACGGTCAGTGGTGTGGTGATCCATGTAAACCGCAGACTCGCCATACGAGTAGAAGCTCTCCACCAATGAATTGGGGAAGAACTGTTCTTGTGGGAAGAGGGCAGCATTCGTACCTCGCAGAACCTTTTCAGGCAGAGAGTTACGATACTCCAGCATCCTCTCCGTAGCTCTTCCGTTAAAGAAGAGTGGGGAGGATGACATCATCTCACACGTTTCTACTCGCCTATCGCCAATCAAGTTGGACAGGATGGGAAGCCGAAGCATCGTCATCTTGGACAGACCTGAGTTAGAGACAGGCTCACGAGAGAAGGGATCCTTCTTGGATACCTGCGTGATCATGGGATGGTTGTAGAGAGTTGCGAACAACTGCTCATGAACATCCTTGATGTCAACAGGCTTTCCTCCACGCTCTGTAACAGAGATGAAGTTAGCCAAGAGAATGATGGCTCCGCGGAATCGCTCAATAAGACCGGGAAGATCCCGACCATTATGGAGCTGCAACTCCAGCCATCCTTCAAGGACCACGTCAATCGCCGCAGCGATGGGTGACATATTCCTTTGGTGAGGCATGAGGTTGTCCGCCAGAGCTTTGATTTCTTTGTACACTTTAGGGTGCATAAAGTTATCCTAAGTCTGTAGAACTAGAAGGTTTATCCTAACACGATGTTAGGATACAAGGTAGACTCCCATTGGGAGTAAGATAGCCACCAGCTTCACAGCGGTGAATCGTGAGCGGTAAAGCTCCCTATGTTGCGGAGGGATGCTAGTGAAACGCCTACGGTGGCGTCTGCACCCTTCCTTGTGATCACTCTTCCTTGATCACACAAGGTTCTCACGCTGGGCTCAATGCCCAGCTGGGATGAGAATCCCAATAGATACCCTCTCACTTTGAGAGAGCATCGTTGAGATTGTCAGCAGTCAGCTGATATCCGATGGCATGATCTTAACAGCGTACGCTCCTTGACCATGAATGACCAAGGGAGTTTCGCTTTCGATCACCAGCTCATTCTCCTGATTCAATTGCTCGATGCAACTAGAACAGATAAGATAAGCGGGCTCATCGGATTCGTCAGTACACATCGCTCTGACCTCACGCTGTGTCATTGTTTTGGGACAATGACCGCACTTGAACTCAGAAGGAGCGTCTGCCGGGTTGATGTTAGCATTAGACATGCTACACCTCCGTGTAGTTGGTAGCCGATGGTAGACCCCCCATCGGCATAGGGGTAAGGGGGGGATGCTGGTAACGGCATCCTACCCCTCCACCCAGACAAATTCGTGACCCCCTAGTCGATTCCTAGGGTATCCGCCAGATCTCCACTGCTTCCCTTTTGTGCTCTAATCTTATCTTCAATAGTACCGGGGCCTTCTGTTTCACGTTCAACATCTATGCTGCGATCAACCCCTGCATCTCTATCGTACTGATCCTGCAACTCTGTGCGTTCTTGATTCTCCACCATATCCATATACGAGTCTCGTTCTTGGTTTCTTGTGGCATTCCAAGCATTCTGTCCTCCCGTCCAAGGTGGAGCTAAATTAGAAATCTGCTGCTGCATACGTTGAGGTAATGGAGCGTACTGCGTAAGCTCTGCTGCAAGTCCGCCTAAGTATCCTTCATAGGTCAGGGGAGAATCAAATGTATTAATTCCGTAGTTTCCTACAGAGCCCCCGCTTTGTCCGTAGCCGCCTCCTCCGCCTCCTGAGCGACGTTTGCGCCTAGGAATGTCATAGGGGTCGCCTAGCATATTAAGTCCCGTGTACAAGCCTGTACGGATCACTGAGTCTCCAAGGACTGGTATGATTCTAAAGGCATTAATCATATCTTGTATTGCGTATTCACTACCTGTAGCTAGTCCCTTGCCTGCCTTGTAAAGTTGATTAATCGCAGTAATTAAAGCTGCTGCTCCAATAAACCTACCAGCGGGCTGTGCGCCAAAGCCAGTGAGGACTCCTCCAACCATGCCTGCAATTTCAGAACCCCAACGACCAAGGATAGGGAGACGAGACATATACATAACTATATTTTTAAATTTGTTATTATCTAAGTCATCCAGTAAATCCTCGGGGTTTTCTCCCTGAGACATACGTAGGGCTAACATATATACAATATCTAAAACAAGAAGGCTGGTTAATCCAAATCCCCACTTCAAGGGGTGCTTCTCATTCATTCCTCGGAATACATGTTGAGATACAAAAAGAATGGGGTGCCGCCTAAAGATTTCAAATAACGAATCAAGGGGGCTGATACTTGCCCCTTCTCCTGTTGAACCGGGGTTACCAGTAAAGATATCAAATGCCTTAGGCTCAAGAATCACTTCGTGAATAAACGATTTCTCTACTTCCCTAAGTCCCACAATAATATCAGTATTAGTTCTATAGTCAGCTTGATTAGGATCGTCTAAAAGAACTCTACTATGCATTTCATTGATAACATAATAACGTTCTCCGGGGTTTCGTTTTAAGAAATCTCGTATCATTCGTTTCATTTGCGGGAAACGTCCGGAGCTAAGCAGCCCTGCATTTAACATATACCGCACAAGATTAAGATCTTGTTCTAAGACTGCTGTCATATTAAAGCCAGCCTCTCTCATCCTTGCCTTAAAATCTTTTGGGTTTGTCATATCTAACGGAGTCTCTTCAATGTTTCTCACTAACGTTGTAAGGTTATCTAAATTATCCGTAATAAACAAACGAGTACTTACTGCTCTTTGAGAAGCAATGCTAGTCATAGTCCACTGAGCGGGGCGCAGTGATTGTCTACCCGACCAGTTCATTGCCTTTAACAACGCACTGTCTGCTTCTGAATTAGCAGGTTTTTCAAAATCTGGAATAAAGCTTTGCGTTAAAGATTCTACATGATATGCAATGTCTGCTCCCACTCGTCTTCGTAATTCCTTATTGACTATAGGAATATTTAAAATAGGTGCAAGCAATCCTCTGATAGATCCACTTAAGTTTCCTCTACCAAGACCTTCGCTCAATACATTAATACCCCCTTCAACAATAGCTGAGGCTAAGGATAAGTTATTACCAAATACAATTCGAGTAATAGCGGGAGCGTAGTCGGCAATTGCATTCATGAAAGGACTCGGGCTTTCAGTACGTCTTGCGATTCCCTTTGTCATTTCCCACTTAGAGTGTAAGACCTGAGCTGACCGAGAAAGTTCTTTCATTTCCTTCTGAGACATTTCTGTCCCATCCGGTCTCCGTAAAGCTCCTGAGGGAGGCTCATGAATAACATCTGAAACTAAATTAACAAAGTCTCCAAATGTTCCGTGAAGGTTAAAGTTTTCCCTCATCATCTTTCTTTCGTGAATTTCGTCTCCAAGACCCTTACGGAATTCCTCTGTAATTTCAGTAGGATTCCAAATAAATAAATCCTTTAGGATATTGTTTTCCAGTACAGAACTAACCTGTGGAATGCTCCAGATATCGTTAGGGAAATACATACCAACAGCAGCACGATTTGCAAGATTGTGAATATGCATATCAATGGGGGTTGAGTTTTCATCAAGGGTAACAAACTTAGAATTAATATCTCCGCGTGATCGGTAATAAATAAACTGAGGAACATAAGCCTTTATACCTTCAACCCGTAAAGACTCCATGTAATTCCTTACCTCTGGATCCTTACTTTCAATGGTGTTTTCGTATACAACCTTAAGCGCATTTACATCTACGCCTACCTTAGCTAACTCACTCCACTTAATCTTACCTCTTGAAATATCTTTAAGAATTTGCGACCATTGAGACTGTACCATAGCTATAGCATTTTCATCCATAGTATTAGCATCCCGTTTTCCGGTTTCTCCTATCTTAGGAATACTCAGCTCTTCTTCTAACGTTAGTCGTAAACTTTCCGAAGAAATCTTTACTGATCCCCCCTTTTGTTTTTCTCTCTTGGCAGTAAACTTCTGCATAACCCAGTTATATAAAGGAGGGTTTGCTTCTCTCATTTTCATTAAGTCAGTACGTAAAGTATCCTTATTATGAATTCGAGGTAATGATTTTGTACCAAAGAATACAAGGGGATCGATACGTTCAATAGATGTGTCGCTATTATTAAGTTCATTCACAATCTGTAATTTAATTTCATTACCAAGTTCTCTTTTAAAATTAACTCTAGTGTCTTCTACTCTAATAGTATTATTGAGGCGGTAAGGAACAACAGCGGTAAACCCCTCACCAAATGACCCATCAGACACTCCGTCCTTAACTAACTGCTTTAGATATGATGATAAAGCTGTGACAGATTTATCCATACTGTCCTTAATAGATTCTTGTTGGTCTGGCTTAAGCTTTTCAAACATCTTATTATCATCTACATCAAAATCAAATTCATGAGTAGGGTTATCTATCTTTAACATAATCTGTGCATCTAAGTGTGACAAGTATTCTCTCTCTGGAGTTCTTAATAATCCTGCGGTTTTTCCGCTTAATTCAAATGCTAAGTTTCCAAAGATACTAGTCATTCTTCTACGATGTTCCTTAAGAATTGTAGAGATGCCTCTGATTTCACCAAGAGCCTTAGTCACTGATGGAAGGCCATTAATGTTTGCATACTGCCCCATCATCATTGCGACCCGATCATCTACCATTGCCGACATGGAAACCATAAGAGGATGCCATCCGTTATATGTTAATCTACTGGCAGCAGGACCCGTTAAGAAATCTTCTCCCAGACTTAAAGCGGTTCCCTTGTTTTCCGAACCCAGCATATTATGTAATGAGTTAACTTGTTTACTAAGGAAACTACCAGCATGTCCTCTAAAAGCTTCTCCATATTGTTCTTCCATCTTATCAATAGCCATTTCAACAACCGTTGCTCTTTGAGCAGGGTTAGCATGAATGCCATTTGGATTAGCAGTATTAAGTAACTTATACAAGTCAACACTAAAGACATCCTTGTCATGCATAAACTCTTTAAGATTTCTTTCTTCTTGTAGTTTTCTTGTGCGAGTAATACCAGTTACACCATAAGGCTTACGCCCCTCACCCTCAAATAATATATTTGCCGTTTCAGCTAATCGTATTTGCTGCTTCTGATCTAATGATTCCATAGCATTTAAAGTTTCAAACTCTGTTAGAGTATTAGAAAGGTCTGCGGTAGACATCTCCCAGCTATCACTCATCTTTTCAAAACGTCTATTAATACTATTAAACCCAAATCTTTCCTGTGTAGAATCATTATCTAATCGAACAAGTGGTCCATCCATAGGATCATACCCCATCGTATGTAGAGTAAGTGTATCAATCTGTTTAGATAATTCAGGATTTCCCTTACGGAAATGTACAAACACAGTATTAATTCTATTCCAATGTCCTGCAAACCAATGTATAATCTTCTGAACATTATTCGTTGCTGTGTTCCAAACCTTAGCTTCAGGAATAGTTAAGTTAGGAATTTCTGGCAGAGCCCCATTAAATAATTTGTAGCTAACAAGCCCCGCTATAAACTCATCGGGGTTTGTTAAATATCTTTTAAATTCTTTTTTAGCATCTTGATTAAATCTACCGCCATGCCATGCTTGCACAGTCTTTCTTAAGTAAGCTTTACCTGCTTTACTTCTGTATAGTGCAAGCCATGTTAGTCCATCCTTAGTCGAAAGGAAACGAGTAGCTCCAATATGAGCTAACTCATGAGCAAAAATTTTAACTGCGGTTAATGGAGTACCCTTCATTTCTTCAGTGTTCATAATAATTGATGCAGACCGGCCATTAATAATTGCTTGAGATGGGAATCTTTCCTCAAATGTTAAAGAGATATCATCCAATAAAGATTTATTTCTTTCGTACTGACGAACAATAATAGCCCGCATTATTTGAGCTTCCTTAGGACTTAAGTTAATTTTATCATTTTGTACAGCTTCTTCGATTGTATGTAACATAGATAACACATGGTTATTTCTAGTACCCTTTGCCCAGTCTATTGTATCCTTATGGGTCTTAACAATGTTTTTAATTTGTTTACCGGCAGTATCAAAATTAAATCCTAATTGATCATTAATAGAAAAGTCAACCGCTTCTTCTGAAACAGTGTTAGCAATATCACCTTCAATACCCATTACATCATTCAAGGCTTCAAAGGTATATGCTTCTCCCATAGCATATTCAAAGACTCCGTTAATCTCTTCTTTGGTAAACCCCTTTAACCTAGTAGGAGCTTCCCCTCGCCCCTTATGGGGAGAGTCTTGATGTAATACACTAGCTGCGTATTGTTCTAAATGCCGTTTAATCTCTGTTAGACTTGTTTCGTTTGTCACACCCGGAAGGTTAGCAAGTCCTTCTTGGTAAATTCTTGTAAGATCCCTACCTCTTTGTGTATTAAAGAAATGACCTCTGCCCCCTGCTTCTCGTATTGCAGACACGCGCTGCACCAAGTCTTTGGCTCTTTGCCATCCTGTGGTAATATCAGTTTCGTTGTAAGTATCAGGATCAAGAAATGCTTGAGCTACATCCTCAGTAACTTTAGTTTCTCGTAACAATAAAGAGAGTTGGATTAAAGTAGAAGTATGTAAACTATTCGTACCCTTGCGCGTGCTATCTATAAGATCGGTTAACTCGCTTACAAGTAATGGATCAAAAATATTTGTTTGATTTTTATCTACGTTATGCAGTAGTTTTTGTATTGGAGAGATATAAGCTTCGAGATAATCCTCAACAAACCCATGCTTTGATGAACCATCTTCTGAAAGATTTCCCGGTCTTCGATACAAGTCATTGTTAAGAAACTCCATTGTTCCCATTACAGTTGTTTTTCGCACGCCCGTATTAACAGTGTATAGCGGAGTCTTGTCTGCCAACATACTTACAATTCTTTTAACTGCATCTGTTTCAATCATAGCAGCCTCACGGACTTCTGTTTCATTAGGAGCTAAAGCATCTCGTGCTATTTGTTCATCACTTCTTGAACGGATTCTAGTACCGTCTTCTCCTAACTTTGTTCCCGTAGGAACACGAGTGTGAGCTGACTGCTCTACTCTTTCTACAAGTCTAAAGTTTTCAAGATAAGACAACAGTAACATTGCACGTTCGGGCGTTATAACCAGCTCTACATTCTGTCCTATAAGCTCACTAGGAGCCATAACCATTAAGCCAAATCCAGCTTCTGCTAAAGCATTTCTTTGTACAGCCTTAAATGTATTCTTGTTAAATTCCATATTAATGTTTTGTTGGGGGTTAAGATCAAGGATATCAATACCCTTTTCAGTAACTCTAGCTTCAAAAGTAAACCCCTTCATGTTCTTTACATATTCTCCAGCCTTAGCATATAAATCCTTTTTCATGTCTTCGGGGAACACTGACATATCATCAGACGTAAGTCCCTTATCATTTTTAAATTGACTATACATAGGATCGTTTTTAATGACTTGATAAATCCCATCGTTCCATAACATCTTTACCATAAACTTCATAAAGTCATGAGCTTGCTTAGAGTTTGCAACTAATTGGGTAGGGTTAATGACAAAGCCTTCGTTGGCTCCCGTAAACTTATTACGGATAGTCATCCCCTCAGCACCCGGAACAACTCCCGCTTCTAAAGATTGCTGTAGTAGGGTATCTATTAATAGATAACCTTCTCTATTCTTTTCACTAGCTTCCTTACTACGTTTACGGTTTCGTGTAAAGATATCATAATAACTTTTACCTAATACATCTGGATCCTTTATACCAATCCTTAATGCAGCCTCTTCTAATGATGCGCCTCGTCTTTTAGAGTTTTGAATATCATATGAGACATTAGAAAGTTCAAACAAGGAAGTAAGCCATTGCTGTCTCCAATGATCCACAGTTTTTCTTTGTCGTGATGTATCCCCAGATCTCCTAGATTGGTAAGACATCTGTGTAATTAATTCTGACTGTAGAGTTTCTACCTTTATGACATTTAATAGATAAGGCCACATGTGAGGATCTTGTAGGACCGCTTCATCTATTCCTCTATTTTTAACCCACGTAGAAACCTTCGTGTAGATTCTAGAAGCTTCGCGTCCTACCTCATTATCTGGAATTACTGCAAGCAGGTCTTCTGGTACATCTAGCATCTGGGGTAGATCTCCCTTGTTATATGGGGAGACATACCCAAATTCCGTACCCTTGAGTAAGGGAGTTTCTTCTACCAGTTGTTGATCTAAACGAACATTAAGCCAATTACGTCTCCTGTCAATCTGACGCTGTAATGCAATTCTTTGGAATGGGATATTCCCCTTATCCATAATAGAGTAGCGTTTAGTTAAGGGCATCATAGCGAGTGGTCCTGCTGGGCTTGAAGTTTGAATGCCCGCAGGGGACTGCACTGTGTCAGCGTACAGCTCTCCCTTTTTCCCTTCTCGGCTAAAGAAATGTCGTTCAGGTACTTGCAGATCCCGTGCCACGGTGGGGTTATAGATAACATTAGCTTTCTTCTTAAGCTTTAGAATTGCTTTTCCTGCATCGCCTTGATCATATAACTTTCTTTCAAAGTCTATGATTTCTGGCAGGAGTTCTTGCATTTCAATAGAGTTATCTTTCCACTGAGTTAGAGTTGCCGCAAGCATTGCGTTAGGATCATCTTCTACTGTGTAGTTTGGATAGATGTCCTTTGGAAGTTTATCTTCCTGAGCGTAATACAACATCTCATGCAAGGTCATAATTTCGTCAACCTTTGCGTCCGCTTCTATTTTACTCATCTTTACATAGGGATTATCAACTATATCAAACATACCAAATGCATCGGAGTTATGTTGAGTAATATATTCCCCAGCCTTAAACGCATAATCAAGAGTACTAGGTTCTGTAATATTAGCCATAGCCTCAGTCATAAAATCCTTAAAGCCTTGCTTATTACTAGCTACTCTTTCCAGTACAATACCCATGGAATTCATACCCATTCCACCAAAGACTGGAGATGTTCGATGTGATTTTTGAGTAGGTAAGAATAATTGATACAGTAAATGATTTTCTAAACCAAGCCAATCCTTGGCATTAAACTCCTTGAACCCAAGTAATTCTGAGACCTCTTCCATGTGAGGCATATCTAGCTTATAAGCAGTAGAGTTGTACATGTTTAAGGCTCTAAAGAAACCAATATCCCTATAAGACAATCCAGCAGATCCCTTAATTTCATTACCCTTTGCATCTACCTGACCATGTAAAATTAACTGGTACGTTTCAAAATCTGTTGTACCGGGTTCAAGTGTAGGTAGACCATCATCCTTACGAGCTTGTAAGAATAACTTTGCTTCGCTAATAACCTTATCATACTTCTTTCTAACCTTCGCAATGTTTGTATCTGTAACGTTTTCTTGCCCATAGGTTTTTACAGTCCAGTCCAGAATAACGTTGTCTAAAGCTTGACGATGAGTGTCTAAGCTAAAGATAGGATTAGTCTTTGGGATTACGACACCGGGTCCTCGTACTGCTGGAACAACCATCTCTTTCCAAAAATTTGCTTCAAAACTTGAAGATGAATCTAATCTCAAATACTGAAGAGCAAGATCCTTTTCCCTACCCGACATCATAAGAGCGTAGTCAATAAGAGCCTCGTTCTGTCGTAACTCTTTATTATAGGTTAATCTTGCCAGTGCTTCAATCTCCGACTGAGTAAAACGTTCTAAGTCATACGCATCTGCTAAGTCCCGTAATACTTCTATTTCATTTCCCCGCTCCGAATCAAAGTCTTTTAGGAAAGCTACTTCACCACCTTCGTAGTCTCGGCGCATCGTAGGAACCTTAAAGTATTCGCGTAAAGCATCTAATCTCTTTCGTCCAATAGAACCTTCTTCCATTGCAGCATATGCAGCATTCCAGTCATCTAATGTTTTTAAATCCTTTACGCTTTCAAATACTGAACCTAACTTTCCTAAAGTTTGTATATCAGCTTTGTTTTGATTTTCTGCTTTAGAGAATTCACTAGCCATTAAAAGTCCTGAGACAATATAAAGATCCTCTTCACTCTTAACTCCCCAAGCTTCAGGATTGTTTTTTAGTTCCTTAAATATATTTTTAACTGCTGCTCTGCCTTGAGGGTCTGCTGCCAATGCTAACATCTTTCCAACGTACCGTCCACTAAACTGTTGATCTGTAGTAGTTACTGGATCAAATAAATCAAGTAAAGTAAACTCCTTGTCTGGATTTTGTGCCATCCAAGCTGCCTTACCCTTTTCAACTGCCTCTTGATTTTTATCTATAATTAGCTGACCAAGTCCCTCTAATTCTGGATTCATGAGTTCAAGGGCGAAAGTATTTCCCATCTGCCCGAAAGGTACAATAAGATCTTCTCCAGACCCAATCATATGTTGAGTGGATCCTGTGGGAGTTTGATCAACCCTAGGAAATGCAGAAACAAAATTCTCATCATACTTAAACATTTTAGTTTCACTGGATACAGTTTCTTGGTCACTGATAAAACTGTGTGCAATATTAGGCATATCTAAAAAGAGCTCAAGTAAGAAATCTTTTAATACCGGTCTTGACATAACTTGCGAAGATAGGGTTGCACCTACGGCTCTAGGTCTTACGGTAAGAGGTAAACCCGCTCCAGCTACATCGGGGTTCGCATGTTCCTTTAAAGTCTTCCGCCACTCTGCGGCTGCCTTAAGTCCTTCTTCAGTTAAAGGAGTATTTAAAACATGAGATGCTCTACTTCTAAATTTATATTCTCCAACCATACCAGCAAAAGTCCAAAACGGCATAGGAGCGTAAGCTGTTCCTTCACCCCAGTGAGGTCTTCGTGTACTTGTGGACTCCTGCTCTCCCCGATATAATTCAGTACTATCTAAAGCTCCGCCATCCACAGACTCTAAAGAGTTTCTTCCGGGGTAAGGTTTATCTCTAAAGACAAGATCTACAATCTCTTCCCCAAGAGTCTTGGCATCTCTATAGTCTAATGTTCCGTCCCCAAAAGATTGCAAAGTAAAGTCTTCTCGTAAAGAACTTAACCTATTATTTATTACTTCCGTAACAATACTTTCGGCATAATCAAAATCATCTACCTTTCCTATTGCATGCTCTTGATATAGGAAATCATCTTCAGTTAAGTTTAAATTCTTTTGAAACCTATCAATACCTAGAGCATCAAACTCACCTTTCATCCTAGCATCGTTATATCTATCCAAAGCAGATTTCATAACAGCACTTTTAAATACTGAAAACTCGCTTGTAGTCTTTGAAGGTTTTCCTGTAGTATCATTAAGCTCAAGTGCATATCCCTTATTAACCCTGAACAAATCTTCCATAGCTGTTTTCTGAAGACTCTCCATAGCTTCTAATAAATTCAATACTCTGTAATGATCATGCAGGGATTCTTTCTTACCTTCTGTAGTAAGGTTCGTTAACAGGCGATCTAAGTGTTGAGTCCAAGGTTCCTTAACCCATCCTTCAGTCTTAGCTCGAATTGCATCTGCTCGCTCCTCTGCTATTCTCTTAACCTTATCAATCTTGTATCGAAGGTTTGTAGCTTCAGTGCGTAATTGCGCTTCTGTTAATGACTCAAACTGAGTATTAAAGGTGCTTTCGAGAGACGATACTATATCAGGCGAGTTAATAGCCTCTCTAAATACTACATGAGGAGCCATCCCAACCCTAAAGAAGTAGTCGTTGGTTCCTTCAAACATAGCAGAATAAATCCTAGCGGCATGGATTGTACTAAACTGATCTATATGAGTTGAGTCACTTACATTTTCTAACTGCCTTGCTAATGAAATAAATGCCTTAAGTTCCTCTTCAGTATTCTGAATAGCTTCAACATCTTCCATTCTTGGGCTTGTCAAATAGTCTTCATTAATAGGAACTAATAATAAATCCTCATCTGCTGTTTCATTTAGTAAAGGAGAAGTATTAAACATTCTTGGGGTAGGGGGATACACCATATTACTTGTATCAAAATCCCCAACATTAAGTCTATTTACAGTTTTTCTTGCAGCTGCAAATGCCTTCTTACTAACATCTCTAGCTGCCTGTACAGTCATTTGCTGATTCGCATACTCTGCATTTTTTTCAATACTTGCTTGCCATTTCTTTGCAACCCGACTATCCATCGGTAAGAAGTTAACTAAATCTCCCTTTATAAGTGGGACTTGATTATCAATGGATTCTTGTACAACAGCTTCAAAAGCTTGTTCTCTTACAGACAACATTGCTTTAAGATTCTTCTTAGTTGTTAATAAGTTACGTACAGACTCAAGCTGAGCAAACCACATGTTACGGTCAGCAAGGGTTCCTCTAAAGTGTTCATTGCGATCAAGTTCGTATTGAATCCTATCCTTCTCTAATTTTGCGGATTCTTCTTTTATCTCATCTGCTAGCCCGCTCTTCTTCCATATCTCATCTCGGGAACTATACAAATCTAATAATCTAAATTCCAACGATTCAAGCTCAGCCTTATTGACAGATTCTTCCCTAAGATCTTCATTATCGGTACCGCCCGGATGTTTAGGTGCGTTAATGTGCTTCTTAATTACTTCAATTCTATCCTTAAGTTTTCCAATTACTTTCCCTAATTCAGTAAAATCTTCGGGGGTAGGAATAAGTACACTACCGCGACGAGTAGGGGGCCTGTCCCTAAATCTATTAGGACCATTCGCTTCTGCCTTGTCTTGGAATTCTTTTTTTATAAAAGCTCTAATGTCTGCTTCGTTTTTCGCACCCCCCGGTAGTGGATGAGTTGTAAAGATTGAAGTAAACTTTGGTTTATCAAGAATCTCAGCCCATATCTCAGCAAAGTTTTCATTGTCTATTTGTTCTTCTGTTTTAATTACTCCAGCATTTAACTCGTTTTGTGCAGACGGACTAAACCAACCTGCGGTTAATTTTTTAAATTCACTTAATTGTTTTTTACTTAATTTATTAAATTGAAAGTGACCTACTTCATGCCCAAAAGTGTTCGCAAGTGCTTCCATTTCCCGAGCCTTAGTCTTTCCCACTAGCTCTTCTGATACAAGCAGCCGGTCTTCATTCAGTTCAATCGTTCCTTCGGCAGTATTTGCTTTTCCCAACGATACTAGAGAATCAGGAGTTTCAATTGTTCCAACTATTAACTTTTCCTTTAGTATAATTTTATTAATTTTTCGTCTTTTGTTTGGGGCAGTTTGCAGCGAAGGAAGTGTACGCATCATTGCTATCTCGTCTATATTAAAATTAGCATCGAAGAAAATTCCATCTACATTAACCATCAAGGGTTCGAATATATCGAGATCGTCCACCTTAAACCAAACACCCTTTTTCCCTGCATTAAATGCATTACTAGCAACAGGTCTCCACCCCTGCTCTAAACCTCTTCTAACTATATGCCGTACTGGTCCTTCTATAAATTCTTCAATCTGCTGTTCTGTGTGTGCCGCCCATTCTTCTTCAGTTTGAATCTCGGCTTCTTTCAAAACCTCTTCCATTGTAAGGTTATTATCTGGGTCGTATCTTTTCTTTACACTGCTTTTCCACTCTTCAAATGTTGGATGAAGATCTGCCGCATCTGTGCTTGCAATGATCCTACGATTTTCATCCATAGCATCTCGACCTACAATCATTCCCTGTGCTTCAGCTTGATTCTCAATCATTATTGCTTTCATAGCAGGCGATTCTAACATTGCCATAATGTCTTTTTGCTGGTCGAACACTTCTTGTAATGCGTCTTGTTTATTTTCTTCTATTCCTAATTCTGAGTTTACTTTGTCTAATCTTTCCTGTAAAGCATTAACATCTAAATTACCAGCCTCAAACTTTTCTAACTTGTTTCTAAACGATATAAAATCTTGTGGTTTATCTCTAAAGTTTTCAATTATTGAATCAAGAGCAGCAATTGATTCTGGAGTTGCTAACTGGCTTAGTGGTATTTTTTCTTCGGTTATTCCAGTAAGTTTAAAGACATCTTCAAATACACCAGCCAGTGTCTTCCAGCCTTCTCTTCTAATAAAGTCTTTATGAGTGAAAATTTCATCTAATTTTCTTCTAACTCGTGCTTCCTGTTTTATTAAACTATTCAGCTGCTCTACTAAGTGCGTAGGCAATGCACCCGATTTGTTTAAGTTTTCCATTTCCTCAAGAGAACCTAAAAAGTTTTCTAACTTTTCTATGTTCTTATTAATATCATTAGTTCTCTTTGCCCGTGCTTTTCGTGCCTTGTCTGTCTTTGGTTTTGTTTTGTTTTGATCTTGGGCAGCCTTAGCTTTTTTGCGTTCGTCGGCTAGTTTTTTTTCTGCGGCGTTCTTTCCCAGAGCAATAACTTCGCCGGGAGTCGCTCCTCCGAAAGTATTAGTAGGAACTCCAGCGTCCTCTGCACCTTCTTTTACTTCCTTAGTAATAGTTTGGGTAATCTCGTTTTCTCTTTCAGCCGCCTCAAAAAGAAACTTGCCAATCTCTACCATCTTCTCATCTCTATTCATAGCGTTCCATTTGGGAGTTCCACCTGCTTGTTCTCTTAAAGCATTAAACTCTGGTAGGAGATCAATACCCAACAACACTTCTGGTTTGTTTTCATTGTCAGCTAAAAACTCATCTATAGTTTGATTTCTGTTTTCGGCTTGCGTTTTAATGTGTGCAGCTAACTTTATCTTACCTTCAAGGGAAGCCTTAAATGCATTGTCTACATTTGCAAAAGCTTCGTTTTTAACGATGGCTTCAATAAATGTCAATTCTGGGTTTGTGTGTGCTCCTGTAGAATTAATAAAGGGAGTTACAGAATCCCCAAGAACCTTAGCTATACCTACTTCATCTAAGTCAGTATTAGCAGCAAGCACATTCATGATAGTTCCAACCTGACTAGAAACTTCTTCTAACCCTAACCCTGATAAACCTTCGCGTAGTGTCATCATGCTTTGGACTACAGCTACATTTCTTGCTGTAGCATTTGGATCTAAAGAACTCTTTACTCCCTCTAACAACCCATCTACATACTTGCCAAGACCTAAAGGTCTCATGCTTCGTACAGCAGCTGTACCTCCCAATGAAGCGGCCCACCCCAGACCTCTAAATGCTCTCCCCATAATAGGGTTAACGACTATACTTAATCCCATTTCATGAAGTGTTCCCATTCCAACAACACCCCAGTTCCATTCATCAGTCACACCTCGACTTGTTTTTTGGTACTGGTTAGCTACTTCCGCTAAAGATCCTGTTACCGCACCCTCGATAACATTACCCATAGTTACAACACCTACCTTCTTCATTCCACTAAGGTTTTTATATGCTGTAAATCTCTTACCGTTAAAGAGAATGTTCTTCATTAAATGGGGACCTATATTTTCTGGAAGCCAGTGTTGGAGCTTTCTTGTAAAGTTTACACTTTTACCTAATCCCATAATAACCGGGTTTGCATACTTAGCAAGACGCACTCCTCTATTAGCTATGGTAGCTGCCTTCGCACCCAAAGCTATTGCCCCCATTGCTAAACTACCCGTACCCGTAGGAATAGCTAAGGCTATAGAAAGAGCCATACTTGCCATCATATCGGGATCGTTTAAAATACCGTGAACACCTAATGTTCCAACAAAATGTCCTATGTGATCCATTGAGGACCAGTTTCTTTGAGCTACAGCTAAACTCTTTCCAACAGTACTCAAGGTAAGGCTTTCACCTAATCTATAAAAGAACTCATACTGATTCCTACTATCCTTGGTAATATCAATAAGAGCCTGCTCTCCGCCTAAAGCTAAGCTATATCGCTTAAATGCATCTGGATCCTTTTCCTTAAAGAACTTCATTGCATCTATTGCATCCCAGCCCTCTGGAGGTTCAATAGTTAAGAGATCTTCTGGAGTCTCTAGCAGTAAGTTATATATAGGTAGTCTACCATCTTCCCAAAATTTAGTATTCCATTTAGACGAAGTCATTCGATCCTTAAGGAAATTTTCCGCATCGTCATCAAAGTCTAATATCGTTCCTTTCATTGCTTCTAAATCTCGACCGCCTACCATAGCCTTGCCAGCCCATACCTCATGAGGCATGTTACGACTTAAGTACCCCCTATGGTAGTCTTGTTGCATCTGTTCTGCTGTAGCATCCCACGCACTGTAGAGTCCCCTGACCCATTCTCCCGGTGCATACGGATCTACAAACATAGTAGCTTCGTTCATTTGATCTCGGTTTAAATACTCCCATGCATTATCAGAATGCAAAGCTTCACCCATTGCCTCGATAGAATTTGACATATCTGCACTATTAGGAACCATTTGCGAAGCAACATTAATAGTTTCTACTGCACCTGCTTGCCAAGTATCTTGAAACTGTGGAGTATACCAAGGTGTACTCTCAATTAATTCTTTACCGGCAGCGACTTCCTTATTAGACATATTTAAATACATAGCGGGTGAGCTACGTAGTGGTACTGGGTTTGTGTGCCATGTGCGGTCAGGCATTAAGCATCTCCTTAGTTTATGTGTTTAAACTTATAATAAATTTATTATTGATACATATAAAATGATTCAGAACCCATAACGGTAGTATTAAGTTTTTCCTTAGTTTTTTGTTTTTCAACTTCACTTTTAAATTCTTCTGTGCTTTGCTCACCAAATAAAATCCATGGTACAGTAATTTCAACAGGCATATCAAAAACGTCTGCGCCTTGCTCAAGAGTTGCAGTGTTAATTACTTTAACATGCCCCATGCCAGCTTCTCCTGCGCCGCTTTGAGCCATAATTTCTGTACCGGTTAAGGGTTGAATCTTTACGTTTTTTCGATATATCCATGTATCTGTTGTTCCGTCAACAAGCTCCCCACCAAACGTTCCTTGGCTACCGTCGTTATCTACATACAGCCCCTTTTGGAAATGTTTATTGGGACTACCCTCTCCATATGGCCTAGAGGGCCATGCATCATCTAACATCATTCTTCGTAAAACATCTAAATGAATATCGGTTTTATAAGGAACATGTGATCCTGTCTTAGTAGTAGAGTCTGGTATATTATGATATGCTTTCATAACTTCTGGAGAACAATAGCTCATGTACATTTCTCTAATAGCTCTCTCTCTAAGAGCTTCGAAATTTAACTTACGTTCGTCATAAGTTTCTCCCGGCATTTCACTAATAACTCCTTGATACTCAGCCATATCAGAACTAAAGTTTTCTCTTAAGCCCTTCATAAACCAACTACCACTTTTTTCGTTTGGATCTAATAACGTTATCCATCCTAACATACCATTTTCAGGGGTGTCTGCATTCCATTCATATCCAATTGCTTCTGGAGTACTCATACCAGCATGGACATTATCCATACCTCTTTTTACTACAGGTAACGGAAGTTGACGACTTGTAACTAAGGGTTGGTTTGTATCCTGATCAACTCCTACAATTTGAACATCTTCGGTTTCAATAGTAGTAGCCTTAGCTATTCCTACAAGACCATGCATAGTTTGTGTTTGCATTTCTGTTGCGGAAGCATATAAAGCCATTCCCATTCGTTCTCTTAAACGAGAGTCTAAACCATATAACTTTATAATAGACATGGCTGCTAAGTTCATTCCATCTACGCTATCACTGAATTCGTCATCCCATTTTTCCTTGTCAATAAAATACCACAGTGGAGATGATTCATTTGTTAATTTAGCCGGGGAAGTTCCTACTAAATGTGCAATCCCTTGTTTAGCCGATTCTTCATCATCATACATTCGAATATTAACATCTCTAAATTTTCCTGCCAAACTACTATAGACACTATCTCCATCTGTGTCGACCTCTAATATCTGATCAATATTATCTTGCCAACCCCATGGAATATTAGTTAGTGCTGTTGGAACACCATCAAAATAATTCCCGATCTCTCTATCATATGTTGGATCCCCAGCATAAACACGAGCAAGTACTTTATAAAGCTGTCGAGTTTGGTCTTGAATAGAAGTAACTTTATCTGTGGTTCTACCAAAATCTAAAGTTATGTCTATTTCATTAACATTAAGCCTTGGATCGTTAGCCCTTGCAAGTGTGTGAACTAAATCAGCGGCAATTAATTCTTGTTTAGTAAACCCAAAATCAGAAGCAATTGTACGAACGTTTGTATTTTCTCTTAAATTATTAGCAAAGTATGTTACCATTAATACTGCTTTATTAAAATGATCTCGCCTTGCATCACCCCCCTCACCTTGAAATGAGCTAGGATCATTTCCAAAAGCAAGACCCGTATCTACATAGTTAGTCCAGTTTACAATTTCGTTTGGAACTCCCTCTACCATTGGATTTTCTATAAGCATTCTAACCCAAGTAGACGTAGTAGACTGTAAGGCTACAGGACTGAGAGTACTGTAGTCAATTGGTTTTGTGAAATCTAACTGCGGTATAGCTATATCCTTATCATCTACATTAGGTAAAAGAGCTCTATGTTCGGCTAGGTAGTTATCAGTAAATGTCTTTTGATATATGTTATGTAACAGGATTGCTTGTTGATCATTTTCATAATACTTTTTTCTAAATGACTCATTAGAAGATATTCCTCCCGCACCCCAAATAGCTCCGCTTTTAGTTAGAGATAAACCATTGTTCCACGATTCAGGGCTTACCATTGAAAGCCCCACATCTGCATTCTGGTCTTCCAGTTGTTTAACAAATGTTGTATGAGCCATGTTCCAAGTGCGTAAAATATTTAAACGTTCGCCTCGACTGAACTTATCCTTATCCAATACTGCGGCAAATACTAATTCATTAACTTGATTAGGAGTTACAAAAGATGTTCCTAATCCTTCATTCATAGCCGCTAACATCAATCCATCGTAAGTCTTAAGAGGGCTAGTAAGCTCGCTGTAAATCACAGAATTTTCTTCAATTACCTGCTTAAGTTTTTCTTGGAATGCTTTTAAAGCTGGGATGTAGTTTTCTTTTGTAACAGAGTTATCAAGTATCCCCGCATCAATAAAAGGTTTGGCTACATAAAAAACATCGGCACCTTCTTCTGCCTTCTTAATGTAATCAGATATTACAAAATCTATATGCGAAGCTTTTTCTGTGTGAAGTTGAATCATTTCAGCATTACTAATGTTTGGGGTTTCTGCTATTTCAGCATTAATATCTCTTGCTAAATAAGTTGTTAAATCGTTCATTCTTAATTCTTCTCTTTTTACTTTATGCTCTAACTTCTCACGAATTGGAAACATTAAAGCTAAGGCGGCGGCATTGGCTCTATCACTAGGAGGTTGTATCCACCATCCCCACTTATCCATAATGGGTGGTTGATAAGCTGCACTCATTGGAGCATATGAATAATCTATTAAACCATCTTCCATAAAGGTATTAGGATAGTCTCTTATAATATCAGGAAAACGTGGTATTGGGTTTCGCTCGGGTCCCCTAGATTCACCTATAAATTCAGCAGCCTTAGAATAATTTATCGCCTCTCCTCTACGATCTAAACTCTTACTATGCTCTTCGCCAGTTGCTAATCTAGTTAATACTTGAGTTTCTCCTCCCCAAGGAACATTTGCTTGAGCACCAATGCCACTCTTCTCGTAACGACGTTTTAAAACCCGTTGAAGAGATTGTCCCCATGTTTCTGTTACATCATAACGTGGTGGTCCAAACTCATGACGCCTTGATAGATGTGTATGAATTCTATCTCTTTCCTTTATATCCTGCTGATATTGTTCAACTCTTGCTTGGAACTTTGGATCAGCTAAAGCCTCAGAAACTTCCATTAAATTAAATGTTTTAGTTTCTGGATCATACACCTTTAATTCCTTTAGAGGATTCTCAGGAACTAAAGACATAAAGTCATAGTTTCCTTCCATGTCATGAATAGGTCGACCTAAAGCTAAGCCTCTTATAATGTTTTGCCTATGCCCTGTTTCTTGAAAAACATCCTCAACAAAATCATCTACTGCTTCCATAACTAACTTAGGGTCTTTAGAATCTTCATACGAAAGATTAAAACCCGTTAAGGTAATAAGTGCATTAAAACTAGGTGTATCTCTATACACATTCATAGACCCTTGCTCAACTGCTCCGGGGTCTAATAAATTTGTATTAAACCACTGTGGTTGTTGATAATCCATACTTGCTAGAATACGGTAGGTAAACGATTTAATTTTCTTTTTCATTTCTAAACCGAACATAGCAGGATCTCTTCTAGCTTGAGTAATCATACTAGATTCACCAGCTTCGGGAAAGGAAGAAAGTTGATCTAGTCGTTCTAACTCTAACTCATCCCAAAATGTTCTTAATTCCTTTGATCTAGAATGAGAAGCTAACTGTTGAATAATATCTACAGCTTTAAGTTCTTCTTCGTTAAGTAAATAGTCAGGAGTAGGATCTGTGGCTCTGTTGGTCCAATTAAAAACTGGGTCTGCCTGTAGTTCATCAATGTTTTTCATTTGATTAATAGGTATATCAGGTAATGCTGCACCATCTGGAGATAGCATTGTCCCATCTACATTAACCGTTGACCTTCGTTGAGCCTTAGCACCCTCATTAAAATACGGAAGACTGTTTGAAGGCATAGACTCTGCTAAAACCTCAGAAACATATTCTGGAGTTCCCGAGCCCCAATCAAATGGTGCAGGTCTAGCAACGTCTCCCTTGTTTGCTAAGTCCATATACTGCGAAAGTAAAGGAGTATTTACCTTATTAGAGATACTAACAATAGCATCAGATCTAATCTCTGGAGATCTTGTAAACATTTCTGATTGAGGCGGACTCAAGGGATGATCCATATTTTCAGATGATTGAGAGTATGGATTTCCTAATGAATCTATTAGGTTTTTAAAGTAGTCTGAAGAATCCATTCTAATAGTCATATCCCAAGCCCTTTCATTCTATTAGCAAAGAGGTTTTTTATATTGTCCCGTTCTGTTTTTGTAAGCATCTCATTTGCAAGCACTGGGTTAGAATTCATTAAATTCATTGTGTACTTTAAAATTTCCTGCTCCTCCCCAAACTTCCATTTTTCCCATGCGTGATATGTACCTAACATGCTATTAAAACTCTTGTTTGTATTTCCCCAAAAAGAACTAAGACCCTTGTAGTAGTTTTGGATAGCTCTTGTATTGAAATTTACAATACGCATTTGACCATAGTCTGCTCCTCCACCATACGCATATCCCGGCAATCCCTCCGGTGTATTTCCAACGGGTCCAGTTATCATTCCATCAGCCACGATAGTCTCCTTCTTGAGTGTTTCCCTTTGATTCAACATACCCTGTAATCTCGGTCATGATTTTAAAGTAATCTCTAGCATAAGCCTGAGGTGAATTATACTTTCCGGCATTGATATTCTTTTTCATAATTCTACCAACAGCTTCTTGTGTGGAAAATTCAGGATCGTCTGAAAGTAACGCTCCATCAACCAAGGTGGGAATTTGAAATTCTTTTGGGAGTTCTGTTAATCGGTTAAACTTAGATAAACTAACTAGGTTTGCTTCTTCTTGAGCCTTGTCTCGACTTGCTTGAAGAAGGGGTTTTAATTTGTGAGTAAGTGGTTGAAGATCACTAACTGCTATTAACCTTTCCATGACAGAAGAGTCAGACGGAGGCAATGCCCAGACATCTGTGTTAGCTCCTTCTAGTGGAATTTGAAACCTACCATTAGAACTAACAGACGCATCATACCCATAAAGAAATGTTTCTACTAAATCTTCGCCATGACTCTCTAATGAAATTTCAGGATCTAAATAAACCTGATCTTCCGATAATTTATTAATCATGTTTTGAAAACTAAGGGTAGAGTTTAAACGAGAGTCAAACAAAAGCTTAGACTTCTTTTCTTGCTGTTTAATTAATGTAGGTAAGAGCTGCTGTTGACTGACATAAGTCGGCCAAGTTCTTGCGTTATCAGCCGCGTAGTTTAACTTCTCATCAATTGTTGGAAGCATATCCAACTTTCGTTGAATGGTTTTTGTAATTGTTTCTTTACCATTCATTCCAGCATTTGCATAAAGCTTTTCTTTCATCTCCCAAAAACGAGGAGTAGACTTAGGGGTGTGACGAAAGTTAGACTCAATCTCATTTTGAAATACCGCTAATCGTCTATCTGGCTTTAAGTTAGATGAGGTATTCTTGTCCCAATCATCTAATCGTAAAATCTCTAAGTCACCTATAACATCCCGTTCATCCATAGTTGGCAATTCTTCTTGTACACCAGCAAGGTTTTTTAATACTTCAATACTATTACTGTCCATAGGTTGCCCCCATTGCTGTATTTACATTAGCTGCCCATGTAGATTCCGAAGCTATTGCATTTAATCCCCAAGGATCTCCTTCAATTTGCCCGGCTATTTCTCCAGCCCCTGCATTCATAGAACCAATTTGAGCACCGAGTAACGCGCCCTGAAGTCCAGAAGAAACCCCGCCCATAAGAGCTGAAGTCATTCCCGTGGAGTAAGTAGAGTCATAAGCTTGTTCTGGAGACATGATAGGATTCTCTAGGTATAACCCCGGAATAAATGTAGTGTGGTTTTTATACCCAAAGTCTCGACTAGCTAAAGCTGCTGCTTGTTTTCTGGCAGCAGACTCCATCTTAAGTTCTTTGTTATATCTAGCATCAATAATTAAATCATTAGCGTTCTCTAACGCCATATTTACTAATCGTTTGGAGGTTGCACTTCGCATATTAATATTACGCTTGTTAAAATTCTCAAGAATAGCGGAGTTAGTTTGACGTACTTGATTAGAGATGTTAGATAACTCCCTATCATAATTATACCTAATAAAGAACTCTTCTTCAGCCCTATTCTTATTAGCCGCATCAGCTACATTTCTATTCTTTAACCACTTTAAGGCATTTTCCTTAGCAACCATTCGATTCTGGGCTCTAATTTTCCCTTCTCGTACAAACTCAGTATGCTCCCACTCGGCTCTCCTATTAGCAGCTGCGTGCTGGAGCTCCCACTGTTGCCATGCAGCGCTTTCAGCCCCAGCTTCAGCTTGTTGCATACCGGAAAAAATTCCCATAGCTCCGCTGGCTAGTCCTATCCATAATGCTGGCATTACAAGCCTCCTTATAGCTCTTATGAGCCGTTAATAGGTAACCAAAGTACCCTACTGTAGTAAAAATAAAACGCCCTTAGACGCCATCCTAGTGCTTCCTAGGACCACTTCCTGTTCTGTCGCCTTCCTGCTCCCCATCGTTGTTTATTAGGGTCAGGAGGAGGCTCCTTAGATGTGAGAATGCATGCTCCAGACAGCCTATTGCCCCACAAGCCCATCCTTCGGTCATCATCCATCCAAGTTTTTACTAAATCTACTCGTTCTTGCTCTCGATTGTGTTGGATAATAGAGTCTACATCTGCCGAAAGCATGTCTTCCCAGTGGGAAACCGCTGCCGAGAGTACATCTACCCTATCATCCTTGGGTAAAGCACCTCTTTTGTCGAATATTCTAGTAATTTGCTTTTGTGTTTCTTCTTGACAAATAGCCTTTCGGTCAAAGACCAGTCTATGGCTAGACATAACAGGTTCTAGAGCAGAAATTATTCTAGCTTCCTTGCGACCACTGACCCTATAGTCTTCAATCGCTACTTGACCACATATATCATACACAACAGGGGCTAATAGCTGACAAAACATTGCATCCCCGAAGTTACTTTCAACCCTTATTACATTTACTTGATAATCGTAGGCTAGTCTAGCTATTTTCTTTAGTATTCCCTTTTCATACCCACCCGAATATCCAATTACTTCATGAATAAATACATACCCATTGGCAAACGAGGCAACACAGACAGCAGTTTCATCCTCACCTCTTCCCGAGGGATCGACGTACATTACTCTCTGTACATAAGGGATATAATTATCTGATACCCACATAGGTTCGTAGATTAAATCTCCCGATAAACCAAACAAAGGTACTCCCCTCATAGGTTTTGAAGAAGACCATACAATTTTCTCAGGACACACTTCTGGATTTACATCAATAACAATTAAATCAGCAAGACGTAATGGGAACTTCTCAAAGTCCGCTAATGAGGTATCAAGTTTATAGTGGAGTGCAAATAACTTAGGACCGATCTTAGCCATACGTTCCATAAGAACTTCCATGGGAAATCTTTCTGGTTGTGTGGGTTCACCGGTATCTCCTGACAAACCTAACACCCACTCATTAACATCTTCACATTCTGTTGGGTTAGTTTTATCCGGTATAACCGCAGGAAACTTTGTTACTTTATAGCCCGACTTTAACTGATTATAAATAGAGTCTTTAATTTGTGGTGTACCTAAAAATATAACTCTACCACCTACATTTCTAATCTGCTCAAACTCTGCAACCTTGTTCATTAATTTATTTCTAGCATTAGCAGTTTCACAGTTTCCTTCAATCTCAATATCATCCCCAATTACATAGTCTGCGTGCGAACCAGTAATCTGTGAAGTAATACCACGAGCATAACAAGATTTGTCCTGCCCAATCTTAGTCCTAGCCTCAACATTAAATGCAAATGCATTATCTGTAGTATGATCTCCCGGTCGAAGATGTTCACAGTAGGGGACTAAGTCTAAAATCTTACGGGTCATGGAGATAAATTCAGTTGCCTTGTTACCTGTTGCAGAAACTACCATGATAGTAGTATTTGCATCTTGTAACAGGAACCATGAAGCTAAGCAGGCTGTAATAACCGACTTACCAAACCCTCTCCCTGCTTGGAGCTGCATGTCAACTGGGCCATTCTGAAGAGCATCAGCCATTGCATACTGTGCGGCTGTTGGATCTCCTAAACCTAGATACTTAAAACACGCCCATAAATGATTACGAAAATCATCTACCATTTCTTGAGGAATATTCATTATTTACTTTTTCCCTCTCTTCATGTGTACCATTTTAGTGGGTTTATTAACAAACTTAACGGCATGTTTATTAGTTCTACTCTGAGTAGTTCCGCACGCACATTTAAACTTTTTATATGCCATTACTTTTTCCCCTTTTTCTTTTTCCAGCTAATACGCTTTGGTCCCTTTTTTTGTTTGGCTGAAGAGTTACATTGAGCTTTTGTAGGACGGCATGCTGGGTACGGTCTCTTACTTTTACCCTTAGCTGACTTTCGGCCACAAGGCTTACCTGTCTTACAATCAATCCAGCCCTTACCATCGTTACGGCTAAACCACTTTTTTAATCCTTCTTTCTTTTTAGCCATTACTTTTTCTTCCTTGATTTATTACCCCAGTTTTTAGCTCCAACCTTACGGCATTTAACTAACGCACCGGAAGCATAAGCAGAAGGCCATTTAGTATACCTACTCTTTACCTTATGGTAACATGCATCTCGTTTTGCTTTTTTCTTTTTAGCCATGATTAACACTTCCATCTTCTACGAGCTTTTCGTAAACGACTGTTAGGGTTCTTAGCTGCCTTAGGAAATTTCTTCATCTGCCCAAGAGAACGAGCACAGTAACTTTTCTTGCGAGCGCCACCACCCGGTTGAGGGGCTTTGAGTTTAGATCCAGTCTTCCGGTTAATCATTCTTCTGCCCTTAGCAGTCAGACCACCCTTTTTACTCTTACACCCATTCCCAATATTACACCCCTTCATAGCGCCTTTACTCTTACTCTTCTTTCCTTTAGATGAACTCTTTCTCTTAGCCATTTTAACCCCCTACTTCTTTGCTGGTTTCTTATGTCCCCATCCTTTTTTCTTAAGAGCTAGGTGTTCAGCATATGTATTAGCCGTTTTGCTTTTACCCGCTTTAGAATACATTGTATGTTTCTTAAAGGCTTTCTTTTTCTTAGCCATTAATACCCACCCATTGTCTTCTTCATACCTGCCTTAGGCTTAGCATTCTTCTTAGGATTCTTTGACTTTGAGTTCATCTTTGCAGCCTTACGATTAGTCTTCTTTGCCTTCTTCATGTTCTTATCCTCCAAATTTAAAAGGGACGTTATCAGATAACTTAGCTTCTAAAGAGTCTAATGCTTCCTTAGGAATGCTATCTAATAACTCAATGTTATCATTCAGGTATCCCCGAATAACTTGATACAAACCCGGAGTACATTTCTGCGGGTCATTTAAATCCATTAATAATGAATCTAGTAGAAAATCATTTAACTTATTTAGTTTATTTTTATTCATAAATTATCCTATTACGTTGACATCTGAATATTACTACCACTTGCAATAGATACATTTGATTGGTTAACTACCCTACTCTCCATAGTTTCACTAAGGTTGTAGTTATTTCCATAGCATAGGTTACCTGTAAATTGATTCTTTGCGTTTAGATTTTCTGGGTCGGGCGTCTGGGTGCTGCTTTGCACGGCCAGTTGTAAATTCCACCCAGTAGTAACTGTAGCCAAACCTAGTTCATGAGCCGTTTCCGTTCGTCCACCCTTCCCAAAAAGGATAGAAGATAATCTATAGTAAACACCTTGATTCAAATCCGTTTCTCCCCAACTTACAACAGGTTCACATTGTGTGTACTGAACTTCGCTGCCATCGGCTTGGTCCTCATCATCATGTGTAGTGCATCTGTTTAAGACAATGTTATTTAAAATCATAGAATGTCCTATAGAAGGGTACATACCAGAGTTTGGATTATATGACGATGCATACCAAATCCTCGCGTTACTTCCCCACCCAGTAGCCTGCCCAGCAATTCTTGAACCGTACTGTTGTAAAATATGGTTATGGTATATCGCCCCTTGGAAATAATTAAGGAAAGTATTATCTTTAATTATAAGATTATTTGTATTTTGTATTCTTGTAACTTTAACCGTGGGAATTATACGACTGGGAGATTCAGTAAACAATTGGTTCCAAGATTCTCCGCCAGTATGTCTTCCCCAGATAATATTATGTCCTGTTTGAGGTATTTCCATTTCTCTACTAGAAGTTATTTCTTCTGCTGCACTTCTACAACGGAAAGAAGATGTGGTGGTAGAGTTATATATTAAGTCTTGCTCAAGTCCAGCCCCATCCCAGCTTTCAGAATTTTCTTTACTTAAAGTATTTTGGGTAGAAGGACCGTACATTTTAAAGGAGTTTCTAAAGAATTCTAAATCTTGGTTTTGAACTGTTCTTGCGTCATCATCTACAGCTGGGAAATACCCCTGTTTAATATCACACCAAAATCTGACTGCATGAGCAAACTGAGGAACCGCAGGTCCTTCTGCATACTCTACGGCAGTAGTACAGTTAACAACCAAGCCTTGTGCAGACGAACCACACAAACCTTGTAGCTTTCTAATACCGGGGAATCTAGAAACCAAACCAGTCTTAGCTAAAATAATTGAGTTATCGTTAAGTTTAAAGTTTCTAATCCCAGCATTATTTGTTTGACCGCCATACACGGTAACACAATTACACAAACTCTCAATTACATTATTTAAAACATGAACACCGTTAGTATAATTTCTACTTGCAGAACCTAAACCAACTTCAGCACTAATATGAATACCACAAAGCCATGCATTAACATTACAATTTGATATATTAACGGCTCGGCAGGTATTAGCTTTCTTTACCGCAGATGTATAAGTTGTCCATGCTGTATCTGAGTTTATAAAACCTAAATCAAAACCACCTGTAGTAACAATCTTAATACCGTAAGCCGCAGATGGTTGCAATACACCAGTTAAATCTCTGGATTCATAATCTTGGGTACTGTAAGATCTCCATCGGGTAGACCATCCAGAGCCTGTTCCATAATTAGCGGTTTGGCTTTGATTAGGTGCTTGGCTATACGCAACACTATCCCAGTAAGTAGTACCATCACAATTACAATGATCAATGTCAATTTTCATACCAACTAATTTTACTGCGGTAGGAGTTGCATAGATTTCTGTGTCAGCTATAGGATAGTTTCTATAAGAGTTAAAGGAAACACATTTAAACTCGGAGTTATACACCTTAGCATCCCACAAGATACCATTATTGATATCTCGAATACCTGATGTTACCCCAATAAACTTACAGTTCTCGACTACAAGACCCATTAGGGAAGTATAGGATCCGGTCCCGTCATAAGCAATGCCATGACTTACATTCCTAAAAGTACATCCCTTAAATGCAATATCTCGACACTGCTTTAGGACCACTGCATTGCCCGCAGTTCCTGTCCACTTAAGGCTGTCGAACTCACAGTCCTCAAAAGTTACATCCTTACACCCAGTTAACTTAACCTGTCCCTGAGCAAAGCCCTTAAATCTACAACGCTTAAACAAAATCCTATATCCATTCTCAATATGTACACCAATACTACTTCCAATAATACCAAGAATATTTCCAGTATTAGTTGCTGTCCCACTCACACCCGAAGCCCAAGTTCCGGCTCCTCCTCCACTAAAGTTAGCTTCAAACTCTGTTGTACTTCCTCCAGTAAAGTTTGTTTTTGTAACGGTTGCTAAGGTATCTGTAATACTAGTGTTCCCGTCTCCTTCCACAGCCTGCGTTAACGTAATAGCTTGGTTTCCGTCTGCTTCTGTAGGTACAGCACTAACCGTAATCTTGCCATTATGACCATTAGCGTGTTCAATTGCTGCCTTTAGAAGAACAAGAAAAGCATTCTGGGTTACCCCACTACCGACATTGAAACCAACAGCAATACCTGTTGCTCCTCCTGTTAGAGTAGCCGTAATAGAACCAGTAGCCTTTAACGTTGCACCCGCTGTTACCGCACTTAAGTGCGCCACCCCACCATCTGAGGTATCAGAGACAAAGTAATCTATACTTGTACCATCAGTACTTATAATATTAACCTTCTGCCCCGCAGTTAATCCATGAGCTGCATCACCATCATTTGCTGTTAGAGTAGCAGTGGCTGGATCAATGTCAATAGCCATAGTCTTGTTGTTTAACCAGTCCCATTCAGGAGTAGCTGACCAACTAGAGCTGGTGTTATCATGATCAATCATAAGATCAACAAAGGTTGCTTTGGCTCCGTCTGTTAAACCATGATTTACGGGCCATGTAACACTAATGTCACTATTGCCAAAGGTGGCTTGATTAAAAGCTATACTACTATGAGCAATTGTAGACCAATGATGTAGAGTATCGTCAAATACAAGGTCTTCGATAATAATATCGTGAGGCTGTTGCTGAGCATTTGTAGACGATCCCTTCTTAGCTACTCGACTATTGTCTGTACCAGTAGCATAACTATGTAACAAAGGTTCTTTTAACCACAACACATTTCCATCTACTCTGTCCACAAAATGTAACTCAAATTGATTGATTGACCCATCAGTTCTTGTTTTAGTTACATCAGGATTAGAGCTATCAGCTGCCGACGTAGTGTAAATTTGGATTAAATCTTCTGCTAGAATGTTTGTAGAAGAGTTAACTGTAATAAATAAATCTCCGGTTGATCCGGCTGTAGTATCTACATAAGTAACTACACTAGTTTCACTAGGGCATTTGAGCATTGTATCGCTGGCGGAATTACTCTTAGTCCAGTTAAATTTACCGTGTCTCCACTGAAAATCTGACTTAGTAAAAGTCTCAATACTACTATTAACACCATAGTGTCTTCCTTGGAAATCAGTGGATCCAAGAATAGAAGATGTAGATGCAGATCCTCCAGCAATACCAGCATTATTTAATGCAGTTGTTACTGAGGAAGCATCGTCAGTTGTTCCATCATTAGTACCAGCCGAAACATTTGCAAGGTTTGTGACACCAGCAGCAGAAGCCTCCCATGTTGACCCAGTCCACTTTAAGAATTGTCCGGTACTTGCTGCGCTATCTTGTACATCCTTAAGATTATGTATAGAAATACCATTAGTTCCGTCATCAGGATCTACACTTACCCAAGCTCCAGATATTCTCTTTAATATATGTCCATTTGTCCCAGCACCATAGTCCGTTACATCGTTGAAGTCGGCAACATCTAAACTCTTAACATGTGCAGTAGTAGCAAGAGCGCGACTTGAGTCAGTTGCAGCTACGGTTTCAGCTTGAATTGTTCGAGCAGATCCTGCATCCCAATCACCACTTAAAGCAATAGTTCCATCAGCCCTAATTGTTGCTGCTTGAGTAACTTCTACCCAAGTAGATCCAGAGTATCTAATGATGTCTCCAGCTGTTAAGCTAAGACTGTTTAAGTTTGACATTGTATGCGTACCAGTACCCACCACATCATAAGTATGTCCAGTTGATGGACTGCTTGGGGCTGAAGTACCTGCGCCACTAGAAATATCAAAGGTTCCCTTGTAAACTAAAGCACCACCTATGGAAGTTATCTTCTCATCTAATGTTTTACCTTGGTTTGCAGATAAAGGTTGGGTAGTAGAAGTAGAGGTTAGGACATCACTCGTGTTAACCTTAACCTGTTCCCCTGAAATTACCATAGAATCGTCCGCTAGGTTTAATCGAATCTTATCGGTTGCTTTTCCTGTACCTTGAATTCCGTCTTCTGCGCTGATATTGAGTTGGCTAGTTCTTAACAACCCCGAACTATCTAAACTGGGGACACCACTTAACGTATCTAAAACCGGGTTCCATTCGTGTAGGTTGTACACAGAATCTATAGCCTCTTGTACAGAGAACAACAACTGATCTACAATAAAGTTTAAGTTATCTGAATTAATTCTTGAGCCACTCGTAAACTCAACCAGCTTTGTTAAACTATATGTCTTCCGCAAAACATAAATGGTATCTCCTGACGCTATACTTGGTAAAGTAATTACCGCACCACGCCCACTTTGACTTGTAGTCCAGTCCCAATCACTCGCTGTAGTTGAGAATGTAATTGTTTTATTAGCAGAATCTATAGTATACATAGGGCTTCCACTGTCACTATCTCTTGGCAGAGTATAAGCGGACCAAGCTTCGCTTGCCGTAATAGCAGAGGTAAAGTCTGCATCTACAATAGTACTTTCGTCAAACTTTCTTACGACTACGATTTCATCTTGATCATCTATTGACATACTAAGTCTATCATCTGGGTTAATAAGACTACTGTAATCAACTACATAATTATTATTAATTACATCAGCGCCTGTCTTTTTAACAAAAGTAGACTTGTTTGAAGTGTTGTTATACGCCACGAGTGTTTCTCCTCTAAGAAGTTAAGAAGTGCGGAAGCCTCTTAAACTTACCGGTAAATTCCATGTTAGTTATATTCATAGCATGGGGGTAATCTGATTTGATTTTGATTGTAATATCATCGGTAAATCCAAGTATACTAAACTTAAACGTACCGTTTTCATCTAGAATATCTGCTCCGAAAGTAGAGCTAACTGATCCTAAAATATTTGGATTAAATGTATACGTAACTGACTCTCTTTGTTTTCTAGAAACCTCGACATCATACAGACCAGTATTAAAGTGCCTGAATACTGCATATCTTAAGTTAAAGGATCCGGGTATTACATTATTAGACTCATCTCTAACAAACAAAGTTGATAACTCTGCTGTTGCTTCATATTTAGAACCAACCCATAATGAATTTGCACCAGTCCAATCACCACTTGCTTCATATATCACATCGGTTCCGTCAATAGTTACATAACTTAAATTAATTATACTACCAATAGAATTTCCAGATCGTACAACGCCTGTATCCCAAGAGTTTAAACCACCTGTAATTGTAAAATTAGTTTTATTCGTAGAAGAATTAAAGGATGTTTCGGCAGACACTATCATATGTTTGTCTAGTCTAGGTCTATCTAGATCATCTGGATATAAATACATCTTTTGTAAAGTAAGTTGTGGTGTTCCCTCAACTTCTTCCTGTGTCACCGCAAACAAATAGTCTCCCATTGCGTTTAGTGATTGTATGTTTCCAGTCGATGTTTCAAATTTAAAGAAAGCGTTTTGAAGAATCTGATCTTGTGATATAACATTTCTAAAACAAAAGATATTATTAGTTGGGTTTCCACTAGATTCTTCTACAACAAATAATGTATTATGTGCAGAGGAGGAGGTTACTGTCCAGAACTCTCTAGGTAAATAGTTAGGAGCGGATCGAGATACCTCATAAGCTTGTTGAGGCGAATCAGTACTACTTCCAAAATAAATATACAATCTATTATGAGCATAGAAGAATAAGTTATTGTTTAATAACATAGGTTGTATTGCAGATGTCATTGGGTAGAAAGCTGTAGGTGCAATCTCAGCTGACAATGGAGAGATTTGATTCTCTGAACCCATTAATTCGTACTGAGTCTCTCCCGATGTAGCGAGGAAAAGGAAATCTCTATAAGGAATTAACCAAGTAATAGGTGTATACTTATTAGAAGAAACCTTAAGGTCAATAGGATCTCTAAACTCAATTGTTGCTGGATCAGTAATAAAGAAGTTATCAAAATCCCCTAGTTTACTTGAAAATAAATTATCATCCGTAGAAAGAAATAACCTATCTCGATAGAAAGCAATTGCCTTTAATTCTTTTTGAACAGCCTCTCCTTCATCATCACTAAATGCGGATGGTCCGGGGTTATTGATATAAGTCCCAGCAGTCCTAGGATCCCACCCAATTTCTCGTATCCGCCAACCCCCATTAGGTAGATTATCAGAAGGAATAGTAGAGATAAAAATCTGCATTGGCATTCGTCTACTATCTAACAGTGACATCTTATCTGGAGTTCTGATTTTAGACAGGTAAGGTTTAGTTACCTCGTTAACGACACGATACCAACCCGGAGCATTTGCTAAGTATGCTTGAGACAGATAATAGATCTTACCTCGCCCTCGATAACCATCGGTTGTAGGACCAGCCAAAGGATATAGATAGGATAGCATTTCTTCGGCACCGTTATGCAAGAATGTATCGCCTAAACTTCCTTCAACAAATGTACCATTACCATTTGGAGGAAATCTTAAATCACTAAACTTTGCGACTGCTTGTCCTAAATATAATTTATCTGGATCCGGGTAGATGTACTCTTCAACCGGTATAAATTCAGGAACTCTGTCAGTTACCTCTTCCCATTTGCTGCTAGATGATGGATTTCCAACTGTACTTTCAACAAAAGGTCCGGGTAATGCAGCAGAACCCAGATCTGATTTAACTTTGTAAATTTTGTCTTCATAAATAGCTTCTTCACCCCATGTAAAGTTTGTAGTATTATTCCAATACTGTGCTACTCCAGCGGGATCTACCTTAACTGTGGTTTCATATGTTTCTGGCTTGCCTTTATTGTCTATAACATTTGATAAAGACCCATCAAGATTGTGTAAGAAGTATCCAGTCTGTTCTTCTCCATCCTCACTGTCTATAGTTCGTTCAACACCATCAGAAGTAAATCCTGCACGAACTAATGTATTTAATACAACAACAGTAGAACCAATACTAACAGCCCTAAGAACATCCTTAGCTTTATTTTCTGGTACGTTACTTCCGTATGTGATATAAGCTCGGCAGTCTCTATCTATATCAAACCCTGTTTCAACTGCTTGTATACTAAAATCATTACGGTCCACACTAAAGACCCACATAAGATCTGATTCAAGATCCGTTGCTTTGTAATCTACAACAATTAAATAATTTACATCTTCACTAACTTCAAACCAATAGTACCATAAATCCTTATCAGAAATATTGGTAATACCTAAAGCAGAGAAAGATGTATCCTTTAATGGGTGAAAACCAGAACGTTTATCAATTGACCTTTCGGTGGAACAAAACATATTTGTCAACTCTTCTGCTTCGGTAGGCAATCTCTTTGTAGGAGCTTGCCTACCAACACCAGCACTAAGGGTGTTAATAGGAAGTTTTACTGGAAAATATGATGTTCGTTTATTTCGTGAAGGCTGTTGATTGACCATTAATTATCCTCCTGTAGTACGCCAGAACCGAAACCTTGCCGGATCATTAGTACCAAGTCTTCTGTTTAAGATAGCCTTAAGTTTTCCAGTACCCGAGTCAAATACATTCCTATTCTTATCATCTAGAATAGATGCCTTTGCTCCCGTGACGTACATATTTTCTAAGCCTTGGAGATAAATGTCTGCATCCCCGTCTCCTTGCGTAACCATTTGGTATTGTCTAGCAGCCGCCGAAAGAATACCTCGTTGTACGGGAGTATCCATATCATTCCATTGAATAGTATGGATGATATCAACATAGTAATCTATATCTGGTTTCCAAATATCAGTCTGATCTGTTACGTTGAACAGATACTTATCTGGATTTCCTTTTACTAAACCAACTATCTTCCACCCCTCATCATCATTTGTATGATGTGAGATAAGTTCTGCTGAAATAGTATTAGCGGGTAATAGGATCTTACCCTCAGTAGTCAATGTTACTTTCTTACAAAAATTATTATTAGCAATTCCTCTTAGTTGAAAATCATCAACAAACTGATCTAAAATAAACTCAGATACTTCCGTATCTAATCCACTGTTATTTTCTAAATCAGAAACAAGGGATTCTCCTGCCATTAATAACATATGATTTACAGCATCAAGTCTAGATATAACGCCCACAAGAATCTCCCTATATAAAAAGTCCCCCGCCACCCACTTGGGGCAGCGGGGGATTTGTGCATAAATAGCGTAACGAACTGTTACACTAGTTCAATCAGGACTGCTGAGCGTAACCGTCAGCATCAACATCAAGCTTAGAAGCTCCTCGAAGCTCTGCCCTTGTGTCGTTGTCAGCGTGAGCTGCATTACCCGCGTGGATAATTGCAGCACACTCGGGACGAAGAACGCCCGTACCCTGCATCATCGAAGCGACCGTGAAGGTCGTGTTTCGACGCACGTCATCAACAGTGTCAACCTTAAGACCCTGAAGTCTAAGGGAGGCAACTGCATCAGGGGTAAACATAACAGCACGAACACCAGTAGTTTCCGTACCTGAGTCTGTCATACCCATTAAGAAGTCAAGGTTGTACTTGGCTTCACCAAGGGTCGTACCACCAGAGGTGTCTCTGAGCTGGTCCGAACCGTGGTTCGTCTTGATGATGGTGCAACCCATGTACTCAAGCGAGTCATGCATCTGACCATAAGCATCGGTCAGGTGATTACCCAAACCAGTACCAAAGCCACCATCAGTGTTACCACCGAAGTAGAGCTGACGGCCACCGGAGTTAAGGTCTCCCGAAGCTCTTGCAACACCCAACGCACGGATGTCCATGAAGCACTGAGGACTCACGGCCATAAATAACTGGCTGTAAGGGATACTGTTTTCCTGAAGGAAGACAATATACTTCTCAATGTTTTCAAGAGCTGAAAGAGCACCAGTTGCTCGGTCAGCCGCAGCAGCACCAGCAGTACCCCATGAAGAAAGCTTCTTTGAACCACTGCCATCATCACCATATAACGCACTGTCCAAGTTTAAACTAGGACGAGGATCGTTAGTGATCTGACTAGTGACACCCGCACGAACAAGGTAAGAGTAGAGCTGCTTGTCTCTGGTGTTAGCCAAAGTCAGAGCAGACTGTCTTGCCAGTTCGTTACGATACTCCCACTGGGTCAGCATAAGGTCAACGTTGTCAAGCTCGAAGTGAGCAGCCATTGGACGCTTGTCCAAGGTGACTGCGAACGTCGAGGTATGAGCATCCGAACCACCGATTAACTCTTCACCTGCATCCCACGAAGGGTTCAGGTTAACAGTACCAGTAATTGGGAATTCCATCGTCGTTCCGCTTGGAATAACTCTGGATGTAACGACCTTTTCAAACATATTAAATTCATCATACGCATTAATAACTTCGCCTGACCAAATTGGAAGCCAAAGCTTACCAGCCTGTCCAGTTCCCGCAGAATCTCCAGAGCTAAAAGGTAAGCCCGAGGTGGGAGAAGCTACATTTTCACGATAGGCTAATTGCCCCTGTGTTAAGTTAGACATTTAAGTCTCCTTTGTTGAAATAAAATAAAACTATTATCACGGATTATGATTCAACAGCTAGGATTATTCCAAAGGAGTCCTTCTCTGAGGCGGATTTGTATTGGTCGGTGCATCCATTGTCCTAGAATTCACTAGGAGGGATCACATCCTGTTCACACAGTTCCAAATGTGGGTCCGTCTTCCCTTCTTAAGCTGGTAAGGTATTCCAATCAGTTCGAGCCATTCGCTCTTCAACTGCATTACGGAAATTCTTATCCAACCTATACTTAGGATTGTTTCTGTCAGCCTTAAATTCTCTTTGAGTTTTATAACCTATATACCCAGTTTCACTGGCAGGTACTGCGGCTAAGTTTCTAGGTGAAGTGGTAGGCTCATTGGCCTTAGGAGCAGTTACCGCTTCATTATACTTAGCAGCTAAACCTCGAAGAGTAATATCATACTGAGGAGAAGACAATCCAGTATTAATTGCATCGCGTTCAGCCTGATTTAAGTTAGCAGTAGCCCACTTGAACATCTTGTCCATGTTTTCTCGGCCACCGACAACCTGTGAGGCTTCGTCGAATCTATTCTTAAGTCTTGCATGTTGAGCCATCTCATAATCATCAATCATACCCTCAGTAAAACCAGTCATAGACTTAATATTTTGTCTGGTTTCATCTGACAGGGTTCCAGTGGTAGCTAGCTCAGTACCCCACTTCATATATTCTTCTTCTGGAACACCCTTTACAGTAGGGGTCTCAGTCTCAGGATTTGGAGTGTTGGGTATTCTTAATTCGTCAGTTAACATAGGCTCTGGAGTATCTACTTCAGGAGTAGGTGCTGGAGATTCTTGATAGCTAGGATTAACCGCACCGTTTTCCATGTACTGAGACTTAAGGTCAGCAACCTCTTGCCTAGACTGGGTATACTGCTTTTGTGCTTCCTTTAAACTATCAAACCAAGCTGAGGCATCCTTAAAATTTTCAGGAATACCTTCTCCACTAGTTTGAACATAGGTTTCAAACGCCTGTCTTTCCTTCATATGCGCGATCTCATTAGGATCGCTCGTCAGTGATTGTTCCTGTTCCGTAATTTGTTCCTGTAATACATCAGGCGTATCCTCGGAATGAGGAGTCACATACTCGTTGTTCTGTTCAGTCATTAAAATCTCCTATCAGATTATTCCCCCGTCGAGAGTCTGATTACTTAAGTGCCGCGAAGATAAAGTTTACCCCCGCAGTTAGAATTAAACTTGCCGCAAAGGCAGCCACATACATCTTCGTATGTAGTACAGCTAACCGGTGTTCAATACTGGCTAACCTTTGATCAAGTTTTTCAAGTCTATTATTATTACGTTCTAACTCATGTATAACTAATTTCTTATACTGGTCCCACCCATTAACATCCATATCAATACTCCTACTCGTATAAAGCTACTATACTTGAGCCATTTGTACCGGTACTACGTATCCGTGAAACTTTTAAGGGATGAACTACACCCCTCTCCAAACGATCAGTATCGACATTACTTGTATTACCTGAAGCAATAGTAGATACATCTACAAATCGGGTTGTGTTAAAGTATCTGTCATTTAGATAACCCATAAGCCTAGTTCTATCACCAGAAGATAGCTTACTACCTCCGGTCCACATCATAAACTCAGGTATATCTCCAGCAACAAACCTACTTAATGACGAAGAACCTTGCCTACACCCAACATACATAACATCTGTTAAGTCTGCATCAAATGTATCAAACCCATTGGTTGCGGTATCTGTTAAGACGCCATTAAGATACATAAAACCATCATCACCATCCTTAGTTATCTCACAGATATACCAAGTATCCGCAGAGATAGCACTATCCGTAACTAAATCAGGGGAGTCAGAGGTTTTAAAGTTTAAGATACCACTTGAATTAACATATAAACCCCAGTCACTGTTTAAGTTATCCTTACACCAAATAAATTGTTCAGTATTTACTGCATCCAATTTAAATACAATAACTAAACTAAAATCATCATCGCTTAATCGAAACTCAGCTGAGTCTGCTATGGATAAATACTTGTTAGTTGAAAAAGTCATCATAGGTTTTCCATTAATACCGGTAGCATCTACTCCCGGTCCAGAAACACCACCTTGAGAAGCTCTAGTTGCTCGTGTGTTTTTACTTCCTTGACCAACCATAAACCCAGATGAAACGTTATCAGCTCTCCACCAACCCTCTGGTTCACCTGCATCGGTTGTAAGAGAGGTGTGGAGGGAGGTAGTACTATCTGTATAACATCCATCACCTACAAAAATAGCGTCAGCTGGGGTAGTTAAATCAGAACCATCACTAGGCGTAACAGCAACTGCTTTGGTGTATTTACTAGGCATTACGAATAAGTCCCACCCGATTCAAGAACTACAATATCAGTTGCTGCGGTCCCAGTTGCCTTAACTATTTGAGGAGCAATAGGGTACACAGTTCCTTGAACCATATTCTTAAACAAAACGGCAGCACTGTCACCTTCAAGTTGCATAGTAACATTGCCACTTACTCCTACGTACATAGCATCCCACCCACTCCCAGTAAATCCAGAGATAGTGTTGGAATCATGCGGAGTAACAGCCGCAGCCTTAATATATTTATCGTACAAAGATCACCCCCTTAAGCAGTGAAAGCATATTTAAAAACAGAAGTTGCGCTACCCGTGCCTAAGTTTAGACCGCTAGCATTAAAATGAATCCTAAAGTAAGGAATCGAAGTATAGTTTGTCAGGTCAGCTACATAAGTTTCAGTAGCTGCGTTGTTGGGTTGAGTATCTGCATCTAAAGTAACAAGAGCTCCGAAATTAGTTCCATCAAAAGAACCTTCAAGAACTAAAGTTGCTACTACATCAGCGTATCCGGTAGCAATAGTATGCGAAATAAGAATCTTCTTACCTGCCAGATTGCTTGTAATGTTTCCAGACACTAAGCTATTCGATGCACCTACAGCTGATGCAGCCTGAGACGTGGCCGATGTATATATTGTTTGACTATTGACAGTACTACTAGTCCAAGCAGTATCTGAAATTTGAATAACGGCCATTTAATGCCTCCTTAGTTAAGTGAAGTAGTGATGGAATGTACACGAACCTGAAGTACCAATTCCCTTTCCACTTGAATTGAAGTGAATTACAAAGTATGGTACTGAGCTAACGTCAGTAAGATCAATTGTAAAAAATCTAGGTCCAACAGTTGAAGGTACAAAGTCTGTTGAAAGAGTTCCTACGACAGCCCAACTTGAGCCATCAATAGATCCTTCTAAATAAACTGGGGTATCAGCTGCTGTGCTGAACGCAGTCACAACATCAATACAAACATGTAATTTCTTTCCATTAATATTATCTGTAATAGTAGCACTGCGTAAACTATTTGTAGCGCTTGTTAAAGACAACGAAGCATTTGAGGAAGCTACTGCTGCCACTGCACCTTGTGATCTTTTAACAAAAGCATTTGGTTGTTGTTCAGCACTCATTGGTTAACCCCCATTTGCTGCATTACCTGCTGGATTCCTTGTCCACCAGTTTGTTCTAAGTCTTGCATAGCAGCCTGTTGTGCAACCTGTGCGGCTGCCTGCTGTCCCATCATCTGTTGCTGTTGCTGGCCTTGTAACTGAGCCATCTGTGCGGCTCGTTCCTGTTCTTCTCTCTTAACATCCTCTTCAGATTTAATCCAATTCTCTGAGTTAAATCCAAGTGATGTTATTAACGCCTTGCCATACTGATCCCACCTAAAGGATGCGATAGCACTCTCAGGTAAGTTTCTTACCATCTCACCCATCTGCATTAACTTCTGAAGATCACTGTCACGGCTCAGTGCCTGAAGACCCGTTACAATTTCTACACTAAGTAATCCTTCTTCAGTCATAAACAAATCACGAATTCGTTCATCAACATCTCCATTAGTTGTCATAATAAAGACAGTTCTAGATACTACGGGCTTCATTAAATCTCTAGCAATTGCAGAGAAAGCTCCGCCTAAAACATTCTCAAGCTCTTGTCCAATCATACGTACAGCAGTAGCGGTTACCCGCTCACCCTGAGGCATACTTGCTGAATCTAAAAGGAAAGCTTTACCTATTTCATTCCGAAGTATCTCAACCCCTGCTTGAACCGAAGAAATTTGTGGGTTCATTGTTGTGGAAGGGGAGACAGTATGGATTTCATTTGGTCTAGCGGAGACAAAGTTTCCAGTAGGTGACTTAGCAATGTCATCAATCTCTGCCATACCAGTCGGGTCGACTCCAATCCAAAAGATAGACGAAGCTGTAATGCCATGGATTAATCCCTCAGTAAACCCTTCAAGAGTTTTAATATCACCAATGACATCTTCACAATGGGATCTACCATAGTTTTCACCGGGGATACCAGACCATCGCAAGACAACAAAGGGAGGTACTATGTACTCACCTGTCTCAATAACATTACCGTCCTGATCTTCTTTCTTAACTTTCCAAATACCCTTATCCTTATAAGCACACGTATAGATTGACTTATAGCCATGCTTATCGTGCTCACCAATACCAAGGGTATTTAATAGCTCGTTGCTTTCAATCACGGCAGGATCTGTTTCATACTCAATATAAATAACTTCCTCAAGATCACCGTACACATCTCGCCTACAAACAAAACGATCTAATCTAATAAGCCGGAAGCTCATATCGTCACCCATAATTAACATAACATCTCCAACAACAATCAAATGTTGGAGAGCTTGATAAATAGATTCTCTAATGTTACCACTAGATAGTTTATTGTAGACCTGAAAGCTTAGGTTCTCTAGGTATTGTACGATTTCTGTTTCGGGATTCACTCCAGAAGACAGGTCAAACTTAAAGAAAGGCATGTCGTTTAAAGGAAGGAGAGCGGATAACATTCTACTAGCCATAGCGGTTACGCCCCGAGCTGGGACTGAACTATAGGGCTGAGGAAGTTGACTCTGTTCATTCCAATTACTTGGAGGAAGAAGAGAGGGTACTGTTAAAGACGCGCAATATCTTGCTCTCTCTAACTTGTTTTCACGTAGAGAGTCTAGGATATTGTATCTTTGAGCAATGTTATCCATTTAGTTATTCCTTATTCAGGGACGGGTTCACCACCGGCAGCCTCACCGCCAGCTTCAACACCTCCAAGTAATGCGCCATACATGTTTGCAACCACATCATCAACATCAGCTTCAATAATATCGACACCTGTATCCAAGGATGCTCCGGCTGCTTCTTGTTCTTGCTGCCTTAGTTCCATTTCATTTGCAGTCTGCTCTTGTTGGATTCGTAATCGATCTGCTTCTTCTTGTTGTAAACGCATTTCTTCTTGTTCAAGTATAAAATTTCTTTGCTGCTCATCCCGAAGATTTGCAATCTCAGCCTCTTTATCTAACAACAATGAATGCTGTTCAAAAGTCATTGGCTCATATGCGGGTTGATCAGGCATGTCAAATCCACCGCCACCGCTTCCAAATACCATAATATATTTCCTTCCTTAATTAAGCGGGCCTTGAGCCCCCACGGCCAGATCTCTTGTTACCCTTGGAAGCTAATCTTCTCTTAGGCTTATAAGCTCTTCCCATAACACTGCCTCGACCACCACTAATAGTCTCACCGGTATTTAAAACAGAATCTCTAACCATTTTAGACTTAGCTTGCATTACCTTTTTGGTCTGTCTGTTTTCCAAAGCAAAAGCAGCTGTCTTTCTTTGCTTAGCAACTGCTCTGGCCTGTCTTTGGTATGCTTTACGTTGTTCTGCAAGAGCTTTGTTAGCTTCTGCCTGCATACTTTCTGCTTGAAGATTAGCACTAGACTGTAGCGATTGCATGTTAGATTGCATTCTATTTAATAAATTCGTGTAATAGTTACCCTGTTGAGACAATGCATTTTCATAGTAGGATTTCTGTTTCTTCATTCTCTTCCTACCCGCATCCTTAGCTCCGCCGCCGAATAAATCACTAACCCATCCCATATGTTAACCCTTTCGTTGGTTTTTAAATATAGCTTCAATCTTTTCAATAACATCTATTTGTCCCGCACGAAAGATTGATTCATTTATGTATTCTAAATTAGTCTGATCCAGTTTGTAAATTAGAGGGGGATACTTCTCCCTCAGATAACTTATCAGATTTTCGTCGATTGGGGCTAAGTTCCTCTGTTCTAGTTTCTTCTTCATTTAACATCTTCTCCATTGTAGTAAGTCGTTCATCTAAATTCCTAATTAAAAGAAGGATCTCAGGAGGAAGAACACTAGCATTCATTCTAAGTTTTCTATAAATTGTATCTGTATTGTGTAAAGACATTCAAGGCTCCACTAAATCTACGACTTCACATGAGCCCCCGGTACATGCTAAAGTCTGTGTCTGTGTTGTTGTGTCCTCGGTTTCATAAGAAGATAGCTTAGACCAGTCGATCTTGTCAGGCATAGCAATCTTTAATAAATTATAATCTCTAGGACCAACAGGCTCAAAGGGAGCCTGCTCATATACATGATCACTGTAAGGGAGAAATGAAATCCCGCTTACGTAATCCCAATTTTCCCACACCCATTGACCAACCTTAAGGAAGTTTTCGTCAGAGTACGATACAGTAATAGACGGCTTGTGATCACACCAAGTCTTTTGATACTCTAACCAAAGTTCTAGATGTTCTATTGGATCTAAATTCTTTTGGGTAATAGAACCCTCAGGAGATTTCATAGGGAAACTAAACACCATGGTGGCATCTGGTCTAGCCGAACAAATCTCATGGGGTATATCATGATCAATCATAAATTGACAGATAGGATCCTTTGTGTCTACACGAACCCTGCGAATATAGTACTCACTATATCTAGGATGCATACCAGAAGAAGTTCCTGCTACACAAGAGGTTGTTCCACTTGGCTTGCAGCAAGTAATAGCCTTGCTTGCAGGGATACCAAGAGCATCTGACCACGTAAGATTAGTTTCCTCAGCAACTTCCTTTAGCTTCTTTAAAGTATGACGAAGTTTGGGTAGCCCGTTCTGTCCGGCCATAAGTTTATTATCAAAAACACCAGTAAAAGAAACCCCAAGGAGGCGTTCTTCTTCGCAGTTCGTAAGCCAGTCGTTGTCGAGGTAAGAAAATCTAGTGCAGCCAGACTGAATAGTTCCAAGAATAGTTGCATACCTTACCTTTTCTGAAAGAGTTTCAAGTGTGTCATCCGGTCGGACAACAACCTCTGTTAAATTACAAAATTGTTTGGGTCTAAGAATAATCTCACTGCAAGGATTAGTACCAAATCTAATTCCTTCAGTCTCTCTACCGCTGCGTTCCGCCAGCCATGATAATGATTGACGATTACAGATGCCTCGCTCCCCACTACGGGACTCGTACATAGTAGACCATTCTTTCATGAACTCACTAAGAGATGGCTTCTTGTCGTAGACCGCTGAGTTATTAGCAAGACTACGGTGGCCTGAGGTTTCCCACCATGGACCAGACTTGGCAGTTGCCATGTCACTATCATGAAGATCACTTAATGAAATCAAGGCAGATCTACGAACAGCACCAGCAATTACTATCTCTCCAGTAAGGCAGACAATATCATGTACCTCAAGTGAAGTAAGCTTACGACCTTGAGCTGCCATGAATGTATTGACTACATATCTAAACAAACGCTCGAGTGGTTCCGGCCCACTGGCCCTCCCACCAAAGGTCTTAAGCCTAGTGCCAGCGGGCCTAATGTTTGAAGTATCCCACGTTGGGTGTGTTCCCTCATACAGAAGGGTTAGGAGCTGCTTAAACGACTCTGCCCACCCTACCCTAGAATCAGGGACCACAATAGTTTGTTCTGTATCACGTACAATTTCCTCTGGGATATCAGGAAGTTTGCTGGTATTTTCTTCTTCACAAGAAAAGCCTACACCTGTACCGCAACAAAGGATATACATGATATCGCTAAAGGATCTAATCTCATCAACAGCAACATAAGAGCAGTTATAAAGACATACATCATCAACATCAGCAGCTGACCCAGCGGTCATTAGCGCTCGCATTGAGGGGAATATCTCTCGTTTCTCAATTAAATTCCAAATTTCCTTTAAGTCCTTTTGGGAATGGTTCAATTCAAATCGATTTAACATATAATTCATGAACCGACTTACCGTTTCCGACCAATCTTCCCGCCTATTTTGCTCAGGAATCCACTTACAATACCTACTCTTAACTATGAACTGCTCAAAGTTGTCCATTAACCTTACTCCTTTATACTTTATAGCCCAACTTTAGGGTTCCAAAGCGTTAGTTTTTTAGTTTTTAAATTAAAATTCTCATTAGATAGTATCCGTACACACTGTCCCATTACTATGGCTAGTGTTTTAGAATCCAATCCACACGTATCCTTAGGGTGATATTTCTCTTCGGTATAGATTTTCATGATCTCCTCATGCCAATCTAATCCCTCTTCTTCCCACTCCTTTAGAAATTTCTGGGCCTTCTTGGGACCTATTCTCCACAGTCCCGGTATACCATCAGTACTATCTCCAGTTAACCATTGCTCACAGAAAAATCTTTCGGCTTCGTCAGGAGAAATATACCTTGGCTCCTTATCCTTGTCTGGATTAAAGTGCCAGCCTCGTACCCCCTTTAGATCTTTATCAATCGTTACAGCAATACCCCGATTTGAGGAGGCATAGATACCCATGATATCATCAGCTTCTATAGTATCAAAAGCAAGGCAGTCATAAGTTTCAATGATATGCTCTCGTACCTCATCTAAATACTCCGGCCTATATAAATCATCCCGAAACAATTTATAATTAGGCCAGATGCTTCTACGAAAGTTTTCTTTACGGCTACATGAAAGGGTGATAATATACTTATCGACCCCCTCAGGCAACCATCGTTTGATATCACGCTCAACCTTGTCTGGAATTAGATCCGGGTTCTCTGAGTCCGCCCAAAAAGCTGCCTTATAGATTAAGATGTCACCATCAAGGTAGGCTTTAGTCGGCTTCTTCTTCGTACTCTTCGTTTTCTTCCGGCTCATCGTCTAGATCTTCCAACATAAGTAAATCAATTAACTCCTCAATGTATTTATTTAAAGAGGGTTTAGTATCTTCGATGGGTTCTACGTGAACACCACACCAAATAGGAGTCATAAATTTAGCCTTGTCTTCTAAGTCATTCTCTGTCTTGTTGTTTATAATTCTATGGCTAAACATATCACGGTAATCTTCTTCCTCATTATCCACACGACTAGCCAGTTCTTCGGAGGGGTGCTGTCGCCACTCTCCATCTGGGTCATTCATTGGTCGGTTTCCGTAGGACATAAAGATTAACCTCGCATTCCATTTCCTACTGGTGTTTAACTCATTAAGAAAACGGCAGTCATCTACGATAACACAGCGTTCCCAATAAGATTTACCAGCTCTAAGATCTTTAGTCTCTTGAATTGAAATAGCTTCAAGTTGATCTTCAAACTTATGGATCCAATAGTCTGGATCCTCTTCTCTCTTTAATACGCCTTCCCGTTGACAATACTCTCGGTATTCTTGGGGGTGCGTTTCTTTATCAAATCCTTTGGCTGCTGCCTCTTCCTTAAGAGGACCGGCAAAGGAAAGTATCTTCGGTACAAGCCCAATTTCAAAAGCATTTTGTGCTATATAATGAGCAAGAGTTGTCTTACCCACTCCGGCTTGTCCTGCAATTACAATTAACTGCATAGTTTTTGTACCTCTCTATATAATTGTTTAGGCGTAACGCAATCTCGCACACCAAAGCCACACAACCTTAGAAAATTAGACACTAACAATGAGCAAGTCTTAGGTTGCAAAGACTTACATCTAAAGATGGGTCTAGTAAGTAGATACCAGACACCAACACTTCTTGAGTCACCTATATAAGGAATTTTTAGATAGTTAGTTAGTTGTCCAATAGAAACCATTGCATCCCCTAGTTCTAGTTTGTGTGTGGGATAGTAGAATTTTTTATGAAACATATCAGCATCAACGAATCTTGATTTGCGATTCTTTTCACACATTAATAAGACCGATTGACCGTCTATAGTGAATATTATACCACAATGGTGAAGCCGTGTCCAGTTAAAAAAGCTAATTACTTTCCCAATAAAATATTTATTATCATAGAAGACAACACTTACATTAGCTTTTTGAAAAGCATAACTAAGAGATGGTTTCTTAAATGACACCCATCGTGTACTCATTGATATTGAATACCTAATCCCAAAGCAACAGCAAGAGCGTGTTCCATTCTAGCGCCCTCACTTTTTTCCCATCCTCGTAACATGTACATACACTCACACTCAAAGACAAGGTCTACATCTCTCTTTAATGCATCCTTTAGTTCAAGCTTAGTCATGTTATCAGTAGGGTCCACTCCAGCTTCCCTATCTACCCGTGCTGGGTTGACGGGATTCCAAACCCTCTTACTTGCTAAGAACTTTTCCGCAAGATCAAAGGCTTCGTGGTTGTTATTCTCGTATCCCCGCATGGGACCTGCAATATAGATCCGTAATGTTGTAACTGTATCTAATGGCATTCTGACCAATTCCTTCCTATTCGATAATCCCCGTCCATGGGTACAAGACAACCTAGTCTACTACCCGCATCAGTTATACAAGCCTTACCTATTTCACCAACTTCTTTGGCAATAGAAGGATCGCATTCGATTTGCCATTCATCATGGACTGTTGCCATGAAAGCAAACTTATTCCTAAACTTCTTATTTAACTCTGCACTAAACAAACACTGGGCTAACTTCATTAAGATAGCACCATCGCCCTGTAGTTGGACATTCAGTGCCTTGTGAGCAGCACGGCAAGGAACCTCACGCTTGTCAAGCAAGGTAATAGTTCCCTTCTTTGCTACTTGAAACTTAACATTCTCAATTAATTCTTTTAGTGCAGGCATACTAGTCAAGAACTTTTCCTTTAATTCTTTACCTGCCCGTGCGTTCTTGCCAATGATCTTACCAACCTTAGCATCTCCAGCACCGTAGATAAATCCATAAAAGAATGTCTTAACGACAGCCCTTTCTTTAATACCAGTAGCTTGCATGTTAGTTGAATGAATATCTCCATCGACTACAGCTCTTCCGTACTCACCATTATCCCACGGAGCCATACGGTTAGCTAGAAGCCTTGCCTCTAAACCAGACGCATCAATCCCCACTTGTACCCAGCCCTCACGAGGGACGAACAACTCACGAGATCTAGAGTCACTACTCACTTGCTGTAGGTTTGGTTGGGATGCAGTCATGCGTCCAGTTACAGTACCTTGTGGGTTAACTGAACCATGTATTCTGCCGTCCCTAGAATTACGAGCACGGTTAATCCAATCAGAAACCATACCCAAAAGTTTCTGTATATCAAAGTATCTAACCAAAGACTTAGCTTCTGTATACGGAAGTTTCTTAAGTACCGCAGCATCAACCTTAGGGTTTCCCTTTTCTGTCTTAGGAGGATTCCATCCATACTTCTTTGTAAGCCTGTCGGCAATCTGTTGCCGTGAAGAAGGATTAAAGTGTGTAACCTTATCCTTAAGTTGCTTTCCAGTTTTCTCAGACCATCTTTCTTCCACAATAGGGGGAAATATTTGAGACATTTCATCTTCAATTACAACCTTCTCCATAAACAAATCTTGTTCTAGTTTATCAGCAGCATTAATATCAAACCCAATACCATTAGAAATTTGACGTGCAATAATTTGAGATACCATATGCTCAAGCTGTACAGACCTAGGGAACTCACTCATAAACTTTTCTTGAGCTTTAAATATATCAACTGTAACCTCAACATCTCTGATACAATACGTCATCATGTCTTCTGTGAATTGATCCCAGCCATCGGAGAAGTCAATCTTCTCTCGACCCAAGTGTTTCCCCCAGCATTCTAGTGAGTTACCACCAAGGGGATGGTCTTGTCTGTCTGGATACATAAGCTTAGATACAATAAGAGTATCAATAGCCTTTGTTTTGATTGGACCGTATAGTCTTTCTAAGAAAGGAATGTCAAACATGATGATGTTATGTCCAATAATTAACTCAGCATTCCGAAGTAACTCTACACCACAGTCAATGTCGTTACCTCTGAATGTCCATCTGTTTTCAGTATCGATATCTTGTGCTACAAGACACCATACCTGCGTACCTTCTGGCACAGCATTACCCTTCTTGTCAATAATAATTTCGTTTAACCCATCTGATTCAATGTCAAACGCTAATCTCATTTCGTACATCCACATTATTTACAGCCTTAGAAATATCCACATCTAAGTTTAGAAACTGGACTACTCTTTCAATCTCCACCGTGGGATTGGTTACAATATCTTCAAACACAACATTAAGGGTCGGGATCTTATCGTGTTTAATTATATAATCAATATGCTTCAATGTCAACTCTTGTCTTGAGTAAACATCATCAACTGTCTTTCCCTTAAACCAATTGACATACACATTAGAAGAGTTAGTCTCCTCTTTAATTTGTAAGTCAACCTGTGAAAGTTTATGTAACCCCCTTGCTTGCACATCTCTATCTCTTCTCTTACAATAAATAACTTTTTCAATATCAGGTGTGTTAAGTTCTGTGAAAGCAGCGCCCATTATTTTAATAGCCTTACCCTCATGGTCGGGCCAACCAAAGTCTATCATATTATAGATGTCTTTGATAGCAAGTTCCCAGTAACCCTTAGGGTTCATGTTAATAATTTGTTTGCGTAGTTCTCCACTAGAATCTTCGCTCATTAAAGTATTACGACCTTGATCCTTTTCCGGATCCCCAATCATAGGAACCCCAAGCAGGTGTAGGGTCTGCATCATAAGACTAGACCCACACCTACCTGCACCGGTTACTACTATCACGCTTCACCCCAATCGTTTACAATTCGACCTTCATCATCCATTGCAAAGTCAAGCTCCTTCATTCTACCTGTACCATGATCAAAGAACAAGCAGGTAGCAATACCAGATTTACCCGTTAGTCTATTCTTTAGAACACGAACAATAGTAGTATTAGAAACTCTTGAGTCAGGGTTTTGCCTATCACGCTCAAGAGCAATGACAGTGTTTGGTACACTGGCTAGAGAACCAGAGCCACGCAGATCTTGTAGGGTAATACGATCACCCTCTTCGTATGCCTTGTTGGTTTTCTTGAGCTGCGACACAACATCAATCCGTACACCAGTACGAGAGACAAGGGCTCTTAGTTCCTTCATGATGTTATCAATCAGGAGTCGTTCAGAAGAACCACCATCGAAATCATTCTCACTAGTCAGAAGACCAGCAGCTGCCGCAGTAATGTGATCAATAACAATCACATCTACCTGCAATGATACAGCCATGAATTCAATACGAGCACAAAGGTTTTGCAAAGCATTGTTACCAAGGTGATCGTATACATACAGTGATGAGTTCTCAAGATGTTGCCTTGCATGGGCATACTCCTCATCAGTTAGATCATCAATTACATCAATACTAATTGGATCCTTACCAAGCTTAACACGAAGATCATTCATAATCTTCTTAGCTCTAATAGCACGTACTGGTTTGTTCAAGATCAAAGATACAATATCATCTACAGTTTCCTGCGGTGATTCTTCAAGCATGATAGCACCAACACTACGACCTTCTTCAAGGTGGTGGTGGATGATCTCACGAAGTATGGTAGACTTACCACTGCCTGTACCTGAGGCCCATAGTGTAATCTCCCCACTACGCTGACCAAGAAGAAACTCAGACAGGTTATCAAACGGGAAGGGGTATACTCTCACATTATCCATTGATTCAGTGTTAGCAACCTTAGATACATGCAAGATCTCATCGGGAGAATACTGCTGTGCTTCCCACATGGCCTGCACAACAGCCTTACCTGCATTCTTTACAAGACACTCATTCGCATCTTTGTAAGGGAGGCTAGCAATCTTACACTTACCGGGAGGCAGGAGCTCTGCAACTTTCTTAGCCGCATCTTTGCCCGCATCATCCTGATCAAACATCAAGACAACTTCTTCGTAGCTACTGACAAACTCAAGGTTGTCACGGATAGCACGCTCAGCCCCAGCCGCACCGTTAGGCAGGCTAACTACAGGCCACTTATTATCCAAGAGCTGACTCACACTCATGCAGTCAATCTCACCCTCAGTAATAACAAGACGCTTACCTTTCTTACTCTTCCAAAGGTGCTGTCCCCACAATGGGCTATTAGATGTCTCACCCCTCCACTGGAAAACCTTATTAGGTCCACGCAGTTTCTGGGCAATGATCCGTCCTTCGGAAAAGAAAGAAGCAATCTCTACTCTCTTTCCATTAGATGAGAGGACTTGGTAGTCATAGAACCTAGCGGTCTTCTCATTAATTCTACGTTCACCTAAGGCAGTAATACTACCAGAGAGAAAACGTAAACCATTACTGGTTGTTTGTGGTTTATTATCAATCATTCTTTTCATGTTTCCATTTACATAGTGATTACAAGAATAGCAATACTTATGACCATCGTCATATACAGCCAAGTTGTCACGAGAAGTGTCCTGCCCACGGCTAGCGCAGACAGGACACTGTTCTCGTTCAATTACATTAGACATTAAAACTCCTTAGTGACACTTCTCACACTTAGACATAAAGGGACACTTGCTTTTCATCCAGCACCAGAGAGGTGCTCCAATCATAGCGCCAGCAACAAATACTACAATACTGTAGAACGTAGTACCAAGCGCAGAGTTAATCCATTCCATCATAACTTAAGCTCCTTAAGTTTAATTTTGTCATCGTTGACAATTTTCCAAATAACTTTACCAGCCCAAGCGAGGCTCAATGCCCCGGTACATATAGCGACTGGTATAAAAAACCAACTAGCATATAAAGAAATTGCATAGTTAATCAGCAGAAAAACGCTTCCGCCAATAAGTGGCCTCCAACCCATCGTGCCACGCGATATAACTAGAAGTGCCATCCCTGCAAGGATGCATACTCCACCTAACCAGCTGAGCATTGGGGAGCAAGTGCCGCTTGTAGTAGCGGTTGCCATTGCCTCCAATGTGCCAGTCGTTGGGTTTATCATCTTGGTTGTTGAACATCCGTATAGTATAAGGGAAGTCACTAAGATTGTCAAGTACTTAATCATTTAAATTCCTTTCTTTAATACCCTCGATGGGACTCGAACCCATACTCCCTAACGGGAAACAGATTTTAAGTCTGTCGCGTCTGCCAGTTCCGCCACAAGGGCAAAGCACTCCGAGTAGGATTCGAACCTACGACCCACGGCTTAGAAGGCCGTTGCTCTGTCCCCTGAGCTACCGGAGTATAAGAGCATGTCCCCCAGCACTAAGGCTTTCGCCGTCGCAGCAGTTCGCATACTCTTATAGTAGGCCAGCCCGGATTCGAACCGGGGACCAAGCGATTATGAGCCGCATGCTCTGACCGCTGAGCTACTGGCCTAACGGATCTACTCCAACAGTAAAGTAACCATGTCCACCCTTGCGATCCCAGCTTTTAACAGCATAGACCTCATGAATTAAGGTGTCATCTCTCCACAGTTTACCATTAAGCACATCGAAGATAGCCTTAAGATAGTTATCAATGTCTGCTTTTGGTACGAGTAATTTAGTTTTCTTGGGTTGCTTAACATAAATTTCAACATCAACCTTTAAAGGTTCATCATATGGCTCAAAGGAATCCCCAAGAATTAGAGGAATAACTTCGGTACACTCAGCCCTGAAGTATTTATAAGGGCCAGCAAAGTAAGCCCCGTGCCGTGAAACACGGGGCCTACTTGCTGCTACAGGACTAAGAGGGAATAGCCACTCTGGCATCAGAATGGCATATCATCTACGGTTTCGTCGGATTCTTCATTCTTCTCCGTTGGAGGGATGAAGTTAGAACCATCGAAACCATCGGTGGCTTCGAAGCCGCTATCCTCGAAGGCGTTCTTCGTAATGATCTGAACGCCATTCAAGTACAGGCTCATTGAGCCATCCCGCGTAAGCAACGCAGGGGCAAGGCGAAGGCGAACTGCATCTCCACCAAACGGAACTGCTTCAGTGCGACTAGCACCAGCATCCCGACAAGGGAATACACGAACATCCTTCTTGACAAAAGTCTTTGACTTTGCCTTAAGGGTAACCAAGCCATCATCATCGGTACGAAGGCCGTTGATTTTGGTGGCGCCATTTTCTTGCACCAGTTGATCCAGCTTCTTCTGAAGCTCTTCGTCAACAACAACAGTGATGTTGTGGTTAGCTGAGTCTGCTCCGAACTTGTCATCCGGTGCGTGGAGGTGAGCCCACTTAACCTCAAGGGTGTCAGTGGTGAAAGGGTTAATCTTCGTTGTCATCATTATTATCTCCTTCTGTGTTAACATGATTCTTTACAGCTTCCATTGAGCTGTCAATACTATCAATTGTCATGGCAAGCATATTACGAATGTGTGCCACAAACTTCTCTACTTCTTCGAGCGGAATCCAAATACTATCCGGGTCCGCTGCTACTTGTGTGTTCTGTTCATCCATTAGTCCATAATCTCCATGTAAGGATGTCCATCAATTACTACGCCAGCCCCGTTGACTGGCTTCTTTAGAAAGTTCTTACTATAATACATTAATTTGTGGTGCATGTCAACCCCACAGGGAACATTAAAACCAAAAATCTTTTGCCCATTAGGACCACGCATCCAATTGATTGAAGCTACGGAGTGAACGTGTCCACTGACAGTGCTCTGTGCTCTAACCTTGGCGGCATTGAATGCCGGAGTATTTCCTGAAGAAGTACCAGTACCATGGGTGTACGTAACGTTATCTATTACCCACTCATATCCCCACTCCCAATTAGGTGTGTCAAATATTTCTGAGTAATCCTTTAAGTACATTGCTGGAATACCAGCGGAGCCTGACAGTCTTTGGATTCTTTCGTCATGATTACCAATGCATACCTTAGCATTAGGGAACGACTTCTTCCAAGCCTTCATGTTCACCATTGACCTGTGATACTCTGCAACTGCGGAGTCAGCATCAGGATTCTTCTGGTGAAAAGAAATAGCATGATGATCTAATACATCACCAATAAAAACTGTTTCAGTTGTCTTGTACTTTTTCTTTAGATGTTTACAAAACTCGAGGTAATCCTCACGTTCTGCTGGTAGGTGTAGGTCACCTATAACTAATACTCTACTCATAATTAACTCCTCATTCTGGCATGACCAGAATAGCATCAATGTTTACGGGATCTTTTATATCTAACAACTCAAATGTTTCGAGTACATTCTCGAAAAAGATTTGACATAGCCCTTGACTAGGGAAACAAAGCATTACGGTTTTCTTACCGTCTAATACTGCTAACCTTAACATGGTTTTAATACCTAGTTCAAGATCTCCCTCACTCTCAATCGATATCTTCATCATCATAATAGGAATCTGGTATATCAATACAGATCCCATCTCCTTCTTCAACCTCTACGTAAAAGTAATCAGGGTCTGAAAAGGTCATCGCTTCCCTCCTCAGGAATATTTAAAATTAATTCTAACTTATTATCGCTTGGAACTTTTCGAGTAATGAAAGAGTTAAATAAATTAGCCGAGAAAATTTTCATTAACCCAACACTAGGAAACGAAAGCTCTAATGTAATAGGTTCCTTTGATAGTTTGGCTAGTCCAACAGCCATATCAATACTGATTTCAATTTCACCTTCATTGTCTACTATTAAATGCGTCATGTCACTCTCCTTATGCGAAGAAGTATTGGGACTCTAGTACCCCGGACAAATCTAAGTTTCCCCTCTCAGGGATAGGTGGCAGTTGGATTCCTAATTGATGTTCAATCTCTATCTTAAATTTTTCCAACTGATTTTCACTATGTATCTTTAAGAATTCTTCTTTAATACAAAGAAGCATATCATCCACTTGATTGGGGTGACAACCAAAGGAGTCGTGTATCATACAGTAATCTTCAATACCTTTCAAGGCCATCCCCTTTATAGTCATAAACATATGTGCAGCATCTAATGAGTGTACAAAGTTAGGGGAGATAGCTTGTATTGCCCCTCTTGTATCCACATCACAGGTGCGCACAAAGAAAGTAAGTTCCTTATTGTTAAACAATTTTGCTAAGGAACGACGAGTTTGTACTTGGTTGTAGTAATGTACTACCTTAAATCCGCTGGGTGTAGTCCAGCTTAAGTGTTTATTAAGTTCGTTTGCTTTAGAAGTAACTGACTTTAAATAAGACTTGGCTTTGTTAGGCTCTACAAGAGAAGAGTTAAGGCTAGCTTGTATAGCTCTCGCCAACTCTACAATAGCACCACCAACTCTTTCTCTGGCTATCCAATCTAAGTGTCCTTCAACCTTAAGATATTTCTGTATCCCATAAAATGTAAGACCATACGCATCACACATAGTAGAACGTTTGGTTACATTTCTAGGGATTTCTGATTCCCAATGATCAAGAAACTCTACATGCCAATCATTTTCATTCTGATGTTCAGTACAATACATTGTAGTTACATCTGCAACATGTTGATATAAATCTTCTGGGGTATGTGAGGGACTCACGCCGGTAAGTTTAGCAATGATAGGGTCAGCCATGATAGCACTAAGATGTTGGTTACCATTGCATTTACCGTCTAGGTTAGTTGCAATGTAGCTATAACCGTCATCCCGGCATATATCAAAAACAGCAGCAAGACGCTGAAAAGATTTATTCTTTTTCTTGGCATCGTCAATCCACTCCCTGTTACTATATGGGTCTTCTGATATTCGTTTAATCATAGCCCAGTTGTTATCTACCCACTCAATTCTTAAATTAAATGGTAGTTTATCTTGATCGAATAGGTTAGCTAAGTTTATCTTTTGCCAGTATCGGCCACGTTCAGTCAGCTTCTGCCCATTCTTTAACATGATCAAGCCTCGATCTAGGTCAGAAGATTGCGGTGACAGTAGCTCACAGGTGGTGTAAGACCTGCCTCTAAAGTCAAGGGTGTATACGTGATAGAAGAACTTATGAGGGATAAGATCCTTAGCGAGCTTGATCCTGACCAGCATACGGCCACGGCCTTGCTCCTGCTTATACCACTCACCCCACGCCTCTTCACGTTTCTGGCACCAAATGGCTTGCTCTTCTTTTGACCCACCTTTAGGGAAGGGCTCATTAAACATGAACTCTTCAAAGGAATAATAGGGGAGGTTAGCTAGGCCACTGTTGTTTTCAAACATGGTTTCCATGACATCAAGCACGGGCTCATTAATAGTCCATTCGGTTTTCATTTGATTATTTAAACCATCCAGCACCAATTGAGAAGGCTCGGAAAACTTCTGGGATTTGGGGTACTCACCAAAGAAGTTGGATCGATAGCCCTGTACTACGGGTTTCCGTATGGTGATAGTCTGATACCCCCCTGATTCAATCAGTGTATGCTCTTCTGGAGGGGCAAGCATTGGTCGATAGATAAGAGAGGATGTTTCTAATAGTTGATGGCGTTGGTGCAGTTCTTTAAGTACATCTCCGTGTATTTCTACAAAGGTATACTTCTTAAACATCTTACCCTTTTTAATAGTCTTAGGATTAAGGAGGATAATGTTAGAGCATGCGGCTATACGCAACATGTGATGACCAAAGTCATGCTTCTGTTTAATGGACAGGTTTATATTCTCACCCATCTTTAATGCAAATGCCTTACATCTTTTAGTAGTCCAGTTCTTTATAAACTTAGACTGTCGCATCCAGTCTTCACGTTTAGTTTCTTTAGCTCGTTGAAACCCCATGATGTCACAAGCATCCTGTGCGATCTGAGTAGCTACGGATTGAGCCAGAGGAGGGGTGTGTTGCTCTTCATTCCATCTGTATCCCCAGAATCCACTAGAGAACCAGCTACGAATGACGGCACGCATAGTTATGTCAGCCATCTTACGAGCGCCTATCTCTAACAGGGGGTACAACCATTGAGGAGACTTGGTAGACTGACATACATTATCAATCCACTCCTGATAGACAGACTCGAGTTCCAAAACAGAAGAATCGATTAGCTCCTGTTCAGGGATACCCTCGTCGGGTGCTCTGTTATAGTCACGCCAATATCTTTCTCGACCGTAATCTAACATCTTACGTTCATAATCATATTGGGATTCTATTTTTGTTAATTGTACAGACTCAGGTAAACTATTCCATGTTTTCACTAGTAAGTTCCTTAAGTTTTGTTTCGTACTCTTCCCGTGTAATATTACCAAAAGCAAGATCAAAATTTAAATCATAGAGTTCTTTGGGTACGTTAGATTCTCTTTCAACATCGCCTTTGCCAGCACCAGTTGAACGGTATACTTCAGGCTTCCAAATTCTACTACCACCTCTTGCCCGGTGAGCGTCGTCTTTCCTGTGTTTTTCTCTTAGCTTCTTCCAATGTTTGTGTGCATTGAAAGTGCCACCATAACCTTGGTCATGTTCACGTTCCATAAGTTTCTCCTTGATCTACTAAGGGGGTGGGGCGCTTACTCGCGATTGAATCCCCACCCCCCGTTCGATTAGCTGTTTACTTTGCCATTTGAATAGCTGCGGCAAGTACCTTAGACGAATCCTTAGCACCCTTACCAACAAGGTTACCATAGGCAGCAGAAGCGGGGGTCTTCTTGCGTCCACGGGAACCAACGCTGTGTTGGATGTCATTCGTCACGGCATTTGCTGCAATCCAAAGGTTAACGCCAAAGTCTTTGGCTTCATCCTCAAGGGTTTCTACCCACTTGGACATTGTAGTTACAGCCTTTACCTTCTGTAGTTCTTCTTTCTCAGTCGTTGGATTAACAGGGATTGCTCCGTGCATACTCTCAAAGATATTCCAGAAGAACTTATTAATAGTAGCAGTGTCAGTAGGAACAGCCGCAAGTTGCTGAGTGTTCACTGCAAACAAACTACCAGTCTCTTTGAATCTAGAGATAGCCTCACGAGCAAACTCAAGCTTGCTCTCGATATCTCCAGAGTGTTTAATAATAACCTTCCTACTTGCCGAACCCATCGCCATGTCCATGGTGTTCTTACACACAACACGGATGGAAGTAGGGAACATGTGAGCCGACAGCGTACCGTCGTGTCCCCACAGTAGGGCCATGTATCGCTCGACAGTATCACCTTGGATAGCATCAAACGGGGTGCCTCTAAGAAGCAGGTAGATCTTACGACCATCCTGAATAGAGCCAGCGCTTTCTACCTTGGCATCAGAGCCAAAGCATTGAGCAAGACGAAAGATTTCTTCGTTCTGAAGAATTTTGTACTGCTCACTTACAATACCAAGAATAGTATTAGTATCGTCACGTACTATAGCATGGTAGTCGGGGGAGTAAATGTATCCATTACCACCAACCGAGATACCCTTGTGTTTGCTAACAGACCAATCAAGACCGGCCTGTGTCATACCATCCCAGATATCAATGGGATCTTCGATGACATTGCCAAGGCCATGCCATGCAGGGAACTTGAAATATGCGGCAGAATCATTCTCTGTCATTTCGTGCATCGTTGTTTCCTTCGATTTTATCACTAGTTAAATTTTCCCAATCCGTAGATTCCCAATCACGTAGGGTATCCTTTACCTTCTTACGGGTAGGGTATTTTCTTTTCTTTTTTGGACGAGTATAGTCTGATTTAGTCTTGTCGTCCTGTCTTCTTCTCCTCATACGAAACCTCCGAATAAATCATATTCTCCAAGATATCACCAGCCGGAATCCACCCAGCTTCTTCTTTAAAGACGAATCCATCGTCTGTGTAATCTTGTATGTGGTTAAGTTTAAGGAGTTCATCTAATGCGCGTTTACTAATTGTAATTTGAATCTGTTTCATCCTATGTCCTATGTATTATACATTGTTATCGACGTAAGTCAAGACATTTCTTTATATTTTGTAGGAATATATTTATACTTGCTATCTTTTTGGAAGAGAGTTGCATCACTTTTTGCTTCTCTTAGAGTTTTGTACAAGGCAGGGATAGGGTGCCACTCACTAAACTCATCTTGAAACCATCCCTCTGACATCCAAGTACCATCTTCATGACCATCACCAAATAATAGTATACCATATTGTGGGTTAGTCATCAAGGTCCTCATGCATCATTCGTTCGGTAAGTTTATTTTCCATAATGATTTGGTCAGCCTGATCAGCAGGAATGATCTCAAGGATATCAATCTGATAATCAGACAGGACATCATGCCTACCCTTATCAGCTCGGCGGTCTGCCAAGAAGGAATGGAAGTCCATTCCGTACTCATCAAACATTGCTTGAATGATTTCATCTACTTGTTCAGTGTCTTCAGCTTCTACCCGGAACGAGTATACATCTTCGACATTGATATACACTTCAAACTTCTTCACTGTTCTTCTCCTTCATACGGTTAGTCATGAACTCATCATACTCTATGCTATCAACTTCCCAGTCACGAGTCTCACTGTCATGGGTTTCCCACCCATCCCATTCAAAGTTGTAGGGATTTTCTTCGAACATTTCCTTTGCTTCTTCCTCAGTCTTGGCTTCGACATAAGCATAGGCACTGTCCCACGTTGTACTTGTGACATTGATTCTTACTTCAAATACTTTATTCGACATCTGTATCATCCTCATCAAACCAATCAGTGTATCTTTCTATCATGTGCTCCATGAGATCGTTATCTCCATGGAAGGCAGCATACCAGAAATTTTCTGCAACATTTTTCCAGTTAGGTTCAGTCAAGAGGTCCATAGTTTTTCTCCTCAAAGAACATAGAGTATGATTCAAACAAAGTCTTAGCACCAAAGGAACACAGTTTATGTCCACCAGCAGCTACGTACATACTCTTGGCTACTACGAACCAGTACTCAGCCTCACGACGTAGCCAATAAGACTCTTCATCAAAGTCTTTGGTGTGTCGATCCTCCCAATAAGGATCATCGCTAGGCGGGATACCATACATGGGGTTGCCTTCGTCGTTACCCCACATATCGAGGCCAGTCTCAGTCTTCCAATCATCAGTCTTCCAATGTGTAGTAGTCATCGTTTTCCTTTGCATTAATTTCTACCATAACATTTGCAAGGAGATCTTCCTTGTATCGCTCACCATGCCGGTCAAGCCATCCTTCAATTAGAATCTCAAGGTCAGACCAAACATCATCAGCAATATTATCAATCAAGGGTTCTACTGCTGTGTCCATTTCATTTTCGTTCGCACCTGTATCATTTTGAACTTCCATATACCAACAGGATTGATATACGTAAGATCGTACAGTGTCCGTAATCTCATAAATTGCACTCATAGTGTTTCAATTTCCTTAATCATAGTCTTTGGAATCTTAGTAATTTGACCACACTCTTCAGGCCCAAGGTCAGAAGTAATAGCAATGTAGTCGTTATCTTGATACAATACCCAGCCTACGCTAGACATCAACGGTGGTGGAGTATTGGCTTGCTCAATACCTTCTTCAAGTCTCATCCAAGAAGAATCTCCATATGTTTCTGCGTCAGTCCACAGAATTTTCGTTATAACATAGTCGTTCTGCATAGCTATAATTCCTTTCGTCGATAAATTCCTGTACTGTTTTATAGATAGGTTCCCATCCTCTAATACCCCAAACTTCTAGGAAGTTTAGAATGTTTCCATCTTTGTCCGCAGGAAACAAAAGGGTTTCCCAATCTCCATGATCACTGGCGTGTACTCTAGACGCTATAAAGTATCTTGTTTCATTAGACACTTCTAGCGTTTCATGATCCAATACCGCAAGGGTATCGCCAATGAGTCTATACAACCTAGCGGTTCTAGTTTTTGTTTCTTCAATAGTTTTAAGTAAGACTGCTTCAATCAAGGTCAGCACCCCATGTTACTTCCTCATCCCATCCGTTTTCACAGAGGAAATCGTAAGCCTCTTGCCCGTAAAGACTTAGCTTTTCGTAGTCTTCAAAGTTACCTTCCTTCGTAGACATGTAGCCTTCAATCTCTAGGGTATCATAATTCATTTCGTAATCAGTACAGCCGGGGGAATCCCATGAACTGTCCTCACAATACCCATCACCAGTTACGGAACCTTTACCATCAACGCAAAGGTTATCATTCTCCAAATAGAAAGTGAAGAAAGCACAGGCTGGGAAGTATCCACAATGAGTCATTTATTATCTCCAGTTAGTTTGTTAACTCTAGCAATTAGTAGAGTAGGTTCTCTATTTTTATCCATCCATTGATCTAACTCTGAATTAGACCACTTGTGTTTGTTTGCATGTTTGACCAATGCCTTTAGGGCTTGGCTGTATTTATCGTATTTTGTCACGCCGAGTCTTCCAGTCCTCTTTCCATTGTATATAAAGAGGGGGAAGATCGTTACGTTTTCTGGTGCCGGGGATGGCATTAGCAGAAACATAAGTTCTTGTCTTGCTGTCTTCTACATGTTTCCATTTTTCTGTATAGGCTTCAATAGGTTCATATACATTAGACACTTCTTGAAGCCTTGTCAAAGGGGGGTTAATTACTTTACCCAACAGGTTAGGGTTGGGATTGTTTTCGTAAAACTCTTTTAGCATTTTGTTCTCCAGTAAGTAGAGATGTTTCTACTCTTGGCCTCTCTATGGCCTCATCCTAGCCACTACACACCATCACTACAGTCTAGGCTTGTCTACGTAGTTTTTACCACACTTCAAATCCATCACCACATTCTCTAAGGAATCCAACGAACTCAAGAAGGTTGCCCTTACTTGTACCGTAGTAGTTAGAGCCGTCTTCGTTCTTAAAGATATCTGGTGAGTATGTATCTTCTACATTTTCATTGGTCCAGTCTTCTAGCTTGTCTGCCAGTTCATGGCAGGCTACTTCATTACGTAGACCAGCACCGTCATTGAATCCCATGGCTTGAAGCAGGTCTTCACTAAGTAGTTCACCTTGATCTGCTGCCCAGATAGCCTCAACGATAGGTCGCCAGCCCCAACAGTTAGCACGAAAGTAAGTACCTTCGTTAACACCATACACATCCATACCCATAAGGGTCTCCTAACAAAGATACATTCTAACAGGCTCCATTATAACAAACAATCGAGCACCAATCAAGAACATATGTGGAATAATCATAACATTTCTACCTTTACTTCTTCGGTTCCGTACTTCTGATGCAGGCTATTGAGTCTATCCATAGCCATGCCTCGGATCTCCGTAACAGTCTTCTCACCGTAGGTGTGATTCTGCATCATGGGAGGGAACAGTTCCTTTACAGTACCACACAACTCACCTGTGGGTGAGATAGCAGGGTACATAAACCAACAATACGAATTATACGAATCATCAGGGTTGTCTGGGGTGGGTTTCTGGAACCCGTGTTTCTTAGTCATTTTATTCTCCTTGATTTTGTGTAATGCTTTATGACTCTTGGCAGCACTCAAACCTCAACAGACCTCTGACACCGCCCCTAATCCAGTTCTGCATTGGGTATAGTCTCACGCTCTATACTAACGCACGGCTCACCGTGATATTAGGAGGGGCCGGGATTCGAACCCG
>UEXN01000173.1_pt1 | contig 66263 bp, 85 predicted proteins | sample 1796711 | NCBI WGS metagenome assembly UEXN01 (sample SAMEA4772470, study PRJEB27181) | metagenome | reverse complement strand
AAGAAAAAAGAAGACGTTGCTAAAGAAGGCAAAAAGAAAGCACAGCCATTTGATGCAGATAAAAATTGGTTAGATGCACAAAACAGTATGTTAGACCATGAAGGCAAACCAAAGCCTGAGTATGCTAAAAAACAAAAACAAAAAGAATCATATAAATCATCTTTAGCATCAGTACTTGCTGAAAAAATTAAATCAAAGACTTGCTGTGGAACATGTGGTAACGAAGCCGCAGTTGACGGACAGCAGTATGACGAAGCCAAACAACGCTTAGATCCAAAATGTTGGAAGGGTAAGAAGATTGGAAACCCTAAAACTAAGATGAAGGGCGGAGTTAGAGTTAATAACTGCGTACCAGCATAACACCACTCCACACAACATAATCACATAAATACCTTGTAACAAATTAACAAAGGATCCATGTGGCTTTCTTAGTACATAACCTACCGCCTGTTGAAGTATACGTTAAAAAAGAGTATCTATACGATCATCAGAAGGGACACGGAGAACTTACTCCAGGTATATGGATCTCCATTAGAAGTATTCAATCTAAAGCATTATACTTTGAAACCCTACTAACTGAATACGGAGCATTGTACGACAAACTTCCTATATCAGCATTTGTATGGAAAGAAGATATTAAACAAGAAGAACAACTACCATTAGACACATTACAAATATGGGATTGTTTTGATTATGATATTACACTAATTAAAAAACCTTTACTATGTGATTGTGAGTTCTTTGGCAAAGATAGAAAGATGCACAAAGGCGAGTATATGTTTACACTTGATACGTGTCATGCACAACACTCAACACTTGATATTAATTTTAGTGAACACGATCCGGAACATAAAACATTCAATATTATTAAGTTAGAAAACGGACAGTTTGCGGCACAACCAAATAACAGAACTGTATTCACAGATCAAAGTCTTGTCAACCCTGACAGACTAACTCCTGACTTCAAAGTATGTACTCAAAATTACACAGTTGAAAACACACCCAAGTGGAGTGTAGGACACACTGATGATTGGGCATACAGATCAAAAGACGAAACTTTGGATACATAGTCACATTAACTGTTGACAACAGTATCTAAAGAATATATAATATACAACATAATTAAAACTTAGGAGATGATTTATGTCAGACAGAACTTATGGTGGTGACGAAAAAGCCAAACTTGAAAGATTGGTAAATGAAGGTGCTACTGTTCTTAGAGAAGTCGAAGACTTACAAGAAGGTCTAAGAGAAACTGTAAAAGCAGTTGCTCAAGAATTAGACATTAAGCCTGCATTGATCAACAAGGCAATTAAGATTGCACACAAACAAGATTGGCATAAAGTTGCTGACGAGTTTGATGATCTTGAAACACTTGTTGTTACAGTCGGCAAAGACAAATAATGCAAAAGGTAAAAGACTTTTGGATTAATAGTTATAAGAGTGATAAGATTGCATTTGCATTTGAACTTATTAGTTTTATATTTACGGTAGCGGCAAGTTTAACTTTGGCATTTAATGCTAAAGATCCGAACATGCTGATTATATATCCGTTCTTCTTTGTAGGATCGGTAACTCAATGCTACGCGGCTGTACGCAGAGGCGCGGCATGGGTAATGTTATTAACAGGCTACTTTGCAGTAATAAACGTATTTGGTTACGGTATTGCCGCTGGTTGGTATTAATGATTACAGAAGAAAATAAAAAAAGAATTGACGATTGGTTAGAAGTACATCTTAAAGAGTTATCTCAACCAACAGACGGCTCAGTGGCAAGATGCCCTTGGGCATACAGTTCAAAAGTTCCAATTATACATACGGACCAATATATGGACATTATGAAAAATATGTTTAACTTTCCGTACGAAGATAACACACACGGATTGTTAATTGTATTACACAATGTACAAGATAGGATGGAAGGTCAGGATTTAATTGGATTATGTAAGACTCAATACTTTGTAGATAGAGATCTACTTTTTATTGAATACAATTACGAACATTATAAGAACGAATTAAATGACCCAACAATTAGGCTATTCATTATACAAAAAATTACAGAAACTAAAAAGGCAAGTGAGAAATTATATCAAACGGACTATTATAAAACATATCCGCACAATATGATATTTAGAAAGATACGTGAAGCAATGGGTGATAAACACTTTTTTGAAGAACCAAAGGAGTCAAAATATTGAATTATATGGTTGACATCGATGGAACTATATGTTATACTGTTAACAGTAATTATGAAAATAGTATTCCAAATAAAGATCGTATTGAGCATTTTAATAGACTATATGACGAAGGCAATGAAATACATTACTGGACTGCCCGAGGTGCAAACTCGCACAAGGATTGGTCACAGTTTACAGTTAGGCAATTAGAAGAGTGGGAAGTAAAATATACAAGTGTAAGATTTCACAAACCACACTACGATATTTGGATAGATGACAAGGCAAAAAACGCAGATGAGTACTTTAAAAGATCAGGGGAATCAGGCTAAACCATATCAGTGGTTAGCATGGACAGGAACAACAATACTATTAGTTGCCGCTACAATGGCCGCTTTTAATATGTATCCTTACTATAGTTACGCATTTACATTAGCAAATAGTATTTGGGTAGCCGTTGGTATCCTTTGGAAAGAAAAGTCGTTGATTATTTTAAACGCAGGACTTACAATAATATATATTGCAGGTCTTATACAAGATGGTATGTTCGGCCAATAAACGAATTAATTTGGTATATGTCCGCCGCAAAGGACAAGAGGAGAATGAATGAGTTACGTAGACGCACACTTTGATCGCAACGCAGATATTATACGTGTTGTAGAACGAAAAGACGGCAAACGTCAGTTTGCTGAATATCCTGTAAAATACACTTTCTATTATGAAGACCAACGTGGTAAGTATAGAAGTATTTACGGCGATCCCCTAAGTAGAATTATTTGTAAAAATACAAAAGACTTTCGCAAAGAACAAGCAATTAATAAGAATAAGAAATTGTTTGAAAGCGATATTAATCCCATCTTCCAATGTTTAAGTGAAAACTATCTTAATCAAGATGCTCCTAAACTAAACGTAGCATTTTTTGATATTGAGACAGACTATGATCCAGAGCGAGGCTTTGCTGATCCAAGTGATCCGTTCATGCCTATTACTGCTATTTCTGTACACTTACAATGGATGGACACACTTGTAACACTTGCAGTTCCACCTAAGACACTTACAATGGAACAAGCACAAGAACAATGTAAAGAATTTCCTAACACACATTTGTTTGCAGATGAAAGAGATATGTTGAAAACATTCCTTGATCTAATTCAAGACAGTGATATTATTACAGGTTGGAACAGTGAAGGTTATGATATTCCATACACTGTTAACCGTGTAGCAAAAGTATTAAGCAAAGACGATACAAGACGTTTTTGTTTGTTTGATCAATTTCCTAAGAAACGTGAATATGAAAAGTTTGGTAGGCAACAAGAAACCTATGACCTAATAGGCAGAGTGCATTTAGATAGTTTAGAATTATATCGTAAATACACGTATGAAGAAAGACACACTTACAGACTTGATGCCATTGGCGAAATGGAAGTTGGCGAAAGAAAAACTGTGTACGAAGGTACACTTGATGCCCTTTATAACAATGACTTCAGAACGTTCATTGAGTACAACAGACAAGACGTTGCACTACTGGACAAGTTGGACAAAAAACTAAGGTTTATTGATCTTAGTAACGAACTTGCTCATGCAAATACTGTTTTGCTACAGACCACTATGGGTGCTGTCGCAGTTACAGAACAAGCAATTATTAACGAAGCACATAGACGTGGACAACAAGTTCCAAATAGAATAAGACGTGAGCCTGGTTCTGAGCCAGCCGCGGGTGCCTATGTTGCATTTCCAAAAGTAGGAGTACATGAGTGGATTGGTTCAATGGACTTGAATTCACTATATCCATCTGTTATTAGAAGTTTAAATATGGATCCAGCAACTGTTATAGGACAACTTCGTCCTGAACACACTAACAAATATGTTGGTGAACAAATGGGTCTAAAGAAAAAGAGTTTCGCAGGTGCATGGGAAGGTAGATTCGGCACTATTGAGTTTGAAGCAGTCATGGAGAAACGTAGAGACATCAGCATTACAGTTGACTGGGAGAATGGTGAGTCAGACGTAATGAGTGGCGCACAGATTAACGAAGCCATCTTTAATAGTAACAAGCCTTGGATGATCAGTGCTAACGGTACAATTTTTACAACAGAGTTTGAAGGTGTTATACCTGGACTACTTAAACGTTGGTATGCTGAACGTAAAGAAATGCAGGCCATGAAGAAGAAGGCATTGGCCGCAGAAAACAAAGCAGAGATTGAGTTTTGGGATAAGCGACAACTTGTTAAAAAGATTAACTTGAATAGTTTGTATGGTGCTATTCTAAATCCTGGTTGTAGATTCTTTGATGGTCGTATTGGACAATCAACTACATTAACAGGTAGACAAATTGTTAAGCACATGAGTGCAGAAGTAAACAAAGTTATTACAGGTGAATACAATCACGTAGGTAAGAGTGTAATATACGGAGATACAGACTCTGTGTACTTTAGTGCATATCCTATACTAAAAGAAGATATTGACAAAGGTAACATTCCTTGGACTAAAGAAAGTGTTATACAACTGTATGAACAAGTTTGTGATGAAGCAAACAAGTCATTTGGTAAGTTTATGTTAGACACATTCCATTGTCCGAAAAGCAGGTCGGACGTTATTGCGGCAGGTAGAGAGGTTTGTGGTGAAAGCGGATTGTTTATTACTAAGAAACGTTATGCAATCCTTGTGTATGATGATGAAGGCACAAGACGTGATATAGATGGCAAGCCAGGCAAAGTAAAAGCAATGGGTCTTGATCTTAAACGTTCTGATACTCCTGTGTTTATGCAGGACTTCTTAAGTGAAGTACTACTTAAAGTATTGCAAAAAGGTACAGAAGATGAGATACTTGATAGCATTACAGAATTCCGTACAGACTTTAAGAGTCGTCCTGGACATGAGAAAGGTTCGCCTAAACGTGCAAACAAGATTGGACACTATCAGCGTCTTGAACAAAAGCAAGGCAAAGCAAACATGCCTGGACACGTTCGAGCAAGTATTAATTGGAACACACTTAAACGTATGAACAGTGACAAGTACTCGCAAGAGATTGTAGACGGTATGAAAGTTATTGTATGTAAACTAAAACAAAACCCAATGGGTTATACAAGTGTTGCATATCCTGTAGATGAATTGCATTTACCAGAATGGTTTAAAGACTTGCCATTTGACGGTGACGCAATGGAAGAAACAATTATTGATAATAAACTTGGTAACTTGATTGGTCCACTAAACTATGACTTACAAAGTACTAAACAAAAAAATACATTCAACAACTTGTTTGACTTTGGAGGTAGTGAATAATGGCAACACATGGAATGATAGATTTAGAAACACTTGGTGTAGAACCAGATAGTGTTGTAATCACTTTAGGAGCAATGAAGTTTGATCCTACAACTAATGCAGAGCCACATGCACCTTTATACCTACGTCTTGATATAGAAGAACAAAGTGAAAAGTATAAACGTTCTATTGATGACAACACACTTGAATGGTGGGGTAAACAAAAGAAAGAAATACGTGAAGAAGCATTTGGTGACCATGAAAGAACAAGCATGGACAGTATGACAAAACAATTAAACAAATGGTGCGTAGGTCTTGACTACTTATGGTGTCAAGGTCCGTTATTTGATTATGCAATATTACAAAACTTGTATAAGAACATTGGTAAACCTACTCCGTGGAACTACTGGCAAATTAGAGATAGTAGAACATTGTTTGCACTTATGCCAAGCGACCCACGTAAAGCAATACAAGAAGAATTGCACAATGCACTTGCTGATTGCTATTATCAAGCAAAGTGTGTACAACAAACATATAAGCATTTTAATATTACGAAAGCAAGATAGATGGCAACTACAGAAGAAAAACAAGATCTTATTGAGAATATTAAAAATCCTGATAGGTACTTTCGTGTATCACTTTATGGCTATGGTGCAGAAATGTCATGGTGCTCTACAAGTGAAAAATGCAATGAATGGTGGAAAGCAAATGATGGTGAGAATGATATCTCTGCCTCAGAATATATGAGTGGTGCTGAAGAATTTAGACAGAAACATGATATGCCTCAAGAAGCAGACTTTCTTTGGGATAGCGAATATGAAACACACAGTGAATGGCATGAACCACCTAATGAACAAAGTCATTGGTATGGTGGTAGCATTGGTAATTGTAAATTAATGATTGAAGAAATGTCAGGTACTGAGTATTCTTCACAAATTATAGAAGAATTTTATGATGGAGAATTTTACGATTTCTTTGACAATGTAACTTGCGAACATGATATTGATGATAGTGGATATAATATTCCTAAAGGACATTATGCACAAATGATCAGTCATGAGAAAGGTACATTCTATGAAGGCTTTTTACATTTAAAAGGTGAAAGGTTTGATATTAATAAGTTGAAGTTTCATTCAAGCACAATGCCTAACGATGAAGAAGTATTAGAACGTGTAACATACGGAGAGTATGAACTTGATAATCAAGGCGGCGACACACGTGGCAAAGGTTATGATGTTTACTTTTATGAGGAAGTACAATGAAAGACGAATTAATGGTACAACAACAAGTAGACAATGTATGGCAACATATGGTTGGTGTTATTTGTTTGAACCTAACTAATCGTAAACAAGTTAAAGCAGTACTACCTAAGTTCTTTGCTAAATGGAGTACACATGATAGTCTTGTACACGCAACACGCAGAGAGATTGAAGAAGTAATTGCTCCGTTAGGTATGAAACATGTTCGAGCAGAAAGACTTTATCGAATGAGTGAACAGTTTAAAGACTGGGACGGAGAAGATGCTACACAACTACACGGTATTGGCAAGTACGGTAGTGACAGTTATAGGTTGTTTTATAAAAATGAAATACCTGAGAACGTAGGCGATCACGAATTAAAAAGATATATTTCGGAGGAAATGGTTGCATGAAAATATTACTAACAGGTAGCGAAGGAATGATTGGTTCAGAACTTAAAAAGTACTGGGCTGGTATGTATCAGTTACACTTTATAGACTTAAAGTTAGGTACTGACCTAAATACCTGTGACTTACCTGAAGTAGATGCAGTAGTGCATTTGGCTGGTAAGAGTGGTGTAAGAGAAAGTTTTGATAACCCTATGGAGTATTGGAAAAATAATGTAATGGCAACTAAAAGATTATTTGATCATTATACAGACACTCCTGTGTATTATGCGAGTTCAAGTACTGCAAAAGAACCACATAGAAATCCTTATGCACTTACAAAATATACTTTGGAACAACTTGCTCCAGAAAAAAGTTTAGGTATGAGATTTACAACTGTATATGGAACACAAACAAGACCACAAATGTTTATTCCAAAACTTTTAAGAAAAGAAGTTACGTACATTAATAATCATACAAGAGATTTTATACACGTTTCAGATGTGTGTAGAGCAATTACAATGTTTGTTCAAAAAAACATAAACGGTGTAATTGATGTAGGAACTGGTAAGTCGTACCACTTACAACAACTGCTTGACGCATATGGCATAGATACTATACCCATGCAAGAAGGCGGTGAACACGAAAGAAAAGACAACAAAGCAGATACTAATCAATTAACTGCTATTGGCATGGTGCCAAGAATTGATGTCATAGATTACCTATGCCAAGAAAAAGAACTTGACAAAAGTGAATTTTCTAAATATAATGTAATAATAGGAGACTAAAACATGAAAGACATTTTACAAGATATCGTTGCACATACACACTCGTTGGGATTTCTCAACATTGTGAAAGTAACGAGCGAAGCAGATACAACTATCGAATCGATGGCTGAAGATCGTTCTGTGATTTTAAGTTCACAGACTAAGACACCCGTATCAGAATTTACTGGTACATTTGGTATGCCTAACTTAGACAAGTTAGCATTACACCTTAAGTGTCCTGAATATCAAACTAATGCAAAGGTTAGTGTTGAACAAGCAGAACGTAACGGTGAAACTGTTCCAACACATATTCACTTTGAAAATGAAGCAGGTGACTTTGAAAATGATTACCGTTTTATGAACAAACAAATTATTGATGAGAAACTTAAAACTGTAAAGTTTAAAGGTGCATCATGGGACGTTGTTGTAGAACCAAGTATGGCTTCAATTCAAAGAATGAAGTTTCAGAGTATGGCACATGCAGAAGAAACTGTATTTACAGTTAGAACAGAAGGCAATAGTCTTGTGTTTAGTTTTGGTGATGCTTCACAACACGCAGGTTCGTTTGTATTCCAAACTGATATTACAGGTACACTAAAACATGCATGGGCATGGCCAGTAGCACAAGTACAAGCAGTACTGAACTTAGACGGCAAGGTAACAATGAGTATTTCAGATCAAGGTGCAATGCAATTAACCGTTGATTCTGGATTAGCAGAATATAATTATATTCTTCCAGCTCAAACAAAATAAGGACTTTATGACAAGTGTTGATATACATGATGATGACAAAACATTTGAAAATGAACAAAGCACAGTAACTATAACTCTTAAGGAGTATGACAAGTTGAGAGAAAAACAAAAGTATATTACAGATAAAGATATGATATCTGTAGTAGACAAAATTGAAGAACTTGTTAGAGCACTTAGGAAACACATTGTAAGGACGGACATTTAATTGAATACTAACTTAACAACTGCACAAAACGATTACGCAACTTTCTTGCCAGCACTGAGTGGCTTCTATGCAACCTTTGTAGGTAAGCAACGGCGTGGAGAGTATGTAGAATATGCACGTATACCTAAACACTTTACTAACGGTGTTGAAAGTATGAATTGGCTTAATCCGAGTAAGTCGTTGTTTAACTATCATTGGAGTTTGTATTCCGCAGGACATGCCGAACTTGACATTAACAAAGATGCACCTAAAGAAGATATGGTACGAGATAGAGATCGTAACAATAGTTGGATGTTAGGTGACAGTGGTGGTTTCCAGATTGGTAAAGGTGTGTGGGAAGGCGATTGGAAGAATCCTAATTGTCCTAAAGCACAAAAGAAACGTGAACAAGTTCTTAGATGGATGGACGCTTACATGGATTATGGAATGATACTTGATATTCCGGCTTGGGTAGCACGGTCTCCCGAAGGTGCTAAAGCAACTGGAATTGACAACTATCAAGACGCCGTTAATGCTACACGTATTAACAACGACTACTTCATGAAACATAGAAGCGGTGCTTGTAAGTTTTTAAATGTATTACAAGGTGAAAATCATGCTGACGCAGAAGATTGGTATCAGCAAATGAAAGATTACTGTGATCCTGTTAAGTATCCTGACACACACTTTAATGGTTGGAGTATGGGTGGACAGAACATGTGTGATGTACACCTTGTTCTTAAAAGACTTGTAGCACTTAGATTTGACGGACTATTAGAAACAGGTGTACACGATGTAATGCACTTCTTAGGAACGTCGAAATTAGAGTGGGCTACGTTGCTCACAGATATACAAAGAGCAGTACGTAAGTATCATAATCCAAACTTTATGATTACGTTTGATTGTGCAAGTCCTTTCTTAGCAACTGCTAACGGACAAATTTATTGTGAACTTGAAACATTAGATCGTAAGAAATGGGTTTATAGAATGGTGCCAAGTATTGACAGCAAGGCTATGGCAACTGACACTACACCATTTAGTCAAGCATTTGTACGTGAAGGTAAGCACACAAGTTTTAAAGATTCACCTATTACAACAGGATTAACTGCACAAGATATTTGTAAGTATGCTACAGGTGATCTAAATAAAATAGGTAAAGAAGGAAAAACATCATGGGATAGTTTTTCTTATGCGATCCAGATGGGTCATAATGTGTGGAGTCATATTAATGCAGTACAAGAAGCAAATAGACAATACGACAATGGAGTCGTTCCAGCAATGCTTGTGGAAGAGCGGTTCGACAGGTTATTTTTTAGAGATGTTGTGGAGGCAATATTTGCAACATCAAGCAGAGATGAAGCGAACGCAGTAATTGAAGAGTTCAGTAACTTCTGGATGTCAATTATTGGAACACGTGGTGCAATAGGTAAAAAAACAGTAAACGCACAAACACAATTTGGCAACTTATTTACAGAGGCTTAATATGGAAAGAGAATATTCAACAGGTACTAAAGACGATGTAATCTATTTTACAGGATATGAAGTAGAAAAAACTCCTGCAGAAGGTGAGCATACATTGTTTGTTACAGGATGTCAACCATTAGAAGATGTATTAGCACAAGCAAAGAAGCACGTAGTAGATCATATTTACTTAGGTGCTAATCATAGTTTTGTTCCTAAAGAAAGTTGGGACGATCTTGTGTTTGGATTGCTTGATAAAAAATATCTTGTAACACTTGACTATGACGTAAAATATCATGACTGGGTACTTGAAACAGGATATAACGAAAGACATAATTTTATTAGTATGATTAGTGTTAAACTGCCATACGTAAACCAACTTAACTACAATGCTTGTATTAAGATCGATGATGCAGACTTTGATCATTCTAATCCTGGCGTATGGGTACACAACGTTCACCCATTGCTACAGAGAGATAAGTTTACTGACTGGTCTAAATACGGAGACGATAGCCCTTCGGAGGACTAAATGAAACTACTGCATAGTTTTTGTGATCCTATTGAAACAATGCCTACTGTTACGAGTTATAACGGAAGGTTTATTGATTCTGAAGGTACACATTACTATGACTTAATGGCTGGCAAAGGTTGTAACGTATTAGGATTTAACAACGAATATGTACAATATCATGTTGCTCATGCACATAGAACATTTCCAAGCAACGACTGGAATGCTAAACCTGAAATATGGAACAAGTTAGAAACTGCCTTACAAAAGAAACTTCCAGGTTACTTTGCATTTGTTCCAGCACATAGTGGAAGTGATGCAACAGACAATGCATTAAAATTTTGTTTTCAATTTTACAATAACAAAAAGAAAAACATAGTACTTGTACGTAAAGGTAGTTTCCATAGCGGAAGTATTACTGGTTGGGCAATGAGTGATTACAGAGGTTGGAGTAATCATTTACCTGATGTTGAGTTTGTAGACTTTTATGATGAAGACTTTGCAACTGTATTAGATAAACATAAAGGTAAAATTTGTGCCGTGATGTGTGATACTGTAAGTTGGTTTCATGGTGTTGATGAAATGTCAGAGAGTCTTATTAAGAAAATTAAACAAGGACGTTTTGTACACGATTATAAAATTATTGCAGACGAAGTATTTACAGGCATGTATAGGTTTGGTAGTTTTGCACACAGTATGGAACTTGACCTACAACCTGATATTGCTTGTTTTGGTAAAGCACTTGCAGGAGGATTTAGTTCTTTTGCAATCACTTGTATTACTAAAGAAATGTTTGATGGCATATCTAAACCAGGTCCAGATGGTTGGGCATTACCTATAGCAGTTGGCAATTCAAGAAGCCAAGATCCTGTAGGAGCAACTGCGGTATTGGCCACACTTGAATACTGTGATAAGAATAAAGTTATGTTTAGTGTAACAAACCAAGTTACAAAGTTTTTGGTAGACCTTGCTGATATATTGCGTAGAGTAGAAACTTTTGATGTAACACAAAAGAATAGTTTTTTAAACTGTAAAATAGATAAGGGTAGAGATCAAAAGACACTGAACGACATTCGAGCATTCCTTAACAACGCAGGCTTATGGCAATACTCAACTACTACAATTAAAATTTGTAGTTTTTACGAAATTAAGAAAGTTGAAACGGATTATATTTTGAACGTATTCGATGACTTAATAACCAAAATAAATCAAGAAAAACCATTGACAAATGATGCGAAAGGCTTTATAATATGAGTATGACAGATCAATTAATTAAAGAACAAATGGAAAAAGATAATAAGGCAAAAATTATGAATACTGCAAAACGAATGATTTGGGTTACTTTTACTAAAGAAGGTATCCACAAGTATCCGGCGGCACTTGATGACCCAGCACTTGCAACAGGAGATGAGTATGATGTAAGTTTTTTAGGATACCCACACAGACACATTTTTCATTTTAAGGTAGCAATCACAGTTACACACAATGATAGAGATATTGAATTTATTCAATTTAAAAGATGGTTAGAAAAACTGTATGAGGAGAAAACAATAGAGTTAGACTATAAAAGTTGTGAAATGATGGCAGACGATTTGTATGCACAAATTAATGCTAAACACCCTGGCCGTGAAGTACACATCGACGTAAGTGAAGATGGTGAAAACGGTGCCCACATTGAGTATGATAGATAGAGGAAAAATGAGATGTCACTCAAATTTAATCGCGAAACCTACACTAAGGTCTTCGAGGATCTCGAGAAGTTCAAAGATTTTTGTTCAAAGACTTCTTGGGTAACTGGTTACGGACGTTCTTATCGCTTTGACGAACGTGATCTTTATAACAACAAAAGCGAGGCTTGGAGAACATATGTTATGTTTACACAAGGCAAGAAGCCTAAGTATAAGCCAAAACAAAAAAAGATGTATAGGAGGACTTAAATGTTCAAAGACGTAGATAAAAGTATGCTGATGAAACTTGTGTTATTACATGTTGTAGTAATTACAGTTTCTAATGCGTTAGTGGCAATTCCTGTAGAAATTGCAGGAGTGAAGTTAACGTGGGCGGCATTTACTTTCCCATTAGTTGTAATAGCAACGGATTTGACTGTTAGACTATTAGGAAAGAATATTGCAAGATCGACAATCGCGGCGGCGTATCCATTAGCAATTATTGGATCAATCGCAGTGGTACTTGCAGAAGGAGCACCGCAATCAGTAGCAATGCGTATTGGGTTTGCTTCAGCAACTGCTTATGCAGTTGGAACAATGCTTGACGTATATGTATTCCAATACATTAGAGAAAAAATGTCAGTATGGTGGTTAGCACCAGCAGTATCAACTGTTGCGGCAAATATCATTGATACTTACACTTTCTTTGCCGTAGCATTTAATAATAGTGCTGACGAATATATGGCGGCGAACTGGATGGAAATTGCAGGGTCACAAGTAATCATTAAGATTGCAGTAGGCTTACTTGTATTCCTTCCGGCTTACGGTATTTTATTAAACCAACTTCAAAAGAAGTACAACGTAAAATAAACAGGAGACACTAATGACAATATACATAGTTGATATAGAAGCAGTTGATACACGTTACACAAAGCAATGGAAAGAACATCTTCCAAAGCAAATGAAACGTGCAACTAATTCTGAGGTAATTGTTATTAGTGGCGGAGAAGTGCCTCAGGCTACAACGCCTGGGGCATTCCTTAACTTTGCAGGAACTAATAATTACAAGTCGCAACAAATGTTAGAGATTAGTAGATTGTTTGCAAATGGTGAAGTTAAAGACGGCGACTACTTTTTATACACAGATGCTTGGAACCCTACAGTTATACAGTTAAAGTATATGGCAGAGTTACTTGGTGTTAAAATTAAAGTAGGTGGTATGTGGCACGCCGGTAGTTATGATCCACAAGACTTTTTAGGAAGATTAATTGGCGATGCTGATTGGTGTAGAAGTGCAGAACGTAGTATGTATGAATGTTACGATGACAACTTCTTTGCAACTGAATTCCATAAAAAATTGTTTGCAGAAAGTTTTCCAAACTTAATAGCAAAAACATGTATAGTTGGTTGGCCTATGGAGTACTTGGCAAATAGTTTTGCACAGTATAAAGGCATGCCTAAAAGAAACTTAATTTTGTTTCCGCATAGAATTGCTCCAGAAAAGCAACCAGAAATATTTTATGATTTAAAAGACAGTATGTCACAATATGAATTTGTTGTTTGTCAAGACAAGCAACTTACAAAGAATGAGTATCACAACTTGTTAGGTGAAGCAAAGATTGTGTTTAGTGCTAACTTACAAGAAACACTTGGTATTAGTTGGTATGAAGGTGCTCTTGTAGATACTATTCCAATGATGCCAGATAGGTTAAGTTACAGTGAAATGGCATTACCTAAGTTTAAATATCCAAGTGAATGGACAGAGTCGTTAGATTCATATAGAAGAAATAAAACTAAAGTAATGAACCTTATTATAGAATACATGGAAAACTATGATAGTTACTTGTTAGATATGCAACAACAAGTAAACAAACTAAAAGTAGAATTCTTTTCAGGTACTGCATTATATAAACACATAGGAGACAAGTAATGGGTGATGATGTTAAGATTACACTTACTACAGGTGATTCTCGTATAGCAAGTCCACAGTATGAATATACATTTGATCCAGTAGACTCAATGTCACTTGCCTCAACATCAGGTATTACAATATCAATGCCCGAGTATACAGATGATAATTGGCCAAGTGAATATAAAGTTAACGAAATGATACTACAGTATCCTGCACTTAGAATACAATACGAAAAGTTTTTAGAAGTGTACAATTTAGTGAAAGATGATTATAAAGATGATATTGAACTTCTTACGTAAGTTAATGGAGGTGCTCGGAAGACGCCGAGTAATTACAGATAGAACAGGTAAGGTTCCATACCTTATTCGTTACTATTTGTTTTTAAAGAATCGTACATGGTTTCCATTTAATGTAACCTTGCATAAGATTCTTGTAAGCGATGAGCCTACATTACATGATCACCCGTGGAATTGGGGAGCATATATTATTAGCGGAGGATATTGGGAACATATTCCAGTTCGTTCTCAAGAAGGTAATGTTGTTGGTGCAACACAAGTATGGCGTGGTCCAGGTAGTTATAGATATAAAAAAGCAGAAGACTTACATTGGTTAGAACTTGCTAAAGACAAAGATGGTAATGAAATACCTTGTGTAAGTTTATTTTATATGGGCCGTAAAAAGAAAGAATGGGGATTTGTACGTTTTGTACATGGAGGCAATACTGGAGAGAGTTGGGCCAATGCAGGATATAGATGGGTACACAACGAGACGTATCTAAATGAAAGAGAGAATAACATTGGATAAAACTGTATACTTTGACGGACTTATAACCACATACGATAATATGTTCTCTGCAAGTGCCATTAGTGCTATGGAAACAAATATTATGGACGCACCGTTTAAGTATGGTACAAAAGATAATCCAGATCAACCACCTACAGGGTTACAATGCTTTGAGTTCGAACACTTTCATGCATGGCAAACTCTATGGAACGTAGTTAATGAAAAACTTGAAGACCTTGAAGGTTTAGAATATCGTAGAAGTAATTTAAATTTTTTTGCAATGGGTGAAGATGCTTATTATCACAAAGATGATTGTGATTGGACATTGCTCTATTACTGTAATAGTAAATGGGATCCAGATGAAAAAGGCGAAACAAAATTCTTTATTACAGATGAAGACTTAGGTGACTATAAACTTCAAGATGTAAAAGGAAACACAAATCCATTGGTGTTAAGTATCGCACCAATACCAGGCAGACTCTGTTTCTTTAAAAGTAGTATTAATCATAGTGCTACAGGATTTAGATCTAACGCAAGATTTGTACCTGCTTTAAAATTTGTAGAGGCAGGCAAAGGTAACGGTACTGGAATTATTGTTCAAAAAGGCAATCAACAAACGTTAGATATAAGGAGTCAAGTATGATTAAGAAGCATTATTACAGTTGGGCAGATGTAGAAACTATGTGTACACAAATTGTAAATCAGATGTACAAGGAAGATTGGAAACCAGATTATATTGTAGGTATTACACGTGGTGGTAATGTACCTGCTACTATTATTAGTAACATGACCGGTATACGTTGTGAAGCACTTAAAGTAAGTCTGCGTGATGGCGAAACAGGTAAGACTGGCGATAGTATGTTATGGATGGCCAGTGATGCATTTGGTTACAATGAAGATACTACAGGACAACAAACTAAAGTATCAGGTTCAAGATGGGATCCAAGTTTAAGAAAAAAAATACTTATTGTAGATGACATCAACGATACTGGTGCTACATTTGATTGGATTAAGAACGATTGGCAATCAAGTTGTTTGCCAGAAGAATCCTCATGGGAAACTGTGTGGGGTCATAGTGTAAGGTTTGCTACCCTTACAGAAAATTTAGCCAGCAACTTTGATTTAGTAAATTATAGTTGTCATGAAGTTAACAAAGCCGAGGAGGACGTGTGGTTAGTTTATCCTTGGGAGAACGTAGGAGAATACTAAATGCAATTAAGCGAAACACCTTGGAACGATGAATTACTTGATGCAAAAGGCTTTAAAGTTTTTAGAGATGGTTATCCAGTAACAGAAGGACATCTTCTTTTTGTACCTAAAGAACAGGACTGGCAATCAATAGTCAAGTGCTGGGAAGCGGCGTACAAATGGGGTTACGATTGGATTGAACGTGGTTACTGCGATGCTTTTAATGTAGGACAGAACATTGGTGAAGAAGCAGGACAAACTGTTATGTATCCGCATGTACATTTAATTCCAAGACGCAAAGGCGACATGGCTGATCCAAAAGGCGGTGTACGTGGAGTTATTCCAAACATGCAAAAGTACAAAATTAAAAATCCTAATCAACCAGACTTATTCCTTGAAGGGGATTGTGTGTAATGCGAACTGCTGTCTTAGGTTGTAGTCATAGTGCAGGGTATAGTTACTCTACCGTCAAAGGTACAAGAGACCGTTGGAATGAAAACAACTGGGCAGAAATTTATATTAACAATCAAGACAAGGACGGTGTTATATTTGCTTGTCCTGGTAGAGGTTGGTATGATTACAGTGAGCGTCTTGCTTACTTGTTTAAAAAGTATAACGACATCGACGAAGTTGTTATACAACAAACTTATTGGAATCGTTTTAGATTTGGTTATAGTACTCCAAACTTCTACGAAAATCTTATTCCACTTGATGCACATATGAAGTTAGAAGAAACAAAAGAACGTATCGACTGTTATAATATTAGTATGTGGAATGACACACTAAAAAGTTTTGATGGAGGAAGAATAACAGTTGCAGGAGACTTTGCTATACCTGCCGCGATTGGTATGACATTTGATCCTTTTGATTTAAATGAACCCAATCTGCAAACAGACGGTTATCAAAGACTAAAAGCAAATTATGAGTTAATGACTGTTGTAACTCAAAGAGGATTTTTCAAAGAAGTATATCTTTGGAATACGTTGTGCAAAGAAAATAACGCACAACTTAAGATCTTTGCCATGAATGAAGACACATGGCTACCGAAAGATCTAAATATCATTGGAGACTGCACTCATAGTGTAGTAGCCAGCAAGACTGTAGAGCAGTTTTTACAAACCAAGGGCGACTTAGAAACCTTTTTAATCGATGATGAACATTACAATTATGATGCACATAAATTGATTGCAGAGGACTTTGTGGCCAATATTTAAATGGAAGGAAGTGTATGTTGAGAGAAACAATGATTGAAGCGGCAACCAAACACGCAGAAGCGGAGATTGGGTTGCACAAGGCTAACATTGAAGTTTATATGAGTAAGGTTGTAGGTATTGGAGAACATTCTGATATCATCGAAACTATTCAAAAAGAACTTGATAAAATGGCCGCGGCACACGATCGTTTAGAAATGCTAAACAAGTACTTTGGTTAAACCCATTGTTATTTGCTATTGACATTAACCTAAATATATCGTATAATATAACAAATAGACATCCTCGTCTATAACTCGGAGAAGTAAATGAAAAAGTATGAAGAAGTAACAAAACGCCTTAAAGAAGCAGATGCCCGTTATTGGGCAGGGGATAATATCTCTGAGCATCTAAAAGAAGGTGAAAAGCAACAACTTATCGATGAGGCCTCAGAAGCATTTGAAGAGGTACTTGATAGGTTGTTGATTGACAGACATAATGATCCTAACAGTATGGGAACTGGTAAACGTCTTGCAAAGATGTATATCAACGAACTAATGGCAGGACGTTATGACCCAATGCCTAAGGCAACTGCATTTCCAAATGACAGTGCATCACGTTACGAAGGTATGCTTGTTGTTAGAAGTGAACTTACAAGTATGTGTTCACATCATCATCAGATTGTAAGAGGCGTAGCATACATTGGCATTATTGCCGCAGACAAACTAATTGGCTTGTCTAAGTATACACGTATTGCACAATGGTGTGCTGAACGTGGTACATTGCAAGAAGAACTTGCTAACGATATTGTTAGAGAGATTCAAAAGGCAACAGGTGCAGAACACTTAGGTGTTTATGTTCAAGCAACACATGGTTGCGTTGAAAACAGAGGTGTAAAGGCACACAGTAGTCTTACACAAACAACTGTCCTTAAAGGTGCATTTAAAGACGATGCGGCTACTAAAAAAGAGTTTATGGATAACATTAAACTTCAACAATCATATGCTTGTGGGAAATAGACATGAAACTTAGATATAGCGAAGCATTTTATAGTGTACAAGGAGAAGGACGTTACGTAGGTGTTCCAAGTGTATTTTTACGTACTTTTGGTTGTAACTTTCGTTGCATGAACTTTGGATTAACTGATGAACCAATGCGAGATGAAAAACAAAAGGCTGGTATTATCCGTAATCAGGAAGTACAAGATTTGTTAGACGCTGGCGTACATGAAACTACAAAAGAGTTTAACGACTTACCTATTATACATACAGGCTGTGATACATATGCAAGTATCTATCCTGAGTTTAAGAAATTTAATAAACAAGCAACTGTAGACGAAGTAGTTGAACACTTGTTAAGTTTATTACCAGAAGGCAAATGGACTATGGACAACGGTCAAGACATCCATTTAATTATGACAGGCGGCGAACCTTTGTTGGCGTGGCAACGATTGTACGTAGAATTATTTGAGCATCCACGTATGCAGGACTTAAAAAATGTTACATTTGAAACAAACACTACACAACACTTACACGATGATCTATTCAACTATCTCAACAATCAAGACAGAATCCAAGTCACTTGGTCTTGTTCCCCAAAACTTTCAGTTAGCGGAGAACCTTGGGAAACTGCTATTAAACCTGATGTGGCTAAACAGTATATTACTGTTGCTGATAGCAACTTGTATCTCAAGTTTGTTGTCGCTACTGAAAAAGATTTTGATGAAGTTACAAGAGCTGTTGATGAGTATAGGAGCGCCGGGGTCGAGTGTCCGGTATATCTTATGCCGTTGGGTGGACGTAGTGAAGAATATGTTCTCAACGTTAAAGAAGTGGCTGAAGCGTGTATGGAGAGGGGATGGAGATTCACCCCCAGACTACACATTTCACTCTTCGGAAATGCGTGGGGAACTTGATAAAATGAATAAAGACAAACAAAACAAAAAGGATCAAATTGAAGATCCTTCAGATAAAATACGAAAGGCAGGATGGTAATATATGTTAGATAAAATGAAAGACATGTTAGGCATGAAAACGGCCTCAAAAGATAAAGAACTTTCGCATAGAGATATTATGCTAAAGGAAAAGAAACAAGCAACTAAAAACAAGAAACCTTGGGTCGGTGTGCTTGATACACAAGTTAATGCAGATAACATTAGGAACGGGTTTTTCGAACTTGATTGGAATAATGAATTTATTGAACAACTACTTGATGCTGGTTACACTGGCGAAACAAATGAAGAAATAGTTGATCAGTGGTTTAAAGATCTTGCTCGTAATGTATTAGAGGACGAAGGTCACAATACAGATCGAGGAGCAGGATTTATTAAAACTAAAAATTTAGGCAAAGATAAATCGGAGGTTAAGTAATGTCAATTGTAAGAATTAAAAGTTTTCACCCATTAACTGAGTTTGCACCAAGTTGGAATATTCCATTATGGTTAACTAACTGGACAGATCATGAGCATGTAGATGCTATTAAAAAATGGATCTTAGAAAACGAAAAAGATATTTTAGAAAAGTATGAGTACACTTCAACAGGAGGTACTGGATTAAGTGAGGATCATATTACTACACGTTTTGGAAAGTATAACTTACTTTCACAAGACAATCCTGCATTTAGCGAACTATTAACATTCTTAAGATATTCGTATATCGAATATGTACAAACTGCACAACTTGAATTAAAAGACTTGCAGATTGTATGTTGGGCAAACGTTCTTAAACAAAGTGAAGCAATGGCTCCACACTCACACGGTGCTCAGCCAGATTCTTATTTGAGTGGTAACATACATTTAGAAGATTATTCAACTTCAACATTTTATAGAAGTTGTTATGATCCGGAATCAAAACTTGGATTACCAAATAAAAAAGGTGGCTGTGTAATGTTTCCAAGTAGTACACAACACTACACAGGCGAACATGATTCAAAAGATCCAAGAGTTAGTGTAGCATTTGATCTACGTTTGACTGGAAGTTTTGATGCAAACGAAATGAATGCCATTCCTTTCATGAATAAGGAAGTGTTAACTCAAATCCAAGAGAACTATAAAACACAAGCACAAGCAAATAAACCGGTTGACAACACTGCTAAAAAGTAGTATAATAATACTATAATTTAACAAGAGGACAACTTAATGGCAACTTATATACTCGTTGATACTGCTAACACTTTTTTCCGTGCAAGGCATGTAATAAGAGGTAACCTTACTGATAAAATTGGTATGGCGTTTCATATTACACTTGCTGGCGTTAGAAAGGCTTGGCAAGACTTTGATGGTACACATGTTGTATTTTGTCTTGAAGGACGTAGTTGGCGTAAAGACTTTTATGAGCCTTACAAGAGAAATAGAAGTGATGCTCGTGCGGCGGCTACTGCACAACAACAAGAAGAAGATGAAGTGTTCTGGGAGTGCTTTGATGAGTTCAAGGACTATGTAGGTAACAAGACTAATTGTTCTGTACTACAAAATCCACAACTTGAGGCAGATGATCTTATTGCTGGTTGGGTACAATCACACCCTAACGACAATCATGTTATTATTAGTACTGACGGTGACTTTGCACAATTGATTGCACCTAATTGTAAACAGTACAATGGCATTCAAGACGTTACTATTACACATGAAGGTTACTTTGACAAGAAAGGTAATCGTGTTTTAGATAAGAAGACAGGCACAGAGAAGCCTGCACCTAATCCTGCATTTATGTTGTTTGAAAAATGTATGCGAGGCGACACAAGTGATAACGTGTTTAGTGCTTATCCTGGTGTTAGAGTAAAAGGTACTAAGAACAAGGTAGGCTTAACAGAAGCATTTGCAGATAAAGATAGTAAAGGCTACAACTGGAATAACATGATGTTACAACGTTGGGTAGATCATAACGGTGAAGAGCATCGTGTATTAGACGACTACACACGTAATGTTGTATTGTGTGATTTGACTGCACAGCCAAGTGAAATTAGAAGTATTATTGATAGTGTAATCAAAGAGGCTACTGTAGAGCCTAAAGCAATTACACAGGTTGGTATTAAACTTATGAAGTTTTGTGCTAAACACGATCTTGTTAAAGTAGGTGAGCAAGTACAAAGTTACAGTGAACCTTTAAATGCGAGATATGTATGCAACTAATGGACGAAGATTATGCTGACGCATATGAGTTTATATGTTCTTTAGAACCAGCAGTACAAGATCTTGTTAAAACTATACCTATGAATATAGGCAATGGTTTTCCACATCAAGAGCATTTAAGAGAGAATGCCGCCAAGAAGATTGGTATGATGTTAAGCAAACTACCTGTCCAAAATATACAGGTTGATGATATTTTGAAGTTAAATAACTTAGACAATATGCCTCAAGACCCTTATATGGTTAAAGCATTAAAAAATATAAGTGGCAAAGAAGGGTATAGAGAAGTGTATATAAGGGAACAGAAAGAACGTGATCGACGTGATGATCGCGAAAGAGAGTTTCCTTTAGAACCTATTATTGAAGCAGTAGAATCCGGGACGTGTCGTCCACCTTTGATTGTAGAAGTAGAGAGCGGTCGATATGTTATCGATGGCAGAACAAGATTATATGCGGCTTTGGCGGCAAACAAAAGTTTAGACGTAACTGTCATAACAACTGAAGTATTAGGAGGAATAAATGACTATTAAAGGAAAATCTATTGTAGCAGGCAAGTTTTGGATTGTGGAAGAAGACGGAGAACGTATTGGTACTCTTTCAAAGCAAGAAGATAAAACTTATATGTACTGTTGTAACACACATACAAAATTTTACGAAAGTGAAAAGCACTTATCTAAAGAGATTGCAATTGAATGGGAAACAACTATTTCTGATGCAAACAAAACAAAAGTTGCAGATAAAGAAGTACATGGCTTTCCAACTTCGTGTGCACCGCATAACAGTATGTATGATGTAAAAAAGAAACTACCACTGTTTACAAAAAGTAAAAAATCTAAAAGTTTATACTGTGCAGGTTACTACATTATTAAATTTGACAAAGGTTGGGTAAGAAGTTTTTGTCCTAAAATGGTAACATGTGAAAACTATTTTTCAAAAGGACCGTTCAAGACAGAACTTGAAATGCGTTCAGAACTTTCAAAGGCAAATGCAGATGCAAAAAGATCCAATTAATACTGTACCTTTAGAAAAGTTTTTTTCGCAAGTAAGAGCCGCCGAGCAAGGCAATGCTAAAGATGTAAGACTAACACTCGACGATGCCAAAATACTTGCACTCACATTAGGGCAAATCAATGCCCGACTACTTGGTAACATCGAAGAGTTTATTGCTACCAAGGCAGTTGAAAAAGAATCTGAAGTTATCAACGTTGAGATGGACGGTGGTGGTTTTAAAGGAGAATGATAAAACAAACTCTTTTTACTTCAGACATATACAAAGTAAAAGTCCAAAAGCATGAAGAAATTAAGAACTTCTTCACATCCAATATAGAAAGTGAATACAATGACAAAGGTCCTAATTGTGATTTCTGCAATATATACAGTGATTATTTTCCAGGTGCTCGGCCAGTAAACTGGGACGACATATTACCTAAATACGAATCCTCAATACAAGAGTTTATAACCGAATACGGATTTAAAGATACACACAACTGGAAAGTTGGTATTGATGCTTGGTACAATGTAACAGGCAAAGGTGGTTGGGGAGAAACACATAATCATTTATCCAGCCCTCGTACAATACAATTTAGTGCAGTACATTACGTAAAGTTTGATCCGTTAACACATAGTCCCACTATATTTTATAATCCTTCTAATGACGGTATTAGAAGCACACAACCTACCCCTACAGTAAGTAACCTACCGCCTACATGGCCTAAAGAACTCATTAACGTAGACGCCACAGAAGGCGATATGATATTCTTTCCGCCTTACTTAAATCATAGTATACCCGTGCAAAAAAGTAGTGTACCAAGAATTACTACTGCATTCAACATAACAATTACTGAGAATTAGGATAAATATATACGTAGTTTATAATAAAGGACACGTATATGAGTAGACCTAAACCAACAATATTGTTGGAGTACATTGATAAGAAGACTTACAAGTCAGATCAAATACTCGCGGCTGATGCGATTTGGGCAGTTTTCTATCAGGGAAAACCTTTCAATCTAAAAACACAAAATTCATTATCAAGTTTTCCAGGACCTAAGTATAAGAAAGTTTCTTTTAGTAATCCAGGACATGCACACAACCTTGCTAAAAAGTTAAACGACTTATTTAATACTGACGAGTTTACTGTTGTGGAACTTACAGATGGAAAAGTAACCACAGAGGGCAAATAATATGTATGAATATAAATGTAAAATTTTAAGAGTAGTAGACGGCGACACAGTTGACGTTGATATCGATTTGGGATTTGGAATGTGGATGCACAAAGAACGAGTTAGAATGATGGGCATAGACACACCAGAGTCAAGAACACGTGATAAAGTGGAGAAAGCATTTGGACTCGCATCGAAAGCCAGACTTAAAGAACTGTTACCCATCGGGTCAACAGGTATCCTTAAAACGGAAATCGATAGAAGCGGAGAAGACAAAAAAGGAAAGTTCGGAAGAATCCTTGGAGACTTCATCACCGATGACGAAAGAAGATGCACTGACATACTTATTGAAGAGGGATATGCTGTAGCATATTTCGGCGGTTCGAAAGAAGAAGTTCAAATGAAGCACATGGCAAACAGAGAAAAATTAATCCGTGAAGGGTTAGTTACACCACCCAAGCCAAAGAACAAGTAAATGAATTGGAAAGAAACCTATACAAAGGTCTTCTTAAAACAAGCAGACATTAGCATTAACGAAGCAACTATGAAGCAGTATATGCCAGCATGGTGGCAAAACACACGAGTTAAATCAGAAGGCGGACTTCGATTAACAGATGCTGGTATGATGTTTCTTACAGAGAAATTAGATTTACTATCATACGATGTTCCGTTTCCAGAGGATTTTCAACTTACAACTAATACAGTAATTTGGTTAGACCGTTTTATTACGTGTCCATACTACTTAACTAACAAAGGAATCACTGTATTTGATGAAAAGAAAGCACTCGAACTACATCTTTTTAGTGGTGATGTAAAGAAATACGGCCTTACAAAAGCATTGAAAAGAGCCGACGAAGAACTAACTCCTTGATTTTACTGGCTTATTTTGGTAAGCCTTATTCAAAAATAATTCAAAAAAAGTACAAATAATGGTTGACCTTTGGTCATAGAGAGTGTATTATATATACATACTTAGAAATTAAGTATGGCACTGAAGTTAACAAATAGGAGTACAAAATGGAAAACATTGCAACAAGAACAATTGGTCCTAATGATGCTAAGAAAAGTATCTTAAGGGCTTTTAAGAAAAAGCGTCCTTTATTCATATGGGGACCTCCAGGTATTGGTAAGTCAGACATTGTAAGTCAGATTACTAATTCCTTTGAAAATTCAAAACTTATCGACATTCGTTTGTCATTGTGGGATCCAACGGACATCAAAGGTATGCCGTATTATGCCGCAAATGATAATACAATGAAATGGGCACCGCCAATGGAACTTCCAGATGCGGCAATGGCTAAAAAATATAAGACCATTGTATTGTTCTTAGATGAGATGAACTCTGCGGCACCGGCTGTACAAGCGGCGGCATATCAATTAATCCTTAACCGTAAGGTTGGTACTTATGTACTACCAGACAATGTTCTTATTGTAGCGGCAGGTAACAGAGATGCTGACAAAGGTGTTACATATAGAATGCCAGCACCATTGGCAAATAGATTTGTTCACTTAGAACTAAAAGTTGATTTCGACGATTGGTTCCAGTGGGCTACTGAAAACAAGATCCACACAGACGTTGTGGGTTACTTAACATTTAGCAAGAAGGACTTGTATGACTTTGATCCAAAGAGCCCAAGTCGTTCATTTGCTACACCTCGTTCTTGGTCATTTGTATCTGAGTTACTTGAAGATGATGATGACGAGAATACCACTACCGATTTGGTTAGTGGTTCTGTAGGCGAAGGCCTTGCAGTGAAGTTCATGGCCCATCGTAAGATGGCATCAAAACTTCCGAATCCATCGGAGATTTTGAAAGGTAAAGTAACAGAGTTAGAAACAAGAGAAATCAGTGCCATGTATTCCTTAACTGTTTCGCTCTGCTATGAACTTAAAGAAGCCAGCGACAAAAACGATAAGACGTTTGACAATCAAGTCAATAACTTCTTAAAGTTTGCTATGGCGAATTTTGATACTGAATTAGTTGTAATGGGTATCAAGTTGGCACTTACACAATACCAACTACCAATCGATCCAGATGAAGTAGAGTGTTTTGATGAGTTCCACGAAAAGTTCGGCAAGTATGTAACGGCCGCTCAGGCTTCTTAAACTATTTTGGGGTAGTATATTTTGGTATGCTACCCCAATCTTTTGGTTGACAAATCATATTAAATACTGTATACTGTAAGTATAAACAATAAGGAATAGGCACTATGACAACAGACGTATTAGAACAACAAGAACAAATTGAAATTACAGACGAACTTCGTGCAGAAGTATTAGATCGTATTGTGGTTGCTCGTGTTGGTTTGTTGTTACGCCACCCATTCTTTGGTAACATGGCTACAAGACTTATTATTAAAGAAGCAAGTGATTGGTGTCCTACTGCCGCAACAGATGGCAGACACTTGTTTTATAGTGTTCCGTTCTTTGCTAAGATGACTAACAAAGAAGTTGAATTTGTTATTGCACATGAAATACTTCATTGTGTATTTGATCATATGACACGTAGAGAAGATAGAGATCCGCAGATACATAATATTGCGGCAGACTATATTGTAAACAATACACTTGTTAGAGATGGCATTGGTACAAAGCCTAAAGACATTCCAATTTTCCAAGACTTTAAATATGACAACTGGACATCAGAGGCTGTATATGACGACATCTTTCAGAAGTATGATGAAGAAGAATTAAAACAATTAGGTCAATTACTTGACGAACATATTGACTGGGATAAAGAAAATCAAAAGCAAGGTAAAGCACCGTCATCTAAAGGTAGTAAAGGTGGTACTGAAAAACCTTCATACAGTAAAGAAGAACTTAAAAAGATACGTGACGAAATTAAAGACAGTATGTTACAATCAGCACAGGCGGCTGGTGCTGGTAATATGCCTAAAGAAATTGAACGTATGATTAAGGAACTTACTGAGCCTAAAATGAACTGGAGAGAGATACTTCAACAACAGATTCAAAGTACAATTAGAAATGACTTTACATTTACTCGTCCTTCACGTAAGGCTTGGCATACAAGTGCTATCCTTCCAGGACTAAACTTTGATCAAACTATCGACTTGTGTATTGCAATTGACATGTCAGGGTCTATTAGTAATAAACAAGCACAAATATTCCTTTCAGAAATCAAAGGTATTATGGATCAGTATCAAGACTATAAAATTAAACTATGGTGTTTTGATACAGAGATTTACAATGAACAAGATTTCGATGCTGGCAATGATGACTTGCTATCATACAAAGTCGATGGTGGCGGTGGTACAGACTTTATGGCTAATTGGAATTACATGAAGGACAATGATATCCAACCTAAGAAGTTTATTATGTTTACAGATGGATATACTTGGGATAGTTGGGGTGACGAAGATTACTGTGATACAGTATTTGTTATTCACAGTCATCATGATAAAAACATAGAAGCACCATTTGGAGTAACCACACATTATGAAGATGAAACCAAATCCGCTTAACTTTTTTGATATTAGAAAATTGGATTACCCAGGCTCGCATTTAGAGTACATGGAAATAAGTCCAAATTATAATATAGAAAAGGCAATTAGTAATTGGATAATGGCGAACTTAAAAAGTCGCTTTTATGTAGGCAAAAACCTTACCGTAAATGAAGGTAATGAAATAACAAGTAAACTCAAAATTGGATTTGAAGATCCAAAAGAATTATCGTATTTCGCTTTGGCATGCCCCCATTTGAAATACAAATAAGTAATTAAGTATATACATTATTAAAAGTTAACAAAGGAGAAGACAATGTCTGATACAAATAAAGCAACGGCATCACCTGAAGCACCGGCAACGGCACCAGCGACAGGCGGTCCAGTAGATCTAACAGTTCAAGATCTCAATACAATTAGAACTGTAATTGATATCGCTACACAACGTGGCGCCTTCAAAGCAAATGAATTACAAGCAGTTGGAACAACTTACAATAAGTTAGATATGTTCCTTCAGCAAGTACAAAAAGCTCAACAAGATCAAAACGCACCAGCAACACCAGAGGGAGTTCCAGCAACGGCACGACCTATTAGTGGAGCAGACGCGGCGGCGGCAATGAGCGGCGAAGTTCCTGCTACTGCAACAACGGAGAAAAAATAATGGCTATTAAGCATATTGGTAAATTAAAATCAAATAAAAGAAAGGTGGCTGTAGCATACAGAACCCTTCCTAATGATCCAGAACATGCATTAATTGTATCAACTGAAAACTTAACTGATTCAGATCACGATGTATTAATGCAGTTGGTAGAATCACCGTCTGGACAAGACGCAGGTGAACTTGCAGAAGCAATGGCACGTACACGTTTAAGTGACGGTAGTGTTATGTTAGCACGTTTCCACTCAACAGGTAAACTAATGAGAGTACCGACAGCAGACGTAGACATGATGCCTACTAACACTGACACAATTAATCTTGCTGAATTAAACAAGGTTATTGCAGAACAAAAAGGTGTTAGCATTGCTGACTTGGCTCTTAAAGACGATACACAGCCACTTGCAACAGTTACTAAAACTGAAGCACCGGCAAGTACACCGTCTAATGAAGCAACGGCGGCACCAGCAAGTGCTGACGGTGTAATGAGTGACGAAGACCTTGCAAAATCTTACAGATCACAAGCAGACCGTTTAAGTAAAGAAGCGGCTCAGTTAAGGCGTGATGCTGAAGACTTGGTTCCGACCAAAAAGAAAAAAGCATAGTCGAACTATGCCAAGGAAGAAACTGCTTAAACTTCCTGCAGACGTTATCAAACATTGGCCTGAAGTATTCGAGGGCATAGAAGTAAAAACTATACCACTCGAATACCTTCAGCACATTGAAGTAACGTTCAGCAATAGGAAAAAATGGTTCATTGAATGTACGCCTCAACTCAGCCAAAAGCGGTTTGAGAAGGATATTCGCGAACTATTCGACGAATACGGAGATAAAATCCGTAATGTAGACTTTGCTGTAGATAGTGCAAAAATCAAACAAGATGTGCAAAAAGGTACTAAAAGCCTGTTCAAAAAAGCACGGTTCAAGAAATAAATACATTATAGCAAAACAAATGGTATTGGATAAATACTAATAGCAAAACAAATTTGGAGTAGGTAAGTATGGCACTTAAGATTAGACGAGGTACAACAGCAGAAAGAGGCGCGATGACTGGCGCTAATCCTGCCCTTGCAGAACCTATTTGGGTAACTGATAAAGTAAACATTAACGGCGAAAACGGTACATTATACGTTGGAGACGGAGCGACAAGCGGTGGTATTGCAGTTAACCCACAAATATCATTAAACAAATTAACAGATGTTGATAGTTCTTTAGCACCTGCAACAGGACAAGTACTTGCTTGGAATACGTCTAATGCACGTTTTGAAGCGTCTACACTTAACCTTACAACTACTATTGGTGCATTAACAGATGTTGATACAACAGGTGTTGTTAATAACAAAATTTTAAAATACAATGCATCTACAACTAACTGGGAAGTAGCAGACGAAGACTTTGCAAGTTTCAACTTTGCTACACAATTATCAGGTAGTAGCATCGACGGTTTAGGTGATGTAAGTACATCAGGTTCAGATACACCTACAACAGGTCAATACTTACTATGGGACAATGCTAATTCACAATGGAAGCCAGGAGATTTAGATCTTTCAGGTGCGGCTATTACAAACTTAACTGCTGATCTACAAGGTTCAGTATTTGGTGATGATTCAGCAGTACTTGTTGACGGAGTTAACAGTACTGTAAGACTTTACAATGGTACATTAGACTTTACAAGTGATTCAGTTGTTTCTTCAACAGGTAACTTTAGTGTTAGTAATACAACAGAAGTAAACTCTACAGTATTTGAAGCATATAACAAAGATGAAGCGACAGCAATTAGAGTTAACAGTTTAAACGGTGCAACATCACAAAACATATCAGGTTTTTCAATTAACGGTTACTACGGTGGCTTTGAAGAAAGTGGTAGCGAAGTTAAAATTACAGCAGGTAATTACATTGGTGAATTAAGTGCATTGGCATATGACCCAGACTTTGATGGCGCTGGTAACGGAAAGAAAGTTCTTTCTTCATTAATTTTATTTAGATCAGACCCAACTGAGACTATTGCAAACGATACTGTAAAAGGTCAAATTGAATTCCTAACTAACGCAGGCACAGGTACAACACCTGTTGCTAAAACAATGGTATTTGATGCTAAAGGTCAACTTGCAGTTAATAGAACAAGTGCAAGATCAACACTTGATGTTGAAGGTGTAATGACATTGGAACCACAAGCGGCGGCTCCGACTACTCCAGTTATTGGAATGATTGCAGTTGCTAACAAGACTAATTGGGATCCAGCAAGTTTTAGTGGATCAACACCTTACCCAGTGTTTTATACAGGCGCGGCGTGGGTGGCAATGATTGCTTAATTCCATTTAGGAAATAAGTTATACAATTCCCAAAAGCGATAAAAGTTAAATTTCCAAACTGACTGTTTGGTATATCTGTAATCCATATCCTTAACCTTTTCAACTACACCCATCTTTTCTAATAAAGGAAAATACACTTGGTGTGATTGATTTTGTTTGGCTTCTGGATTCATATTTGTAGTTGAATACAAATCTCCGTTACGTTCAGTAACAAATTTTATAACAGCAGGATGTAAAAATTGATCAGTGTGATTCTGAAACTTTGTGATAATACTTTTGCCTTTTCCTAATGGTGGTACAAGTAAACTTGTTCTTCCTGCTCTCCAAGCATTAGGTCCTAATTCATCAAACGTATGTAATACCTGCGTTCCTATAATTATATCATCTTCATATAATAAGAACAAATGCATTTCACGTTCGTTGTTAAAGCAATCAATAAGCATTTCTTGGCTTGCATTATTAACAAAGCCTTTTGCTTCTGCTCTTGCATAATAATCTATTAGGTCAATACCTTTGTGCCAACGTTCTACTTTAAAACTTGACATGTGTATAATTTCCTTTGACACTATCGTTTAGATCAATACCACAGTAGTCGTGTCCATAAACTACAAGGTTGTTTATTCTATGTTTAAACTTTGTATAATTCTTTTCAAGTTCTTCTGGTTCTATATTCCATTGAAGCATTTCACTTGACCATATGTTTGTAGTCCACAACACCTTAGTACCATGTAGACTATCAATTACATCGAACAGTTTATCACTGTCTTGTACAATATCAATTATATGAAACTCATGTTTTAATTCTCTATACCTTGCCCATAGTCTTTGAAAAGCAAGGCTTCCGCCGAAGTCTTTTAGTTCTTGTTCCCAGAATTCCTTATAGTTAGCACGGTAAGTACTGCTGAAGTTATAAGTTAAATCATGTTCTAAGAGCCATTTATCCAAGTCATAACCGTCCCAAGTTTCTAATAAATGCTTCTTATAGTTTAAACTTGCTTCGCACCAATCAAAATAATGTACTGTAGTACCTCTATGAAATCCGTTTGCATTTAGTATTGCAAGTGGTTTAAATCCTGCGGCCGCACTAAACAAATGATCTATAAGTGTACTTGTACGTACACCTTCTCCACTTAATCGTTCTGTATTAAAAGCATACACTCTGTTCTTTTCTATTTCTTCTTGGTATCCTAATTTACGTATCCATGCTCGTTGACTGTAATTTAATTGATCAACAAGTTCGTCATTAGTTTTATCTAACCATACCTTTTCAAGTATTTCAGGTTTGTTGTAAGGATATAAAAATACTTTACATTCTCGCATATCATTATCAAGATTCTCAATAGTAATATTATTTTCTGCGGCAAGATGTATCCAGTTACTTCCATCAGCAGTAATAGTGCTATGTGTATAACCTTCTGCACCTTTTACCCACTTAGGTGTGTATTCGCTGTGAATCTTTTCTTTACTATATTCTACATTACGATATTCTCTGGGTCTATCAGTAAACACACCAAGTTCATCAAACTCTGGCTTACCTAATTCAACCCATTTACTTAAATTTACAAACAAGTATTGTCTATGTAATCCAGGATAAGCGTCTTTAGTTAGATAATGATGTTGTCCTTGCTTGTCCATAATATGTCCAACTACAAAAAACTGCGGATTGTTTTGTGCATATGCAACACTTTTCTGCACTAAACTTGGACCTCTGTATAATAGTAATCCTTGACAAGCAACCATGCAATACTTTTTATCTTGTACGATTGCGTTTTCTAATATTTGACTTACAGTTGTATAACGCCCTACGTATGAACACAAGTTCATTTTAATCATTCTATTAATATAGAAGTAAGTCATATCGAATGTGCGTTTAGCAACAAAGTCGTTATCAATATCTCTGGAGATATCTAATATACCTATACCAACTTCGTTATTAGAATTTAGATCTTCGTAATAGCGATCAACTGAAAGACTATTCCAATCCATCGAGTGTTCTCCTATTAGTATAGAAACTTTTTCTTAACGTATAAAACATATCTCTTGTACGTCTACCAAGTTCATAATGTATTATCATATGTATTCTTGGTTTGTCGCTACGATTCCAAACACTATGTACGTTACTAATGTCCATTAAAAATGCACTACCGCTGTCTTTAAAAGGAACAATACCTTTGTCTTTAAAAATAAAAGTACAATCTTCTGGATTGTTTAAACTAATGTTACAAACACTTAAACGTTTTTCTTCGTCTTTGCGATCTTGATGTGGAAGTATATACCCGCCCGGTTCAAGTAACATAAATCTTACACGGTTTAAAAACTCTGCAGGCCATACATCTGTTAAAAACTTTTTAGTGATAGGACATTCGTCTGCTACCCAAGTCCAATCTAATTCTTTAAGTACTTTATCACGTTCACCATATTGACTTAAACTTTGTGTATCTTCATTAAGTCCATGTAGTGTTAGACTCTTCCAACCCTTGCCGTATGAATCTTCTCTATGACTATGAAACTTATCAGCAAGTGCCTCTGCTTCTTTGTGCATTTCTTTCCAAGGCTGATTATCTAAAGCACTAAGATGAAAGTATCCCCAACCACTTTCTGTAACTAACCACTTAGGATCAAATGTGTCTGGGTATAATTCTTGCTTCAGGATGCCATGCTCGTTATGGTATTTTTCTAATTCCTGCATACTCATATTTACCTGCCAGACACCGTTATATGCTCGTATAATGGCGGTAAATACTATGATGCCATATTTACGAAAACAATACCTTAAGACGTTAGTTGTAGACTTTACAAGCCATTGTAATGCTATGTGTGGTAATTGCTCACGGAACATTGACGGCATAACTGTCAATCCAAATATGCCCTTAGGACACATGACTATGGATACTTGGAGAAATATTATTGATAATGTTAAAAGTGTAGAAGAAATAATTTTCAATGGTGCATATGGCGATCCTTTAATGAATCCAAATTTAGTTCATGCATTAAAGTATGCAAGAAAATTAAAATGTAAAATTATGATTCACACTAATGGTGGTATAGGTAAACCTAATTTGTATAGAATGTTAGCACAAGAACTTAAAAATTTCTCACAAGGTGTTGTTACATTTAGTGTAGACGGCTTAGAAGATACTAATCATTTATACAGACGACATGTTGTATGGAAAAATGTTATGGCCAATGCAAAAGCATTTATAGACGCAGGCGGTATTGCACGTTGGCGTATGCTTGTGTTTGAACATAACAAACACCAAATAGAAGAGTGTGAACAACTTTCTAAGGATATAGGATTTAAAGTTTTTGATATTAATGGTGGATATACATTTACTGCTATTGATAGTGTTGTTAATGAAGCAGTAGAAAACTTTAAAGCAACTAAAAAAGAAGAAGCACGTACTATTGCGTATGATACAAGTAAGTTAGATAATGTAAAACGTGTAAAAGGTTTAATTGAAAAGGGTTTTGACAAAGGTTGTATAACTTGTAAGTGGAAGGAAAAACAAAAGATACAAATAAGCCATACAGGCGAAGTGTTTCCTTGTTGTTATTTGTTAAGTGATCGTTATGCTAAAAATCCTGATAGTCCTTATGCAAAAGAATGTAATAGTGTAGAGTGGCCTAATGTTAACAATATTCCATTAGAAGAAATTATAGACAGTGATAAATTAAATTATCCAAGTGATAATAGATTTAAAATATGTGAGGTAACTTGCGGTGAAGTGTAAGTATTTAGATCACCAAGTATGTGTTAAAACATCAGGCGAATATCGCTTGTGTTGTATTAGTAATGAACCTACTAATAGAGAAAATGTAACAACACACACTGTAGACGACTGGCGTAGTAGTGCAACATATCAAAATGCTATTGCAACATTTGAAAATGGATTGTTTCCTAAGGCTTGTGAAAAATGTAAAATACAAGAAGAAGCCGGAGAAACAAGTCAACGTACAAGACCACGACAGTATGGTCCAGGTGTTAGTCATTTAGACTTACGGTTTGGTAGTAACTGTAACCTACAATGTACTATGTGTTATCCAGGTGTATCAAGTAGTCTTGCTAAAGAACATCAAGAGATGCTTAAACAAGGTATTGAATCGCCTTGGGGCAATGAACCTTTTCCAAACTTTGATTGGTACACAGATGAGCGTGGAGAATACTTAGCCACATTACCTGAACTACGAGAAGTATACTTAACAGGTGGCGAACCTATGATGGTTAAAGGACTTCATAAATTTTTACAAAAGTTAGACAGTTCAGTTGAAGTACGTTTTAATACTAATGCTACAATTATGAATCCTAACATATATGAAGAACTAAAACGTTTCGAAACTGTTAATATGTGTTTTAGTATAGACGGTATTGGTAAAGTAAACGATTACATACGTTGGGGTAGTAATTGGGAACAAGTAGAAACTAATATGCTTAAATGGGCTGAGATAGTAAAATACAAAAGCCTCGGGCCTACTATACAAGTTTTAAATTTACATCACTACGAAACAATTATTGATTGGTGTAAAAAACATGACTTTCAATTCTTTGATAACTTATTAATGAATCCTGAATATCTTAACACAAAAAATGCACCAGACGAAATTAAACAATACTGTCCAGAAAAATTTAAGTACTGGGTAGATCAACCTGCAGATATTATTCAACAAGAAGCATTTAAAAAATGGATATCTATTTTTGATAAACAAAGAGGCTGTAGTCTAAAAGAATATATCCCAGAGGTAGCAAAGGCTTATGGAATTAATTAAAGAGAATAAAGAAAAATTAAGACGTGTTTATAAAGGTGCAAACTTTTATCGTAAACAATGGGACTTTGCAAATCAAGAATGGCTTGACGACCATATTGATATAATGGAAGAAGTACGTCCTGGTTACATTATTAATCACGGTATTGACGCTGGCAGAATGTTTATTGATACTAAAATTATTGAAGGCACTGTAGCAAACACACTACCGCATACACCAGAATTTGTAAAAAGTATATACAATTTTTGTTTAGAAAACATTAACACCACACAACCATTTGCACACGGAGATTGGGTACTCAGTAACATTATTGTTCAAGGTAATTCATATGAATTAATTGATTGGGACAATGTAGGAGTGTATCAACCCAGTGTAGTATTTGATAAATTGGAAAGCGATTTAAGGTCTGCTTTTGGAGAGAAATTCGATGAAATGTTACGCACCTTGGCATAGTATTTTGGTACGTTTTAACGGCGATATTGTACCCGATGGTGTGTACACTAAACGCTACGGAAACGTGCTACAAGAGCCCTTAAACACCGTCTTAGACAGCATTACAGCGTCATACACAAAGGATAGTATCCGTAATGGAGTGTTGCCGCCCGAGTGTCAACAATGTGCTTTAAAAGAGGCTACAGTAGGTCATAGTAGGAGATTATTCTTCCGTGATATATTGAATCCAATGCTTGAAGGATCCAATAATGATTACTCAAAAAACTTCCATGATATTAAGTTTTTGGAATTTAATATGAGTAATATTTGTAATTTAAAATGTAGAATGTGTGATGGAATTAATTCAAGTGCTTGGGTCAAAGACGAATTGAAACTTGCACAAAATGGTAATCCATATCATAGAAGAATTGACAATCCAGAGTTTGGATATGTTAATAAAAGCGAACAGATTATAGAACGCTTATTTGAAGATCCTACTCCGTTTATGGGGTTACGTTATCTTAGTATTAAAGGCGGAGAGCCTTACATGGAACCTGCAAATAAAAAAATATTGCAGAAATTTATAGACTTAGGAGTTGCAAAAAATGTTATACTTGACTGGACAACGAATGGTACGATTGTTGATGAAGAAGTACAGGAACTTGCTGGACACTTTGGCGAAACTAAATGGACAGTAAGTGTTGAAGGCACTGGCGGACTTTATGAATACATTAGAGGTGGAAAGAACTTTACGTTTGACCAACTTAATAACAATCTAAAACAATACAACTTTGATAGAATTATTATTGCTGTAACTGTGATGGCATATAATATTGCACACTTAGATAAAATACAAACTTGGTTTGATGCTAACAAAAAAGATAATTGGAGTATATACTTTAATAATGTAGTAGCACAACCTGCCTACTTAAATCCTCGTGTACTGCCTAATGAAGTATTACAAAGTATTGAACACAAGTTACCTAACATAACGTACGAACAAAACAATAGCAAACTATTAGATATGTTTGTAAACTATACTAAGGACTTAGATAAGATTAGAGATACAAGTGTTTTAGATTATTGTCCAGAACTTAAAGATCTGTTTGTATAGGATCAAGTGCTATATAGTGTAAGTTGTAACTACGTGGACTATCAATTACCCATTTAACAAGTTTACCTGCATCAAGCAAACTAATTTTGTTGTTAGTATCTTTAACTATTTGTGTTTGTGACGCAAGTTGACCAAATGCAATATTAGTTACTCTTATTTTGCTATTACCGAATGCACTGTTCTGTGATAATGTTTTACTTGCTTCATCAAGGTCTGTTTTGTTTTTAAGATAGTTACCAGGATTATAACCGTCTCCCCAATAACTTGTTGTACTTGAAATGTTAATTATATGTAACCCTTTGAACACTTTGTATACTTTATGTAACAAATCTACTTGTTCTCCATTAGGACCATATTGACTATTAACAAACACATCATAATCTTTTGCATATTCTGCAACCTTATCTGTATCTGTTAAATCCCAGTCGTTCCATCTTCCGATAAACTCTATTTGATTATTTGAATAGGCTTTGTATATTCCAGAGCATAATCCTTGGTAGTTTGGATTTCCTGTTACAAGTATTCTCATTCTCTATAGTCCTCTGGTACTGTTCCCCAACCTACTGTTCTATCCCAGTCGCGTTGTGTATATGTATTTGTTACTTTTTTGTAGGCTTCTTCAAACCCGTCTTCTCTGTATACTGCTTCGTGGTTACCCCACAAGCGAGTAAAATAACTATTGTAACAATCAAAGATACAATCTTCTGTTGCGTTTAAATGACCTTTTACCATATAAAAGATTCTATATGCTTCCTTGCGTGTTACTTGAGTCATTGTGTTCCTTCCTAATAAAAATATCGCTTAAACAACTGCACACACTTTTACCACATATAATAGGCTCATTGGGCAATTTATATCTTTCAAGGTTACCTAACGCACCGCCAAATTGACAATCTGCTCTGTATAGGTTCCCCCACATATCTACGTTTACTCCATCAATACCTGCCCAACATTTCCAACCACTAAATTGATTCTTTTCTTGTAGTAGGATTTCATTAGCAGTAACTACTGAATTATTTAGTAGTAACTCTCCGCGGTGTAAATTACTAAAGTTAAACTCTCGTTTGTACTTCCAGTTATTAATTAAATCTTTTTGCTCTGGTGTGTAAACTGTAACTTCATTTGTTACATGTTCTTGACTTGTTTTGTCTACAATTACCTTAGGCTCAACTGTAAGATTATCACTGCCTTCATATAACTGTTTAGCAATGCTTTCTAATTCATTAAATTTTTCTGGTACCATCATTAGATGTACAGCAACAGGACAGTCAACAGTGTTTGCTATTTCAATAAAATGCTCTACGTCTGCGTACTGTGGGTGATACGAAATAATAAATCCGTCTGTGTAATTACTAATTTCTTTGTAGTACTTTACACGTTGACTTCCGTTTGTAACAAAACTAAAATAGTGTCCTTGCTTTTTTACAAGTTTTGCAAGATCAATAAAGTGTTTCCAGTATGTAGGTTCACCACCACTTATTCTGTAACACATTGTCTTCGGTACTTTTAATTTTTCAACAAAGTTCTTTACAGTTTCCCATTTGGGTTGACCTGTACTTCCGTTATGTAAAATATCTGGACAGTATTCACAACGATAGTTACACTTGTTGCTGAGTGTCCAACTAACAAGGAACCAATCTTTTTTCGTTATGTCTACATATTCTAATTTCAATTTCTCATCTCTAATGTATTGATATGGTTTCCACTTTCCCATTCATCAATTATAAACTTAATAACCTTTGCAACTGATTCTGGTTTTAGTAATTTGTGTTGTTTTTTAAAGTAATGAAACTTTGTTCTTAATTCTTCTAATACTTCTTTGCTTTTATAAACGTCTTTACCTGCAAAGTCTGTATCACAAAATGCAGGAACAACAAGACTTGCTTTACACTCAGGTCTTAAATTATTCCAGTTATGTGTTTTTGTGTGTAGTTCTAATTTGTTTTTGTAGTAATCTTCTTCAAAGAAAATATCATTTGTAGTATTTGCAACAACTGATCCTATGTTTACACACAACTTATCTTTGTCTTGATTAAACACACTCCACGTATCAAACAGTGTGCTTTGTGTATTTTCACAGTAAACATTGTTAATAAAGATATCAACATCACGTAAATGATCAAATGCTTTTGCAGTATCTCTTACATCACATGACCATTCTTCATTTCTATCAAGCAGTACCCAAACATAATCATTTTTGTATAATTCATAAAATGCTTTTCCAATGCCTGCTTTGTGTCCTGTTAATCCTACTTGCATAAAGCATCTCCAAGTTCAGGAAATATTTTAGTGTAGTCTAATCCACGTTGTTCATCAAGCACTCTTATGTAATCAAGTGTTTGAGGTAACTTTGCTGACCAGTCTTCTTCCATCATATATTTTATTAAACCTTCCCAACGTACTTGGCCCATTGGGTGTTGAATCCATTGTGTGTTAAATTTTTGTCTTTCTATAAATGCTTCAATGCGTTTTTTAGCAAACTGTTTGTACTCTTCTGGTAACACTCGTACATTTAGATAAGACGGAAAGTATACAAGGTGTGTACTAATCATGCCGCCTTGTGTTTGTGCATTTACTTTACTAAACCTTTGATCAAGTTTCCATTCAGCAAGTTCATCAAGGTGTGCTACATTAAACATCTGTACTGCTGATGCTATGTTGATATTAATATTTGCATTACTTGAATCAAGTATTTTTATATTCTTTTCAATGTCTGCCCATTTGCTCGGATAACGTATGTAATCATTCTTTTCACCATACGCATCAATACTAAAATTAAATGTTACTTCCTTAAAGTGTTGCCATAGTACAAATAGTTCAGGTTTTAATACAAGTCCGTTACTGTTATATCTAATGCAACAATTTTCAGCATGGCCTTCATCAACCATAAATTGTAATATGTTATAGTGTTCAGGAATCATTAGAGGCTCGCCGCCTGCAAAATATAATTCTTTAATATGCTGTGCTTGGTCTTTCATAGAATCTAAAAACGATCCTTTCTTATACCAAGTGTAATCAAAGTCCTCATTCCAACTTTGATCATTAATTAACTCTTTGTTTGTGTATTTAGGATGATTTAGTTTCCATTCTTTAATCCAACTGCTTGAATCGTGTGGACTACACATAACACATTTAAGTTGACATACATTACCTAAACGTAAATCAAAGTAAGGAACATTAACAGGCAAGTTACCTTGTTCATCTGTTTTTTCTACAATGCTATCTATGTCTAAACGTTGTTTCCATACTTCTGTTTCCCATTGACGTTTACTAACAATACCTTTGCTTTCTTCTGCAAAACATTTACGACAACTTTCTGGAATTTCATCATTTAACATTTGCAATCTTGTTCGACGCATGTGTTCACTATTCCATACTTCTTCAATAGTGTGTTCACGCAAGTTCATACTTACTCCGTCTTTCTTAACAAGTCCTGCTGTCTTATCATCTTCTATACCTGCACCTGATGCATTAGCAGTACAACAAACTCTAACATCACCGTTAGGTCGTGTTGCTAAATGTATCCAAGGTAACGGACAAAATGTTTTAGACATGTTCCTTCCTTTCAAACTGTGCATTTAGTTTATCAAAATTTCCACATTGCTTTGAACATTCTTTTATACCAGTTGAAGTCCAGCAACTACTAATTTTGTTAAAGAAGTTACTGTCAAATATCTCTTTCAAGGACTGCTTGTGTAAGTTAGGAAACTTGCCTATCTTTACCATATAATCTATACGTTGTGCTGAGTGCTGTGGTATCCATTCTAAGTCTAACCAACAGCAAGGACTAACATTACCGTTTGCACTAATATACATTTGATTATCTTGTTTTGCTTTACAAGTAATTGTAGGTAGTATTTCTTGCATTGCTTGTTTTGCAGGCTCGATCATTTCAAGACTCTTACTTGACGGCAATAAGGTATGTGTGATATTGTAGTTGTCATCGAGTACGTCAAACTTACCATCTTTAAATCTTGTAGTGTGCTTAATACTAAATCCTTTGAATCCTAATTGTTTACTCATTTTTTCACAATCATCAACTTGATGTTCGTTGTGTGCAAACACCAACATATCCCAACGTGCATCGCCGCCGACATGTATAAATGCACTTGCATTATTAATAATCTTTTCCCAATTAGTATTAATTCTATATAATGAATGTGTGTCAGGCAATCCGTCAATACCAAATACAACTTTAACTTTTAATTGTGCAAGTTGTTGCCACCACTCTTTATTTCTACCACTTCCGTTAGTGTGCATTTGCAAAGTCATTTCAGGATTTGTTTCACGCAAGTATCTAAAAATTTCTAATGTATCTTTAGCAACAATAGGATCGCCTAAGTTACCACACATATTAAGAAACTTTAACTGACGTACAAAATCTCTTGGAAACCAAGTAACAAAAGTTCCTAAATCTATTTCTTCTAAGTCTAAACCTTGAAGTAATGGACCGCCATGTAATCTACGTGGACACATTGGACAACGTGCTTGACACTTAGAAGTAACTTCTAAATGAATTGACGTTATGTCTTGGTAATTATACATTACTTCTGATTCATCCTTTCAAGTGTGCTTTGAATAGTATCTGGATTTAAATCAACATTTACAATTAACCAATAACTATCATTAAAACTACTGTTGAATAGATAGTGCATTTTTAATGTATCTACAAAGTAGAGTCTACCTGGTTCCCAATGTAGTGTTTTATCTTCTAATACAAAATTAAAGTACGGAGGATTAACATTACGCAAAGGCATAATCAATCTAAAACTGTCTGCTTTACCCGAATGATAGTTCCAATCTCTGTGTGGAGGAAAGAATCCACCTGGACCAAACTTTAAAAAGTGTGTTCTATAATAATCTTTGTCCCAAGGTAAAAGTATATCATGTATTTGTTTGTTTAGTACAGGTGTTGCTACGTTAAAATCTTTTTCATTGTATGATGTCTTGTTTTCTTTATTGTACTCGTACAAACTATCTAAATCAATACCGTTGAATGTACCGTCTGAACTTGTAACACTTAATCCCCAACGATTAACATCTTTACGTGGATTATATTTTTGCCATTCAAAGTCATTAGCCCAAGCAATTAACATTTCTGGATCAGTTGTTACGTCTAATTCGATATGTTGACCGTATTGTGTAAGTCTATGTATCATTTCTTTTTCCCTATAACCATAAATCGTTTGTACTTAGGTAATTGAATCTCATCTTTTACTTCTATCTCCAACATACTTTTCCTTGCAAATTGATCTAAACTGTCATAGCAATTAACATGCTCTTCTAATTCGTAGTAATCATTACTTTGCACAATAACCTGTGCGGCATCTGGTACATTGTTTAACCATTGTTTGTATTTTTTATGAGTAATGTGTTCGCAACTTGTGTTGATAACAATATAAGGCTCTGTTTCATATTTGTAATCTACCATATCACAAGTCACTGCTTCAAACTTACCTTCCATTTCGTATCTCTTGTTTACTGTAGTTGCAATTTCCTTGCATACAGGATCAACATCAACACTTATAATTTTTTTAACACCTACTTCGCTGTTGAATAGCATACTTGCCAGTAATCCGTTCCAGCCTCCGTGTATAACTATTTCAGCATTGCGTATTAATTTGTTCTTTTCTGAGATAGTATTAATCAACCATAACTTAGATTGTATTTGACCACCCCAAAAAGTTTCTAATGTACGATCTTTATCTTCGCTATTGCGAATTGCGTCCATCCAGAACTTAATATCTTGAATATCAATTTTCATTTCTAATCTTCTTATTATATTTAACTGCTTCTTGAAGCAATGTAAATTCAGCATTGTACCCTTGTGCTTGGTGTATTAGTGCATCTACATCTTTAGGAAAGCAATGGCCGCCGAAACCACGCTTTTCTGTTACATTTGAATGGCTATGTCCTATGCGTTCGTCCTCTGCAACAAATTTTCGTACTTGTTCGGAACTAACTCCTGCACTATTACAAAGATCTTCTAATTGATTAAAGAACGATACTTTTAATGCAAGGAAACTGTTACGTGCATACTTGGCTAATATTAATTCTTCCGGATCTGCTGGCTTTACCGTTATAGTTCCAAGTAGTTCTACAAAAAAGCCTGCCCAGAAGTGTGTACTGTCACCACCTAACAACACAGTCTTTGTATTTGCAAAGTCTATTACTGCTGTTTCGGCACGTAAGAACTCTGGACTGAATGTTAACTGCTTTTCAGGAAATGTATCTCGTAGCATACGCCAACCTTCAAGACTTATTGTACTCTTAATTAAAATAGGGACATCTGGTGCTTCCTGAATAACTTCAAATACGTTATTCATGTTACAACTTCCATCAGATCGTCTTGGCGTACTTACACAAACAATAATTGCTTGTGCATTTCGTAAATCATTGTAATGGCCAAACTTATGATCGCTGATTAAAACTGTATTTTTGTTTTTCATACACTCAGCAATGGCTTTGCCTACGTAACCGTATCCTGCTATTCCTACGTTCATAATTTCCTCTTTGGTATTTTGCTATCTGCACTGCTTACACACGTTGGTGTAATACAAGGCATTGGTTTATCAAACAATCTAAATCCATCTTGTAATGTTCCTAAAGGTTGATCGTGGCAACTGTAACTACGTTTAACTTCGTTGTTTCTAATTATACAACTTTGGTACCCACTATTACATTCCCAACCTTTAAATTTATTAAAACCGTAAGCATTTAATCTTTCTGCTTGGTCAATACTGTATTCTACTCCATTAACATCTTTGAGCGATACTTGATGGACCGATTGTTCGCTTTCGGTACGCAATATTTCTTTTTGTTCCTCAGTATAACCATCAACCACAAAAGAAGCGGTAGGATCAGACTGAGGCTTAAGAGTAACGTGTAAACCCCGTTCAATAAATCTTTTACTTCTGGCATAATATTCCTCCCATAGTTCAGGTACCATAACTTGATTAATAGTTACAAGTACACCTTCATCTTGGAGATACAAAAGTTTATCTCCGAATTCTTTTTCATCTGCAAATTCTGCATGAAAACTTGCTGTAATACTTCTTCTGTCCATAACATTTGTAACATCTAAAAACTTTTTCCACCATTTTTTTGCTGGACTACAATTACTTGTCATGTGTATGCTTAGGTATTCGCTTTCATAATCTTCATAGTGATCAACTAAATCTAAAAAGCCTTTGTATGCTGTAGGCTCTCCACCACTAAAACTAAAATGAAATTTATCGAAGCCATTTGCTTTTGCTTGTTTCTTGATTTCATCAATAGATGTTTTATAAACTTCTAATTCCTGATAGTCTGGCTTGTCGGTATTAGCATAAGGCCAACAGTAACTACACTTATAATTACAAAACCTGCCAAGGATCCAACTAACACTGAATAGATTAGTATCCAACATTGTTTTCTGTCCAAGACTTACTATGTCTTTAAATGGAATCTTTGTATTCGTCATACTGCTCCTTTAACCATTCAAAGTCATTTATTTTATATAAAATTTCTTTATTATCTTTATGTGTTTCACCAAAGTGTTTTCCTACTATGGCACCGTGAATAGCATACTTGCCAAACTCTGCGTCAGCACCTACTGTACACCATGTTGTTAATCGTTGTTCTGTTTCTTCGTCTACTTGACCTGGTATAGTTTTACTTGCTAATTTTACACATTCTCTAAATGCACCTCTCCATGTGCTAAGAGCATCTGTGTTAAATGCAGTTATGCAACTGACCTCTGGCATTGCTTTGAATTTATTACTAATGCTTGTAGTCATGTCGGGTATAGAGATGTCCATGTTCAGTGTGAGTGACCGTGGTAGTAACTTAACACCTCCATACCCATATTCCAAGTCATTAATTGGATTTATACTTCGCCAGACATGAACTGTTTCTAAATCCCACTCGGAAACTTCGTAATCAAATTGAAAGCCTCTTGATAATTCTGCATCGCCATCTACAACCCAGAACATTTTAGTAAAACATTTTTTAGCCGCGGCAATGTGTGCTTGATGTATTCCGTCAACGTCTTTTACACGTTTAGCCATAGGAAATTGAGATTTCAAGATTTCCCAATTATTTTCTGCATTGGCTTCGCCATGACTTATAAAGACTATATCATACATTTTACATTGTCCTTTATTTGTTCAACAACTTGATCGTGTATGTCATATCCATCATGTGCCATATCTCTTGCACGACCAGTCATCTTTGTTTTTACTGTTTGTACCATATCCTTGTCATACTTTGTTTTAAAGTCTGATTGGAATGTCCAATTATGTACAGGCACCCCAAGTGCGTTCCATATATTGTTTACACTATTTAAATGATACAAATTTTCATAATTCATTTGTCCTTGTTCGTGAGCCCAACGTTTATGATACCAATTTGAATCCATCATTTCATATTCTTCTTCAGTTCCGTCTGGAGTAAAATTAATGTTTCTATCTTCTAATCGTATCTGCGAACCATGAAAAAGTGTTTTCTCTATGTATGCAAAACTCTTTCTTGACGAGTGTGGCCATTGAATTAAGACGCATTTAGGAAGTACTATTTTGTTCTTCACGAATAAATGTGTGTTTAACGCAATAATATCAGGTCCTGTGCCTGCTTTGGCTAAGTTTATTACGTCTAAACCATACATTTGTGCAATTTTATTACACCATATTTCTTCTTCGTATAAACCTACACCTTCAGTATAACTGCACCCGAACACTAAAATATAATCGTGATTAAGACCCGTTAATTCTTTTGTGCGATATCCAAGGCTATTAAAGTTATATTCTAACTTGTCAGCAGTATTATGATAGTGCCAACCTTCTTTGTTATGTTCTTTATAATTTTCTTTATCATCTCCACAATACCAATGCAGACTCTTACCGGCCTTACCGGGAAAATATAACAATGGATGATCTTTACTGTAATACATTATCTTGTGTTTCCGTATTGTAGTACAAGATACTTAGAATTCTTTTTCATTGTTCTCCAAGGATCAATAAACACAGTATCCTCAGCATAATCTAAGTATGGGGTTGGGTGAGCAAGTAAAACTATGCCGCCAAGTTTTGCTTCATGGCTTGGCATTTCACTTGCAAGTGGATCAATAGCAATAGTTGTTTTTCCTGCTTCTCTTATATAATGATCTACAAGTAACGCATAACTACCATCAACATATGGTACTCCTGGTTTATATGAAATACCATTTAGAAAAATACCTCCACCATATTTCTTTTGTGTTTCAATAACAAACATTGCAAGATTTTTTGCTTGTACTTCTCTTGCTGTCATAATACTGTCAAAGATATCATATTCTAAATTTAATTCTTTTGCCATGTAACGTAATGCAATATTATCTCTTGGGTGGCAACTGCCACCATCGCCCATACCTGCTGTCATGTACATTGGACTCATAATACGTTGCGTTGAATGTGCAAGTGCATCTGTTACTACGTCAACATTAATATTACCTTGACGTTGTGCAACATCTTGAATCATATTAACAAGACTTAATTTAGTTGAAATAAATGTATTGTAAAATACTTTAATACATTCGCATTCGTCATATGTTCCTATAACATAACGTGGATCATTTTCCATAATGCTTTGATAAAATTCTTTTAGTTGTTTTGCATCACCTGTTTCGCTACCATCGTCTGTGCCTATCATTACCATCTCTGGATTTATCATATCCCAACCTACAGTACCCATTGCAATTAAATAAGGATTATATACAAAACGTGTGTGCGTAACACGTGGTACAAATTCTCTACGTGTTGTACCTGGTAATACTGTACTAATAAGAACAAGCAGTTGATCTTTTGTCATAAACATATCTGCTTCTTCAAGAACCTCATTTACAATACTATAATCAAAGTCTTTAGGTTCAAGATGACTTGTTGGACGTCTGCCGTCATAGTCAGGGTGGTGTGGTGTTGGCACTGCAACAAATACGATATCTGCACCAGTTACTGCTTCACAGACTGATTCTTTTTGATCAATCAATTCACTATAAACATTTGTAATGTCATAGCCTTGAACTGTATGCCCTTTCTTAACTATTTCCTCTGCACAAGGTATGCCTAATTTACCTACCCCAATAAATCCAATTTTCATGATATCTCCTTGTAACCAACTGGTATGGAAAACGAATCCATAGCAATGTCTTTAAGTATATTATAGTTTCTTTGTGCCTTTTTTGCAACCATATCATACATTTTTCGATGATTCGTTTTACTTAATAATTCAACTTGTTTTACTATTTGTTCTAATCTATCTGCGTCATTGTCAATACTGTCAAAACTATAATCAATAATTTCAGTATACAACTCAAACCCTAATGTAGTAAGTTGTTTATGAAAGTTAGGAATTGACCAAACTATAAAAGGTTTCTTAAAATAGATAGGTGTATATGTTTTTTCTGTTGGAAACATACACTCCATTGTTGACTCAGCAACAAGTGCTAAAAAACTTTTAAAATATGTTTTAGGAAACGAATGATATTGTGCTTTAGTGTTTGCATATTCTTCGTCAATGATTAAACGCTGTTGTTTCCAATATTTAAAATTATGATTAGGATCGTCTGTTGGTTCGTTCCAACTAATTGCCCCTTGTTTGATTAAATCAAATCTTGCTAATTGATCCATCATTTGACATCTATGATCCCACGGTTTATTATTCAAACTTACAAATGTTTTTGTAAATGATGTATTGTCTGCTTTATGTTGTACTGCTTCTAAATGTTTAAAAGTGTATGCAGGCCAAAATTTAGTACAGTATCTAACATTGTCGCTTGGAAACTCTATATCATTATTTGGAAAACTTCCAGTAAGAAACTCTACTTTATTAGTTCCTTGTTCAATAATGTGTTTAATATTGTACATTGTTGTTTTATCTTCGTTGCCTAATAGGTTATATTCTTCGCAACCCAAAACACGAATATGTTTGTTTGAATTTGATTCGAGAAGATTTTGGAACCGGCTAAGGCTCCAATCGTCAGACCAAATGGATAAATCAATAATTTCACTCACACTATTACTTATTAACTACGCACATAAATATGTGTATGTTTGAAACCGTCAAAGAGTTTGAAAGAAGCATTGCAGACTATTACAATGCACCATTTGCTGTAGCAACGGATAGTTGTACTCATTCTATCGAACTTTGCCTACGTTACTTGCAACCCGACCAAGTAAAGATACCTGCAAGAACATATATCAGTATTCCTTTTACACTAATGAAGTTAAACATCAAGTGGGAATTCCTTGATGCTTCTTGGAAAGAAGAATATGTATTAGGTGGCACAAGAATTATTGATGGTGCTGTTAGTTTCAAACGTGGTAGTTATTTGCCAGATACTTTTAAGTGTTTAAGTTTTCAATATAAAAAAATGTTAGGACTTGGACGAGGTGGTGCAATACTTTGTAGCACACAAAATGATTATGATATTTTAAAAGCAATGGCACATGATGGTAGGACTGACGACAAGCCATGGGGCGAACAAGACATTCAATACATAGGTTATCATTATTACATGACTCCTGAAACTGCGGCACAAGGTATTGACTTGTTAAAAACAGTAAAAGAAGAAGAACAAAAAATTTGGAGTAGCGATGACTATCCATACTTGCCTGATATGAAAGTTTTTAAATGAATACAAACGAATGGGGTCAACTTAGAAAAGTAATAGTTGGAGTTGCAGATCATGCAAAGATACCTGATGATATTGATATTAGTTTACGCTGTGTAAACTTTGCTGATAAGTTAGACGAAACAGAAATTATCAAAGGACCTTATCCAAGTAAGGTTATTGAAGAAGCAAATGAAGACTTAGAAACATTTGTAGATTTTTTACAAGCAGAAAATGTAGAAGTTGTACGTCCTGAGAAAACAAATTGTAATTACTATAACTACTGTCCAAGAGATAGTGTACTTGTACACGGTAATTTAACACTTGCTACACCGATGCCTATACGAGCAAGAAAGGGTGAGTGGAGAGCATTTCAAGATCATTTAGATAATCCTAAAGAAATACGTTGCTTCAATGAAAGTCAATTATACAACAAAGACTGTATTGGCAATAAAGATATTTTAGCACTCAATGAATACAGTCCTGCATTTGATGCCGCTAATATTATTCGTGCAAACGATCAACTGCTATACTTGGTTAGTAATAGTGCAAACAAGTTAGGTGCAAACTTATTACAAGGGGCTTTAGGTTCTACTGCTAAAGTAAATCTACTGCAAGACGTTTATAGTTATATGCACATTGACAGTACTGTTGCATTTTTGCGTGAAGGGTTATTACTTGTTAATCCAAGTAGAATAAAAGTAAGAGAAGATTTGCCTGAGCCATTTAGAAATTGGGATATTATATGGTGTCCTGAACCTGTAGACATTGGTCACTTTCCTAAATGGTGCAATGCAAGTACATGGATTAACATGAATTTGTTTAGTGTAAATACAAAGTTAGTTGCATTAGAAGAACACCAAGAGGATCTAAGACATCTTCTTGAGCACCAAGGAATAGAGTGTGCTATGTTACCAATGCGACATCAACGTACACTTGGCGGTGGCTTTCACTGCGTAACATTGGATGTAAAAAGAGATGTGGACTAAAGGTAAATGCCCTGTACTATGGGACGAAGGATACAAATATTTTAATTACGTTAGACAACCTATTACAGGTACTGAGTCTGATACGTGGCGTGAGCAAGGTTATACGCATGAAACTACAACAGGTAAAATGTATGACAGTCGTAATCCTATGCCTGACTATGCTGAACAAGTTGCACAATTATTAAACTTAAAAAACTGTGGCTTTGTATTTTACAAAATGGATACATTAGATATTATGCCTACCCATGTTGATCATTATAATACATATTGTAAAGTTTTTAATCAGAAACACGAAGATGTAAGACGTGCTATTGTATTCTTAGAAGATTGGAAACCAGGACACTACTTTGAAGTAGATAGTACTGCACTTGTAAATTGGAAAGCAGGTGAGTTTGTTTTATGGCATCCCGAAGTACCACATGCGGCCAGCAACATCGGTGTTGATCCAAGATACACTTTACAGATTACTGGCACCTACTGGTAATGTTTTCACAAGATATTTTCTGGGGTAACTTACCTGTTAAGTCTACCAAGTTAGGCTCAATGTTTAATGAACTGTTTGAACATTGGTTTCCTAAAGAGCCTTTTATTATCTTTACTGGTACAAACAAAATAAACTTTGATAAGTTTCCTCTTACTCCTAAGATAGCAAAGAAACTTAAAACACTCAGCATATATTTGTACGAGCCGTTAAGTTTATACGAAGTTGGCAAAAAGCATAACAGAGATTTCTTTAGTGAATTCAAAGGTGGTGAAAATCTTTATGCTGATGAGTTAGACAGTATATTAGCATTTAGTGAAACACTAAAAGATGTAGAGATTACTGTATACACCTGTGATTATAATGTAGAGAAACATATAAAAGATTATCCGTTTAAACTTAAATGCTTTGATATTTTTTTACGTAATCAATTTAATGGCGGTGTGCTTACAGTTAAAAACAACATTGACAAACACTTTATCTGTCCTAATTGGCGTTACAGTTTACACAGACGCTTAATAATAGAACACCTACAAGACACTCCAGGTTATTATAGTTGGGCGTTTACTAATCCTCCATTAAGTATTGATACAGAATTACAAAGTGTAGATCCTGCACATAAAAAATGGCCTGAAGGAAACTTAAATGGTCCAGCAGGACTATCTAAATACTATGAAAAAAGTTTTTGTGTAGTTGCAAACGAAACACGCTTCTATCAACCAACAGGAAATTTTAGTGAAAAAACTGTTAATGCAATGATACACAAACGCCCGTTTGTTTGCGTTGCTCCGCCTTACACATTAGAATATATCCGCAAGTTAGGATTTAAAACATTCAGTTGGGACGAAAGTTATGATACCGAAGAAGACCATATCAAACGTATGAATAAAATACGTTACTTGTTAGATAGTATAAAATTAATGAGTATTGAGCAGTGTAAAGATATGCTTATTGAAATGAACGATGTGCTTACACACAATCAAACACTTGCGGCTAAGGTTTACAAGAATCATAAAATTCTTTAAGTTCAGGAAACGTTTCAACAAGGTTGCTATTGCTACGCTTGTCATATTGCGTAAACCAATTGTAAAAAGTTTTACGTCCTATTGCTAACTTCTTATCATCATAGTTAGTTGTACGCATATAGTCTACAACACGTCTAAAACGCTCATACTCCAACAAACTAAACTTATGGCGGTCACTGTCATCAACGTTGTCTCCGATGTACTGTAGGTGCCTTGTCATGTACGGAATGAACTGTTCTTTAGGCAATATGTTCATGTCAAACTGTATTGGCTCTTTTAAGTACGGAGTATCAAATCTAATGTTTTGCCATTGTATACCTGCATTTGCTCTTGTGTATTTTTTACGCCATTCAAGTATTTTCTTAAGAAGCAAATCAAAACTTGTTACAGCAAACAAATTGAATGTAATCATAAACGTTACCGGATAACCAAGTTCAGTTAGATAGTAATCTAAATTCTTTTCCCATAGTTCAATATCTAATCCACGTCTTGTATATTCTGCTTTAGGTCCCCAAGTGTCTATGCTTGTGTATAGTTTGAAACTTCTTATACAGTTCTTTGCTTTAAGTTCTTTTACACGTTCTACAAGTTTGTGTACAAGAGATTCCTTAACACCCATGTTACTGTTTACTTCAATTTGTATATGAGGTTTAGGATTTGCTTCAAGTTCATCAAACAAACGCCAAGTACTCTTGTGCATTAAAGGTTCGCCACCAGTAATACGTAAGATGTTTAGTGTCTTACTAACTTCAGGCCACCACTTCCACCATGCTTCTACATATGGATTAGTTTCTTCTTCATAAAGTTCAAACCAATCAATGTCATTACGGTGTGCTGATACATCTGTGTACGGACCTTCTTTTTTAATTTCATTAAAGTATCTACTACTAAATTTAGGGTGACAGTATCCGCATTTAAAATTACATTCATTACTAAAGTTTACTTCAATGTATTCAGGATTAATATCATAATCCCACGGATTATTTTTTATCTCTTCGATACGTTTAGGTGTGTATATACTTGTTGTTTTGATATGCCTATCACTGATGTAGTCTTTACCCATACATTCAATGTTCCAACAATATTGACAACCGCTTGGCTTTTCTCCGGCAAGCATTTGTTTACGTTCTTGTTTCTTTTGGGGAGTATTGTGTAGTTGACTTGGATTATCAATTAAACCTTCAAGTGGAATCTTGTGCGGAGCAGGGTGATAACAACTGTGTGTTTCTCCTGTTTGCAAATAAATTGTTACGTGGTGCCATTTAGCCAAGCAGAATGTAGGCGAGATCTTATCTGCCTCTGGCATTATTCTTTTAATTTGTTCTACTTCGCTCATTGAATCCAGTTATAAATTCCACGCATGGCAAGTACCAAATAAAATAATTCCATTAACGCTCTTGGTGTGTCACCATCTTTCCAACCCATATAAATCCAAATGATGCAACTAAAACATGCAACACCCCAGCCTATGGCTTGCCAAGAAGGATCACCTCCACTTAAAATAAACGCAGACGCCATAGCAAGAAAAAATCCTAACCATCGCCATCCGTTAATATTATGATAGTATCTAATTTTCATTTTCGTCTAATTACCCTATCTCCGTTTACATAAACATGTTTAAAAAACTTGCTTTGCTCTTTGTCTAATGCTTGTGTACTTATCGGTAAGTCAAATGCGTTTTGTAAATGTTCGCCAAGATTAAATATCTCTTCTTCACATTGTCCTTTGTCAAACGAATCGTACAAGTCATTCCAGTATTTGTTTAAGTATTCAAAATCTCTTGTCTGTGTATGGTCCCAATCAGTAAGCATTGTTTTATAACAACCCTCTCTTGCACCCATAACACTCCATAATCCATTTCTAACATCTGCACCCACTTGCATCCACACCAGTAATCTATGATAATTCTGCCACCATAGTTCACTAAAGTCTTTAATAACTTTACCTTGATCCAAACTCATCTTAACACCCTCACGGAAACCTGCTCTCCATGCTTGTTGTGGTGTTGAACTTATAATGCTTGTTGAGTAGTTTTGATTAAGTTGATAGTAATTGTCAAAGTAACAAAACTCAATACTTGTTTGATCAGTTCCGTCTGTGTTTTCATGCGTTTGCATATTCTTAACAAACTCTTTAGTCCACATTTTTAAACTGCCGTTACCATACATTAGTCCGTTGACATCAATTTTACCACACCAACTAAACTGGTAATCATCATCTACACCTAATTTGTCTAAGTCTAACACTACTTCTATAAATTTAGGATCAATAATAGTGTCACCGTCTACAGTAACAAAGTGTTTTGTATCGGATAAGTCTGCACAGGCTTTGTGTGCGGCGTCAGAACCTTCTACACCATGTACACGTTTTGCCCACGGCACTTTGCGTTTTAGGTCTGCCCAGTTTTCTTCAGCATTAGGCTCGTCATAACTTAAAAAGATAATATCCTGTTCAGCGATTTTAATCATTTATGACTCCTGTGCTATAACTGTTGAACAACTTGTTAGTATATAAGTCGTATTGTTTTATTATAACATCATCTTGATCAAATTGCAAGTCTAAATTTGCATCTGACAAGTTAAATTTTAATGTTCTATGCAGTTTATATGGATCGTTTTTATCTACAACACTAAAATTCTTAATCGTTTGTAGCGTTACAGTATTCTTTTCTAATGTTTTAGCAAATAGTGTACCAAACTGTAGTTGCCATGTTTTAGTTTTGTAATTTTTAATAACATTAATGTCTGCTTCTATATTATTAGGTATCTTGTATATACTATTGTTAACATTGTATTCAAAACGTTCTTCTTCATGTACATTAACAAGTTCATACATAGTTGATGTTGGATTAAATTGAACTTTATAGTGTAAAAAGTTTTCTGAGCCGTCTAATAGTCCTACTACTGCTTTTGGATCTACTTCAATATGCTGTTTTGTTGGGTATGAAGTAATCGTTAGGATACTTCCTGTCTTAGAATCAAACTCTATATATGTTTGTACTTCATCTTTATGCATATCTGTCATAAAACTTATCCGTAAAATCTTTTTCAGTGTAATGAAACACTGTATCTTGTAAATGACCACCAACTCTTAACTGTGCTTCATTGTTAACAAAACAACTTACACGATCTTGCCATTTCTTTGTTTGTGTTTTCCATGTTTGTACATAAGGTTTCATATGTACAAAAGTTGGAAACGCTAAAGTCTTGTTTGTAACTTTGTTTTCTACACCTAACATCTTAATTGCAATACTTGTACATACATCTACACTGGCAATCTTTTGCATACGCTTGGGTGCATACTTTTCATAACACTCTTCCCAGTGTTTCATTGTGTATTCTAATGCATGATAAAACTCTTTTGCAAAGTCAGACTTTTTAAAGTAGTGCAATGCAACATAAATGTTGGGTAAGTTGTTTGCTTCAAACATTTTCCTATAATATGTTGCATTAAGTTTACATTGTTTATAATCTGTAACGTTTGTTGTATAGAAAACTTCATAATTTTGCATTAAGTTCCACCAATTAGATAAGTTATGACACACTAACATGTCTGTGTCTAATACAAATGTACTGTCATATGGACATGCATGGTATATCTTCCAACGGTTTTGAACTTTCCACTTATGTTCTTCTGCTTTATCTTCCCACGGTATAGGTACAATATCATCGAATAGTTCTGTACGCTCTACATTGTCATTAGTAATTAAACAAATCTTACTATCTGGATTAGTTTTCCTAATACTCAATGCTAATAATTCTGCTTGACGTATATAATTGTATTCACTGTTTTGTGCAAGGAAAGTAAAATTAGGCATTAGCAATTTCCCTTCCTAAACTAAACTTGTTCATTATATGTAAATTTATACCTTGTGTACGAATTAACGTATATTCTCCTATACGATCTTGTTTTTCTACAAGTAGTGTAAATGAATCGTCTTTAATTTTTTGTAATATATCTTTGCCTGTACTATAAACCATTTTACCAGGTAATTCTTTTGTATACCCCATAATATGATTTGCAATACTAAATGCAATATCATTTCTAAATACTGTTGTTGTAACTTGATACAAGTTACGATAGTGTTCGTAATGTTCTTTTATATGTTTTACAAGATTAAAAAATGCTTCATTGCGATCTGACTTATCAAATATAATACATGTCGCCCACCAAAAGTCTATTGATGTTTCACTAATTAATTCAAACTCACTTGTATCTCTCCAACCACTAATATCCATTGACTTTTTATACATCATAAGTTCGTGCGGTAATGTCATTGCATGTGCAAGTAAATCATTGCTTACAATGTAGTCAGTGTCTAACACTAAAGTTCTATCATAAGGAGTTAAGTCGTAACTATCACTTCTATTAAAGTTTTTAAACTCTAATACTTTTTTAGATAAACTTCCGTCTTGATATGTTTTACGATTTTTATATTCTATAGATGATGAAACAATTTTATCAAATACTTCTTTTCCGTTGTAAAATTTTACAACACGTTCTACATCATCTGTTACAAGTGTGGTAGGTAAGTTTAAGTACTTTTTAATTCTCTTTGCAAGGAACCGAGCCTGCGATACGTAATCAACTTGCTCATTATTGAATGCAAATAAAAGTACTCCACTATTCATTAACCAATCCATCTACAGATCTACTTGTTTCAAGTTTGCTGTAGTCTTTGTGATAGTTGTTTAGTGCAACATAATATTTGTCTGTAATATTATCGTAAAAATCTGATATGTCATCAATAAAGATGGGAGTGTCAGTGTCATCAATTAACACAGATGAATCTTGGTCAGTTGACTGTAATGTGTAAACATAGTTAATCAACTCTTTGTTAATTGTAAATTGTCCGCCTTGAAAGAAGTATATAGACTCTGTAACAAACTTTTCCTTCAAAACTCTCCTTTGGTTATTAAGAGTTGCGGAATAGTTTCCAAATTCTAAGGCTTTTGATAGTTTCTCGTCCATAGTAATATTTACTATGTAATTAGAGATTAAAGAGTATTTGTGGTATTAAATGTAGGAGAAGTTAAAGAAACTCTTGATCCTGTAGGCAGTCTTTCGCCAACTACACTTTGTAGTGTACCTGTTACTGATTCATCTTGCGGATTAAATGCACCATCGTTGTTTGTGTCATCACCTACATCATCATCTCTGAATTGAATGGTAAATTGAATTGTAGTTGAATTAAGTTCTTTTGCTTTGATATTATAATCGTTTTCAGTATAAACACCTGTACCATCTTTTTGGAATACAAGTTGGTCTGTAGCAGTCATATCAAAGTTACCAATGTTAAATGACGTTCCTGGTGAACTTCCAACTGATGTACAGTTTTCTGATTTAAATAATACTGTTCCCATGTTTGCTAACAATGAATTCCAATCGTTGTTCTTACCATTTGAAGACGCTGGATCTAAATCAGCAGTAAATCTAATTTCCCCGCCTGCATTAAAAAAGTGTCTACGTGCATCTGCTGAAGCAAAAGTTACTGTTGCAATATGATCAACTATTCCTGACCATGATGCTGTTCTTGATGTATTTGTTTTGTTTGCTGTAATTGTGCTTTGTGAAGTATCAGCAGTATAAATTACGTCTTTGTTTGTTTCAATTAGTGTTGCTAAATCTTCGTATTGTAAGATACCTTTTGCAGTACCTGTGTCAGTAGCATCTTCTTCAATAACATCGCCTGCCGCAATTGACGCTAATGAATTAGGAACACTACCTACTTGGTGTACTCTTCCATTAATCAAGTCAGTATAAAGCGTGGACATGTGTCCTGAATCAATAGTAGTGTCTGCCGCAACTTGCGAACTTGCTAAAGTTTGTCCGTATCCGAACTGTCCAGCACCATTGCCCATTACGTTTGCTACTGTTGACTGTAATGTATTATATCTTGCCGCTGTGATTATAGCCATTTCTTACTTCCTCTATTCTATACTTTCAAGAATGTTTCTACTAATTTTTCTTCGTGTCTATCGTTTGACTCTAAAGCAATACCAATTAAGTCACCTTCGTCTGCTTTTTGTGCAGTACCGTTAGCGCCTACGTATAGTTTGTCGCCTTTGTTAACAGGTCCCATAACTCTTACTGGAACTCTACCTTTAAGTGCAACTGCTTGTCCGTCTGCTTCTGCATTCATTAAGTATGCAGGCTTAGAACTAATAACACCAATTGGCATGTCTGTCATTGGGCACCAAGTTGCTTCACTACCTTCGTCAGCGCCTATTGTCATAATAGTTCCTACTGGATACTGATCGTCTGTTGTGTATTTCTCTGCCAAGTCAGCATATTTTGCTGAACTTGCAATACCTTGGAAGTTGTTAGCAAATAAGTCACCGTTTGAATCTCTAACTGCAACTGTATCGTTAGTTGCTGATGTACTTGCTGTTCTATTATTAGATCCAACAACCATTGCGTTTGCACTTGTTGCTGTACCGTTAAATGTTGTTGCCCATACATCACTAAATTTTAGTGAACTACTACCAATGTTAAATGTAGTATTAGCACCTGGGAAAATACCCTCTGCTTTAAACTGTACTGGTTCTGTTGATTGTGCTGACGAATTATCAACTTTAAATCTAATTACAGTACCAACATCGTTACTAATAACTGCTTGATTTCCGTTTTCAATTTTAACTGATAAGTCATTTGAGTCACCAACTGTATAACCTGCGTCTGCAAATCTTACAACTTCAGCAAATGAAGTTACTGCTCCTGGAACTGATACAACGTATTCGCTTGCCGCACGTCCGCCTAATTTCTCTGCGTTAGTTGCTGTACCCCAGAATCTATGTGCTGTTGATGTAACACCTTGCTGTGCATTAGTAGTATTCTTTAAAGTCATACCTTGATGAATTACATCGAAACCTGTTATGGCGTTGTTCGGGACAGTTGAGTCGATTGTAAAGTCAGCGGCACTTAATACCACTACTATTTCATCATTGATAGTACCTTTAATTACTGTTCTTTGTACGGCGGCAATGTCTGTTACTGAATCAGTAACAAATGATGTTGTTGTTGCACCTTGTGACTGTGGACCAATTAGTACAAATCCTGCACCAGTGTTCGCATACAACTGATTGTTTGCGTTATCCCACCAAAAGTCACCTTCTGTTAGTCCTGATGGTTGACTTGCACTTACTTCTGCTCCACCAGTTGTTCTAAATTTTGTTCCGTCATAGAACTTTAATTTGCTCGTTCCCGAGTCAAACCAAAGTTGACCGCTAATTGCTCTGGATGGTGCATTCGCACTTGAGAAGTTCTCAAGCAAATGAACGAAGTTTTCGTTCTGAATTTCGCCATATCCAGCGTAGTTTTTACCAACAAGTTTAAGATCAGTAGTTTGATTGACTGTGCCGTCTTCAACTACTGCAATCTGGCTACCGTCGGTTTTGTTAATAATGTATGCCATAGTATATTACCCCTTCATTGTTAGTATTTATCGTTATACCGCAGAACTTACTCCGCTGGTATAAACCCAGGCACCAGCAGTTACAGTACATGTTAGTACATATCTGTTAACTGTTAGTGAAACCGATCCTGTTACGTCACTAAACTGTACATCTTTTAGTACGGTCTCGTTTTCTTGCCCTGTTTCTGTTACCCTCGATACACTTGCACTATCCGCTGTATATGTACCAACTTCACTGCTTGTATCTAAGTTTATCTCTATTTCTGTTGAACTTACAATTCTATTAATAGCATATGTACCATTAATTGCTGTAACTCCTGTTGCACCTGTAATTGTTACATTACGGCCTGCATCATAGCCATGAACTGCATCTAATGTTAAGATAGTTAATGTACCTTTAGTAATAGACGCAACTGTTCTTGTTGCCACTGTAACCGTTTTATCAACTGCTACTGTAGTTTCATCTAATCCTGTATTCAATGCACTTGCTGTTAGTGTAGCACTTGCTGATGTTTGATCAGTTGCATGAATTTTTGCGGCTGTTCCGTTTACTTTTGTACTTGCTGGAACAATCTCTTCAAGTAATGTAACAAGTTTAGTACCAAAGGCCGCTCCGCCTCCTGCACCTGCATTGTAACCTAAGCCTGTAATATTAAGTGCCATTGCAACGCCTTCGCCGTCAATAGCAGTATCTACATAATTTTTAGTTGCCGCATCTGCGCCTGCAACTGGCTCACCTACTCCTGAAATCCTATTTGTGTTTAAGATTTCAATAACACCTGTTGCTCCTTCAAGTTGTAGGTTACCTACTCCTGTTGAAACTTTTTGTCCGTCAACACTAACGTTATCAACATCTAATGATGTAAGTGTTCCAAGTGTTTGCATTTGTGGAGCACTTGTAATTGTTCCTAATGTTGTACCTGATATAACAGTATTGCCGTTAATCTTATAACCTGCTGTTGAATCAAAGAATACGTTTGATGTAAATGCGTTTGTTGCAAGTTTCCAAAGAAACTCTTTATCATCTGGATTTGCTTTAACAATGATACCTGCGTCATTAACATCTGCATCTGGTAATACTGTGCTATCACTTGTAATAGCAAGTTCAATATTTTTATCTTTAATTCTTAAGTTATCAACGTCTGTGCTAAAAGTGTTACCACTAACAGTTAGGTTACCGTCAATTTTAACATCGCCGCCAACGTCAAGTGTTGCTGTAGGTACTGCTTTGAAAATACCTGCGTAACTATTTGTAGTATCAATTTTAATTGCTGAAGTTGCACCACTTGCTTTTCTTACTTGGATATCTAAATTTCTATCTCTAACTTGGTTTGCAATAACTGTTTGGTTTGCAACAATGCCAATGTTAATATTATCTTCTGGTCCTACTGTAATACCACCGTTGTTAATTGTGCTAATAGTACCATTTGAAGTTGCGTTAGCATCTGTAGGCATAAACTGTGATGCATTTTTCTTAACGCCTTGTGCGTTAATAATTGTATCTGCTGAAGTTGCTGTTCCGTGAAACTTAAAGTCGTTATCAATTACATTAATACCTTTTTCAACTGCACCAACAATTCCTGTTACAGGATTTGCTGAGTTAGGTGTAAATCTAATGTTTGAAAGTATTGCTTCTTTTTGTCCGCCAACGTTTAAGTTAACAAGTGTTCTGTTTGACTGTGTTGTATCTAAAACTGTTTCAGTTGTAAACCCTGAAGTTCCTTCTGATGTTGCAAAGTCAGGACCAACAAGTACTAAGTCTGTTCCGTCAAAGAAATATAACTTATTGTTTTGATTGTCAATCCAAAGATCGCCTGTAACCATTTGTGGTTGTGTAGGACTTACAATTGGACCACCTGCACTTTTAAATTGTGCGCCATCATATAATTTTAATCTTGCTTCGCCACTGTCATACCATAATTGACCTGTAAGTGGATTCGCTGGTGCTTGTGTGTTAGTAAAGTTTTCAAGCATCTTAACAAAGTTTTCGTTAATGCTTTCGCCAAAGCCTGAATAGTTTCTACCAACTAATGAAATATCAGTTGTTTGTGTGTTTAATTGTCCGTCAACTAAATTTACAAGTAAGTCGCCGTTTGTTTTATTAATCTGATACGCCATTATTTCGCCCCCGCATAAATTAGATAGTTCATTGCCAAGTACGGATTCATTACATTAAAGTCTTGCCCGACTGCTGTATTGCTTACCACTCCTCCTGAGAATGGAAACTTTTGTCCTGCGTTTGAACCTTGCGGTGCATCGGCTACTGTAGCATCACCATCTACTGGTGTACCTTGTACATCTCTTGTTGCGTAATACTGTGTACCACTTGGTCCACGTAAATCATGTTCGTGTTCTGGTAGTTCATCAACTGCAATTGGTTTCTTCTCAATACCTGCTGTACCACCTATTGTATCAGCATTTTCATCTGTAACTCTGTTTGCTGGTCCTGTTTGTGTACCCATGTTATCCATACCAAGTGGAAATCTACCACGTAAGTCTGGTAAAGCAAATTTACCTAATGCAGGATTTGCTTTGAATGATGTACCAATAATTCCATGTAGTTCTGGCCAATCAACAATAAACACTTCACTACCATCACATAATAACCAACCGTTTAAGTCTAAGACTGATGTTGCGTTACCTGCATATGGTGTAATCATTCCAATTGGGTTAACAGGTAAAGCACTAAACAAGTTACTTCTTGATAGTTTCTTAATTCCTGTTCCGCTACCGTTTTCATCGTTAATTCTATTAACAAGGAATTCGTCATCAAATCTTGATGTTGGAACTGACGTTTTATTTGTAATGAAAGTACTATTAATACTAATATCAAAATTCTTAACAAGTGTAGTTTCGCCTGGCGCACTATATTGTCCATCAAAGATAACTGGCGGTGCTGTTACATCACCTGTAATTTGAAATGTTGTTCTTGAAGCAAGTTTATCTGAACTTCCTGAACGTCCTGTAACTGTACCAGTTACATTACCAACCAAGTTAGCCCTTACTGTGTTTGCATTAATCTCTGCAAACTTTAATGTTGTACTACCAATGTTAACTGAGTTTGTAGAATCTGGTAATACTGTACCACCTAATGTAGTTGTACCACCTACTTCTAAACTGTTTCCGATTCTTGCACTCTTAGCAATACCAATACCACCCGATGTAGTAATTGCTCCTGTTCCAGTGTTAACTGCTTCTGCAATTCCATTAATAACAAGGTTGTTACTAATAATAGCATTACCTGTTACGTCTAATGCTTCTGCTGGTGATAAGTTGTTAATACCAACTTTTTGTGTTGAATCAATTCTTAATACAGGTTGTAAGTTTCCTGCATTGTTAATACGTAAGTCAATGTTAGCACCTGATGTATTATTTGAGATAATAGCATTTTGTCCTTCAATACCTATTTGGACAACTGCATCACTACCAATGCTTACACCTGTGTTATTTTTAATTTGTAAACTTGCATTTGAAATACTTGCAATGTCGCCTCTTAAAAAGTTCGAAGCCGGTACAACAGTTGCACCTACAATTAAGTTTTCTGCTTTCTCTGATATACCATAGTATTTTCCTACGCCTGCACCTGTAATGTCTGCTGTACTTAAATTAAATCCTGGACTTACTGTTGAAAATCCCTGAATAGTTGCCTTAGGAGTAAATGCACTTGTCGCATAAATTGCAACAACTTTGCCGCCTATTTCAACTTGTAATGCTGTGTAATTAATATTGTCAGTACCAGTTAGTGTAGTAGGTCTAACACCTGCCGCTAATCCGTCACTAAACTCTGGTCCTACTAAGATCCAGCCTGAACCTGTAAACAAATATAACTGTTGATTGTCTGTGTCTGTCCACAAATCACCTGCTACTGAATTTGCTACATCTGGTGCTGAGTCGCCACGTTTTAATCCGCCGGCTTCAATCCAGTTAGTTCCGTCATAAATTTTAAGAATGTTAACACCAACTGCTGTGTCATACCATAGTTGACCTTCAATTGGTCTTGCTGGTGCTGTACTATTACTAAAGTTTTCTAATAGTTGTAAAAAGTTTTGTCCAATTAACGCACCGTAGTCTGTTGTAAACCTACCTGGAATCTGTAATGTAGTAGAAGTATCGGTAGTGTTATCCTCGATAGCAATACTACCCTTATTCGTAATGTCGGTATAGTTAATAGTATATGCCATCTATTATCCCTCGTTGTAACCAGTTAAACTTTGTACTCTAACAGTATAATCGATTTGAATTAATCTGTTTAATGATTTTTGTACAGGATGGAATACAACGTGTGTTAATAATCTACCTGTTCCTGTTGGACTATAACTTACTAATCCTAACTCATCAAACACATACTGGTTTTCAGTATCTGTTGCTGTATCGTTTGCTTCTTGACCATTTGGCTCACCGTAGTCTAACAAACACTGTACAATAATGTCTGTGTAGTTAGTTCCACTAACGTGCCTTGTTTCAATTTTGTTTCTGTTAGGATCAACGTTGTTTACACTTTGATCGTCAACAATTTTCTTATATGTTTGGTTATATAAACTTGCGTTTGTACCTGTGCTATTTGGAGTTAGGTAAGTAATAATGCCTGTAGGATCAACACTTGTACCACCATTACCAAACGCCATTTCGTACACAAATCCCTGTCCTGCATTTGCAAGAGATTCTGCCAAAGCAATACTCATATTTTCATAGTGAATTGCATTGCGTTTATCAATGAAAACTTCTTTTGTTTCGGGGTTAAAGATCTTAATGTGACCTTGCACTAACACTCCGTTTTTGTCTAATATGTTATCTGTCATTTATGTTTCCTACATTGTATTTATTTAGGTAAGTCAACCTCTTCAGCTCTTAAGAACTGTGCTATTGCATTTTTTGTCTTTCCTAATGTTTTTCCTGAATCATTCCAAGTTTTTCCAACTTTTCTGACTACTGTTACCCTAACACCGTCCGCTGGTGCTGTTATTAGTGTTAATATATTGCCAGAAACACTAAATTCTGCTTGTGCTGTAATATCGCCTTCTGGACTGTCTTGAGCAACTGTTGCATCAAACATTGCAATATCACGTTTTCGTAGACGTTTACCGCCTGCAAACACTTCAAATTCGTCAACACCTTTAGTAGGTGTCCAGTCTAATGAGTACTCTGTTGAACTTCCATCACCAATATATGTGTTAATTAGTGTTTTGTCCTGGTAAGGAACAGTTTGTTGGAAGCCTTGATCAAAGATTTCATCACCTGTTTGGTGGATATCTTTAACTCCAGTACCAAACGTACCTCTACGTAACTGTGTTAAATTATTGCTATCCTTAACCATATACTCAATACGTTCACCATTAATGAAAATAACACCTGGTGTATTTGTAGTTTTATCTGGAACAAACATACTATCTGGGTTATCTACTTTAATTTCTTTATCAAACGGTTTAAGATCTTGTACTAATCTATATTTATTATTATCTCCAAGTCGTTTGTACACTGTTCTGTTAAGCATGTCTTTAAACACTCTCCAACCAAACTTAGATACTGTTGGACCTGTTTCAGCAAACTGTATAATCTCAACAACATCATTTGCTGTTAATGGGTGTGCCATTCTTACAAATAACTGATCGTCTGTAACTTTGTAATCAACACTTGGTGTTTGTAACTTGCCGTTTATAACAATCCATACATATTCAGCATCAACTGTTTGTCTTTCAAGTTTAATCAAACCTGCAAGTAAGTGATTGTACTCAATGTCTGCCGCACTTTCAAAGTCGATAGTAGTTCTTGTAACAATATCAAAGTTCTTACGATCGATTTCTTGTATATCATGTTTACTAAAGTGTGTAACTTTGATTAGAGTATCTATTGTTGGTACAGTATCTAATGTTAGTACATTACCAGCAACTGTGTATTGGCCATCTGTTGTTACAAATATATCAAGTTTGTCACCTGCTTGTGCAACATTTTCAAAAATTTCAACACTTGAGTTAGCAGGACGGAAAATAAAGTCTGAAGTATATGTTAATGCATTACCGTTAAGCAATACAATAATATCATCAGCACCTAATGTACCTCCTGGTTGTTGCCAGTTACGTAATTGATATTCTACTCTGTTGTCAATTACAAACGACTCGTTGTAACCTGCGTTTAGAATATTGTCACCAACTCTTACAATTATATTATGACTTGCAGGCAAACTACTAAATGGTGTTGTGCTTAATTCATAACTTGCACTACTTCCATCAGCAATCAAGTTATCTGTTTTAATTTCACTAAATGTTTGAGCGTTACTTGCATATATTCCAAAGTTAATTACTGCTTCATCCGCCGGTGCCGCACCAAATGTAATTACTGCTTTGTTGGCAGTATCGTATGAACTGTCTGTAGTTTCTAATACGTAAGAAGGTTTTTCTCCGTTAACAGTTACAATACTATTAATATCTTCTCTCCAGTCAACATTCGTAACAAACTGTATAGTTGATCCATCACCTGTAAATGTATCTAAGTCAAGAATCTTATCACCGTTGCCGCTCATTGAAATTACATTAACTCTTTGATTAAGTGCTGGTGCACTTGCCATTGTAACAGTTTTATTTTTATAATCAACTGTGTAAGTAGATTGTAATGCAATTATATTATTCACTTTTACTAACAATGCATCTTTAGATTGCGGTATGCCGTTATAACTAAACACTGTAGTCGAACCGTCACCAATGTATGAAACACTTTCAATAACACTTGCACCACTTCCTACTCTATCGTAAATTTTCATATCAAGAGTATCTAATACTTGTCCTGGAATTTGTTCTTCAGGACCTTTGCTTGTTAACTGTGTTACAAACCCATCACCGTCAATGTTAATTTCTTCTGGATTAATACCTGTTGCACTTGCATATGCTAAGTCGCCACCTTGTACCAATGTATCGTATGCTCTTGGATCAGGTACAAACGAACCGTCACTTGTATTTTTTCTAAATATTAATACATCATCAGCACCAACTTCGTCGCCTGATGAAATTACATCAACAACATATCCTGACACGCCTGTATCATTTTCGCCAAAGATACTTTCTATTGTAGCAAAGTTTGGTTTGCTTAATACTGGAGCAAAATATGTATTGAACAATGCATAACCTAATGGGTTATTTGCCAACATACCTGCTGGTGTCTTTAAACTATCATCCCATTCAGGACTAAGGGAGCCGCCATCCCAGTATACACTCATATCCCACATTGACCAGTTTACCAAGTAAGTGTATTCTGTGTATGCCACTGCCGCTTTCTCTGGATCTGTATTCCAATCAGGAGCATAACCACTTGGATCATATAATCCTGCGTCAATTGCTTCTTTCATAGCAAGATGTAATGCTGTGTTTTGCCAATCAAAACTTGGTTCATTACCAATTCTAATATCTGGATTCATTTCCACTGCGTCTGAACTACCAGGCACTGCACCTGGAATACCAAATGCGTGTATAGTGTGGAATATGTGTTCGAATATTTCTTCGATATCTCTACGCTGTGTTGGAGGATTGTTTCCGTTGGTATTTTTATACCATACCATATCCTTTTGAGTAACACTATCATTAAATGCTTGTAGTCCTGCATAACCTGCTATGCCGGCATCTTCTAACCAGTTAGGTGTATATGTACTTCCGCCGCCATAGCCAACTCTTTGCACTGTAGGTATTCCTGCGTGTTTTGTTCCTACGTCACCTTTTAGTGTTTTAAGAAAATTGCGTTGATGTGTAGTGTTAATGCCAGCACCGTTAGGATCAGTCATTAATTCAAATGTTCTTGCAGTTTTCTTTGCCCATTCATCTGGTACTGATAGTTGTCCGCCTACTGCTCCTGCAACAACAAGTTTCAATCCGTTAACAGTTAATGCCCTGTCAAACACTGTACCATTGTTCTCAGCAATTAATGCACCGTTGTTGTATTCTGGGTCTAACGAACTTCCTTCTCCATTAATATCTAATCCATCATTGTCAAGGAAGATAGTTTGTGTTGTACCATCACCTGTTAGTGTTGTAGTCCTTGCGTTTGGATTAGTTGGATTACTTGGATAATTTGGATCATCAATTCTTGTACCATTCAAGTAAACATTATATTCAACACCATTTTCTAATGGCTTAGAAAGTGTTACACTAATTGTACTTCCATCTAAACGTATTACTTCATCTTCGTATGTATTATCGTATGAATCATAAGCACCAGTGAACCAACCTTCTGTTCCCCAACCAGAGCCGCC